>Ga0316616_100000790_pt1 | contig 11414 bp, 9 predicted proteins | sample OWC_Aug_M1_C1_D1_FD_207660 | JGI IMG/M metagenome (GOLD analysis project Ga0316616, IMG submission 207660) | Wetland soil microbial communities from Old Woman Creek delta, Ohio, United States - OWC_Aug_M1_C1_D1_B | ecosystem: Environmental > Terrestrial > Soil > Wetlands | place: USA: Ohio...
AGTTTCTCATCAGGTTTGCAGAGCGGTACCGACAAATGACAGGGACAGGAGTTGATTTCTCTCCCTACTGCATTGCTGATGTCCACAAGAAGCATCAAGAACGTGTTCCGGATGCCCAACTCCATTTCTTGGAGATGGACGGGGCCAAGTATGTCCCAGAGACCTTAGAGAGCTTTGATCTGGTAGCCTGCATCGGTGCGAGTTGGATTTATGGCGGGCATCGAGGGACGTTGAACGCGCTGCAGAAGATGGCAGCCCCAGAAAGTTGGATCGTTGTGGGAGAGCCGTACTGGCGGCATGAACCGGAAAGAGAGTATTTAGAAGCGATCGGAGTGAAACGAAACGACTTCGGGACACATTATCAAAATGTCGAGGCCGGGCGAGAGCACGGATTGGAGGCGGTTTACACACTCGTAAGCAGCCAAGATGAATGGGATAGATATGAAGGGTTACAGTGGTATGCTGCTGAAACCTGGGCAAGTGATTATCGGGATGATCCAGATGTGGAGACCGTGCTGAAGCGAGTACGTGAGAGTAAGACAGCGTATCTGAGGTGGGGACGAGAAACGCTGGGGTGGGCGATATATATGTTCAAGAAAGGGGGGTATAGCAAATTGATAGTTGGCTAACGCGCCTTATTGGGCTGCCCATGACGAGTCAGATGAGCAAAAGAGGCATCACCGCTTCCGAACAAGCCGTTCCACCGGATCAGCGGGAAAAGGCACACGCCTTCCGGTGAACTTCACGTTATACAATTCCTCTGTAAATCATCAAAAATGAAAATGTGTTGAAGGTGTTTGTAGGTGTCGTTGAGAAAAATGCTATGTTTCCTTCGGGGGGATAGATACACCCTGGCGGATAAATGACTCAAAAGTAAAACTGCTTCCTGATATCTGCATAATCCGCAATCCCATAAAAAGCTGAAAAATACTCCTGAAAATTATCACATTCAATTTTTTATCTCAAAAAATAGCTAAAAAAGCAATATTACCATGAAATTAAGCAATTTTCTTATAGCTTTAGAAAAGTATTTCCGTATACTTAACATTAAGTATGTTTGATGACAGGCGCGGTTCATTTTTAAGAATAAATAAATATGTCGATAAGCAGATAACGAAAGCAGGAAAGGGGCATACATGGATAGAATGATTTTCTTTAAAACAACAATACTATTAGTCCTCGCTTCATTTATCTTGGCTACTTCCGGAGAGACCATGGTTCGACATTTCTCTTTTGACGAAATGATCGAAAAAGCAGATATCATCTTTGCCGGCAAGGTGACAGATCAGCAGAGCAGATTCAGCCCGAAGGGCAAAATGATCCTCACTGATGTGACTTTTCACGTAGAACGCCATATCTTCATGAAAGATGAATATGTATCAGCGAGTGAAGGAGTCATAGTCCTCACCTTTGCGGGTGGTACAGTGGGAGACAAGAATATCCGTATCCCCGATGTCCCGACTTTTAAAACTGGCGAAAGATATCTCATTTTTGCACGACTGGATGGCAAGTCCTACGTCAGTCCCGTCATCGGTAGATTCCAGGGGAAATTCGACATTGTTACAGATGAGATTACGGGAGAATCCTATCCACTGTGCTCTGCCAGAAAGCCTGTTCTCGAAGTCAGTGATAAAGGACTTCATCTTGGCCCATCTGTCTCCCGAATTCGCAGCGGCAAAATGGAAAAGGCAACTGATCCATTACCCTCGTTGCGCCACAATGTCGCCCCCCAAAATGCGGATAAATCAGGCAAGGCAAAAGCATTCGTCTCCAAGCACGAAAGAGAAATACCCGCAAAGATCATGAATCTGGATGAACTTCAGAATGAAATACAAAAAAGAATCATGTTAAGGAAGGGATAAAACATGAAGAAAACAATCTTCATAAAGATATGTATATCCCTTCTTATCGCATTATTTTTCTGTTCAACCGAAGAAACTTACGGGGGAGACTTTGTGGCATGCGGTTATCATGAACTTCCAATTGTTATGCAACAAGTGCCTGCTGAGTGGCCCGACTTCGTGAAAAATAATAGCCATATGTGGCTATGGAATCAGTATATGGACATTTATCGTGCCACTCCTTCCGACGGCTCCTGGGGAGTGAATTCTGTGAGTGAATTTGGCGGTTATCCTACTGACAGCACTCTATACGACCTTTGGGATGTTCATTGGGATGACGCCTTAGCATTGACTTTGCCTTACTGGGATGGTGAATGCGGAGAGTTTCAAGAGACAGACGTGGCATTCAACCCGGCATATCAATGGACGCATGACCGAGACTATGCCGAGGACGATTACAACAATGTTGTCCTGTACGATACCGTCCTTGTTCATGAACTCGGTCATACTTGGGGGTGTGAGACGCCGGCGTATAATGAGGACTATATCCTTGCGTTTCCATCGGTAATGCATAAATATGTTCATGGCACGGTCCCGGACTCTATGGCTATACATGTGCCAGAGGCATACCTTCTGAGACTTCACTATTCAGATCAGAGAACCATCCCCCAGCTTATTAATATGGGGGTGACATCCAAGTATGCCGATGAAAGTCACACGACGTGGGCAAATTCCTGGACAGATAAAATTGACTACAACCAGGGCGACTTCATTTCAGTCTACAGCCTTACTGTGGAAAATACCGGAACCGAGACATTACATAATGTGAGAGTCCGATTTTATCTCTCACCTGATCGTGATGTCACGCCGGGTGACCTTCTGATAGACGATTTTTACTGGGACACATTCCCGGCTGAAAGATACAATCATTATGATTTTACAGGTATGACTATTCCGCAGAATGCTCCGGCGGGTGCCCATTATGTCGGTGCAATAGTCACTTACAACGGTTATGAATCCGATGCTCTTCCAGGAGATAACAGCACTCATCTGTTCGCCAAAATCACTGTTGGTTGTACACCACCACAAACACCGGATCTGGTAAGCCCATACAATAACATTACCGGAGTCTCAGTAACCCCGATGCTTGATTGGTATATGGTTGCGGGAGCAACTACCTACCGAATACAGGTTTGCAGTAACAGTTCATGTTCGTCAATCGTCAGGGATGTTACCGTGGCTACCGGGGAGTGGACGGTAAATTCTCCACTGCAGGAAGGGACAAAATACTGGTGGCGCGTAATGGCGAACAAAGATGACTGCTCAAGCACATGGAGCAGCATCTGGAACTTTACGACCTGCACAAGTCCGGCTATCCCGAGTCTTGCCGAGCCACCCGATGGCACCAGAGGTGTGAAGCCGAATAAGGTGCTGCAATGGAACAGTGCAGTAGGAGCAACTTCCTACGATATCCAGGTATGCGACGACAGTGCATGCTCATCTGTTATACGGTCCGGAACGGTAACCGGTAATATATGGGGAATATCTCCGGATTTGATTGGAGGGAGACAATACTGGTGGCGCGTGCGAGCGAGCAACAACTGCGATGGATCATGGAGTGAGATTTGGAGCTTTATTACCTGCGCAGAACCTGACAGCCCCATTTTACTTGATCCGCCCGATGGAGCCAGAGATATATCTATCAGCCCAATTCTCGATTGGTATCCATCCCGGAATGCTACATCCTACGATGTTCAGATATGCGGCAATAGCACCTGCTCAACGGTTTTACAGTCAATGACCGTGGGAAGCGGGACTGAGTGGACGGTGTCCCCAGTTTTGAATGGAGGCACATGGTACTGGTGGCGTGTGAGGGCAATCTCATATGAGTGCAGAAGTCCATGGAGTGATATACGGAGTTTTTTGACCGAACCTCACAGGCTTGAAGTAACAAAGACTGTTGTGACCGCCTATACCCGTCAGTATGACTGGTCGATCAAGAAACGTGTGGATACTTCTGAATTCTCTCTCTTGGCCGGCGAAGTTGCCAACGCCAATTATACAGTGACTGTGAATCAGAGTGTAACCGAGTCTGCATTTGTTGTTTCCGGTGTTATTATGATCAAAAACCCCACAAACGAAGCAGCGACGATCATAAGCGTGACTGATATCGTTGACGGGGTTCCCGCAGAAGTCCTCTGTGGGGTAATGTTCCCTTACAACCTGCCTGCCGGTGGACAATTGTCGTGTGAGTATGAGGCTTCATTGCCCGATAAGACGGCACGATATAATTATGTCCGCGTTGAAACCATTGGGAATGTTCTTGGTGATGAATACCGGACCGATGTGAATTTTGGTAAGCCCACCACTCAGATCGGTCCTGCGACGGTTTATGTGAATGATTCCAATGGTCATAAATGGTTTGCCGAAGGCGATGCCATCTGGTCTTATTCTGAACAGTTCAGCTGCGATGGAGTTTCTTACAGCAAGGGGAGAGGCACAAAGATCAATGAGAATATTGCCACCATAGTGGAAACAAATCAGTCAGCCAAAGAGAATGTCACCCTCACTTGTTACATCCCCGTCGTGTCAAAGACTGCTGACACAACCTTCAGCAGAACCTGGGACTGGAATGTGGAGAAAACCGCAGACAATTCAGAAATCACCCTGTCAACAGGGCAGTCTTTTTCGGTAAATTACACTGTCACTGCAAATGCGACGAATACTGACAGTGGCTGGAATGTTGCAGGCGATATCACAATTTACAATCCGAGCCCTGTATCAGCAATGGTCGTTTCCGTTGCCGATACCATTGAAGGGATTCCGGTTGCTCTTAACTGCGGATACTCTTTCCTTGTAATTCAACCCCATGAGAAAGCAACCTGCACATATGCTGCTGATCTCCCTGACGGAAGCAGCCGGGTGAATACCGCTACGGCAACCATGAACGGGATCCCTTATACCGGAACTGCAGATATCGTGTTCAACGATCCAAACAGTGAAACGAATGAGTGTATTAATCTCGGCGATGACCGGGTTGGCTCTCTCGGTATTGTCTGTGCGACTGATGTGCCGAAATTGTTCAATTACAGCCTGATAGCAGGACCATATGACTTATTCGGTGAATATCAGTTGAACAATACTGTTAATTTTGGATCCCTTGATACCGACATCCAGGGCAGTGACAGTTGGATTGTAGAGATCAATGTCCCCTCAGAAGGCTGCACGCTTAGCCCTGAATACTGGAAGGCACACTCGATATATGGTTCAGGAGCGCATGATGATACGTGGTTACTTCTGCCGCCTAACGCCGAAGATTCACCGTTTTTCCTGAGTGGGCAGACATGGTATGAGGTACTCCGCACTCCTCCCGCGCAGGGAAATGCTTATTATATTCTTGCTCATCAGTTTATCGCTGTCACAATGAATATTCTTAATGGAGCAGAGAGCACATCGGAAGTTGATGCAGCCATTGTGTGGGCTAACAGTTTCTTTAACAAGCATACGCCTTCATCAAATCTCAACAAGAATGACAGGAAAAAGGTTATTTCTTATGCATCTTTACTTGGTCAGTATAATAATGGGGTAATCGGTCCGGGAAGCTGCACAGAGTAAGCAAGTTGTAAACAGACATGTAAGCGAGATTAATCTCGCCCTTATTGTATAGTACTGATATAGCTCATTTGGGTGTAAATATGAGCATTAAGAAAAATTAATCCGTTCTTCATCAGTTTTTTACATTTCTATTGTATTGTTTTATTGTCTCTTTCGATGGACAGCCTTGTGAGATATAGGGGTAAAGTCAGGCTGTAATCATCATCACAGTCTTACTTTGTATTATTTGATAAATATATCCCCAAAGGAGGTGAGGAACAGAATATTAAAATGCGTTTTCATCTAGCCGTGGATGTATAGGAGAAGATGCTCAACATTTTTATCGGTTCATGGATTGCGATTGGTGAGAAACAAGAAATTATTAAGGAGGATTACAGATGAGAAATTCGGCCAAAAAAGTTCTTGTCCTTTTAGCAGTTGTAATGAGCCTTTTTGCTGTTCAGTCTGCTTGGGCGAAATGTCCAAGTACTTGCGATATCACAGTAACGGGAACAGTTTCTGCTGTTAATTACGACGAGAACTCAATTACAGTTGGTGAAACAACTGTATATGGGATTCCCTTTTCATATGTAGCTAAATGGCTGGGGTTGGAACTCAGTGTAGATAGTTCCGTTACTATCACAGCCAAACAATGCCCCTCTACAGGCAAACTTATGGCTTGTACACTTTCGGTTGATGGAAGTGATCCGATTACTCTGAGGCAGGGCAGCCTCAAGAAACCGAGCGGAGCAGGAACATCGACAGAGACAAGCGTGTTATCCGTTGCAGGTACCGACTGCTCTTGCGATTGCAATTGTTACTGCATCGACGAAACTAATTGCGACTGCAAGTGTGACTGCCTTGATTGTCCAGAGAATCAAAATCAGTACAAAAAGGGTAGACAATAAAAAAATATCCTACAAGGAAGCTACCTTGGTCTTTTGAGAAGAAGAATTACCACCTAAGAGTATAGTCATAAGGGAGGCAGAGAATCCTTTAATCGAAGGACATCTTCTCTGCCTCTTTTATTGCCTCTCAATACTTTCTTTGCATAATCATCAATCCTTGGATGCCATTTCGGATGAGGAGTAGTAGGTAGCTTTGAGACCCTGAAAAGTCTAAGACCGGCAGTCTTCGTTTTTTCGTTTTCACATGTGCCACTTCCATTCATTTCCATTTGTACGTCTCACCTGGCGAAAAGTCTTGATGGTGTTGATAAGATGAAGAAGTGAAAAATCTGTGAAAGCAATCTTGGGTATTTCTTCCCATTCGTACTGATCATGGCAAGTGAAAGTTATGGAATTGTGAATGTCTCATCCCGATAATGTTTCTAAAGTAGTAATAATTGCTATCTTCGTTTGTAGTTAGGAGGCTTTATAGGACCCCGAGTATCCAACCCTCGATGTCGGCAACAGTCTTTTCCGGTGGTGTGAGCGGCGGATTAAAAAACATCTGCAGTGAGTTATCAAGGTCCGCGCGACGGAGCCAAGCAGACACGCTATAAGCCGCCTGTTGGTCGCTGTTCCTATCATCTTTTGGGAAACGACGCATCCAAAGAGATGGATAAACTTCTACTATAAGAGACTTTGAAGCCGATATCGTCCAACCATCAAATGGCCAAAAATGTACGAGTTCTCTGGTGTGCATACGCAAATATCGTAGCCACGGTAGACCCGCGTGCGTCAATTTTTTTTGCGACAGAACCTTGGACATCAAATTTAAAGACAGATTTCGCGTTAGCCGTCCATTCCTCCGTCAATCGGAGCCCACGATGGATGTCCTGTTCTCATAGCACCTTGACCATGAAGACCTTCACGTATGAAATCGACGTACATATGATCTTCGTCAGTTGGCCAGTGTTGCTGAAAATCATCGAGAAACTTTTCCCAGCCAGGCTGCAGAAAATGGGATTCAAAGTAGCGCAGCGGAAATGAAAATGCGTGGTCAATTCCGGCTATAGTCAGCCGACCTTTAGATAGTTCATCCCGAAGCCATTCAGCTATTCCACGTCGTGTCCAATATCGCCTCGGGCTGGGTGGAGGGTAAACTTCGTGTGGCAAGCTCTCTTTGCTCGCCCTATAAACTCTCAATCCACTTAGGCTTGATGTCGGGGTTTCAGCACCTGAGTAATCGATACCTATGTATTGCTCAAACAGTGCCATAGAAATTAGTTATACCTTATATTCTGCTCACCATCTAGTGGCCGATGCAACATCCGATATAGGGAGATAAATAAAGACAGCTATGGGTTCAAGCTGTCTTCCGCTTCGCGGTTTCCTTTTCGAGGACGTCGACTATATACTTATTGAGCGTGACTCCTCTCTTCGTTGCCTCCAAGGCGATATGCTGGTGCAGTCTGGAACCGACCCGGACATTAAAGGATCCCTTGAATGGCTGCTCAGGTTCTTTTCCCGTTTCCTTACAGGTCTGAAGGTAGTCCTCAACAGCTTCCTCGAAGGCTTTACGCAGTGAAGTAACATTAGTGCCTTCATAGCTGACAAGGGCGCGGATGAACTCGACCTTCCCATAAAATACTTTGTCCCCATCGCTGTAATGAACTGATCCGTAATAATTTTTGTATTTCATCATGTCTTTCATATCAATCCCTCTGCTCTTAAGGTTTCCTCGATCTGCTCCAACTGGTACTTTTTCAGTACCGGTGTTGGATGTGGTTTGTGCAAAATAATAGGCGGCAGGGTTTCATGCATGAACTTAACCCTTGATCCGCCGGTCTTTCCAGCTTTTGCCAAATTATATCCAAATCCGTTTAACAGGTTGACAAGTTCCTGCCAGGTGAAGTCACTGGGCCTTGACAGGAAACGATCGATAATCTTTTTACGTCTACTCAGAAAATCCTCCTTCACAGACTTCCCATTAACTCATGAACCTATTGTATCAGGAATAAATAATAAAAGCAACTATTATTAGTTGCAAACTCGCATAGACAATACAGTCGGCTTGGATCGTTGTTCCGCTTTTTGCTTTCTCCTAATAGGGCAAAATATGCAAATATTACATTAAAGCGTTATTGCTGAGAACGTGACTAAATCGTGACAGAATATATCCAAAAATATCGAAACATATATAACAATATCTAAGTGAGGAGAGGTTATAACAGCTTGGCGGTTAAGGCTTTTTCTGGTATTTTCAAGCACTTATGAAATCCCTCCAATAAAATTCCTAAACCTGGTGTCGCAGGTTCGATTCCTGCAGGGGGTACCATATTTACTTATTTTTCAAGTACTTCTTGTCAGTCTTCTGGTGACTAATTGTGACTGATTCTAAGGGCAAGTATTTCTAAACACCTTGATTTTAAATAATAATGATAGAATCGACACCAGGTTAAATTACTCTGGTGTTGATATCTTCTTTGGTGTCGTGGATTCGTTTCTTTCCTTCTTTCATCTATTTGCTGTTTTATGTATACTTAAAACATACTTATAAATATAGAAATATTTTAATCATGATTAAAAAGTATATCAAGCGGTCATACTATCTCGACCGGATACTGCCTTTCATGAATAAGGACATCATCAAAGTCCTTGTCGGGCAGCGAAGAGTCGGGAAGAGTTATCTATTGTTCCAGATAATGGATGAACTGATCAGAGAGGGAACGAAAAAGGATGCAATTCTCTATATCAACAAGGAGTTGCATGAATTCGAGCCGATCAGAGATTATCACGGCCTGCTGAGTTATATAAACAAGAGGGCAAAGAAACAAAAGATAACCGCTCTTTTGATTGACGAAATTCAGGACATAGCTCAGTTTGAAAAAGCGCTGAGAGATCTTCAGGCAAGCGGCAGATATGATATTTACTGCAGCGGAAGCAATGCCGATCTCCTCTCAGGCGAACTTGCCACGAATCTGTCTGGCAGATACGTGGAAATAGATGTATACAGCCTCTCCTATCCGGAGTTTCTTTTGTTCCATAAGCTTGACAATAACGAAGACTCTTTTATGAAATACATGAAATATGGCGGGCTTCCCTATCTGGTCAATCTCGATCTGAATGATATGGTTGTCTACGACTATCTGAGAAGCATCAACAATACAATACTCTTTAAAGATGTGGTTGCGCGGTATAACATCAGGAGCATTGCATTTCTTGAAAGGCTTGTCGAGTATATTGCGGATAACACGGGAAGTTTGGTTTCCGCAAAAAAGGTCAGCGATTTTCTGAAGTCGCAGAAGACCAACATTTCACCCAACATCGTCCTGAACTATCTTTCCTTTCTGTCCAATGCCTTTCTTATCTTCAAGGTACGCCGTTCTGAGATAGGCGGCAAACGCATTTTTGAGATCAACGAAAAATATTATTTCGAGGATAGCGGGCTGAGAAATGCCATTGTCGGTTACAAGCCGTCTGATATCAATAAAATGCTTGAGAATATTGTATATATGCACCTTCGTGCATCGGGTTATACTGTCACAGTCGGACAGTTGGGCTCAAAGGAGATCGATTTTGTCTGCGAAAAACGAGGGGAGAGACTCTATGTGCAGGTAGCATACCTTATTCCCGATGAAAAAGCGCATGCAAGAGAATTTGGAAATCTCCTTCAGATCCGGGATAATTACCCGAAATTCGTAGTCTCCATGGACAAGATGATTGAAGGTGGCGAAAAAGGTATCACGCTCATACATATCACACAATTCTTGAAAAGGTTTTTATAAATGCTTGAAGCTTATAAATAGAAAGAAAATGGAGATACACACCCTTGGTAGAGATAATGCGTGAAAATATTAAGGGACCATGGCATCTGAAGAAATCGCAGAACAATTAAAGGCAGTTCTTGATGAATGCGCTCGCCTGAGGGAAGAAAACAAAAACCTTAAATCTCTTCTAGGCATACAAGAAGAAAAACCCGATGCCCCTTTGGTTGAAGGCTTATCCCAGGAAGACAAGGTTATTCTCTTTCGCAGTCTTTTCCGTGGGCGAGAAGACGTTTATCCTATTAGGTGGGAAGCGAGAACAGGAAAATCCGGTTATTCTCCCGCATGTGCTAACGAATGGAAACGACCGCTCTGTGTCAAACCACGGATTAAGTGCTCAGAATGTGAGAACCGAGAACTGCTTTCCGTAACAATTGATCTAATCCAGCAGCACCTTATCGGCAAGAGCACCATTGGTGATCGCCACAGGCAGGTATATAGGAGAGGGATTTGATGATGCTCGTTTGGACGCTCTCTTTTTAACCATGCCGATTTCATGGCGGGGAACGCTTCAGCAATACGCTGGCCGCCTTCACCGTCTCCACGATAATAAAAGAATCGTGCGAATTTACCACTATGTGGATGTAAATGTCCCCATGTTCACGCGTATGTTTCAGAAGAGACTTAAGGGTTATAAAGCAATTGGATATTCAGTTCGAGAAAATCAGGTTGCGACAGCAGGACTTGAAGACCACTCAGATATTTCGGGAGAGTCAGGATTTTAAACCCATCGGGTGGAAAGACAAATATCCGTAGTGTTTGATGAAGAATGTTTTACCTGACGTGTTGTTTAATGGATACTTATCTTGAGATAAAATCAATATGAATGAGGAATCTGCTGCACAATATTAGAAAGATTCTTTAAAAGCTTGACCGTGACTAAATCGTGACAAAGCATATAGAAAGATATCGAAATATTTACAAGTACATATAAAACAAAAATGGCTGTAGACACTTGACTGGCAAGGATTTATACGGTATTTCCAAGCACTTATGAAATCCCACGGAACTTCTTCCTAACCCTGGTGTCGCAGGTTCGATTCCTGCAGGGGGTACCAATTTTTTCAAGGACTTTTTAAGCAAACAGGTATTTTTTTTGTATCCTGTTTCAAAACACAAAAATTTTCTTTTCTTTCTATCATCCGGAAGTGCTGTTCGAATACTTTCCGGAAATGATAACCATAAATCGTAAAAGTTATCGCCATGGGGAAGAGCCGTGGCCGCCTGAAAAGGGACCACAAGAAGAACCTCCCATAGTAGAACGGCTC
>Ga0316616_100000792_pt1 | contig 11401 bp, 11 predicted proteins | sample OWC_Aug_M1_C1_D1_FD_207660 | JGI IMG/M metagenome (GOLD analysis project Ga0316616, IMG submission 207660) | Wetland soil microbial communities from Old Woman Creek delta, Ohio, United States - OWC_Aug_M1_C1_D1_B | ecosystem: Environmental > Terrestrial > Soil > Wetlands | place: USA: Ohio...
TATTCCACTCATTACGCATTACTCTTTACGCATCACGGTCTTTAAGACGCCTTCGGCAGGGCCTTGAAGACATCCCAGGTCTTAAGAATATCCATCGCTCTCTGCAGTTGAATATCGTCTTTTTCATCGACTTCTTCCATAGGAGCGGTTTCTTCAGTATTAGGCAAGGTATCCTTCTGTTCGTTCTTCAGATGGCCTGAAAGGTCTTTTTCCCTGAGTACGCGATGTTCTTTTATCCCGTTCTTCGCTGCGAGCTTCACGACAATATCAGGCGTTATACCGGTGTTCTGGATGGAGATGCCTTTCGGGGTATAGTATTTCGCGGTGGTCAGCCTCAGGCCGGCGCCGCCGCTCAGCGGGATCACGGTCTGCACGGACCCTTTTCCGAAGGTCTGAGTGCCAAGGATCACGGCCCTGTTCCAGTCTTTGAGGGCGCCTGCCACGATCTCGGAGGCGCTGGCGCTGCCCTGGTTTACCAGGATGATCATCGGGGGTGTGAATGGATTTTCCCCGCTGGTAGCAAACTCCGACTTTTCTCCTGACCGTGTCTTGGTGTAGACAACGAGCTTGCCCTTTGGGAGGAACTGACTGGTAACGTCGATGGCGCTGTTTAACAGGCCTCCGGGATCATTCCTGAGGTCCAGGATCAGCGACGTCACCTTGGAATCATTGAGCTGCTTGAGGGCGGCAGCAAGGTCGTCTGCTGTCTGTTCCTGGAACTGGCTCAATTTTATATAGCCGATATTATCTTCCAGCACCTTTGATTTCACGCTTTTGATTTTTATGATCTCCCTTACGATCACGAAGTCTTTTGTGTCCTTCCAGCCTTCCCTGAAGACTCCTAAGGTCACCGGAGTTTTCGGAGCGCCCCTCATCTTCGAGACAGCATCCTGCAAGCTCAGGTCCTTCGTGGATTCGTTGTTGATCTTCAATATTTTATCTCCGGCCTTTATGCCTGCCTTGAATGCTGGAGTGTCTTCAATGGGCGCTATCACAGTCAGCAGGCTGTCCTTGACCCCGATCTGTATGCCGAGTCCTCCGAATTCCCCCTTTGTATCTACCTGCATTTCCTTGAAACCCTCGGGGGTCATATAGCTTGAATGAGGGTCAAGTGAATTAAGCATGCCTTTAATCGCACCCTCCACAAGGTCTTTTGTCTTTACTTCTTCGACGTAGTATTTCTTTACCATAGACATGACTTCAGTAAAGGTCCTGAGTTCTTCATATCCTTCGCCTTCAGCGCTTACACTGGTAACAGACCATCTCCCTATAAAAATCCCTGCAGACGCTACGATGAATATGAACAGCCAGACAACCAACACCCTTCTTTTGAACATTTTATACGACCTCCTGGATTATCGCTTTTTCTTTTTCAACCATTGTATAGGATCGAGAGGCTTGCCGTTGTATCTGATCTCAAAATAGAGACCAGGCGCATTCAATATGCCGGATGTCCCAACCTTACCGATGACCTGATTTTCTTTTATTATATCCCCAACGCGGGAAAAAATCTCTGAAAGATTGCCGTAGAGCGTATGGTACCCGCTGCCGTGATTGACAATCACCAGCTGTCCGAACCCCTTGAACCACTCGGCGAAGATGACCTTTCCTGCATAGACGGCCCGGGCGTCTGCGGAGGCATCGGTCTGAATATGGATGCCGTTTCTGAATACCGGGGTGTCGAACTGGGGGTCTTTCTGCGAGCCATAGCGGATGGCGACTTTACCTTCGGAAGGCCAGGGCAACGACCCTTTCAGGCGGCCGAACCCCTTCGCCTCATAGGTGTCTGTTTTGGATGATTCACGGATAAGCTCGAGCAGTCTTTGGGAGGCCTCTTTCAACTCGGCGAGCATTTTCTGTTGAGAAGCCCTTTCGTTCCGGACCGACGAGAGGATGAATTCTTTTTCTCTTTTTGAGTCCCCTATCTCGCTTTCTTTGGCTTTGACTTTTTCGGTGTTTTTTGCCAGTTCCGCCTTGAGAAGGCGCAGCTTCTCGGATTTTTCATCAAGGGCCTTGAGGTTGGCGCGGTAACTTGCGAGGATTTCGTGCTCATAACGCGTCAGATCTTCCAGATATTTCCATACCCTCATTGTCTGGGAAATATCTTCAGCGCTCATAAGGATCATCACCATATCTCCTGCATACCCGTAGCGCTGCATTATCCTGAGCTTCCGCGCGAGCCAGTCCTTCTGTTTATCAAGACTTTTTCTGGTCGCCTCAATCTCCCTGTTCACTGCTTCTATCTCGGCTTCTGTCTGCCTCAGGATTTTGAGGTACTTTCTAAGGTCTGCTTCTACTTTGCTCAGTTTTATGTTGACGTTGTCGAGTTCGTTTAAGACCGACGATTCACGCAGCAGGGTCTCAGCCAGTTTTTTTTTCTGCTCCTGTATCCGCTCCTGTATTTTTTTGAATTCTTCCTGGGGGTTTGCTGTGTCCGAAACAGAAGGGAACAGGAGGAGAAATACGAGCGCCAGCGCGGCCAACATCAGTAGCGCAACCTTCCAAGCGCTATCACTGCCCCGGCCAGTCCCAGCAGCATGCCGAGGACCGGCAGAGGGAGAAAAAGGTTTGAGGGAAAGAGTATGGCCTTGAAGACCGGCATAGTCATGCTGAGCCGGAGGAGGAACGTATAGTACAGGAAAAAACACCCCAGAAGACTGAGCAGGCCGCCGCAGGCGCCGATAACAGCCCCCTCTATTAGAAAAGGCGTCCTTATGAAACCTTTTGTAGCGCCCAGCAGTTTAAAGGTTTCGATCTCCTCTGACCTCCGGTAGAATAGTATCTTCACAGTGCTGTAGCAGACGAAAACAATGCCTGTCGAAAGGATTACCGCAAAAAACATTCCAACGGCCTTGACGCCTTTCTTGATCGTCTCAAGGGTGGAAAGAAATTTCTCGCCGTAGTTCACCTCTGCTACCCCTTTTATTTTCATGGCCTCTCTGGCAAATTGTTGTACTGTTTCAGCCCCGACCTCGTTACTTTTCAGCTTTATTTCCAGGGAATCCGGCAGGGGATTTTCCTCAAGCCCCTCAAGGATATAATCCGAATTTTTTAAAGAAGATTTCAGTTCCTTCATCGCTTCGTCTTTTGAGATGTACCTGACTGACAGGACCGTCTTCTTTTTTCTGAAGGCATCGACGACAGAGTCGAGCTGGTCTCTTTGAAGGTTTTTGTCGAGATATGCGGTCAGCGAGAATTTTTCAGGCAATTTCTTTGTCGCGACATCGATATTATAAAGGGCAAAGAAACTGATGCTTATAATGAGGAGTCCTGCAGCAATGGTCATGACCGAAAGGAGGTTTATCCATTTTTCCCTTAACAGACTTTGAACAGCCAGTTTCAGCGCATACGGTGCGATCATCAGCCAAGTCCCTCCCCGATCAGGTTGCCTGAGTCAAGCTGCAAGACCCGTTTGCCGGTATTCCGGTACATCTCCCTGTTATGCGTGGCAATAATTATGGTGGTGCCCCTGGCATGAACGTCTTTAAATATCTTCGCGACCCCCTGGGCAGTGTCCGGATCGAGATTCCCCGTCGGCTCGTCGGCAAGCAGGATCGTCGGGTCGGAGACTATGGCCCGTGCGATGACCACCCTTTGCTGTTCCCCTCCTGACAGTGCCTTCGGATAAGCGTCTGATTTATGCCTGAGGTTTACTGTCTTGAGCGCATCATAGACCCTGATCTTTGTCTCCTTTTCACCGATGCCCCTGATCCGCAGGGCGAGCGCAATATTTTCGAAGACTGTCCTGTTGTCAAGAAGCCTGAAGTCCTGGAAGATGATCCCTATATTGCGCCTGACAGAGGGTATGCTGGATTCTTTCAGCCGTGAAAGCTCCCAGTCTGCGATCGTGATCTCGCCGTTGTCGGCCTTTTCAGCAAGATATATCAGCTTCAGGAGGGTGCTCTTGCCGGAACCGCTCGGCCCGGTAAGAAAAATCATTTCGCCTTTATCGACGGAGAAACTTATGTCCCTCAGCGCAGTCTGGTTTTCATAGTTCTTCGTAACATTCTGAAAATGGATCATCGGGTAATCAACCTTCTACCTTAATAAAAGTATTTACCACAGCCAAAAGTAGCCGACAGTAGGTAAGCATCCATAAGTCGCATCTTCGATGCGAATGGATGACTTAGCGCTTGAAGCGAGAGCGCAGAGAAAACACTCTGCCTATAAAACAAAAAACAGGGCACAGAGCACCATTCAAAAAGTTGAGATAGCAAAACTCTGTGACCTCTTATTATATCTGCAAACTCTGTGACCTCTGTGGTTAAACTGATGTTCTTAGGTTTATTCATTTCTTTTAATGATGTAGTCGAGCAATATATCGTCCAGACTTTTTGCGGTCCGGCTGTTGGATTCATTCTGCTGTTCAGTGCTGCCTTCAGCCGGCCCCTGATCGGGAGACCTACTTTCCAGTCCGGGGACCGCCTCTACAGCCGCGGCATGTTTGCCTGCAATAAGCTCTTTTATCATGTTCTTGTGCTGCTCTTTCATGAGCTCCCTGATTTTTTCTTTATGGTCAGGGCTGGAGGTAACATTACCGTAATTGACCTTTTTTGAGGCCAGGATCGTACCCTTCAGGTATAGAAGGGTGACGATCACAGGGTTTTTCATGCCGTTGTCCTCTGTCTGGACGTGGTAAATAGTTCCTTTATAGGGCACATTGGTGTTATATCCTACAAGCATTGTCAATACCTATAATTCTCTGGAGCATATCGTCTATTATAAGAACTGGAAGGCAAAAAAGTGAAGAGAATACGTTATTTGTAAAGTAACTGTTCAGTTACAGGATAAAAATATGTGCTCGGTGAAGGAACGTGAAAAGATCACCCTCCCTTAATCCCTCCCCTCACCAACAGTAGGGGCCTTAAGCCAGGGAGGGAAACTTTCTCACCCTCGCCCCTTGGGGGAGAGGGTTGGGAGAGGGGTTTTTAAATTCAACAACTGAAACTTACCCGAAGAAATCGCTGGATCTTTGTCAGACAGTTGAAGGGAAAGGTCCGGACTGCTTATTGTATGAACGTCCCCGTCAATAAAAAATCAGCCTTTGGATACGATATCAATTAACTTGGACGTCTCCTGCATCTGCTCGGTCAGGACCTCACGCATTAATGTACAGGCCTTTATTACTTTGGAATTGGCAACACGGTAGAATATGTTCACGCCTTCTCTGCGTGAATCCAGTATCCCCTTATGCCTCATGACAGCGAGATGCTGGGACACATTGGCCTTCGGCACGCCGAGGATTTCAACCAGTTCGCTTACGGTCTTCTCCCCTTCCTTGAGGGCGTTTAGTATTTCCAGTCTCTTGGGGCTTGCGAGGGTTTTACAGACTTCCGCCTGCAGTTCGAATAATGTTCTGTTCCGGGTCATCTGTACTATTCTATTTTTTCACACGCCGAAACGTCAAGCAAAAGTTTTTGCGGCTTTGTGCCTGAAGCATCTGCTGTTGGCACGGATAACCGCTGTTTTAAGATTTAGACATGCCAGAATCCGCCACCTAAAACCGTGAACCACAGAGTGCACAGAGGATTTCTCTGTGTTCTCAATACGGCAGAGAAAATTAAGTAGAAACTGAACTTTCACTAAAGATTGCACTGAGATGAGGAAGTATTTGATGCTTTATCTTTATAATCGATCAGTTACTCTGTGTCCTTGCTTAGAAGGAACAGTACCCGCTTTAGGCGGCACTAAGTCATCCATTCGCATCTGTGATGCGATTTATGGATGCCTACCTATTGTCGGTTATGTTGGCTGTGGTTGGATGGTGAATTTGGGACATGCCGACATGCCGGCGTCCTTTACTCCTCATAAGGGTTTGTGATAACATTTTAGACTTCAATATAATCCTCGAATGATAATGTCAAAGAAATATGCAATAGGAATAGATCTCGGAGGTACCAATCTTCGGGTTGCCCTTGTTTCCGAAGAGGGCGAGATCGTGAGAAAGGTCAAGAAATCCTCTTCCGAAGAGGTGCTGGGCTCTCTGCTGGGCTCTCTGCTGGAATCTATAGATGAGGTCAATAACGGCAAGATCGTCGGGATAGGGTTGGGTGTCGCCGGGATTATCGACAGGAAGAACGGCAGGGTATTCAGCTCTCCAAACCTGCGCGCGGTAGAAGGGATAGATCTCATCCACGGGATACATCAGAAATTTCCCGTTCCTGTCTTTATAGAAAACGATGCAAATGTGGCGGCTCTCGGAGAAAAGGTGAGCGGGGCGGGGAAAAACTTTGAGAACTTCGTCCTTTTGACCCTCGGAACAGGCATTGGCGGCGGTATTATCCATAAAGGCGAGCTGCTGGATGTTTCTGCTGAAGTGGGACATATGAGCATCAATGCAGAGGCTGACAAATGCCCCTGCGGTAATATAGGCTGTCTTGAAAACTATGCGTCCGCGCGGGCGATGATCGCCAGGGCTGTGGCCATGCTCGAAAAAGGGACGGAGAGTATGCTGAAGGAATGCTGCAAGGGCAGTATCTACAAAATAACCCCTGAGGACATATATAACTCAGCCCTTGAGGGAGACACGCTTTCGAGGGAGATATTGAGAGAGGCCGGGAGGGCTCTTGGCGTCGGGCTTGCGAATCTGATAAACATATTAAGCCCGGAAGCGATAATACTGGCAGGAGGCCTTGTCGGCGCCTGGAACATATACGTCCAGGAGGCGATCAGGGAGGCCTCAAGAAGGGCCTTTAAAGATCTGTTCGATGCCGTGAAGATCATCCCTTCTTCCCTCAGGGACGAGGCAGGCGTAGTCGGGGCCGCAAGCCTTGTTTTTATGGAAATAGCAAAAAACACACCTCCCAGATTTTAATGTCAAAAATCTAAATGTCAAAGAAGGTCCGTAATTTTTCGATAATAGCGCACATAGACCATGGGAAATCTACGCTTGCCGACAGACTCCTTGAATATACAGGGGCGTTGAGCGCAAGGGAGATGACTGCGCAGGTCCTGGATTCCATGGACCTCGAGAGGGAAAGAGGCATCACCATCAAGGCCCATGCTGTGAGGCTTCTATACAAGGCCGATGACGGAAATGAGTATATTCTCAATCTGATAGATACACCGGGGCATGTTGATTTCTCATACGAAGTCTCCCGGAGCCTTGCCGCCTGCGAAGGGGCGCTTCTTATCGTCGATGCGACACAGGGCGTGGAGGCCCAGACGCTCGCCAACGCCTATCTTGCTGTGGAGCATAATCTTGAAATCATTCCCGTCATAAACAAGATAGACCTCCCCAGTGCCGAGCCCGACAAGGTCAAGGAACAGATAGAGGACGCCATAGGCATAGACTGTTCCGAGGCCATACTTGCAAGCGCAAAGGAAGGCATAGGGACCAAGGAGATTCTTGAGGCCATTGTAAAGAAGGTGCCGCCGCCTTCAGGCGACGAGAACAAGCCGCTGAAGGCGCTGCTTTTTGATTCATGGTTTGACAACTATCAGGGGGTCATTATCCTTGTAAGAGTTTTTGACGGCAGGATAAAGGCCGGGCAGAAGATCAAGCTCCTTGCGACTGATTTTGTATTTGAGGTCGGCCAGGTTGGAGTATTTTCTCCGAAGATGGGGCCTGCGGATGAACTCTCGGCAGGAGAGGTCGGCTATGTCATAGCTGGGATAAAAAGCGTAACTGACACAAAGATCGGGGACACTATTATCGATCCTGCAAATCCCGTTACCGAGCCTTGTCCCGGATACAAGGACATTAAACCCATGGTCTTTTGCGGCTTTTATCCTACGGCCTCGCATCAGTATGAAAACCTCAGGGACGCGCTCAATAAGCTGCGGCTGAATGATTCCTCTTTCAACTATGAGCCGGAAACGTCGTTGGCGCTTGGCTTCGGCTTCAGGTGCGGCTTCCTCGGACTGCTGCACATGGAGATCATACAGGAAAGGCTTGAGCGCGAGTTCGACCTGTCACTACTAAGCACAGCGCCTACTGTTGTTTACCGGGTGACAAAGACAGACGGCGAGGTAATATTCATTGAAAATCCAGCCTTGCTGCCTGAGAAATATGAGATGGTGGAAGAGCCCTTCGTTCTTACGACTATTTTTGTCCCGAAGGATTTTATCGGTCCCATCCTGGACCTCTGCCAGGAAAAGAGAGGCACCCAGAAAAGCTTTAATTATATAGGGAAAGACAGGATAAAGGTCGATTATGAACTGCCCCTCAATGAGATACTCTGGGATTTTTACGACAAGCTGAAGTCTTTTTCAAAAGGATATGCCTCGATGGATTATGAGTTCCTCGGCTACCGCAAATCGAACCTTGAGAAGTTGAATATACTCCTGAATGGAGAGGTGGTGGACGCGCTCTCCTTGATAGTTCATAAAGATAAGGCGTATTATAAGGGACGTCAGTTGACTGAGGAATTGAGGAAGATCATCCCCAGGCAGATGTACGAAGTTGCGATCCAGGCGGCTATCGGAAGTAAGATTATAGCCAGGGAGACAGTTACGGCCATACGAAAGGATGTCCTGGCCAAGTGTTACGGCGGTGATATTACGCGCAAACGAAAGCTGCTCGAAAAACAGAAGGAGGGCAAAAAAAGAATGAAGCAGGTGGGAAGGGTCGAAATACCGCAGGAGGCCTTTCTTGCGGTTCTTAAATTAAAATGAAAAGAAAGAAAAAATCCCAATTAAGAGAGACTGTTGAGGCCATCGTTGTTGCCTTTTTGATAGCGATTGTCATACGAACATTTGTAATACAGGCCTTTAAGATCCCCTCGGGCTCGATGATCCCCACACTCCTCATAGGAGACCACCTGCTGGTGAACAAGTTTCTGTTGGGGACTCCTGTTGACGTGCCTTTTACCGATATTCATCTTTTCATGATGCCGGGCCTTAGAAAACCTCAACGGGGAGATGTAGTTGTTTTCAAGTACCCTGAAGACCCGACCCGGGACTTTATAAAACGGGTCATCGGTGTTGAAGGGGATGTGGTCGAGTCAAAGGACAAGGTTTTATATGTAAACAGCAGCAGGCGCGTGGAACCCTATGTCCAGCATGTAAACAACGATATGATACGTCCAGCCGGAAAGTGTGTGTATGAAGATGCTGCGGGGGCTCCCCCAAACGGCAGTGACTGCAGGGACAACTTCGGACCTCTTACTGTCCCGAAGGGAAAGGTCTTTGTTATGGGGGACAACAGGGACCAAAGCTATGACAGCAGGTTTTGGAGATTCGTCGATATCCCCAGGATAAAAGGAAAGGCGATCATACTTTACTGGTCCTGGGACACGGACAAGTCATGGCCGCGCTTCGGCCGTATAGGGAGGATTATACGATGATGCAAGAGATCGGAAACAGGGGTTTCGTGAAGGTTGTTTTAGTGTTATGCGTCCTTGTTGCTATTGTTTTTGTCGGGGTTTCTTTCGGCAAGCCCTACTTCCGTTATTATCAGCTGAGTTCAAATACAAGGGATTACCTGAAAGGGGATACATTTAACCCCCAGGGTATCAGGGCAAATATCATGGCTGCTGCGGAAGAGTTGAATGTGCCGCTGGATGAGGAGAACCTGGAGGTCAGCGTTAAACAGAAAAATGTTAAAGTCAGGGCAACCTGGTCTGAGACCGTGGACTTCTGGGGATATTATCAGAAGACAATGGATTTTGTCATGGAAGAGGATTACTGATTGTTTACAGGCCTGATTGTGGAGATGGGGGAGGTGGCCTCCCTGACAAAAAAAGGAAACAGCGGACGCCTCGCACTTTATGCAAAGGCACTTGCGCATGATGCTGCCGTAGGTGACAGCATATCAGTAAACGGCACGTGCCTGACGGTTGTAGAGATAAAGGGGAACACCCTGTCATTCGATCTGTCCGACGAGACACTGCGGTCGACGAATATCGGCAGGCTGAGGATAAAAGACAGGGTTAACCTTGAACCTGCCCTGAGGATGGATGCGAAGTTGGGGGGGCATTTTGTCACTGGGCATATAGACGGCGTCGGCAAGATACAATCAAAGACCCTGACAGGAGATGTCTGCAAAATCATTATCGTGACCGAAGCCAGGCTTGCGGATTTTCTTGTAGAAAAAGGATCGGTGGCAGTTGACGGCATAAGTCTTACGGTAGTCGAGGTGTTCAAGGATCGGTTCTCTGTAGTGATTATCCCCCATACGGCAAGCCTGACGACTATCGGAGTCAAAGTCCCCGGGGATGAGGTCAATATTGAAGTTGATATTTTGGGCAAATATGTTTCAAGATTTTTGAGCAAAGGCAAGGACACAGGCTTTATGGAGACCCTGCTCCGTGAAGGGTTTGCCTCCTGAACCTAAAAACGGCGGTTTAACCACAGAGTCCACAGAGATTATGGATATAATTAGGAGTTCACAGAGATTTTCCAGCGCAGGGTTATTACTCTGTGCCCTGTTTTTTGTTTAATAATCATGGTATTTACTCTGTGATTTCTGTGGTAAATGCTTTTTAAAAGAGGAGTTCATGAAGATGCAGAAAAATAAATTCCACACCATAGATGAAGCGATTGAGGATATTGCTAAAGGCAAGATGGTGATCCTTGTTGATGACGAGGACCGCGAAAACGAGGGCGACCTCTGTATGGCGGCTGAAAAGGTCACCCCGGAGGCGATCAATTTCATGGCAAAATACGGGAGGGGCCTTATCTGTCTTTCCATGACCCCTGAGAGGACAGAGGAACTCAGGCTGCCGATGATGACCGACGATAATACCTCCTCTTTCGGGACAGCCTTTACTGTCTCGATAGAAGCGAAAAAGGGGGTGACCACCGGCATTTCCGCTGCTGACAGGGCCAGGACAATACTTACCGCGATCGATCCTGCTACGAAGCCGGAGGATATCGCAAGACCGGGGCACATATTTCCGCTCAGGTCCAAACCGGGCGGGGTACTGCAAAGGGCAGGGCAGACAGAGGGGTCAGTTGATCTGGCCAGACTTGCCGGGCTCTTTCAGGCAGGGGTCATATGCGAGATCATGAACGATGACGGGACAATGGCCAGGGTACCCGAACTTCTGGAGTTTGGAAAAACGCATAATATAAAAATTGTTACAATAAAGGACCTTATACAATACAGAATAAGGACCGAGCGTTTTGTTCACCGTGTCTCCACGACAAAATTGCCTACGGAATATGGGGGAGAATTTACTGCTATCGCATATTCAAATGACGCAGACAAAAATATCCATATAGCGCTGGTAAAAGGTGAAATTCAACCGGGAGACGATGTCCTGGTGCGGGTGCACTCAGAGTGCCTTACCGGAGATGTCTTCGGCTCCAGGAGGTGCGATTGCGGTGAACAGCTGCATAAGGCGATGAAGATGATAGAAGAAAACGGGCAGGGGGTCATATTGTATATGCGGCAGGAAGGCCGCGGCATCGGGCTGGTGAATAAATTAAAATCCTATGAGCTTCAGGACAAAGGGCT
>Ga0316616_100000794_pt1 | contig 11398 bp, 14 predicted proteins | sample OWC_Aug_M1_C1_D1_FD_207660 | JGI IMG/M metagenome (GOLD analysis project Ga0316616, IMG submission 207660) | Wetland soil microbial communities from Old Woman Creek delta, Ohio, United States - OWC_Aug_M1_C1_D1_B | ecosystem: Environmental > Terrestrial > Soil > Wetlands | place: USA: Ohio...
GTACTGTCAATGCTCTTAACGACATGAAGATAAACCTGAGCAACCAGATGACTGCGACTGCGCACCTAGAAGCTAAGCTGCAGATCCTGAACGAGATCAAGGCTTCTCTTGAAGCCATGGTCACAGCCAACGCCAATGGTCAGGTGGGCTTAAGCAACAAGATAGACCAGAAAGTAGACAGCCTGAAGGCTACTTTCGGCAATGTAGGTCATGACGTTAACATGTTTCCCAAACAGGCTGTAGACGTGATAGTAAATACCAACGAGACCTGGGCTTATGTAGTAGGTTTGATATGTACCGTGATTACGACGGTTGCTGGCTTTGTGGCGAAGAATGCCCGGAAGCGGGAGGCTCAGTCGAACCAGCTTCTGATGACGGTTCTTGCGAAGCTGCATCCTGACCAGACCCGAGAATTGAATCTAGGACATCTGCTTCCCAAACTCTAACTGGTTCGAGCTTGGCCAAGTAACAATCACGTTCGTAACGCCGGCGCAACTCGGCAACTATCTCTCTCGCTTTCTGCTGCTTGAGCTCCAATAAGCACAGTCTGGCGCCCATTCTCTTAGCGCGCATTTCAAGACCTGGACCAGGAACCAGCAGATCACAGGGCTTGTCCCCCGTCTCTTCGAAGACTTTCTTCTGGAGCTCTTCGAGAGGCAGGTTCGCGTATTTGGCTAACGAATCTGTTAACTTACGTAGTGCGTCAGGTTTCATTCCACTTGGTAATGAACTTCTGGATTTTCCGTTCATTTCTCTCTTTGTCCTCAGGGTTGTTTATCTCGCACTTCAGGATCTTACCCAGCTGGATAAACCACTTACGTTCGCGCACACCAGGCTGGCCTTTGATGTGTGATTCAAAGAATACTATCCCGCTTTCGTCTTCTATGGGTCCGCGGACATCCCGAACCTCGCCCTTCTCAAACCGACGTATTGCAGTGCCTGGATTTGTTACGGTCGCCATCATTAGTCTCCTTGGTAAACCTCCCATGTGACTTTTCACAGGCCTTACATTTCACTTCTCCGCCAGTCCGATGCTCATTGTACCTCAGAAGCAAACTTCCCCCGCAACAGCACTTCCCCCATATGCCCATTAACAGTGCCTGGGAATGCTTCATTGTATTCTGTCCCTCGTAGACTTCCACTTCGACTCCTTTCGTTGTTAGGACCGGTCCCCGACGGGCCCCTGATACGCTTCTCTCAGCTGCTTGACGAGCAACTCTTTGAGTTCTTCCCTGGCCTGAACGCGTGCACTACTTATGTGCATGCGGAATTCTTTTTCACGGTGAGCGTTCTCTTGATCCTGGATGTGACTCGCGTGTTCTGAAATCACTTCGTCGAGCATCTGCATGATCTTGAATTCTTCATTTCGATCCATGTCTTCTCTCCCTCTCGCACACAGCCAGCAATTCTGCTGCATTTATCAGACACTCCGGACAGCATGCCTCTAATTTCGGATGATCTGAGGTCATATCTATATCCAGCCAATTAGTTCTTTTGTCCTGCCACCACACATTGCAGCCTATGGCTATTTTGTCTGGAATGGGCTTTAGTGTCATCCAATCTTGATTGCAGCACATGCCTAGCACACGGCCACAAAGGCCTTGGACTGTAAACATCGTTCCTGATCTTTTGCTCCAGCCTATATATGCTTGTTGTTTAGAAACTGGCAGCTCCTCGTTACTCGTATACGTGAGACGGCTGTCCATGTCTCCAGTTCTCCAGTTCCTCGGCTAACACGCATAAGCATTCGATGCACGGCGCAGGCAGACTCTCGTCTTCTTGCCTGGGTGAGAAAGGCATGATATGTAGCCGTTCTCGTGTTTCTTCTGACAGGTCCCCGTACAGATAGGTACAAAAATCGTTGGCGATCTCTCTCTTTTTCTTATTGCCAGTGATAGTCATGTTCAGCCTGCTGCAGCCACAGATTCCCTTGCGGATAGACAGGTATGTCGGATCGGGCCGGAACAACAGGTGTATGTCCATTCTCAATTCCATTCTGCGCAAAGGCGCCGTATCCTGTCAGACTCATGACAAGATATTTCGTCATCCGGTTGGGGAAATTCTTTACGGTGAAGTTTGAACAGGTAACGTCTGAATTTCTCGTCGGACACGTATTTCAGAATTCTCGGTAATTTCATACCGAGTAACAAGTATACAGTAGTCAAGTCCTGGCATGCCCGGAGCATCATGTTATACAGCATGCCTACACGCATGAGCATTTCTGGTCGTTTTGATATTTCAGCTAAACACTGGGCCCTGAATATCTGAAGCATGCCTCCTTTGAATTGCCAGGTTAACTTATGCAATTCTTTAAAGTCAATAACCTGCGCAGGATCCTTTCTACGCAGGCTATTGACTGTTTCGATCAACACAGCATTCACTAGTGTGCAATTATACATCACGCTGCTCATGCTGACGGTTACTCCCATTTTACGGCCTTCAATGGACAGTATAAGGCCGTGTTTAGGGTCTGGGCTTGTTGGGCCATTTAGGTGGCCAGTACGGTGTATCGACAAGTTTCACTTCCTGGATGCTGTCCATCAGCCATTTTAGGTGGAGCAGCGCTTGCTTCGTATGTATAGGATGCTTGGCAAAGAAATCAAGCATTTCTTGACTGCCTTGTATCGAGGCGATGAAGTGCAGGCCGAACGAGTCAATATCGTTGGTCGGTATTGAGAATCCAGCCGCGGTCTTGTGACCGCCGCCTTTGTACTTCTTGACAGTGGGCAGGATGGACACGTCGATCTTGTCCGTACTGCGCAAGCTGACGTGTATTTTATCCACGCCCTCGTTCCATATGACAGCCAGGTCACACGCCTTTTCTTTTAACAGGTAGTGCCCTATTTCAGATTGCAGCAAGGGACTCTGCGCTGACCAGGCGGTGTACCCGTCAAACTTCATGGTCGTGGCGTTGTTGCACACTTTCTCGACCTGCTTGTCGATGTATGCAGCCACGGCTTTTCCGATCTTCAGACAGGTCCCCCTCTCTCCGAACAGTTCTTCGGCATACGCATCGAATAACTGCGGTCTGTCCCACGATTTGGTCGTGAGCCACCCGGATATCTCTTTTGAGTATTCAAGATTCCACTGCCATCGATCACGATCTTCGATGTACAGGAGTATTTCAGGAATGTCCTTGCCTGGAAAGAAATGCTTCCAGGCCAGCACGGCGCCTGAGTGGTTCCGGTCAATATAGGGTTTGAGCTTGGAAGCGCTCAAAGGTATGTTCGGATAATCGTTGATCATATATTCGTACGCTGTCTGATGATGGTCGATTATTGTCACGGTCTTGGCGATCTTGAGCAGCTCTGCCAGAACCTCCGGTTTGAAACTGAAATCAACGGCAAGGACGTCTTGCCCCTCCAGACTTTCCATTCGCAGGGCAGTGTCGTAGCCGATCGGGATGAATTCGGCTTCCTGCCCTGTTTTGTAGACAGCCCATGCTGCGCCAATGCCGTCAGCGCAGTGGGCGTGATAAAAACATTTGATCATTGCAGTCTCCTGGAAAAAGGTGGCTAAAAAAAAGTGGGGACCTAGCTATTACTAGCTAGATCCCCACACGGTAAGGACGCCGTGGAAAGGAGCAAAAGCGGCGTCTGCTTACTGTAACTTTGCCCGCAGACGGCCCAGAATCACAGCGCCGACCTTCAGATTCAGTACTTCGACGCTGTTCGCGATCTTCTGAGCTTCTTTGAAGGCCGCGATCAACTTGTCACACTCGGCCAGCAGCGCTTCCTGAGCCGCGCTGGTCATTGACCCGTCGTAGTACTTCGTGAAGTACGATCCCTGAATGACGTCTTCAGTGATCTCCTTGATCTGAGCCTTGTGCTCCTTTGTTGCAGGAGCCATTTCCAAAGGCTTCGTGATCTTGGTCCGGTAGTACGTCACGACAGGACCGAGCATCCAGACACCTGGTTTTTCCGAGGGCTTCCAGTCATGGGAGCCGTCCAGTGTCGGGATCTCTTTCAGGAGCTCTCTGATCTGGGTCAGGAGCTTCTGACCCTCGATCAAAGTATCGACGGGGATGTGTTTCAGGATGACCGTGCCGTCGACTTCGACATCCGCGAACGCGGTTGTATTGGTCAGGTCCCGGGTTGCCACGTGATCGAACAGCGCCTCAAAGGCGTCGAACGTGAAGTTCAACCTCTCAGGGACTGTTGTGATCAAATTCTTTTTGACGGGCTCGAACTTCATCCCGTCTTCCGAAATCGGAGTGTAGGACTTGTCAATCCCCTTCAAGGGACCTGACTCAACCTTGGCCTGACCGCCCTTGAAGACTTTCAAGGTTTCGGAAATCATCTTCGCGACCCGCTCCTTGAGCTGATCGTGGACCACCAACAGCGTGTGTAAGGGCTTGCCCATCTGTGTGTTCTCCTTGTTGGGAAGAATGAAAAAGCGGAGGGCCGGCAGCTTCCCCGCCACCGGCCCCCCTGGTAAATTCTTTTCAGCTTAAGAGGCTGACGAATTTTGGCCACAGGGTTCCGAGTTCACTGAGGTTTTTTAACTTAAACGCCAATGCTCTGCCACTGAGCTACCCGCGCCCAGATAGTTCTCTTGTGAGAGCTATTTGAGCGCGGGGCGGGATTCGAACCCGCGACCTTCGGTTTGAGTTACCCTCAAGACTCGTTAGCACCGTGTCTTGTGCCGTTAAACGTGCGCCCGACAACGTAACACCGTAGCGTAGTTGCCCGGTTTTGAACATGAACTTGAAATGCCCCTAATCGGGTTAAACCCGCAGACCGCTGAGGTCTGCAGGCACCTGTTTCGGAGCCTATTAAGCGTAAACGTGCGGGTTATTTCTGTGGTCCCGGCTGGATTCGAACCAGCGCCCAATCGGTTATGAGCCGATCGCTCTCACCGCTGAGCTACGAGACCGAAACTTCTAGTGGCCGCATTCTAACCCCGAGCAACCCGGTACCCGGAGAATTTTGCCTTGCTGCTGCTGGCTCATGCCCTCCATCATCTTCTTCTTGAGATTCTGCAGTTCCTCGACCGCGGTGTCAAACTTCTCCTCGGCCTCGCTGAGACGCTCAGCGTATTTCTGGTTCACAGCGGTCACGATCTGTTCAGCGACATCAACGGCTGCTTCAACAGACGAGCCATTTCCTGCCCTGATACTTGCGCAGTAAATGTCCCGTGCTGTAATCACAACCATCTCTCTTTCGTTGAGCAAAAGAGAAACATCACGTTGGAGCTTGTTGGGATCTTCCACTTACTCTCCTTTTTGTTAGTGGTGGTGGCCCGGATGGGAATCGAACCCACACGTCCTTTTTGGGACAACGGATTTTAAGTCCGTAGCGTCTGCCGTTCCGCCACCAGGCCTGATGGTCGGGGTGACACGATTTGAACGTGCGGCCTTCTGGACCCAAACCAGACGCTCTAGCCAAGCTGAGCTACACCCCGCGGACTCAGACTAGTATTTTACAGAGGTGTGTCAACTAGCGACGAGGACCCGATGCTTGCGGCTGCTGGGTTTCCATGGCCTGTTGAAGCGCCTTGGTGACTTCCTTCCCGGATGCAGCTTCGAGGGCCTTCTCGGCAACCGACCGTGCGTCGGCGCGAGCAGCAGACAGCTGTGTCTGGATGTCCGCGATCTGTGCGTCCTTGGCCTTAAGTTGGTTCTCCAAGAACGTGATTCGAGACGCGTTGAGCGAGCGCTCCGCGTCCATGTCTTTCTGCAGCAGCGCAGTGGCGTGGGTATAATCACGCTTGAGCGTGTTACCCAGGATCGCTTCGGCCTTGCTGACTTCGCTCTTGATCTTCTCGGGGAAAGTCTGGATCGCAGCTTTGGCCTCTGCGAACTCGGCTTCCCGAAGCTTCAGGGCGGCTTCGCGATCTGCCCATGATTTTTCCAGGTCCTGCTTGCGCATTAGTTCCTGGCGCCGAGTAGAATCCATCTCAGCCTGGAACATGTCCCGGGCTTTCTTTTCAGCCAAGGCACGCTGATAGTTGTGCTCGTCTTCCTGGCGTTGCTGCTCCTTCTGATGCTGTTCTTCTTCCTCACGCCACTGCTGGTCCCGAGCGATTCGGGCCTTGGCATGCTCTTCCTGGACTTGATCCTCCTTGGCGCGAAGCTCGTCGAGACTGATGGCTTCGGCTTCGATCTCATGCAATTCCTGGAGACGTGCCTGTTTGATACCGATGGCGCTTTCCACGTTGCGAAGAACCGCGATCTTCGTGGTGAGAGCCGTCGACAGCTGGCCCAGCTTCTGCTGAGTCTCGAGCTGCAGAGCACCGATGTCTTGGACGATGTCTTCAGCTTTGACGTCCTTCACGGCTGTAAGAACCGTCTGCGTATCGGCTCCTTCGACCTTCTGTTGCAGGGACTTTTGTCCCTTCGGTAGGAACTTCCCGCCCGGACCTCTTTCAGCTGCCATCTTGAACGTCCTCCTTTTCGCACTGTCTGTAAACAAAAAGAGCCGCCTCAGGGACAGTTACCTGAGACGGCTCTATTGATTACTATTGGTGGAGTCCGCCAGCTACTTCCGGAGGTTAGTCCGGGGGATTTCGCTTTTGGACCCCATTAGTTGGTAGCGGCAACAGGATTTGAACCTGTGACCTCCGGGGTATGAACCCAGCGCGCTGCCGTGCTGCGCCATGCCGCGACCAGTTACTTACGGACCAGGACCTGTAGGACCTATCTCGCCTTGCGGTCCTGTCGTGCCTTGCGGGCCTGTCGAGCCTATGGCACCCGTAGGGCCTGTGGCACCTGTAGGGCCTGTCACCAGATAGTAGCTAGGACCTGTAGGACCTGTGATAGGCCCTGTTGGTCCAGCGACTAACGTTGGGAAAATTAATGACCATGTTGCAGCTCCCAGTGTAGGCGACTTGCAGACATAGATCGTATTGATTGTCCCAGTGATCCTGTGCCACAGAGAGCCCTGGGTGTAGTATGACTTGACATCGTCATCCACACCAGGCTCGTAGATACTGACTACGGATTCGCGAACCTGTTTGTACCCGTTCAGGTTGCGAACCTCTCTAACTATTGCGTGGGCAGCCATGAGTTTAATCTCCTTTTATTATCAGCCGTGGTTAACGGAGATTAAACACCTGTCGGGCCTATTTCGCCTTGAACGCCTGTCGGACCTGTTACGCCTGTCGGACCTTGTTCGCCTTCCGGACCTGTAATCAAGCTGGTCGGTCCTGTCGGTCCTGTTAATGCAGGACCTGTAGGCCCAACAGCGCCTCCCGGAGCACCAGCAGGACCTGTTATGCTGGACGGGGATACCATTGTCCAGGACGCAGCACCGCGGGTAGACGTTTTACAAACGTACATCTCGCTGATCGTTCCGGTTATGCGCAGCCAGGTAGATCCGACGATGTAGTATTTTGAACTATCATCGTCAACCCCTGGAGCGAAAAGTGAAACGACCTTTTCCCGAACTTGTTTGTATCCGTTGAGATTTCTAACCTCACGGACAATTTGATGAGCCGCCATGAAAATCTCCTTTCAACTAGCCTCCTCCCGAGGCATAGATTGAGCCACATTAGACAGGAGAATATCATAACGGTCAAGCTTGAATTGCTTTGTGCATTTTGCATGCCATGGCGCCTGAGGCTCGGACGTATGTGGGTCCGGGCTACCCGGTAAATTATCCGGGCGGCGAAGCACGCGAACTTCTTCTGCTCGTGACGAACAGAAAGACCAATCTTTAAGTTGCTCTGTGTATACATCCGAAGCTTAATCTTCGAACCTATTTTTCTAGCTCCGGCGACCAATACGTACTTTCCCTCGAACACCTCAAAAACTAAGTCCAGTCCCATTAAGGACTTACAGAACCTGGTCTCCAGGAACTTTCACGGAAAAGTGGACTTCTCTCGAGATCCATATTAGCATTCCTATTGAGAGAGCAGATCTCCTCGAAGACACATCTCTGTCTCCTTGAGGAGACACTTTTCCCTCGAGGCAAAAACATGCTGTCTTATTGGCGCCCGAAATCCATAACTCGGCGATCGACCACCAGGTTATGAAAATCGTAAGCCACCAGACAGACTCTCGAACCGACCTGCCGCGGCACGAGGCAATATCACGTCCCGGGGTGTTGAACTGAAGCTTAACTGAATCACTCCCGAACGACCCCTCGAGACTAGGTACTCCGATCGATGAAACTTACGACCTTCTTTTCATAGGAGAAACGTGGTCCCAAGTTGGGGTGGGGCCAACGGCTTCGTCTTCCCGTGACGGGAAGAAAGAACCAACATGTGAGAGTAACCATTCTCGATATCACCAGAGCCGTACGTCTCTGGGCCAACCGGGATGGCTACACTCTGCGCATTTGAATTGCTCTGTGTCTGTATTATCCGCCGGCGCCGCGGCGCAGGAATTCTGCAGGAACAAAATAGGAACTTCGCAGAATTGACAACGTGGCGCAGCACACAGCAAACAAGCTTCCGTATCAGAAGCTAAAACCAATCTGTTTCACTTTGCATTCCACTCCGCCCAGACATCAGCTGGGTGTGGTCTGACAAACTATCCGTCAGATTCGTGGCGAAGCACACGATAAGCAAGCTCTCGTAACAAGAGTTAAACTGAATTGAATCGCTCTGTATTCTTGACTGGGTCCCCAGGATCCTGGAGACGCTCCATCAATTCGTGGCGAAGCACACGAAAAGCGTCTGTCCGTGACAGACAGAAAACCGATCTGTTTTTGCTTTGAGTTATCGATAAGGCCTCCCGGGCCCTGCAGCGTCGCCCGCACTGTGGCGCAGCACACGCATCTCACACTCTCGTGTCGAGAGTAAAACCAAAATCGTTAAGCTACTTTATTATCTAAAAGTACTCCAGCTGAGCTCGAGACGTCGTCGAGTGATATCGATCGGTCGCGAGGCCTCAGGGCGCCAGGACCTGGATCCCGGGCCGCAGGCATGTGGCTTGTCTCCGTGACAGAGACTAAAAACTAGCCAGGAGAAACTGCTCTGATCTCATAACCTGGACCAGGTCGACGTCCGCCTGTGTCCGGCTGTGGCGAAGCACACAACCAACATTTACCCGTAGCGGGTAAAGACCAGTAAATTGCTTTGCTTTAAGTATGGCTGCCCGGCCGGCTCAGGACCTCGGGTTCGTGTCTTGACCGTGGCGCAGCACACACATCCCATGCTCTCGTACCGAGAGTAGGACCAATCTTTATCGCTCTGATGTTTCGCCAGGCCCTGGATGCATTGCTCGGCGACGCAATCGGATTGCGCCTGCGGGCAATCGTGGCGAAGCACACACCTTTCAGCTGCCCGTAACAAGCAGCTTAAACCGATCTGAATTGCTCTGTAATTCTTCAGCGCTGATGGCCATCCGGATCATCGAGCTGAATATTGCTCTGACTCCGTCCGCCCGCGTACGTGCACGAGGTACCGTGCGTGCGTGGCGGAGCACACAACTATCAGCTGCCTGTGGCAGACAGCTAAAACCAATTTGTTTATTGTGATGAGCTCACCTCCAGCAGGTGGGCTGATCGTGTCATGCTTTATTGCCGCGTCTCGCGAGATCTTCATGATCATCGCCGTCGGGACGTGGCGGAGCACACAACTAGCAAATTCCCGTGACGGGAATTAGACCATGTTTATTCGCTCTGCAGTTCTACTGCGCATGACAACTGCGCAACTTCTCGTCTGCCCGTGACAGGCAGGTAACCGAAAACTTTGTAACACTCTCTTTCTGACTTCTCGATCGCGACTGGCCACGTGGGTGGTAAACGTGGCGCAGCACACACTGTTCATTCTCCCGTGACAGGAGAAAAACTGTTATCTGGCTAATCTGTACTCACGCTTCACACATTTGAATCCATGTGAAAGCAAAAACGCGAGTTTTAGCTCGCGTTCCTCTTCTCTCACATATGCAAATGCGTGGGGTGGATAGTTTTCTTTTTCACCAGGTGGTTTAAATAAGACCAAGTACAACTGGTCAGGTACTACTTTGTCTTGGATTTCTGGCCTTATAGGCAACGGCCTTGGTCGTCTTCCCATGATTGAACCCTCTTCCTACAGGAATTATTTATCTCTTTTCTTCCTGTAGTCAATAACGTGCTTACAGTTACAGCACGTCACTTGAATCCGCATTCCTAGGAAATGCTGGGCGGGTTGTCCGATTTGCCAGTCCCCGCAGACGGGGCAATAGTATTTGTCTGCGGTGTACCGACATTTTTCGAGGAACCCTTTTTTGGCGACGATCCAGTAGTTCCCCACACCTTCTGTCGGCAGTTTAATTTCACTCTCTTGTAGAGGCTTGGGAGTTTTAGGCTTAGGTTTAGGTATAGATTTAAGTGGGGGGAAATAAAGTCGGCGAGGGACATTAACAGATCCCACGGGGGGAGGCTGCTCTCCAGGTACTCCGGCATGCTGATCCGGTTTACCTCCGTTCGTTTCCCCAGTATCCATTGTGCGGCCTCCAACTGATGCAAAGCGCATTGCACCCAGTACAAAGTGCTACGCTTCGACCAATCCCTTGAGCACCGGGAATAGCTTAGCATCAGTCTGGTTATTTTCGATACAGCATTTTGACAAATATACTCACAGCCTTCTTTCAAATCGTAGTGCTTGATTTCGTAGCGCATCTCCAGAACACGCAGCTCAGGTGTTGCGCTTTGTATGATCTTGCGGTGCACTATCGATATCTGCCGATTCGTCGTCGAACTGTAACTACAGCTAGTTCGGCTGATGATCTTCACAGGACCGCTGGGCATGTACCAAATGCCCTCATGTCGCGCGATCGGAAAATGTTCTCCGTATGACCAGATGGTCTTACCATCCGTGTACATGCGTGGGTTGCGATGCCGAGGACAATGTGAATAACCCTCAAGGCCCGCAACGAATCTGTCGGCTACTGCAGGATAGCTCAAGTTTCGCGTACGCATTTGAGCAGCTCTGAGAAGTAGGTTTTGTTGTATATGTCTTCAATGCTATTGATCATGCATTCCTGACATCCCTGCTGGGTCATCAGAACTTGATTCACGGGAGGATATTGTTGATTAAGAGCCCTGTGTTTACAGAAGCACAGAGTCCCTTCATCTGTGCCGTCTCCCCGGAGAAATGCTCCTTCGCGAAGCATTTGTGTGGGAGAACGGGTAAAACAAAGGACTGTCGCAAACTGTTTCGTAAGGGACAGGCTTTTTTGCGGGTCACCCCAATGCTCGGTACTGGATATAGCATGGGATGCTCTTTCTGCAGGTGTCAGCAGACGAATATCATTTGGAGTACCGCAGACACTGAGTAGGATTGAACGCAGGCTTATCTTGCCCTCGTAATCTGCATCTGCGGTAACATTACCGTTAGCTGTTTCCGCGATCACTTGCATACGAGGTTTGATTTCCTGACCCGAATTGATGCATTCGATTATCTCCTGCTTGGTAATGGGCTCTATGCCAAACTTGATATCGTATACATCCTTGATACCAGCTAGAGCCTT
>Ga0316616_100000798_pt1 | contig 11389 bp, 6 predicted proteins | sample OWC_Aug_M1_C1_D1_FD_207660 | JGI IMG/M metagenome (GOLD analysis project Ga0316616, IMG submission 207660) | Wetland soil microbial communities from Old Woman Creek delta, Ohio, United States - OWC_Aug_M1_C1_D1_B | ecosystem: Environmental > Terrestrial > Soil > Wetlands | place: USA: Ohio...
ACGCAGGAGGACTACCCGTTCTCGGTGAAGCCCGACAGGCCGCTCACCCTCGAGGACATCCGGAAGATACAGGCCGACTACTACGAAGGGACGCCCTACGACATGACGAAGGGCCCGGCGGCCGGGCCGTGGGGCAACCCGATCCGCTACGTCAACCGCGGCGCCAAGGGCTCGTTCGAGCGCAGCATCAACGTCCAGCGCACGTATTACCTGCACATCGGACAGGTGAACGCCGCGCTCCCCGAGGCGCTGCGCGGCACGAGCTGGTTCGCGTACGGCGCGCCCGCCACCTCCTACCTGACGCCGCTGTGGGCCGTCATGGACGAGCTGCCGGCGCACCTCGGGCGCGGCGACCGCTATGGCGCCTTCGATCGCGAATCGGGCTTCTGGACGAACATCTACGTGCAGCAGATGGCCGAACTCCACTTCAACGAGGCCATCAAGCACGTGAACGCGGCGCGCGAGCCGCGCCTGAACATGCTGTACGCGGTCACGCCGAAGGTTTTGGAGCTGGCGGCGCAGACGTACGCGAAGGATCCGAAGGCGGCCGTCAACATGCTCACGCAGTTCGGATCGGCCAACGCCATCGCCTGGCAGCAGGAATGGCTGAAGCTCGGTGACGCGCTGCTCGGCAAGTACGCGATGGGCATGGTCGACGGTCACCCTGTCGGCTACCCGCAGTGGTGGAACGACCTCATCGGCTACAAGCCGCTCATCAGGTAACGTGACGCACAGCCGAGGAAGCCTGGCAGCTGTTTTCGGGGCGGGCCTCATTGCGGGCTCCCTGCAGGCCACCGAGCCGCCAGCGCGGGCGGGAGCGGAGGCCCCGGGCTTCGTCCTTGTCACCAATGGACGGCCCGCCGCGGCCATCGTCATCCCGCAGGGCGGCAAGCCCATCAACCGGCGGGCCGCGGACATCCTCCAGGACGCGGTCCGGAGGATGAGCGGCGCCGTCTTGCCCATCCAGGAGAAACGGCAACCGGGCCGCGAGGGAGAGATTGACATCGGCTTCCCGCCCGGGCAGTCGCCGGCGTCCGTTGCTGCCGCGACGCTGACGGAGGACGGGTTCCTGGTCGCCACCTCGGGCCGGAACCTCTACATCCGCTCCGGCGGAGACAAGGGCGTCGTCTACGGCGTCGTGCACCTGCTCGAGCGCCACTTCGGCTGCCGCCGGTTCAGCCCGGCGGTGGCGGTGTTTCCGCGGCGCGGCACGCTCACCCTCGGCCCCGTGCGCGACGTCGACAATCCGGTCAACGAGATCCGCATCGTCAATGGTGACTTCTCGAAAGACGAGGATCTTCGTGACTGGCTCCGGCTCGATGTCACAGACGATGTGTTCGGGAGGGGATACTACGTCCACACGTTCAACAGGCTGGTGCCGCGCGAGAGGTATTTTGCCGAGCATCCGGAGTACTACGCGTGGATGAACGGCAGACGGATGACGGACCAGTTGTGCCTCAGTCATCCGGATGTCCTGAAGGTCGCCATCGCCACGCTGGCCGCCGAGATGGCCGCACAGCCGGATCGTCAGGTCTGGTCGGTCAGCCAGAACGACAACGCTTCGTATTGCCAGTGCCCCGACTGCAGGAAGGCGATCGAGGAAGAGGGCTCGCCGGCCGGGCCGATCATCCGCTTCGTCAACCAGGTGGCCGCGCGGTTCCCGCACGCAATCATCTCGACGCTGGCGTACCAGTACTCGCGCCAGGCGCCGAAGGTCGTGCGTCCGGCCGGCAATGTGCAGGTCATGCTCTGCACCATCGAACTCAATCGAAGCATGCCGATCGAAGCCGACCCGTCGAGCCGCCAGTTCCTCCAGGACATCGTCGACTGGGGGGAGATCAGCCGGAACATCTACCTCTGGGACTACACCGTCAACTTCAACCACCACGTGTCGCCATTCCCGAACCTGCACGTGCTGCAGCCGAACATCCGGTTCTTCGTGCGCCACGGCGCGCGGCAGCACTTCCAGCAGTCGAACACGGGCGCGGGGCACGAGTTCTCGGAACTCAAGCACTACCTGCTGGCGCGATTGCTGTGGAACCCGGATGTCGACGGCGATGCGACGGTGAAGGAGTTCCTCGACGGCTATTACGGCGCAGCCAGTCCGTGGATCGCGAACTACATCGCCGGGCTCCAGGGTGCGGTTGGCAGAAGCGGGGCGAGGCTGGATATCTACGAGCCTCCTGCGGTTCACGCCGACGACTACCTGTCCCGCGATCAACTGGCCCAGTACAACGAGTGGTTCGACCGGGCCGAAGCGGCCGTGCAGAGCAACCCTTCGACGCTGGAGCGCGTGAAGACCGCACGCCTGCCGGTTCAGTACGCCACGCTGGAGATCGGCAAGAGCGACCTGTTCGGGCCGCGGGGCTTCTATCAGAAGGCGGGCGAGCGTTTCGAGCCGAAGCCGGAGATGACGCGGTTGCTCGAGAGCTTCTACCAGGCGGCCTCCCGCAACGGCGTGCGCACGCTGAACGAGTCCGGGCTGACGCCGACGCAGTACTATGACGCCGCCCGGCGGTTCATCGACGTCCAGGTCGACGGGAACAAGGCGTTCCGCAAACCGGTCGCGGCCGATCCGCCCCCGTCGCCGAAATACTCGCGCGGGAATCTGGCGCTCCTGACCGACGGCGTGCGCGGCGCGAGCGACTTCAAGGTCCAGTGGCTCGGGTGGGAAGGACCGGACTTCGATCTCGTCCTCGACCTCGGATCATCCGCGCCGGCCAGCGAAGCGTCGATCAGCACGCTGTGGGACGCGCGCAGCTGGATCCTGCATCCGCGCAGCGTGACGTGCCTGGTGTCGACGGACGGCTCGCGATACCAGGAGATCCAGACCATCCGCGTCGAGGGCGATCAGCGAGCCGAAGAGGTGACGAGGACGTTCACATTCAACTGGGCGACGCCGGGCATCCGGTTCATCAAGCTGCACGTCGAAGGTACGAAGACGCTGCCGGACTGGCACCCGTCTGCCGGCGGGACGTCGTGGGTCTTCGTTGACGAAATCGTGGCGAGGTAAGGGAGATGAATATGAAGTACCGCGTTCTCGTGGCCGCACTCGTGCTGGCGACCAGTACTGCCAGCGCCCAGACACCGCCATCGGTCTCGGCTCAGGCGGCCCCGGCCGCTCCGGCCCAGCAGGCGACGCCTCCTGCGCTGCCCTCATGCCAGGAACTCGCCGCGGCCGTGCAGGCGGCGGCGCGGAACGACGCGCGGCTCAGTGACTGGCCGAATCTCGCGCGCTACCGCGAGGCGAACCGCTCGGTGGCCGCGCCGGCGCCGGACCAAGCCCGCGTCGTCTTCATGGGCGATTCGATCACCGATGCGTGGCCGCAGCCCAGGTTCGGCGCGTTCTTTCCGGGGAAGCCCTACATCGGGCGCGGCATCAGCGGCCAGACGACGCCGCAGATGCTCATCCGGTTCAGGCCCGACGTGATCGCGCTCCGGCCGAAGGTGGTCGTCATCCTGGCCGGCACCAACGACATCGCCGGCAATACCGGGCCGATGACCGACGGGGACATCCAGGGCAATCTCGCGTCGATGGCCGACCTGGCGAAGGCGAACGGCATCCGCGTCGTCTTCTCGAGCATCCTGCCGGTGAGCGAATACCACGTGCGGCCCGGCGACACCGGGCCGCCCCAGACCACGCGCCGCCCCATGGCGCGGATCGCGGCGCTCAACGCGTGGATGAAGGACTACGCCGCCGCGAACGGACACGTGTACCTGGATTACGTGACGGCGATGTCCGACGCGAAGGGCCTGCTGCGCGCCGAACTCAGCGAGGACGATCTGCACCCGAACGCCGCAGGCTACGCCATCATGGGGCCGCTGGCGGAGGCGGCGATCCAGACGGCGCTGCGGAAGTAGCCCGGGACGGGAGGGCCGTCAGCGGGGGGCGTTCCGGCGCGCAGGGACGCGCGCGCCGTACTGCCTGATGCGGCGCCACAGGGTCACGGTACTGATGTTGAGCGCCTCGGCCGCGCGGCGCCGGTTGCCGCCGAATTGCGCGAGGGCCTTCTCGATCAGCGCGCGCTCGTGCTCCTCGAGGTCGAATCCCGCGTCGAGCCGGGCACCCCCGTCCTGCAGCCGCAGGTCCGGCGGCAGTTCCACGGCCGTGATGCGCGGACCGCCGGCCAGGATGGCGGCGCGTTCGACGGCGTGCTGGAGTTCCCGTACGTTGCCGGGCCAGTCGTAATCGAGCAGCACCCGCATCGCGTCCGGCGCCAGGCCCTGGCAGTCCTTGTTGAATCGACCCGCGGCGCGCTGCAGGAACTCCTGCGCCAGCGCGGGGATCGCCTCGCGCCGTTCGCGCAGCGGCGGCACGGTGATCACGAACGCGGCCAGCCGGTAGTAGAGGTCCTCCCTGAAGGTGCCGGCATGCACCGCGGCGCGGAGATCCCGGTTGGTGGCCGCGACGATCCTCGGGCTCGCCTTGATGCTGGTCTCGCTGCCGACGCGCCGGATCTCGTGTTCCTGGAGCGCGCGCAGCAGCTTCGCCTGGAGGGCGGCCGACATCTCGCCGACTTCATCGAGGAAGAGCGTGCCCGAGCTTGCCACCTCGAACAGCCCGGCCTTGTCGCGGATGGCGTCGGTGAACGCGCCGCGCACGTGGCCGAACAGCTCCGATTCGAGCAGGGTGTCGGTGAGCGCGGCGCAGTTCACCGAGACCAGCGGGTGACTGGCCCTGCTGCTCTGCTCGTGGATCATCCGGACCACGAACTCCTTGCCCGTGCCGCTCTCACCGCAGACCAGCACGCCCGTGTCGAGCGGCGCGACGCGCGCCGCCAGCTCGAGCGTCTCCCGCATGCCGCTGCTGACGAGCACCATCTGCGATCGGCGCGCATACTGGTCCACCCGGTCCCGGAGCGTTTCGAGCTCCAGCGCATGGCCGGACGTGCGGCGCTCGCGCCGGGCGGCGGCGTCCCGGCGGTGGCGGACGGCCTCCTGCAGGGCGTCGAGCTCGGCGACGAGCTCGTCGCAGCGATACTCGGTCCGGAACGGGTTGAGGTCGCTCCAGGCCGCGGCGTCCTTCCCCACGACCACGCAGTGGGAGCCCGACACCGCGGCGCACTGCGTCTCGCGGAAGCAGATCTCGCGTCCCAGGCACGCGCTCGCGTAGCCGCTGGCGTAGCCCGTGAGCGTCCAGCACACCGGGTCGGCGGCCGGCCCGCACTGCTGCAGGTGCTGCTCGGCCTCGAAGGAGTACCGCCACAGCGCCTCGGCCTCGAAGCCGGCCGCGCCCGGGCGCTCCATCAGCCGCACGATGTCCGCGTGCACGAGGCCCTCGGCGCCCTGGAGCGCGGCGCCCATCCGGATGCCTTCGAGGGGGTCGGACCATTGGACGTCCGCCCGCAGGTTAATGGCGTCGTAGTAGCCGTTGGTGAAGCCGAACCGGACGAACAGCCTGCGGGCCACGCTGATACCCGCCGCCGCGATGAGCTCGCGCCGGAGCAGGCCGAGCGCCACGGCGCTGACCAGGAGGACGCGCTGTTGGTGGAGCCGGATGACGCCCTCATCGGGCCGGAACTCGAGAAGGTCCGGCAGCCGGAGGTCGGAACGGGTCGGCATTGCAGCACCAGGCGGAGGCATCAGTGCACGCGCCGGGGGCCGTGTCGCTGGCGCGATCATACAGCCGCCCAGGCTGAACCCGTGCAAATTGAAAGCGAGTATTTCACTCAGAAATTGCGTGTACGGCGTGTACGCACGGCATCGGCCCGCCAAAGTACGAATGCGCAATGGGTTACAGGCGGAGGCGACACCGGCGGGGCTGGCCCGATTCCTGCCTCCCATCATCGCGGGGAGGTGTATCGGGCGTGGACCGTTCCGTGTGGCTGGAGGCGTTCGGCGCGATGCGGCATGCGCCGGAGTCCATCCGGGCGATGCTCGCCGCGGATGGGGCCGTGGAAGCGCTGCCCGAACCACGGCCGCAGGAGTGGCTGGCGATTCACGAGGAGCATGGGCAGACGTTCGACGAGTTCACTCGAACGGCGACACGTCCGCCGGATGGCGAACGGACCATCTACCTCCAGCCCGTTGATTCTGTCGCCGCCCTGTCGGACACGTGCCTCTCGACGCTTGCCGGGTTCGTATCGGCCTTCTTCCAGATGGACGTCCGCGTGCGCCCGCCGCTCGTGCTGGACCCGGCGTCGCTCGTCACGAGGGCCGCGCCGGATGCCGGCACCCCGCAGGTGTACGCCGGGGAGATCCTGTCGCGGCTGTACGCCAACAAACCCTCCGACGCGTTCTGCCTGCTCGGCATCACGGCGCACGACCTCTTCCCCCATCCCATCGTGAGCTTCGCGTTCGGCGAGGCATCGGCTGCGTGCCGCGTCGGGGTGATCAGCGTCGCGCGCTACGGGCCGCCATTCTGCGAGGACGCCCCCGGGCTCCTGCCCGGGGAGATGCGAAAGCGCTGCTGCCGCGTCATCGCACACGAGATCGGACACATGGCCGGCATCGGCCACTGCGTCTATTTTCGCTGCCTCATGAACGGCTCGTCCTCGCTGGCCGAGAGCGACCGGCGCCCGCTGCACCTCTGCCCAATCGACCTGCGCAAGCTTCAGTGGCTCGTCGGGTTCGATGTCGACGAGCGCCACAGGCGCCTTCAGCAGTTCTGGTGCGAGGCGGGCGAGGTTGCCGAGGCCGCGTGGATGGCCGGCCGCCTGCATGACGTGGGCGCGCAGCGTCATGCGCGGCCGGTTCGCGCCGGCCTGTTCACGTAGTGGGTGTGACGCGCGTCAGTCCGTGACCGTCCTGACCGGGATGCTGCGCGGTACCTGAGCCTTGTCCTCGGGCCGGCCGGGTGAACGCGGACCGCCTACCCGCCGTCCGATCGCCTCCGACCAGTCCAGCATGCGGTAGACGGGGATCCCGCCGGGCAGGCGGTAGCGTCCGACCGCCGTCAGGACGGCGGCCGCCAGACACCCGCAACTGGAGCAGTCGGGCGTGCCACCCAACTGGCACGGCGTGACCACGGTCTGCAGGTCGGCGGAGAGACAGTGCGTCGTGCGCGCGAAGATGCAGTCCTCGGGCGACGCCGGCGGCTTCACGAGGCCATCGAGCATCCGGGCGGACGCTTCGAGCTTCGGATACCGCGGTCCGAGGAGGCCGATCTCTGTCGCGACGCGCAGCCGGTCCTCGGCGCTCAGGCACTCCGCGGACGATTCGCCGACCTGGGGCGTGTAGAGGCTGAACCAGATCCGCCGCGTCGTGTCCAGCGCGGACCAGAATCGCACGAACTCCTCGATGTAGCCCTGCCGCTGCGCCTGCTGGCGCGTGACCGTGCAGTGCACCGTGACGCGGTGCCCGTCGATGTGCTTCTGGATGCGCTCGTACGTCGCCGGTGCCCGCCGCGCATCGTGCTCCGGCTGGAGCCCGTCGATGGACACGGCGATCAGCAGTCGCCGGAGCCCGGCCCACTCGATCGGGATCGGCCGCACGGCGCTCGTCACGAGGTTCGTATAGACCCCGCGCTCGGCCAGCCATGGCAGGATCTCGCCCAGCTCGCGGTACCGGACGAGCGGCTCGCCGCCGATGATCGAAATGTGCAGGGGGTCGTGACGCCGCACGAGCTGCTTCACGCGCGCGACCAGCTCCGCGCCCTTGAAATCGGCCAGGCTGCGAAGCGTCACCTCGCCGTCGAGATGGTGCTCACCGTAGGCATAGCAGCCCGGGCAACGGAGCGGGCACTCGCGCGTCAGTTCAATCGAGAGGTTCGGTTTGATGCCCCTGAGGATCTTGCCCCAGGCGCTGATGATGCCGTCCATGGATTGTCGGGACCCGGCCCCTGTGCCCAGAATTCTAGCACCAACTTCTCCGAGTTAGACAGTAGGAGATTCGCAGACTGTTGATGCCTCCCTCTCGGGAAATGACGGTCATGCACGCCGGATCGTTCCATCTGCCCCGCACGCATCCGGCGGCGTGCGGAAAGCGCCCGCGGCCGTCGTCATCGCCCGACGATGACCACGCGCTCGATGACGTCGCATTCGAGGATGCGGTCGAGCACGTCGGCGCCCGCGGACACGCGCCCGAACACGGTGTAATCGTGATCCAGGCGCGGGTTGTCGACGAGATTGAACCACACTTGCGCATCGCCGGTGTCGCGGCCCCTGGTCGAGATGCTCGCCGCGCCCCTGACGTGGGCTTCCAGCCCGATCTCGTCCCGCATGAACGGGCCGTCTCCGGTGAACTCGCTGGCGGCGGGGCTTCCGCCCTGCACGACGAACGCCGGAACGACCCGATGAAAGGTCAGCCCGTTGTAGTAGCCGGCCCCGGCGAGCGCGACGAAACGGGCGACGGTCGCCGGTGCCTCGTCGGGGAGGAGCGTCACCTCGAAGGTGCCGCGGCCGGCAACCTGGATCGAGGCGCGCGTTCCGCGGAAGCGGTCGATGCCGGCGAGCGCCGGAACCGCCGGCGGCATCATGCGCGGGTTCGCTGCCGGCGCGCGGCCGGTCAGCGTACCGATGACGCTGGCGGCCTCTGCGGCGACGCGCGGATCGAAGTCGCTCACATACGGTGCGAGCGCGGGCCCGTCCGCCGCCTGTCCCAGTTCGCCGATCCGCGCGAGGACGGCCAGGCGCGCGTCACGCGAGGTGTCGCGCCGCTCCGCCGTGATGCGCGCGAGGGCGGCCAGGAGGGCGGCCGCCGCCTCCGCGCGGCGCGGCGTGCCGACGAGCGCATTCGCGGCCGTGATGATGAGCTGGTAGTCGGACCGGCCGAGCGCCTCGAGGAAGACGCTGTCGGCGTCGTGTCCCGCAATCGTCTTCAACCCGGCGACGGCGGCTTCCCGCACGTTGTCGCGCTCGTCGCGCGCCAACCGCGTCAGGCACGCGGCGTCGCGCAGCCGGGCCGCCGCGCGCGCGGCATACATGCGAACGGGCCAGTGCATGCTGCCCTCGAAGCGGGACAGGAGCGCCGCGGCCTCTTCCGGCGCGACCCGCGCCAGCGAGACGAGCGAGTGAGCCGCGAGGTGCCAGTCCCTCAGGCCGGGACCGTGTTCGGGGAGCGCCGAGGCCTCGCGTCGCAGCAGTCCGATCGCCCGCGCGCGATCCGGCTGCGGCCCCGACAGCAGGTCGATGGCGAGCAGGGCGACGTGGGGCGAGGTGTCCTCGAGCGCCGCGAAGACGGGCGCCCAATCCGCGGACCCGCCAGTCAGCGAGCGGGCATGGACCCGCAGCGCCTCGTAGCGCACCAGGTAGTCGGGATCGGCCAGACCGGCTGCCATGATCCTGGCGCGGGCAGCATCGGGGATGGCGCCCGGCGCGGCGGCAGTCATGGCGACGAGCGCGAGCCGGCGCACCTGTCCGTCCGGATCGGCGCCCGCGGCCGAAACGGTCGCCTCGTCGGCCTGCCGCGCGGACGCGAGCGCGGTCATCGCCAGGCGGCGGACGCGCGCGGCGTCTTCGGCCTGGTCGGCCCGCCGCAGCGTCGGGCGGTCGACGGCCAGGCGTGTGAGGCGCCGCACGGTTTCCGACGCGGGCGTGAACAGCCGGGCGCTCCGCCGCAGCAGCGATTCGAATCCGCGGGCGATGCCGAGATGCAGCGCATCGGGCGCACGCCGGTCCGAGTCGAGCGGCAGCGACGCAACCAGCAGCGTCACTTCGGCCGACCTGGCCGCCTGCGCTGTACCGTACGGCAGGCGCCCGAGCGTCCAGCAGACCGCCCCGATGACCGCCCGGTCACGCTCCACGCCGAGGTGCTTCAGGAGGGCAGCCTGGACGGCGCTGGCCGCATCGGGACCTGCTCCGGACACCGCCTGGCCGAGCGCCTCCGCCGCCGCCGTGCGCACGGCGGCGAACGGCGACGAGAGCATCGGCTGGATGTCGCCGGCGAGCGCGGGCCGCTCGAGGCGGCCGAGCGCCCGGACAGCCTGCCGCTGCACCGCCTCGCTCGGGTGGCGCGTCCCGTCCCGGAGGACCTGGACGTCTGCTTCCGCAGGCGCCCGGCGGTCCTCCGCTTCGAAGATGGCCTGGCGCACCGCCTGGATGGACGCCGCGTCCGCGCGCGGCTGTCCCTGCGCGCGAACCGGCAAGAGCAGCAGGGCGCACGCCGCCGCGGCGCCTGAGACGGCGGCCCTGATCCTGTACGCACGGCAGAACTGCAGCACGCTGGAGGATACCTCAGCCTGAGGGGTCGGGACTATTTAGGTACGGGACTCGCTGACAACGACGGAATCGTCGTTGCCAAGGTTTTGGAGGGGGTAGGACTGCCCTGGTGTCGGAGGTTGCGAGCACGACAGAGCTATCAACGCCCGTGCAACGACGAATCCGTCATCGTCGGCGGTTGCTGTACGTAAATCGACCCGACCCCGGGGTTCTGGGGTACAACTCCAGGAGATGTCCAAGCGGCTCGGCGATCTGTTCCCGGACGGCGACGCGTCAGCCGACGCGCTGCTGGAACGCTTCCTCGATTACACGACGGGCAAGGGCCTGACCCTCTATCCCGCGCAGGAAGAGGCCATCCTCGAACTGCTGGACGAGAAGAACGTCATCCTCAACACGCCAACCGGCTCCGGCAAGTCGCTCGTCGCGTCGGCGATGCTGTTCGCATCGCTCGCACGCGGCCAGCGAGCGGTCTACACGTGTCCCATCAAGGCCCTGGTCAACGAGAAGTGGATGGCCCTGTGCCGGGAGTTCGGACCGGACGAGGTGGGGCTGGCCACGGGCGACGCGACGGTGAACCGCGACGCGCCGATCCTCTGCTGCACGGCCGAGATTCTCGCCAACATGGCCCTGCGCGAGGGCGGGAACTCGTGGATCGACAACGTGGTGATGGACGAGTTCCACTGGTACGCGGACCGCGACCGCGGCGTCGCGTGGCAGGTGCCGTTGCTCACCCTGCCGCACACGCGCTTCCTGCTGATGTCGGCCACCCTCGGCGACACGGGGTTCTTCGAAGAAGCGCTGACGGCGCTCAACGGCAGGCCTTCCGTCAGCATCAAGTCGACCGACCGCCCGGTGCCGCTCGACTTCGCGTACGCGGAGATCCCGCTCGCCCACACCCTCGAGAAGCTCGCGGAAGAGGGCAAGACGCCGGCGTACGTCGTCCACTTCACGCAGGCCGACGCGGCCGGCAGCGCCCAGGACTTCACCAGCCTGAAGATCTGCACGCGGGACGAGAAGGCGGCCATCGCGTACGCCATCGCCGATTTCGGCTTCACGAGCCCGTACGGCTCCGAGATCCGCAAGTGGCTGCGCCACGGCATCGGCCTGCATCACGCGGGGCTGCTCCCCAAGTACCGCGTTCTCGTGGAACAGCTGGCGCAGCAGGGGCTCCTGAAGATCATCTGCGGCACGGACACGCTGGGCGTGGGCATCAACGTGCCGATCCGCACGGTGCTCTTCACGCGGCTCTGCAAGTTCGACGGGCGGAAGACGGGGATCCTCAGCGCGCGCGA
>Ga0316616_100000799_pt1 | contig 11382 bp, 12 predicted proteins | sample OWC_Aug_M1_C1_D1_FD_207660 | JGI IMG/M metagenome (GOLD analysis project Ga0316616, IMG submission 207660) | Wetland soil microbial communities from Old Woman Creek delta, Ohio, United States - OWC_Aug_M1_C1_D1_B | ecosystem: Environmental > Terrestrial > Soil > Wetlands | place: USA: Ohio...
TGACTTTCGAGGGCATCAACATGGTCAGATCTCCTCGACCTCGGCCATCTGGGAGGTCATTTTGGCCTTCTCGACGTCGCCCCGGTAGACCCAGACCTTGATGCCGATCTGCCCGTAGGTCGTGAAGGCTTCGGTGAAGGCGAAGTCGATGTCGGCCTTGAGGGTCTGCAGGGGCAGCTGGCCCTTGAGGTACCACTCGGAGCGGGCGATCTCGACGCCGCCGAGGCGGCCGGCGCACATGACCTTGATGCCCTTGGCGCCCATCTTGAGGGCGAACTCGACGGCCTTGCGCATGGCCCGGCGGTAGGCGATGCGCTTCTCCAGCTGGACGGCGATGCTCTCGCCGATGAGCAGGGCGTTGAGCTCGGGCTTGTCGACTTCGCGGATGTCGACGTAGACGTCGCGCTTGGCGATCGTCTCGAGGTAGGTCTTGAGGCTCTCGATCTCCTTGCCGCCGCGGCCGATGATGATGCCCGGGCGGGCGGTGTGGATGATGACCCGGATCTTCGGTCCGACGCGCTCGACGTCCACTCCGGCGATGCCGGCGTGGAAGTACTTCTCCTTGACGGCCTTCTTCATCTTCAGGTCTTCGTGGATGAGCCGGGCGTAGTCGGGGCCCTTGGCGAACCAGCGGGAGGTCCAGGGCTTGTTGAATCCGAGGCGGAATCCGTAAGGATGCGTTTTCTGTCCCACGTCACTTCCCCTTTTCGCTCAGATAGATGTGGACGTGGCTCGTCCGCTTCTGGACGCGGTAAGCCCGCCCCATGGGCGCCGGCCGGATCCGCTTGGCGACCGGGCCGCCGTTGATCTGGATCCGCGAGATGACCAGGGTGTCGACGTCGACGTTGGGCGACGCCTGCTGGGCGTTGGCGATGGCCGAGCGCAGGACCTTCTCGAGGACGGCGCTGATCTTCTTGCGTTCGCTGAAACGCAGGATGGTCAGGGCTTCGCCGGCGAGCCGGTCGCGGATGAGGTCGGCCACGAGCCGGCTCTTCTGCGGGCTCATCCGGATGTAACGGGCGACGGCGTGGGACAGGTGGGTCGGGGCGGTGGTCATGGCTTCTTCTCCACCTTCAGCATCTTGGCCGTCTTGGTCGTGTGCCCCTTGAAATGGCGGGTCGGGGAGAATTCCCCGAGCTTGTGCCCGACCATGTTCTCGGTGACGAAGACCGGGATGAACTTGCGGCCGTTGTGGACGCCGATGGTCATGCCGACCATTTCGGGGATGACCGTCGAACGGCGGGACCAGGTCTTGATGACCTGGCGCTTGCCGGCGGGCGTCGCCAGGACCTGGACCTTCTCCAGAAGATGGCCGTCGATGAACGGGCCCTTCTTCAATGATCTGCTCATGGTTACTTGCTCCTGCGCCGGACGATGAAGGACTGGGTCCGCTTGTTCTGGCGGGTCTTATAGCCCTTGGTCGGGATGCCTTCGGGGCTGACCGGGTGGCGGCCGCCCTTGGCCTTGCCCTCGCCGCCGCCGTGCGGATGGTCGATGGGGTTCATGGCCGTGCCGCGGACGTGGGGCCGGATGCCCAGCCAGCGGGACCGGCCGGCCTTGCCGAAGCTGATGTTGGAATGGTCGAGGTTGCCGATCTGGCCGATGGTCGCCCGGCAGTCGAGATGGACCTTCCGGATCTCCGACGACGGCAGCCGGACCTGGGCGTAGTCCCCTTCCTTGGCCAGGATCTGGGCCCCGGCTCCGGCCGACTTGGCGACCTGACCGCCCTTGTCCTTCCGCAGCTCGATGTTGTGGATGATCGTGCCGAGCGGGATGAAGCGGAGGGGCATGGCGTTGCCCGGCAGGATGTCGGCCTGGTGGTCGGTCGAGACGACCTCCTGCCCGACCTGGAGACCCGCGGGGTAGATGATGTAGCGCCTCTCCCCGTCCCGGTACTTGACCAGGGAGATGAAGGAGGAGCGGTTGGGGTCGTACTCGACGGTCTCGACCTTGCCCGGGATGTCGATCTTGTCGCGCTTGAAGTCGATGACCCGGTAGAGCTGCTTGTGCCCGCCGCCGCGGTTCCGCATGGACAGCCGGCCGCGGCTGTCGCGCCCGCCCGACTTGGACAGGGACACCAGCAAGGGCTTGAAGGGGCCGTCGCCGCTCAGTTCCTCGTAACGGTTGCCGGTCCTGTGCCGCAGGCCGGGCGTGATCGGTCTGTAAGTCTTGATGCCCATGTTACGCCGCCTCGAAGTATTCGATCGGTTTCTCGCCGTCGCGGAGCCGGACGAAGGCCTTCTTCCAGTTCTTGGTCTTGCCCGAGTTCTTGCCGACCCGGCGGACCTTGCCCGGCTTCGACTGCGTCCGGACCTCGGCCACCTTGGTCTTGAACAGGACCTCGACGGCGTGCTTGATCTCGATCTTGTTGGCGCTCCGGGCCACCTCGAAGCAGACGACGCCGCTCGTGGCCTTGAGCTGGGTCGTCTTCTCGGTGATGACCGGGCGGATGATGATTTTGTGGGGGTCTTTGATCACTTCAATTTCTCCAGAACGGCCTCGAACGCCCGCCGGCTGAAGACGAGCGACTTGTAGGCGAGGACGTCGTAGATGTTGAGCCCGGTGACGTTGACCGCCTTGACCCGGGGCAGGTTCCGGACGGCCTTGAACAGGTTCACGTTCTCGGCCAGGTCGACGATGAGGGCCGATTCGAGCTTGTAGGCCTTGATCAGCGCGGCGGCTTCCTTGGTCTTGGGCTCCTTGACCTCGAGCTCGCTCGCGACGATGAGCTCCTGGGCGGCGTGCTTGCCGGCCAGGGCGGAGCGGAGGGCGCTCTTGCGGGCCTTCTTCGGCAGCTCGTAGGAATAGTCGCGGGGCTGCGGTCCGAAGACCGTCCCGCCCTTCTTCCAGAGAGGTGAGCGCGTGCTGCCGACGCGGGCCCGGCCGGTGCCCTTCTGACGCCAGGGCTTCTTGCCGCCGCCGCTGACGAAGGCCCGGGTCTTCGTCGCCGCCGTCCCCTGGCGCTGGTTGGCCCGGTAGCTGAGGACGGCTTCGTAGATCAGGTGGTCCTTGCCGGCCTGGGAGAAGACGCTCTCCGGCAGGTCGACCTGGGCGGCCGGCTGGCCGCTCCTATCGATGATGTCCAGTTTAGCCATGATGCCCTCTCTGCCGTTCACTTCGCCGCGGGCGGAACGAACGACCCTTTCTTGATCAGGACGTAGCCCCCCTTGGCGCCGGGCACCGCGCCCTTGACGATGAGGAGGTGGTTCTCCGTGTCCGTGGCGACGACTTTGAGCTTCCGGACCGTGACCCGCTCGGAGCCCATGTGTCCGCCCATGCGCATGCCCTTGACGACGCGCGAGGGGTAGGACGAGGCGCCGATCGAGCCCGGGGCCCGGTGGAACATGGAGCCGTGAGAAGCGCCGCCACCGGCGAAATGGTGCCGCTTGACGACGCCGGCGAAGCCCTTGCCCTTGCTCGTCCCGACGGCGTGGACGGTCTCCCCGACCTCGAAAATGTCGACCAGGACCTGGTCGCCTTCCTTGACGGCGGCGGGGTCGGAACAGCCGAACTCCTGGAGCTTCCTGACGACGGGGACGCCCGCCTTCTTGAAGTGGCCGGTCTGGGGCTTGGTGGGCTTGCGGACGGCCCGCTCCTCGACGAAGCCCAGCTGGACGGCGATGTAGCCGTCCTTCTCGGTCGTCTTCTTCTGGACGACCGTGCAGGGCCCGGCCTTGAGGATGGTGACGGGAACGACGTTGCCGGCGTCGTCGAACTGCTGGCTCATGCCGATCTTTTTGGCGATCAATCCCTGGATCATGGTCACTCTCCCGCCCCGTAGGCCTGGATCTCGACGTCGATGCCGGCCGGCAGGTCGAGCTTCTGCAGCTCTTCGATCGTCTCGTTGTTGTATTCGCTGATGTCGATGAGCCGCTTGTGGATCCGCATTTCGAAGTGCTCGCGCGACTTCTTGTCGACGTGCGGGGAACGGAGGACGCAGAACTTGTGGATGCGCGTCGGCAGGGGGATGGGGCCGGCGACGCTGGCGCCGGTGCGTTTCGCCTTCACGACGATGTCCTTGACGGACTGGTCCAGCAGGCGGTGGTCGAAGGACTGTAAGCGGATTCTGATTTTTTCCATCGTTCGTTCCTCTGTTCTCCGAAATGCTCTCCCCGGACCCCGCGGCCCGGCGGACCCTCGGCGTCCCTCGCGGTTACTCGATGATCTCGGTGACCGTGCCGGCGCCGACCGTCCGGCCGCCTTCGCGGATGGCGAAGCGCAGGGCCTTCTCCATGGCGACGTCGGTGATCAGCTCGATCCCCAGGTTGATGGAGTCGCCGGGCATGACCATCTCGACGCCTTCCGGCAGCTTGACGGACCCGGTCACATCGGTCGTCCGGAAATAGAACTGCGGCCGGTAGTTCGAGAAGAACGGCGTGTGCCGCCCGCCCTCTTCCTTGGTCAGGGCGACGACCGTGGCCCGGAACTTCCGGTGCGGCTTGATCGAGCCGGGCTTGGCCAGGACCTGGCCGCGCTCGACCTCGTCCTTGCCGACGCCGCGGAGCAGGGCCCCGATGTTGTCGCCGGCCTGGGCCTGGTCGAGGAGCTTGCGGAACATCTCGACGCCCGTGACGACCGTCTTGCGGGTCTCTCGGAGCCCGACGATCTCGCACTCGTCGCCGACCTTGACGACGCCGCGCTCGACCCGGCCCGTGACGACGGTGCCGCGGCCGGTGATCGAGAAGACGTCCTCGATGGCCATCTGGAAGGGCTTGTCGACCTCGCGCAGGGGCTCGGGGATGTACTCGTCCATCGCCTGGACCAGCTCCCAGATGCACTTGGCGCCCTCGCCGTTGACGTCCGCCGCGGCCTTGGTGGCGCTGCCGCGGATGACCGGGACCTTGTCGCCGGGGAAGTCGTACTTCGTCAGCAGCTCCCGAACCTCGAGCTCGACCAGGTCGAGGATCTCGGGATCGTCGACGAGGTCGCACTTGTTCATGAACACGACGATGGCCGGCACGTTGACCTGGTGGGCGAGCAGGATGTGCTCGCGGGTCTGGGGCATGGGGCCGTCGGCCGCGGACACGACCAGCACGGCGCCGTCCATCTGGGCCGCGCCGGAGATCATGTTCTTGATGTAGTCGGCGTGGCCGGGGCAGTCGATGTGGGCGTAGTGCCGCTTCTCGCTTTCGTACTCGACGTGGCTCAGGGCGACCGTCAGGATCTTGGTCGCGTCCCGCCGGAACATCTTGGCGTCGGCCTTGGCGACATCGTCATAGCTCTGGGCCTTGGCCAGTCCCTTGGTCGCCAGGACCTTCGTAATGGCGGCCGTCAGCGTCGTCTTGCCGTGGTCGATGTGACCGATCGTCCCGACGTTGACATGGGGCTTCGTTCTCGCAAACTTTTCTTTCGCCATCGCTCACCTCCTGTATGGCTTTTCGTTGCTCGAAGACTCTTCTAGGCGTCGGCCCGGAACGGGGTCCGTCCCTCGACCCGGGCGACGATCTCTGCCTGGACGCCGGAGGGCGTCCGCTCGTACCTGGAGAATTCCATGGCGAAGACGCCCCGGCCCTGGGTCAGGGTCCTGAGCGCCGTCGCGTAGCCGAACATCTCGGCCAGCGGGGCATGGATGTCGACGACCCGCGAGCCGCTCCGCATCTCCATGCCGTCGATCTTCCCCCGCCGGGCGTTGATGTCCCCGACGATGTCGCCGAGGTACTCGTCCGGGGCGACGATCTCGAGCTTCATGAGAGGCTCGAGGAGGACCGGAGCGGCCTTCTTGGCGGCTTCCCGGAAGGCCAGGGAGGCCGCGATCTTGTAGGCGACGGGCGTCGCGTCGACGTCGTGGGTCGATCCGCCGATGAGGGCGGCCCGGAGGTCCGTGACCGGATAGCCGGCCACGACGCCGGCCTCGAGGGCCTCGCGGACGCCGTTCTCGACGTCGCCGACGAACTCCCTCGGGACGATGCCGCCCCGGGTGGCGTCGACGAACTCGAAGCCGCGGCCGCGCTCGAGCGGCTCGATGAGGAGGACGCAGTGGCCGTAGAGGCCCTTGCCCCCGGCCTGGCGGACGTACTTCCCCTCGCCCTCGGCGGCGGTCTGGATGGTCTCTTTATAAGCGACCTGGGGTTTGCCCAGATTGGCCCTGACGCCGAACTCTCGCTCCATCCGGTCCATGATGATCTCGAGGTGGAGCTCCCCCATCCCCCGCAGCAGGGTCTGGCCCGTCATCGGGTCCTGACTGACCTTGATGGTGGGGTCCTCGCGGACGAGCTTGGCCAGGGTCGTGGCCAGCTTGACGTGGTCGGCCTTGGTCTTGGGCTCGATCGTCGCCGCGATGACCGGCTCGGGGAAGCGGATGGACTCGAGGACGATCGGGTGGCTTTTGAGGCAGAGCGTGTCCCCGGTCGAGATGTTCTTCATCGAGCCCATGGCGGCGATGTCCCCGGCGCCGACCTCTTTGATCTCTTTCCTCTTGTTGGCGTGCATCTCGAGGAGGCGGGAGAGCTTCTCCTCCTCCCCCTTGGCCGAGTTGTAGACGGCCTGACCGATCTTGGCCTTGCCGGAGTAGACCCGGAAATAGGCCAGGCTGCCGAGGAAGGGGTCGTTGGCGATCTTGAAGACCAGGCCGGAGAACGGCGCCTCGTCCGAGGCGGCCCGGGTCTCCGGGGCCTGGGTCCGGGGGTGGAGGCCGGTGACCGGGGGGACGTCGGCCGGGGACGGCAGGAAGTCGACGACGGCGTCGAGGAGCGGCTGGACGCCCTTGTTCCGGAAGGAGGCCCCGTAGAGGACGGGAACGACTTCCAGGGCGAGGGTGGCCCGGCGGACGGCGCTGCGCAGCTCCGCCGAAGGCACCTCGACCCCGTCGAGGTACTTCTGCATCAGGCCGTCGTCGTGTTCGCTCAGCATTTCCAGCATGTCCTGTCGTTTCCTGTCGACTTCCTCGCGGTCCTCCTCCGCGACCTCGCGGACGGCATACTCCGTCCCCAGGAGGTCCCGACCCCAGTCGTAGACCTTGCGGTCGATGAGGTCGATAATACCGCGGAATCCGTCTTCCCGGCCCAGGGGAATCTGGATCGGCAGAGGCTTGGCCGCCACCCGCGTCCTCAACTGGAGGACCGCCCGTTCCGGGTCCGCCCCGACCCTGTCCATCTTGTTGATGAACACGATCCGCGGCACCCGATACTTATCGGCCTGGCGCCACACTGTCTCGGACTGCGGTTCGACGCCGCCAACTCCACACAGTATGGCTATCGCGCCGTCGAGCACTCGTAAGGAGCGCTCGACCTCCGCGGTAAAATCCACGTGACCCGGCGTATCGATGATATTGATACGGTGGTCACGCCACGTGCACGTCGTCGCGGCCGAGGTGATGGTGATCCCGCGCTCCTGCTCCTGGACCATCCAATCCATCACGGCCGTCCCGTCGTCCACATCGCCCATCTTGTAGGTCATACCCGTATAGAACAGCATCCGCTCGGTCGTGGTCGTCTTCCCGGCGTCGATATGGGCCATGATACCGATGTTCCGTACTCTCTCGATCGGGTATGACCGCATAAATCGTTCGCTCCATATCGGACCGTATCACAGACCGAGCTCTCTCATGGAGACTACCATTTGTAGTGCGCGAAGGCCCGGTTGGCCTCCGCCATCTTGTGCGTGTCCTCGCGCTTCTTGACCGCGCCGCCGCGGTTGTTGATGGCGTCGATGATCTCGGCGGAGAGCTTCTCGGGCATGCTCTTGCCGCCGCGCTCCTTGGCGTATTTCAGCAGCCAGCGGAAGCCCAGCGAGTAGGACCGCCCGGGCGGCACCTCGATGGGCACCTGATAGTTGGCGCCGCCGACCCGCCGCGACTTCGTCTCGAGGAAGGGCCGGATGTTCTCCAGGGCCTTTTCCAGGACCTTGAGGGGATCTTCCTTGGTCTTGGCCTTGAGGATCTCCATGGTCCCGTAGACGACCTTTTCGGCGGTCGTCTTCTTCCCCTTGCGGAGGAAGAGGTTGATGAACCGGGCGACCACCGTGCTTCCGTACAGGGTGTCGACCGGCGCTTTGCGCTTTTTGATGGTTCCGCGTCTCGGCATGGGGAATGCTCCTGGCTAAGCCGCCGCCCTTTTCTCTTTCGGCCGCTTCGCCCCGTACCGGGAACGCGCCTTGAAGCGGTTCTGGACGCCCTCGGCGTCGAGCTTGCCCCGGACGATGTGATAGCGGACGCCGGGCAGGTCCTTGATGCGGCCGCCCCGGATCATCACGATCGAATGCTCCTGGAGGTTGTGCCCGATGCCGGGGATGTATCCCGTGACCTCGATGTTGTTCGTCAGCCTGACGCGGGCGACCTTGCGCATGGCCGAGTTCGGCTTCTTGGGCGTGGTCGTGAACACGCGCGTGCAGACGCCCCGCTTCTGCGGGCAGGAATCGAGGGCCGGCGATTTGCTCTTATAGTGCTTGGGGATCCGGCCTTTCCGGACGAGTTGGTTGACGGTCGGCAATGAAAAATACTCCTCTACCTGGAATTCCGATTGTAAATTTTATTCATCCCCAGGGGGATAGCCCGAGACGAATGGACGGATAATAGCAAAATTCGGCTCCTCTGTCAAGATTTTTGACGCTCTTCCCGTCTCCCCGGCTCTCAGGCGTCCGGGAGGACCTCATCCTCTTCCTTCTCGGGGAGGAGCGGCTGCATCTCCTCCTTCAATTCGACGTTGCGGTAGAACTTGTAGCCGGTGCCGGCCGGGATGAGCCGGCCCATGATGATGTTCTCCTTCAGACGGCGGAGGTAATCGACCTTGCCGTACAGGCAGGCCTCCGTCAGGACCCGGGTCGTCTCCTGGAAGGAGGCGGCCGAGATCCAGCTGTCCGTGCTCAGGGCGCTCTTGGTGATGCCCAGGAGGAGCGGCCGGGCCTTGGCCGGCTTGCCGGACTTCTTCATGACCTTCTCGTTCTCCGACTGGAACACGAACTTGTCGACCTGCTCGTCGATCAGGAAATCGGTGTCCCCGACCTCTTCGACCTTGACCCAGCGGAGCATCATCCGGATGATCGTCTCGATGTGCTTGTCGTTGATCGCGACGCCCTGGAGCCGGTAGACCGCCTGGACCTCCTTGAGGAGGTACTCGGCCAGCTCCTTCTCCCCGAGGACGCGGAGGATGTCGTGCGGGTTGACCGGCCCGTCCTGGAGGGCGTCTCCGGCCCGGATCCGCTCCCCATCGGAGACGCTGAGGTGGGCGCCCTTCGGGATGAGGTATTCCTTCTCGCCGCCGCGCTCGTTCTTGACGGTGATCTTGCGGTAGCCGCGGACGAGGCCGCCGATCTGGACGATCCCGTCGATCTCGGAGATGACCGCCGGCAGCTTGGGCCGCCGGGCCTCGAACAGCTCCTCGGCCCGGGGCAGACCGCCCGTGATGTCCTTGGTGCGGGCCGCCTCGCGGGGGATCTTGGCCATGATGGTGCCGGCGAAGACCTTGGCCGCGTCCTTGATCTCGAGGTTGGCCCCCGAGGGCAGGAAGTATTTCCTCAGGATGACGGGCCGGCCCTTGTCGTCGGTCCTCTCGGGATCGAGGATCTCGATCTGGGGCTGCAGCTTCTCGTCCTTGGGATCGATGATGACCTGCGTGATGAGGCCGGTGAACTCGTCCTGGACCTCTTCCATGCTGATGCCGAGGACGACGTCGTGGAACCGGACGGTCCCCGTCTCCTCGGTCAGGATGAACGTGTTGAAGGGATCCCACTCGGCGAAGGCCTGGCGGGACTTGACCTCCTGGCCCTCCGGCACGAGGATCCTGGCGCCGTAGGGCACCTGGTAGTGCTCGACCTCGCGTCCGCGGTGGTCGAGGACGGCGATGTTGGCGCTCCGGTTGACGACGATCAGCGTCCCTTCCCGGTTCGTGACCGACTTGAGGTTGTTGAACTTGAGGATGCCCTCGTTCTTGGCCTCGATCTTGGACCGCTCGGCGCCGCCCATGGCGATGCCGCCGACGTGGAATGTCCGCATGGTCAGCTGGGTGCCGGGCTCGCCGATGGACTGGGCGGCGACGATGCCGCAGGCTTCGCCGAGCTCGACCATCTTGCCGGAGGCCGGCGAACGGCCGTAGCAGAGCTGGCAGATGCCCCGCTTGGATTCGCAGGCCAGGACCGAGCGGATCTTGACCCGCTCGATGCCGAGGTCCTGGAACGCCTGGGCGACCTTTTCGGTGATCTCCTCGTTCATGTCGACGATGGTCTCGCCGGTGTCGGGATGGACGACGCGCTCGAGGGCGACCCGGCCGACGATCCGGTCGATGAAGGGCTCGATGATCTCGCCGTTCTCGACGATGGCCGAGACGTTGATGCCCTTGAGCGTGCCGCAGTCGTGTTCGTCGACCACGACCTCCTGGCAGACGTCGACGAGCTTGCGGGTCAGGTAGCCGGAGTTGGCCGTCTTGAGGGCCGTGTCGGCCAGGCCTTTCCGGGCGCCGTGGGTCGAGATGAAGTACTGGAGGACGTTCAGGCCCTCCCGGAGGTTGGAGACGATGGGCGTCTCCAGGATCTCGCCCGAAGGCTTGGACATCAGGCCGCGCATGCCGGCCAGCTGGCGGATCTGCTGCTTGTTGCCGCGGGAGCCGGAATCCGACATGACGTAGAGCGGGTTGAGCTCCTTGCCCTCGAGGCTGATCCGCTTCATCTCCTCGATCATGGCCTTGGAGACGCTCTCGGTGACCGTGCCCCAGATCTCGACGACGCGGTTGAAGCGCTCGCCCGAGGAGATGGTGCCGTCCCGGTAGAGGCGCTCGATGTCGTTGACGTCCTTCTCGGCCTTCTCGACGAGCACCTTTTTCATGGGCGGGATGACGAAGTCGTCGATGCCGAGGGAGAAGCCGGCCTGGGTGGCGTACTTGAAGCCGAGCTCCTTCATGGCGTCGAGGATGACGACGGTGGCCTTGAGGCCGGCCCGGAGGTAGGTGAAGAAGACCAGGTTTTCCATGCCCTTCTTCCGGATCATCCCGTTGACGAAGGGGAAGCCCTTGGGCAGGACGCTGTTGAAGATGATCCGTCCGGCGGTCGTCTCGACCAGCTCGCTCTTGATCTCCTGGATCGGGCAGGTCATGACGCCCTGGTCGTCGTAGTAGGTCGCCAGGTTCATGAACGGCCCGCTGAAGCGCAGCTTGATCTGGCTCTGGAGCGAGATCTCGCCGGCTTCCATGGCCAGCAGGGCCTGCTCGGGCGTGCCGAAGATGCGCCCCTCCCCTTTCTGCCCCTTCTTCTCCAGGGTCAGGTAGTAGCAGCCGAGGATCATGTCCTGGCTGGGGATGGTCAGGGGCCGGCCGTGGGCGGGCGAGAGGATGTTGTTGGTCGAGAGCATCAGGGTCTGGGCCTCGATCTGGGCCTCGACCGAGAGCGGGATGTGGACGGCCATCTGGTCGCCGTCGAAGTCGGCGTTGAAGGCCGCGCAGACGAGCGGGTGGATCT
>Ga0316616_100000800_pt1 | contig 11378 bp, 9 predicted proteins | sample OWC_Aug_M1_C1_D1_FD_207660 | JGI IMG/M metagenome (GOLD analysis project Ga0316616, IMG submission 207660) | Wetland soil microbial communities from Old Woman Creek delta, Ohio, United States - OWC_Aug_M1_C1_D1_B | ecosystem: Environmental > Terrestrial > Soil > Wetlands | place: USA: Ohio...
ACCGGATCGCCGCCGGCCTGGCCCTCGTCCGCGGAGGGGCGGGGCGGAAATGAGGCTTTTCAAGGACGCGCTGGCCCGCCGGGCGACGGGGCTCGTCGCCGCCCTGCCCGGCCTCCTCGTCCTGCTTATCGTCGTCGGGCTCTTCCTCAAGTCGAAGGCCATCCTCTCGGTCGAGCCTCTGTCGCGGCTGCTGTTCTCCGCGGCCTGGCACCCGCTCAAGGGCGAGTTCGGCCTGTTGGCCTTCATCGCCGGAACGGTCTGGGTCACGGTGACGGCGCTCGTCCTGGCCGTGCCGGTGTCGATCCTGGCCGCGATCTACCTCTCCGAATACGCCCCGCGCTGGGTCCGCGAGGGCGCCAAGCCCGTCGTCGACCTCCTGGCCGGCCTGCCTTCGGTCGTCTACGGCGTCTGGGGCGTCATCCTGGTCGTCCCCTTCGTCGGGGAGGTCCTGGCCCCGCTCGCGGGCGTTCCTTCGTCGGGCTACAGCATCCTCGCGGGCGGCATCGTCCTGGCCATCATGACCTTTCCGACGATCATCCACGTGACGCTCGAGGTCTTCTCGTCCGTGCCCCGTTCGCTCCGCGACGCCTCCCTGTCGCTCGGAGCGACGAAATGGGAGACCACCCGCCACGTCGTCCTGCGGAAAGGCGCCCAGGGCATCCTGGCCGCCTCCGTCCTCGGCTTCTCGCGTGCGTTCGGCGAAACCATGGCCGTGCTCATGGTCGTCGGCAACGTCGCGGCCGTGCCCCGGTCCCTCTTCGACCCCGGCTACCCCCTGCCGGCCCTCATCGCCAACAATTACGGCGAGATGATGTCCGTGCCCCGCTACGACGCCGCGCTCATGGCGGCCGCCCTGGTCCTCATGGTCATCGTGCTGTTCTTCAACGTCCTGGCCCGGAAGATCCTCGTCCGCGTCGAGCGGAGGGTCCGGTGAGCGGAACCGCCGGCCGCAGCCTCGGGCGGCGCAAGAGGGCCGACCTCTTCTTCCGCGTCCTGGCCACGGCCTCCGCCGCCGCCGTCCTCCTCTCGCTCCTGCTCATCCTCGGGACCATCCTCTGGAAATCCCTGCCCGCGTTGAACCTGTCCATGCTGACCCAGACGCCGAAAGGCGGATTCTATCTGGGCAAGGAGGGCGGGATCCTCAACGCCATCGTCGGCAGCCTCTACCTCGCCGCCGGCGCGACGGTCCTGGCCTTCCTGCTGAGCCTTCCCCTCGCCCTCTACATCAACCTTTATAAAGGAAGGGCCTCGAAGACGGCGGTCTGGACCCGCTTCTTCCTCGACGTCCTCTGGGGCGTTCCGTCCATCGTCTACGGCGCCTTCGGCTTCGTCGTCATGCTGGCCCTGGGCCTGCGGGCCTCGCTCTTGGCCGGCATCCTGACGGTCGCCCTGCTCGAATTCCCGATCATGTGCCGGGCGATCGACGAGGTCATGCGCCTCGTCCCGCGCGAGCTCACGGAAGCCTCGGCCTCGCTCGGGGCGACGCGGTTCGAGACGGCCCTGAAGGTCGTGGTCCGGCAGTCGGCGCCGGGCATCCTGACGGGCGTCCTCCTCGCCTTCGGCCGCGGCATCGGCGACGCCGCCTCGGTCCTGTTCACGGCCGGCTTCACCGACCGCGTCCCGGCCTCGCTCGCCGACCCGGCGGCGACGCTGCCCCTGGCCATCTTCTTCCAGCTGGGCACGCCGTTCCCCGAGGTCCAGCAGAGGGCCTATGCCTCGGCCGCGGTCCTGACCCTGATCATCCTGCTCATCAGCCTGGCCGGCCGGGCGATGGGCCGAAAGGCCACCCGCCATGTCGTCAAGTGAAGGACGGACGCGCCCGTGAACGGCGAGACCCCCATCAGCATCCGGGACCTCAGCGTCTGGTACGGCGACCTCCAGGTCCTCAAGAACGTCGACCTGGACATCCCGGCCCGCAAGATCACCGTCATCATCGGGCCGTCCGGCTGCGGCAAGACGACCCTGCTCCGGTCGCTCAACCGGCTCCTGGACGCGTCCGACGGCGCCCGCGTCAGCGGCCAGGTCGTCGTCGACGGCGAGAACATCTACGATCCCCGGACCGAGGTCACGCGCGTCCGCAAGAAGATGGGCCTGCTGTCGCAGAAGCCCCAGGTCCTGCCCATGTCGATCTACGAGAACGTGGCCTACGGCCCGCGCATCCACGGTTTCGGTTCGAAGGCGGACCTGGACCGCCGGGTCGGACACTACCTCCGGCTGGCGGGCCTGTGGGAGGAAGTGAAGGACCGGCTCCGCGAACCGGCCTCCCTGCTCTCGGTCGGCCAGCAGCAGCGGCTCTGCCTGGCCCGGGGACTGGCCGTCGAGCCGGAGATCATCCTCGGCGACGAGCCGACCTCGGCCCTCGACCCCCAGTCGAGCCAGAACGTCGAGCGCCGGCTCACCGAGCTCAAGCGCGATTACACCGTCGTCGTCGTCACCCACATCCTGCGCCAGGCCCGCCGCGTCGCCGACTACCTCGCCTTCCTCTACCTCGGCGAGCTCGTCGAGCACGGGCCTGCGGCCGAGGTCTTCGCCGCGCCGAAGGACCCGCGGACCCGGGCCTATCTTACCGGCGAGATCAGCTGACCTGGACTATTCATCAAAACGCCGGTCTTGGGTCTTGATGTCTTATAGAGGGAACCGGCGTTTTGATGAATAATCCAGGCTTCGCCGGTCACGGACCGAACGATGCCCCGGCGATCCGGGGCGTGGGCCGCATCCGATTTGGCCGGCCCGATCCTCCGGGTCGGAATGCTTACCTAACAATATTAAAGATGTCAGCCGAAATATCACTCTTTTTGCTTGACATTGAGGTTTATGGCCGCATAATATTCCTTCTAACATGAAGTATGACGCATTTGATAAGGGGATCTTGAAAATTCTGTATGAAGACGGCAAGATCTCTAACTCCACCCTGGCTCAGAAGATCAAGCTCTCTCCGCCGGCGACCCTCGAACGGGTCCGGAAGCTCCGGACGAACGGCATCATCCAGGGACAGCGGGCGATCCTCGACAAGAAGAAGCTCGGCCGGGGCCTGACCTGCTTTCTCGCCTTGCAGATCAAGCACCTTCATAGCCAGGAGGCTTACCGGCGCATCGAGGAGCACCTCCAGCAGCTCGAGGAGATCGAGGAGATCTACTTCCTCACCGGCCGGATCGACTACCTCATCAAGGTCAACGTCCGGGACATCGACGAGTACCGGGAGTTCTTCAGCGCCAAGCTCTCGAAGGTCCAGATGATCGAGCGGGCCGAGACCTTCGTCGTGGTGTCCTCCGCCGTCAATCCGCGGTACAACCCGATCAACGTCGACCCGAAGGACCCGGATCTCGAATGAGGATCACCACGCCTGTCGGGAGTCTTGACAAAGCCTCTCCGAAGGTTCTACCCTTAGACCGAATCGAGGAGAGATCGTCTCGCTCGTCACCCGGTCCGGCGCGGCCCTTGTCCGGGCACCCCGCCGACCCACCACGCGCAGAGGAGGACGATGGATTCAAAAACGCACAACGCATCTCGTCCGCGGTGCGGCGGATCCCGGGGATTCGCCGCGGGCACAGGAACGATAAAGACCGCTTCAGAGGAGGAATCGAATCGAAATGAATAAAAGGTCACTGGCATTTCTTCTCATCGTGGGCCTGGCGATGGCCGGCCCGGCGTTCGCTCAGCTCACGCCGACCGCCCGGATCGCCGGGAAGGTCGTCGATACCCAGGGCGGCCCGATCCCGGGCGTCGCCGTCAAGGCCACCAGCCCCAAGCTCGTCGGCTCGGCCGCCACGGTCACCGACGCGGACGGCGTCTACCGGCTGATGGCTCTCCCGTCGGGGACCTACGAGATCACGTTCACCCTCCAGGGCTTCAAGACCCTGATCCGGCAGAACGTCCGCCTCGAGCTGTCCCAGACGCTGGCCCTCAACGCCACCCTGGAAGAGGCGGCCATCGAAGAGCAGGTCACGGTCATCGGCCAGAGCCCCCTGATCGACGTCAAGAGCACGGTCAAGGGCCAGGTCATGACCAAGGAGACCTACCTCGCCCTGCCGCGCGGCCGGTCGTTCGATTCGCTCATCAGCACCATTCCCGGCGTCCAGAGCGAGTCCATCACCGCCGGCGTCTCGGTCGACGGCGCCTCGGGCGCCGAGAACATGTGGTACGCCGACGGCGCGGACATCGGTGACTTCCACTACGGCGACCGCGGCCAGAACGTCGTCCTCGAGCTCCTCGACGAGGTCAAGGTCACGGCCTCGGGCTACAACGCCGAGTTCGGCGGCTCGATGGGCGGCGTCATCAACGTCATCACTCGTTCCGGCAGCAACGAATTCCACGGCGACGTCATGGTCTTCTACGAGAACAACCGTCAGTGGATGCAGGGCAGCTCCCGGACGTTCCTCCGGCGGGATCCCTACGCCTCCGGGTACGTGTACGAGTACGTGAACTACGACGACCTCTATTTCAACGGCGGGAAGGACCGGGACAAGTACAACCGCTACGAGGGCGTCATCAGCCTGGGCGGGTACATCGTCAAGGACAAGCTCTGGTTCTTCGGCTCGCTCAACCCCAGCTACAACCAGACCATCGGCCAGCGGGACTTCAATCTGACGGAAGGACCGTACGACAGCTTCAAGGCCAAGAACCAGGCCCTGGGCGGGTCGATCCGCCTCACGGCCGCCCCCATGGCCGGCCTGCGGCTGGCGGCCAGCTTCATCAACAATTTCACCAACTACCGGGGCGTTCTCCCGAACATCGCCGGCAACAGCAGCGCGACCTACGAGTGGGAGCGCGAGGGATTCGACTACCCGAACATGAGCGCCTCGCTGACCGCGGACTATTCCCTCGGGAACAACGTCCTCCTCAGCTACCGCGGCGGCTGGCACCAGTCGAACACCACCAACCAGCAGATCGCCCCTCCGGACTCGTCGACCTATCAGTTCAACACCTCGAATTCGATCTATTCCGAGGATCCCTTCTATGTCGCCAATCCGGACCTCCTGCAGACCAACGGCTGGACCAACAGCGCTCTCTACCAGGAGACCACGAAATACCTGCGCGGCAAGATCGGCAACAACATCGACGGCACTTTCTACTTCAACGCGGCCGGCGAGCACGCCGTCAAGCTCGGCGTCGGCTACAACTACATCTACGAGGACCGCTTCACCGGGGCGCCGCATCCCCGGGTCTATCTGTATTGGGGCCAGACGACGAACGACCTGGACTTCAGCATCGGCCCCGCGGCCGATCCCGAGACCAATCCCGACGACGTGTACGGCGCCTACGGCTACTACATCGTCCGGAGCTCGTTCACCTCGCCCTACGGCAGCGTCTGGAAGATCAAGAGCAACAACCTGTCGGTCTATGCCCAGGATTCCTGGACGTTCAAGGACCGGCTGACCCTGAACTTCGGCCTCCGGGCCGAGAGCCAGTACATGCCGACCTTCACGGATAACGAGGAATGGCCGGGCTGGACCCAGAACCCCGTCCGATTCGGCCTGGGCGACACGCTGGCGCCCCGGCTCGGCGCCGTCTACGATGTCTTCGGCGACTCCAGCCTGAAGGTCTTCGGCAGCTTCGGCATCTACTACGACGTCATGAAGATGTACATGGGCCAGCTGACCTTCGGCGGCTCCAAGCGCGTCGAGGACTACTACGCCCTCAACAACCCGGATTGGACGGCCATCGCGATGACCGGCGTCCTCTCGGACGCCCTCGACCAGGCCGCCAACGGGACGAACACCTACTGCGGCTCGATGGATTATCTGCCGCCGTCCCTGGACCGCGTCGACCCGGCCATGAAGCCGACTTCGCAGAGCGAGATCTCCTTCGGCGCCGAGAAGAAGCTCCTCGAGGACCTGTCCCTGTCCGTGCGCCTCGTCAAGAAGCACCTCATCCGGACGATCGAGGACGTCGGCGTCTATGTCCGGGAAGGGGACACCGTCTATCAGGACTTCTGGGTCACCAACCCCGGCTTCGGCGTTTCCCGCTGGACCACCAACGGCGGCATGTTCGACCCCTATTACTGGGAATGCCCCCGGGCCACCCGCGACTACATGGGCCTCAACATCTCCTTCGAGAAGAGGTTCAGCCACAACTGGCAGGGCGGCGTCAACTACACCTTGAGCAAGGCCTACGGGAACTATTCCGGCCTGGCCTCGTCGGATGAAGGCGGCCGTCTCGGGCCCAGCGTCGAGCAGGACTTCGACCGCTGGTTCATGGGCTTCGACGGCCTGGGCAACGTCCTCGACGGCGTCCTGCCGCAGGACCGCACCCACTATTTCAAGGCTTACGGCTCCTACCAGTTCCCCTTCGGGCTGACCGTGGGCGCGGTCGCCTACGGCCGGAGCGGCCTGCCCCAGTCGACCAAGGTCCTCTACAACTCCAAGTATTTCTACGTCAACGGGCGCGGAGACCTGGGCCGGCTGCCGTTCACCGTTTGGGCCGATCTCTTCATGGAATACACCCTCAAGCTCGGCGGGCGGACCCGGGCGTCGATCAACCTCCAGATCAACAACGTCACCGACACCGACACCATCCAGAGCATGATCATCACGCCCAACCGCAGCAGCTTCACCGGCTACCACGAACAGATCCTGGACGGGACGTTCGCCACGGACTACATGTCCATCATCGAGAGCCGTGGGATCGCCCACGCCGCCTACGGCGACTGGGAGACCCGCATGGGTCCCTGGTCCGGCCGCCTGGGCCTCAAGTTCTCCTTCTGACCGAGGCCGCCGGTACCGACCGGATTTCTCAGGCCCGCCCCCCGCGAGGGGGGCGGGCTTTTTTCTTGACTAATCCCGGGAAACACCTATTCTGGAAAGGCCCCCATGAGCCGAAAAAGGTCCTTCATCCCGCTCGCCGCCGGCCTCGCCGTCCTGGCCCTTCTGGCCGCTTTTGTTTTCGTGATCCGCCCGGGGACCGGCCGGACGGCGCCGCCCGCCCCGGACGCGCTCAACGTCCTGCTCATCACCCTCGACACCACCCGGGCCGACCGCCTCGGCAGCTACGGCTACGCCGGGGCGAGAACGCCCCGTCTCGACGCCCTGGCCGGCGAGGGCATCCGGTTCGCCCGGACCTACGCGCCGGCCCCTCTGACCCTGCCCGCCCACGCCACGATCCTGTCCGGGCTCTATCCCGCTGCCCACGGCATCCGCAACAACGGGCGCGAGCTCGATCCGAAAGTCCGGACCCTGGCGGAGATCCTGAAGGGGCACGGCTTCGCCACGGCGGCCTTCGTGTCGTCGTTCTCGGTCGACTCGCGGTTCGGCCTCGGCCGCGGCTTCGACGTCTACGAGGACACCTTCCAGACCGCTTCGCCCCTGAAGGGGGCCAATTCCGAACGCCGGGCGGAGGAGACGTTCGCCCGGTTCTCCCGCTGGTTCGACGGCGCTTCCGGGAGCCGGTTCTTCGCCTGGGTCCACTACTACGACCCGCACCTGCCGTACGACCCACCCTCGCCTTATAAGGAGGAGTTCGGCGGCCGGCCCTACGACGGCGAGATCGCCTACATGGACCGCTTCGTCGGCGCCGTCCTGGACCGGCTCGAGGAGAAGGGGGTCGCCGGCCGGACCCTCGTCGTCGTCGCCGGCGACCACGGCGAAGGGTTGGGGGACAAGGTCGAGACCGGCCACGGTATCTTCATCTACGAAGAGACCGTGCGCGTGCCCTTCATCGTCCGGAACCCCGGCGCGTTCCCCCGCCCCCGGGTCGTCGGAAGCGCGGTCCGGCTGGTCGACGTAGCCCCGACCGTTCTGGCGACGCTCGGACTGGCCGGCGAAGCGAACGCCATGCAGGGCCGGGACCTCACCCCCTGGATGCGGGGCAAGGAGGACGGGGATCTCGACGCCCTCGTCGAGACCTTCTACCCGCGGGAGAATTTCGGCTGGTCGGAGCTCGTCGGCCTGGTCTCGGGCCCCTGGAAGTTCATCCAGGCGCCTCGGCCCGAGCTCTACGACCTCGGCCGCGACCCCGGCGAGCTTCGGGACCTGGCCGCGGCGTCGGCCGACGAGGCCGCCGCGATGGCCCGGAAGCTGGAGCAGGAGCTCGTCCGGCTGAGCTCCCCGGGCGGCGCCGGCGGACCGGCGGCGGACAGCGCCGAGGTCCGGGAGCGTCTCAGGTCCCTGGGCTACGTGAACTTCGCCCCGGCCAAAGGGGAGACGGCCCCCGCCGACCCCAAGGACAAGATCGGGCTGCTCAAGAACATCCAACAGGCCCAGATCTACGAGGCCCGGGGGGAATTCGCGGCGGCCGAGCGGGCCTACCGCGAGGTCGTCCGGGCCATCCCGGATTCCCCGGAGAGCTACGTCAACTTGGCCATCGTCCAGGCGAGGCAGAACGGGTTCGACCGGGCCATCGAGACCTTGAAGGAAGGGGTCGAACGGATCCCCGATTCCGACGTTCTCCTGGTCCGCCTGGGTCACACCTATCTCGTCGGCGGAAAGCCGCGCGAAGCCCTGGAGACCATGGAGAAGGTCCTGGTCCTCTACCCCGACAGCCTCGATGCTCTGACCGTTTCGGCGGGCCTCCTGGACGCGACGGGGCGGAAGAACGAGGCCCGGGAGTTCTACAAACGGGCCCTGGAGGTCGAGCCGGAGAGCCGGCACCTGCGCCTGAGCTTGGCCGCGAACCTCGCCTCGACCGGCTCGCTCAAGGAAGCGATCGGGATCTACGAGAGCCTCATCGCCGATTTCCCCGGGGAGCAGGGTTTCTACCAATACGCCGGCATCGCCTCGTCCTACCTCGGCGAGTACGGCCGGGCCGTCTCCTTCCTGCGCCGGGCCGTGGACATCGCCCCGACGCCGACGGGCCTCTTCAATCTGGCCGTGGCTTACGAGAAGAGCGGGGACCTCCGGAGCGCGGCGGCGACGTTCAGGATCTATCTCGAGAGGTACCCGAACGAGAAGGAGAACGAGAGACGCGCGGTGCAGGCCGAGCTCGAGAACCTGGAGAAGAAGCTCGGCGGCGCGTCACGCTGACGGCGGTCAGCCGGCCCCGATCCTCGCCAGACCGGACCGGAGGGCCTCGCGGAGAGCGGCGAGCTCGGCCGGGGCCACCGCCATCGTGGGCCCCCTTCGGCCTCTCCGCAAATAGCTGAAACGGCGCCCGTTACGGGTGTGCGTGTAGCGGAGATCGACCTCGGGATGCCCGAAGAAAAGGGTCATCATCGTCCCGGCCATCCTCGTCAGCGGTGGCCTGTCGACGTGGCCGAGCCGGAAGCGGGCGACGACCCGCGTCCCCCGTCCCGGCGCCGTATCGAGCACCACCCGGCCGCCGCAGGCCTCCGCGGTGTGGGCGAGGAGCGGCAGGCCGAGCCCCGTCCTCTTCCGCCCGGTCGTGAAGAACGGATCGAAGGCCCGGGCCCGCTCCTCCTCCGACATGCCCCGGCCGTTGTCGGCGACCCGGAAGATCAGGACGTCGCGCGCCGCGTTCTCGTTGACCGCGACGAGGACGCGCGTGGCTCCGGCCGCGACGGCGTTCTCGACGATGTCGAGGATGTGGAGCGAGAGGTCTTCCATCATGATGGGAAGACCTTCCGGCCTTCGCGCCCGGCCAGGGCCAGGCGGATCTCCGCGAGATCGGGCGCAGCGACGAGAAAATCCGTCGTCGTCGTCCCGATCTCCTCCGGCCGGTGGGCGTCCGAGAAGCGGACGACGGCGAGCGGGGCGAACGGCCCGAAGGCCGCTTCGGCCTCGGCCGCGGTCAGGCGGGGGGAGACCTCGACGGCCTCGAGGCCGAGCCCGGGCGGGATGAAGCCGAGCTGGGACAGGATGCTGAAGGATTCCCGGTCGACGTGGCAGGCGACGGCCAGGCCGCCGTGGCCGTGGACGAGCGCGACGGCCTCGGCGACGGTGAAGAGGGTCGCCCCGAAGAGACAGCGGGGATCGAAGCCGGTGACGAAGTCCTCCGCGTCGACGACGACCTGGTCCGCGACGAACTTCCTCTTCGAGGGGACATCGGGCAGGTTCCGGTCGATCTCCGCCTGGAACGGCCCGAGGTCCGGCCCGGCTTCGAAGAGCCCCAGGAGGTGGACCTCTTCAGCCGTCGTCAGCTCGACGCCGGGCAGAACGACGAGTCCCGTGCCGGCCGCCGCCGCGACGACGGCCGCGGCGTTGCGGGTCGTGTTGTGGTCGGTGACGGCGATGATGTCGAGCCCGGCCGCCCGGGCCCGCTCGACGACGGCGCGCGGCGACATCGTCAGCTCGCCGCACGGCGAGAGGCAGGTGTGGATGTGGAGGTCGGCCCGGAGACGCCGGAGGGTCATCAACTCCCCTTGACGCCGAGGGCGTAGAGACGTCCGGCGAGCTCGAACGTCGGAAGGCCTGTCCCGAGGACGGGGATCTTTTCCCGCTCCGCTTGGGCCAGTGTCTCCGCCGCGGGCACCCGGCCGCCGACGAGGACGATCCCGGCCAGCTCCTTGAGCACGGCCACGGCGACGATGTTCGGGTGGACCTGCATGGTCACCCAGACGTCGTCCTTGCGGCCGTGGCCGATGACGTCCGACAGCAGGTCGCCCGCGTACCCGCCGAGGACGGGCCGGTCGAGGGGAAGGCCGGACGTGAAGACCCTGAGCTCCAGTCGGACGGCCAGGTCGCTGAGTGTCATCGCTTCTCCTTCTTCTTCGCCCCGCCCTGGACCGGCGCCCGCTTCGTTGTCGTGACGAACGGGCAGTCTTCGAGGCGGGCGTAGCCGCGGACGATGTCGTCGGCCAGCGTCCGGCAGTCGGGCGCCCCGCAGATCCCGCAGTCCTTGAGCGGCAGACCGGCGAAAAGCTTCTCCCGGCGCTTGGCCTTGCGGATGGCCTTGGCCGGATCGCGGTCCAGGGGATGCGATTCCACGGGCTCCAGCGGGTGGTCGAACGACAGGAAATTCTTGTGGTACAGACGGCTGACGTCCTTCTGGTCGACGACGGCGTGCTCGCCGGCCGCGGCGACCAGCTCCAAAACCCGGCTCTTGGCCAGGAAGCGGTTCTCGACCCCGAGCGGCCCGCCGACGCAGCCGTCGGGGCAGACCGTGCACTCGAGGAGATCGATGTCCTGGAGCAGCCCGCCCTCGACCTCGTCGAGGACCCGCATGGTGTCCCGCATGCCCGAGACGGCCACGGCCCGGTGGCCTTTGAGCCCGCGCGTCTCGCCGCCCGCGAGCGGCCAGCCCATGCCGAGACCGCTGAAGAGCGTCTCCGGGAAGAGGTGGCGCATGAGGGAGTCCTCATCGCTCTTGCGCAGGGCCTTGATGATCTGGGGGAAGATGTCCCGGATCGAGATGGCCCCGTCGAGGTAGGACTTGGCCAGGGTGGCCGGGCTGTTGATCGAGACCATCTTGGCCGGGCAGGGCGTGATGTGGATGATGCCGATCTTCTCGGCCGGGATCCCGAGCGACTTGGGCAGGATGGTCCGCAG
>Ga0316616_100000801_pt1 | contig 11375 bp, 7 predicted proteins | sample OWC_Aug_M1_C1_D1_FD_207660 | JGI IMG/M metagenome (GOLD analysis project Ga0316616, IMG submission 207660) | Wetland soil microbial communities from Old Woman Creek delta, Ohio, United States - OWC_Aug_M1_C1_D1_B | ecosystem: Environmental > Terrestrial > Soil > Wetlands | place: USA: Ohio...
ACGGCCTCCTCACGGTGGACGAGGTGTACCGCTACGTCGCCACGACGGTCCCCCAGGCCACCGGGCAGGAGCAGCACCCGGTGAAGAAGGGGGAGATGACCGGGCAGCTCGTCCTGGGGGTGGTGGGGGCGCCGTAGGCCCGGCCCTGATACCGCTTGGCGGGTGGGGTCGTCAAAGGAGCTTGTTCAGGACGTCGTCGGGGACTTGGGGGCGCAGGTGAGGATGGTCTTCCAACAAACGGGCGAGGTCGGCCAGATCTTTTTGGCGCTTGCTCGGCCGCCGCGTCGGATCCATAACCGCCCAGAGCTTGCCGTGGAGGACGTCTTCAAGCGCAGCGACAGGGAGGCGCAGCCCAAGAACGTCGCGAATAGACGCACGGTCCACGAAGGGTTCGTACCGGGAGTCCGTCTGGAGTTGGACGCGGAGATCGGAGCCCGGGGTAGAAACGTTCAGGCTGTGTGGAAAGCGCTCCACGACAAACGCCTTCCGAAGCAGGGCCTCGGCCTGTTCGAGTTGGGCCACGGCAATGACCAGGTCGAGATCAAGGCTGACGACGGGCTCCGCGTAGGCGTTCACTGCCTGCCCGCCGATCACGCAGAAGCGGATGCTGTAATCGGTAAGCAAAGCGAGCAGGCGCTCCAGAAAGTCGACCCGGTCCATCGTGATGGTTTTCCAGAAAGTAAGAGTGCGCATGTCACCGTTTCGATCTTTGCACGGTTCGTGGCATCATAGCAGCGCTCCACGTTCTTGGCAATCAACGATGCGTTGGACGCTTGCGGAAGGCGCGTCGGAGCGATAACGGTGGCGCGACGCGGTAACGCGCTTGGGGGTGACACGACGGTGTCGTGATCGAACCACGATTTGGCCTCGTGCCGAGTGCGGCCAGCGAGGTCAGTAGGAATGCGTGGGTCGGGTGTTGCTGAATTCTGATTCCTAATACTGCGGACCAGGGTCGTGTCAAGCGCTTGATACGACCTCCCCGTTGCTATCGAGGGAAAGATGACGCATCGTCGGTTGGGGACTCTGTCACAGCGTTACCCAATTCTGCTGGGCCTCCTACCCGTATGCCTCGCTCTGTCGGCCTGCGCATCATCCGTCATCAAGATGCCGCAAGTGCTACCCGAAATTGTTAGGGATTATAAGTCGGTCACGGTGCGCGGTAGTTATGCTGGCATGCGCGGCAGTGGGATAACTGTCAATAAAGGGGACGCCTTTACGATCCTGGCTAAAGGGGAGATTTATTACTCGAGCCAACGATTTTCGTTTCCAATTGGCTCATTGATGTACCGAATCGGAGATGAATACCATCTGAGATGGTGGGGCGAACACGTGATCGTTTCGGATGCGACCGGAAGCCTCTATCTCGGATATGCGGATGGACCTGTGAAAAGTGACGGGGAGCCTTTGTTTCCAAATTACTACTGGGACAACCAGGGCTCGTTCACAGTGGATATCATTGTCTGGCGTAGAGAAGACCCCACCCGTCAAGCGGAGTTCATGGAAGACCTAAAGCGTATGGATCCTCAAAATGCTGAGCTATCCTACGTGGCGGGGGTATTCCAGCACTTGAAGGAGGTTCATCGTGCCAAGCAGCAAGCGACCCAGGAAGTCGCCACCACCCAGCAGGCCCTCACCGCCCTGACCCAACCGGGGAGCGCGTCACCGGGCCCCGGCTCCGACCAGGCCCAGCAGATCGCCGCGCTCACCGCCCGTCTCCAGAAAGCGCAGCAGACCCTCCAGGAGCTGGAGACCCTCAAACAGCAGCTCGCGACCCAGCAGGTGCGGGAGCAGGAGCTGACCACACAACTCGCCCGTCTCCAGGCCGACCCGACCCGGCCGGTGGCCGGCCCGCCGGTGATCGCCGTCGCGAGCCCCCCCGACGGTGCCAGCGTCGAGTACGACACCGTAGTCGTCACCGGCGTGGCCGAGCACGCCGCTGGGCTCGCCCGGCTGGACCTCTGGGTGAACGGCGAGGCGGTGGGCCGCACGGGCCAGCGGGACGTGCGGGTGGAGGGCACGGCCCCCCGCCGTCTCGAGTTCACGGAGCGCCTCCGGCTCCGGGAAGGGTCGAACGCCGTCGTCATCGCGGCGCACGGCGGGGATGGGCAGGTGGCGCAGAAGACCCTCACCCTGGAGTACCGCAAGAAGCGGATGCGCGTCTGGGCCGTCCTCGTCGGGATCAACAAGTACAAACACCTCCCGCCCCTGAAGTACGCCGTCAACGATGCCCGCGAAATCTACCGGTACCTGGTCGAGGTGAACCGCGTCCCCCGCGAGCAGATCTGGCTCCTGCTCGATGAGGACGCCACCCTCGACCGGCTCCGGAGCGTCCTCGGGACCCAGCTCCGCCGGCAGGCCGCCAAAGAGGACACGGTGCTCGTCTTCCTGGCGGGGCACGGCGCCACCGAGCGGGATGCGACCAGTCCGGACGGCGACGGGCTGGAGAAGTACCTCCTCCCCCACAATGCCGATCCCAAGGACCTGTACGCCACGGCCCTCCCCATGCACGAGGTGGCGCGCGTCTTCCAGCGGATCAGCGCGGAGCGGCTGGTGTTCCTCGCCGACACTTGCTACAGCGGGGCGAGCGGGGGGCGCACCGTCCCCGTCACCGGGACCCGCGCCACCCTCTCCCCGGCCTTCCTCGACCGCCTGTCCCAGGGGAAGGGCCGGGTGATCCTCACCGCTTCCGACGCCAACGAGGTGAGCGCCGAGCAGGACGCCCTCCAGCACGGCGTCTTCACCTACTACCTTCTGGAGGCCCTCCGTGGGAAGGGGGACGTCGACGGGGACGGCCTCCTCACGGTGGACGAGGTGTACCGCTACGTCGCCACGACGGTCCCCCAGGCCACCGGGCAGGAGCAGCACCCGGTGAAGAAGGGGGAGATGACCGGGCAGCTCGTCCTGGGGGTGGTGGGCGAGGCCGCCGGGCGCGCGCGGTGAGCCAATGTGGGTGGGTCCGTTGGTAGCTGATTTTCGCCTGTGGGCGAAGCGTCGCGGAAGTCATCCATTTCTTCCCATGATGTCCGTTACGAGGCATAGGTGTGGTTTTATCTGCGGTAGCATCCAACCGCAATGCATACCATGAATGGACGGCCGGGGGCGCGCGCAGAAAGTGTAAGGAATGCGATGACCTCCTATCTATTGAGTAAGTGCTGTGTGTTGAACGTGGGCTCTCTCGGTCGGTGATTGTTGGCAAAGGGTGCAAGGTATGGGGCACGCTGTCGCGTTTGTGCTTGCAGTGATCTTGATGTGTTCCGCGACGGCTATGGCTGGCCAGGGAAAGATTCAGGCGCTGTCGGCAGATAGCTCCCGGACTACTGCGGAGTCCCGGATCGGATGGGACGAAGGTGTCCTGGAGGTGAAGGCCGGTGCCGGCGCTGACCCACGCCGGGCCTACAACGCAGACCAGGCCAGGATTCAGGCACTTCGGGCCGCCCGAACGCTAGCCCTTCGCAAGCTGGCTGAGGTGGTTGAGGGTGTGCAGATCGACGGTACCACAGTGGTGCGGAGTGCGATGCTGGAGAGCTCACAGATCCGGCAGACAGTCCAGGCGCGGATCCAGGGAGCGCGGGTGGTCCGGGAAGAGGTGTCGATGCTCGGCGACGGCTCGTTTTGGGCCGAGGTGACCATCGCGTACCCGATGGCGGGAAAGGGCGGGCTGGCCGAGGCGCTTGCACCGTGGCTGGTAAGCCGGCCGGCGAGTGTGTACACGGGACTGCCGGGCGCGCAGACGGAAGACCGGTACACCGGTCTGATCATTGATGCATCGGGGACAGACTTCTCGCCCGCTCTGGCACCGCGCGTGCTTGCCAAGGGCAGTCAGCAACTCGTGTACGGGCCCCAGGCGATCCAGCTTGCCGTGCTGGAGCGGCAGGGGATCGTGGGGTATGCGGCGAGCCTCACGAGCGCCATGCAGAGCGTACGGGTCGGTCGCGCGCCGCTCATCGTGCGGGCCTTCGAGGCGGCGGGAGATCGGCGGGGAGATCTGGTGATCTCCCCGCGGGACGCGGAGCGGATCGTCGCCGCGGACCGCGTCGGAGGGTTCCTCGCGCAGGGGGCCGTCATCGTCGTGCTGGGCGCCGGACCCGCGGATCATGTGAAGGCGCCGGGGCAGCGCCACGCCCTCGTAATCGGTGTGGGCAACTACCCTCGCACCGGGACGGGGACCGTGCCACCGCTAGAATTTGCAGCCCGTGACGCCGATGCAGTGGCCGATGTCCTGGGTGGCGGCACGAGAGCCCATCGGCAACACATGACCCTGCTTCGCGACGGCGAGGCCACGCGGGCCCGAATCCTGGATGCGCTGCGCGCTCTCCGATCGAAGGCCGCGGAGGAGGATGTCGTCGTCGTCTTCTTTTCCGGTCACGGCACGACGGGACAGGGTCCGGATGGGCGGACGCACTATTATCTGATCCCGCACGACGGGCGCCTGGAAGACCTGTCTGGGACGGCCATCCTCGACGATGTGGTCGAAGAGTTGGCCAGTCAGATTCCGGCGAAGCAGGTTGTCGTCCTCCTGGACACCTGCTTCAGCGGACAGGCAGGCCTGATGGCGCGAGTGAAGGGATCGAGCGGCTCCAGCCCTGCTCAGCCGGCGGGACTCTTTGTCGAGGCCGCCCAAGGACGAGTCGTCATCTCGGCCAGCCGGCCCGACCAGCCCTCGATCGAGGACCCTGTAAGGAAGCAGGGAGTCTTCACTTCATTCCTGGTGGAGGCGCTGGCAGGGGGGGCGGATCTGGACCGGGACGGGCGGATCACGGTGCTGGAAGCATTCCAGTACGTGTCGGGCAAGGTCAGCGACTATACTCGACAGCAATTCCAAATGGACCAGCAACCCGTGCTGGAAGTCCGCGGGATGAGCGGGGAGATCGTGCTGACGGAGAAGAAGTAAGATCAGGGCATCAAGGCTCGGCATCGGTCTAGGACGATGCTGAAAAACCAGTTTTCGCCCAGGCTGGTCAAAAAGGTCCAGATGCCAGGCGGCAAGCGATGGACCGAGTGAGGCGTACTGGGTGGTACGCCGCAACGAGAGCCCGAGCGCGCGGGGTACCCGTCCAGAGGATGGGTCCCAGCAGATGGCCTTTTTCAGCAGCCTGCTGACACTATGACACCTTCTCGTCGGTCAGAGCTGGAATTGATGCGAGCCGTGGTCCATGACGGCGATCAGGTTGCCCTGACGGAGGTGTCGTCCCGTCTCGCCGCGTGCGTGAATTTCGTACTGAATCAACACGGATGGTATCGGCTGGCGAGCGAAGATATGCGGGCCGACATGGTGGACGAAGCGCTCCTTCGCCTCGTGACGCGGATTCAGCGGGGATTCGACGGGGTGGACGCGCAGTTCAAAACGTTTCTCTACAAGGCCGTGTTCTCCGTGACCTCGCTCGCGATCAAGCAGGCATCCCGGACGACCTCCCTGGACCAGGAAACGCCGAGGGCGGACGGATCCATGGCGCCGCTGCGAGATATGCTGATGCTGGAGGTCACGCCCTGGATGGGAAAGGTGATCGATCCCACGGATCCGATCGAGGGCATGGCACGGTGCGCTCGGGCCGGACGCGTGGCCAAGGTCCTGGCCTGCTTGAAGCCGGATGACCGCGAGGTCCTGCGTCTCTTCGAAGTGGAGGGCCACTCCAGCCGTGAGGTTGCGACGCGGATGGGCCTCACGGAAGGAAACGTGTCGGTCCGGCTGCACCGGGCCCGGGATCGGATGCTTCGTTTGTATCTCTTGACCTACGCAGGATCGCCGGCCGGGGCGGACGAGGCGTGGATCGCATCCCTTATCGAGCGGCTGCGGCCGGACGAGGCCGCCGTCTTGCGGATCTGGTGGAAGGCAGGCGAGTCGGTGCGGGGGATCGCTAAGGAGTTGGGGATCCCGGAGGACCGCTGCAAGGCATTGCTCGAGCAGGGCAAGGTCCGGCTGGCCGGTTTGGCCGAGGAGACGCCCCGTGCATCCTGATCGCGTGACGCTTATGCGGTGGCGAGAGCGAAGCCTATCGAGCGCGGAGGCCGAGGCGATCGGCGCGCACGTCAAAACGTGCGAGGAGTGTGCAAAGGCCATGCAGACTATGGACCGGTTCAAGAAGCGATTGGACGATGCTTGGACCGAAAAACGGTCGCGGGAGACTGCGGCGCGAACCCATTGGCCGAGTCGCGAGGATCTCGTCGATTACTACCTGGACGATCTCCCATCGGCGGAGAGCCGGCAACGGATCGAAGCGCATCTCCGAGAGTGCGTTCCCTGTCAGGAGATCCTTCAGGAATTGGAGCAGGGCGCCGCGGAGTTGCAGAAGGCCGACCCCTTGCGCGAGTACGCCGCCGAAACCGCGCCCTCCAGGGGCGATTGGAAGGAGGCGCTGCGGGCGCTTCTTCGACCGGCCGCTTGGCCCGCCTGGACCATGGCGACGGTCGCCGCGATGGCGATCTTCGCCGTGGGGATGCTGTTGCGTCCGGTTGTTTGGCCTGGGGGCGTGATCGCCCCAACCGAGTTGACGGCGCAGATGCCCAAGCCCGCGCTGGAGCGGCACGCGGATGGGACGCTGACGCTGGGCATCGGGGCGACCGGCGCGAAGCCGGAAGCGGTGGCGTTGTTCCGAGAGGCCATGCGGTTCTACGACCAGCCGGATTTCGCCGAGCGGGCGGTTCCCTTTCTGGAACGGGCAGTGGCCGCCGATGCGCAATACGAGCAACCGCGGTTCTGGCTGGGGATCTGCCTGTTGACGCAGGGGCGAACCTCCGCGGCGATTCCGCAGCTCGAGGAAGCGGCTCGGTTGGCGCCGGGCAACGTGACCTATCAACACTACCTGGTGTGGGGATACCTCAAGGCGGGCGAGTACACAAAGGCGCTGGCGGCGCAGACGCGGCTGTTGAAAGGCGCGCGGTAAGGCTGAGCCCGAGTGCGCCCGTGCGCGTGTGGGCGCGGGGAACGACATGCCTTGCAGAATGGGCCAGGCGAGGGGCGCAGAGCCGCGGTGGCTTCGGCCGGCGCGACAGCGGAGAATCGGATCCGCCTGTGACGAGCGCGCCCGATCTGCATCCCATGCGCGCACATCCGGTGTGCGTCATCCCGTTCTGTATCGTGCGTGTTTATACGTGTGCTGCATTCTGGCCCATCTGATCGTTCTGTCTGTGAGTCACCCGCTTGCACACGCTGCCTCCGCTCTCGGCCAAGCCCAGCGCGCGTTCCAGCTTCAGGGCGCGCACTACGGGACGCTGCCGGACGACCATCCCGCGGTCATCCGAGCCCGCGAGGTGTTCCGCAAGGTCACCCGCGCCGCATCGGCGACGCACGCGTCGACCTTTTCTCTGTATGTGCTCGCGACGCCGAAGCTCATCGCGCAGATTTACGGCCAGGGGATCGTGGTGATTTCCCTCGGCCTGCTGGAACGTCTGGGAGCGGCGGAGGACGGACTCGCTTTCGTCCTGGGGCACGAGGTGGCGCACCAGATCCGCGGGCACGACGCCCTGCTGGCGGGCATGGGGGTTCAGTCCGCGCCAGGGAACCCGGCGCCGGCGCCCCGCCCGGAAGCGCTCGCGGCATTCCGGGCGTTGGAACTGGACGCGGACCGGCTGGGCGTCCTGTACGCCTCGCTGGCCGGCTATCACACTCGGGCGGCTCTGGACGCGATCGCGACGGTGACGGAGGAGTTGGGGTCTGATCCCTACCACCCGGACGCCAAGGCGCGCGCGCTGGCAATCCGGGGACAGGTGGGAATGGTACTCGACCATCATGAGATGTACTTGCTGGGTCTCGTCTTTCTGACGGCGGGCCGGTACCAGGCCGCGGCTCGAATCCTCGAGGAGTTTCGGAACCTCTACCCAAGTCGCGAGGTGTTCGTGAATCTGGGAGTTGCGTACCACAAGCTGGCCTTACGGTACGGGCAGGATGACGGCTTCATCCGGTCCATTCTGATTGATCCGCGGAGTCGGATCGCCGCGACGATGCGGGGACCTGATTCCGCGACCCATCCGCTGTTCGCTCAGTACCTGGACCGGGCGACGGATGCGTATCGGCTGGCGAGCGGGATGGACCCGGACGACCCGATTGCCCACACCAACCTGGCCGCCTCGTACCTTGATGCGGGCCAGTACGAATATGCGCTGGGCGAATGCCGGGCCGCGCTGCGCGTAGATGGCGGATTCGTTCCCGCGCTGAATAACCGAGGCATCGTCCACGCAAAGCTGGGCGATCTGGCGCGCGCGGAGGCGGATCTGCTGGAGGCCGCGGCCAAGGACTCCCAGTACGTGCCGGCCTTCCATAATCTGCTGCTGGTGTACCGGCGGCTGGGGAACGCGGCGGAAGCGCGCAAGGCCGAGGAGGCGCTCAGCCGACTCGCGGCGGCGCCGGGGTCGGCACCCTCGCCGGAGGCGCCGTCCGTCGGCGGTCTTCGCTCCGGAATGGCTCTGGAAGAGGCCGAGCGTTTGCTCGCCGGCAGCGCGGTCCGTCGAATTGCCGTGCCACTCTCCGTCACTCCCGGGGACGAGGTGGCGCTGCATTTGGCGTCGGGGCCGGGTGTTGCGTTCGCGCTGGAGGGTGGAAGGGTCACGGCGGTCGGCGCCTTGCGGCGGGGCGTGTCCGGCTTCCCGGCCGGCGTGGACGTCGGCGCGCCAGCGGAGCGCCTGACGCGCGCCTTCGGCCGCCCGGCGCAGACCGAGCGCGTGCAAGCCATTTCGTTTTTGCGCTACCCGGATCGAGGGGTCGTGGCCTACATTACGGGCGGCAAGATCGCCGGATTGTGGGCGATCACGCAGGGGACGCCATAGGAGGCTGCAGGAATAAGCCGATGTGCGTGCAGTCGAGGGCCGTTGCGCAGTCGCGCGCTGTACGGGACCGGCCGGGGAAACGTTCCGTTGTAGTGGGTCGCCGATGCCCTTATGAAAGGAAGTGCTGCATGGTCCCGCGGGTGCTCCGCGTATCCCTGATGGCGGTGGGGGGGCCGCTGCTGTGGGTCCTGGCGGGGCCGTTCGCGCTGGCAGGGGAGCAAACGCCGCCCGAGCGGCCAGCCGTTCCCGCCACGCGCGACGTTGGTGTCGCAGCCGCGCCGGTGGTTGGTGGGATACGACTGTACGGCAACTCCTGGGCGGTAGTGATTGGCATCAACCAGTATCGGAACCCGGGCATCAAGCCGCTGGGGGCCGGCGTCAACGACGCGCAGCGGATGCGCGAAGCGCTGATCCGGCTCGGCTTCCCCGAACGCCAGGTCTTTACTCTCACCGATGAACAGGCCACCAAGGCGGCCATAGAGAACCTGCTGGGGGATCGCCTGCGGCGGCTAGCCAAAGGCGAAGACCGCATCCTGGTCTTCTTCGCCGGACACGGGACGACGGAAAAAGGGCGCGGCGGTCTGGAGGAGGGTTACCTCCTCCCTGTGGATGCGGACCCTGAGAATCTGTTCGCCACTGCCATCTCCATGACCACGCTGAAGCAGATTGCTGCCCGGCAAATGGCAAAGCATGTTCTGTTCGCCGTGGATGCCTGCTACTCGGGTTATGCCATCTATCCCACCCGGGGGATTACGAATCCCGCGCTGGTCGAGGAGCTGACCCGTAAATCTGCCGTCCAGGTCATCACCGCGGGGCGCGCTGGCGATCTGGCGCAGGAGCGGGGTGACCAGGGATTGTTTACGCGCGTGCTCATCGCAGGCCTGGAGGGGCAGGCGGATCAGCGCGGCTGGGGCTGGGTCTCGCTGCACCAGCTCGGCGCCTATGTCCAGGCGCGTGTCTTCAGCGAATCCGACAGGCGGCAGCTGCCCCAGTACGGGAATTTGGAAGGCGAGGGGCAGTTCGTGTTCGTCTTGCCGGGTCGAGCGGAAGAAGTGCGGGGGGGCGGGGGCGCAGGGGGAGAGCAAACACCAGCGATCGCCTTGCTCCCACCACCCGCTCCGGTGATGCCAACCCCGAGTCTGTCGACCGGCGACCTCGACCTCACCTCCGACCCGGCCGGCGCCACCGTGCGGCTCGATGGCCGCGACGTCGGGACGACCCCGCTCACCCTGGAGCGCGTCCCCGTAGGAGAGCACCTCCTTGAGCTGGACAAGGACGGGATCTACGCCACCCGAAAGACGATCACGATCGCGGCGCACACCCTGGAACGGCACAGCGTCAAGCTGGAGCGCCGGAAGGGCAAGCTCACGGTCTTCAGCGAGCCCCGGGACGCCCGGGTGCTCCTCGACGGCCGGGACCTGGGCCGCACCCCGGTGTCCCTGGAGGTGGAGGCGGGCCCCTACACCCTGAAGCTTACCAAGGAGGGGTACAAACCCCACGAGGAACCCCTCAGCCTCCCCGCCGACAAGGAGACCCGGACCCGGATCGCGCTCCGCTCGACCCAGGGCACCCTGGACGTGACCTCCACGCCCCCCGGGGCGACCGTGGAGATCGGCGGAACGCCTCGGGGCCAAACTCCCCTCACCCTCGCGCTGGAGGAGGGCACCTACCCCCTCCGCCTCCGCCTCCCGCGCCACCGGACCGCCACCCGCCAAGCCGAGATCGCCGGCGAGCGGATCACCCGGGTCAGTGTGGACCTCGTCCACCTACCTTCTCAAAAAACTGGCGAGTTGCAGCATCGTGGCACTGACCAGACCGAGATGGCCTTCATTCCCGAGGGCACCTTCACCATGGGGGACACCAAGGGAGATGGCTTTAAGGACGAGCAGCCCGCCCACAGCGTCTTCGTCGAGGCCTTCTGGCTCGATCGCACCGAGGTCACCAACGCCCAGTTCGCGCGGTTTGTCCAGAACAGCAGCTACCGCTCGCAGGGATTGTGGCAGAAGGAGGCCACCGGCAAAGACACCCACCCCGTGGTGAACGTCACCTGGCACGACGCCGTCGCCTACTGTCGCTGGGCCGACAAGCGTCTCCCCACCGAGGCCGAGTGGGAGTACGCAGGCCGGGGCACGGATAACCGAACGTACCCCTGGGGAAGTACGTGGCAGACGGACAAGGCACGCTTCGACGGCAACCGTGGATTCTTTGTGAAGGAGACCACGGCTCCAGTCGGTTCGTATCCTTCGGGCGCCTCTCCCTTCGGGATTCTCGACCTCGCCGGGAACGTCTGGGAATGGACCAGCACCCTCTACACGCCGTATCCCTACTCCGCCACTGACGGCCGCGAGGAGTTGACCGCGTTGGGCCTTCGTGTGAACCGCGGCGGCTCGTGGGGCAGCAGCCCGAGGAACCTGCGTTCCACGGACCGGGGCAGTGGCGATCTGACGTACCGGGGCGACTACCTCGGCTTCCGCTGTGCTCAGGATGTAAGGGAGTAGCGCAACGCAGGTCCGTGCGCGCAACACGGGGTGAGGGAGGCAACGAAATGACGAGGCGGGCGAGGACACGGCGGGGCGGCCTCCAGGTGGCAGCGGTCCTCGCCCTCGCCCTCCTCC
>Ga0316616_100000802_pt1 | contig 11359 bp, 4 predicted proteins | sample OWC_Aug_M1_C1_D1_FD_207660 | JGI IMG/M metagenome (GOLD analysis project Ga0316616, IMG submission 207660) | Wetland soil microbial communities from Old Woman Creek delta, Ohio, United States - OWC_Aug_M1_C1_D1_B | ecosystem: Environmental > Terrestrial > Soil > Wetlands | place: USA: Ohio...
GGATTTCCATTTCAAGATATATCACGATGAAGGCGTTGAGGAGATAACATTCGATTATGATAAAGCAGATGCGGAATGGAATAACCTTGGCAGGTATTACCTCTCTGGTGATACAGCTAAAGTTATACTGTCTAACCAGTCATCCGGCAGACTTGTGATCGGCGATGCAATTAAATGGGTGAAGGTGAAGTGAGGAGTGAGGAAGAGACTAAGTAATAATATAGAAGATAAAAGACACAAGGAAAAAGAATTAATTAATCCAATGAATATGAGACACTTTGGTATGATATTCAGACTGCAACTAATATGTGCAGGGTTGCTGTCTGTTTGCAATATCACGGGATTTACGCAGACAGGGCTTACACTCGAGCAGGCTCTTACAACTGCCGAGATAAACAGTCCCTCGATGAAAAAAACAAGGCTCAGCCTTATCCGGAACCAGGAGAACCTCAATGCACAGAATGCGGCTCTCAAATCACAGTTTGCATTAACTCTGAATCCGATAAGTTATACTCAGAGCAGGGAATTCAATAACCTTATTTCAGACTATAATACATACAACGCTACTGAGAGCTTTGGAACCTTTTCAGTCATGCAGCCCATAAAACTTACAGATGCAAAGATCTCGCTTTCCAATAAGTTTGGCTATACCGATTCATACAGTGAATACTCGGGCACAACTACAAAGGGTTTTAACAACAACCTGTCAATAAGTCTCGATCAGCCTCTTTTCACCTATAACAGGACAAAACTGACACTTAAGGAACTTGAACTTGCCCTGGAAAATTCGCAGCTGAATTATGCGATACAGCTTCTTGCCCTTGAAAAACAGGTTGCCCAGGCTTTCTATTATGTTTATCAGCAGCAGCAAAGCCTTGATATTGCATCACAGGCATACAAAAACATGCAGCAAAGCTATGATGTATCCAAAAACAAGGTTGATGCCGGCATCTCTGCCCGTGAGGAAATGTTCCAGGCCGAACTAAACCTTGCCACAACTAAATCGGATTATGAGAATGCCCTGGTTTCACTCGAAAATGCAGAGGATGATTTCAAACTGCTTGTCGGAATAAGCCTGTTCGATGACATTATAGTTATCCCAAACATAGCTGTCGATACTGTCCGGGTCGATATCGCCTTTGCGATCGACCAGGGACTGGCAAACAGGATGGAACTGAGACAGCGTGAAATTGATATTGAAATCTCACAATTCGATCTTATCCAGACCAAGGCACTCAATGAGTTTAAAGGAAATCTGGGCCTTACCTTCGGTATTTTCGGGGATAATGAAAATCTTGAAAACCTTTATGAAAATCCAACAGATAATGAATCTGTTGCACTCTCGTTTTCAATTCCTCTCTGGGACTGGGGGGAAAGAAAAGCCAGGATCAAGGCAACTGAAGCATCGATCGAAACGGCTAATATCTCACATGAGGAGGAGCAGAATAATATTGTCCTTGGGATCAGGAAAATTTACAGAAACCTTATCAACCTTCAGAACCAGATTGAAATAGCCAGACAATCGGTAACCAACGCCCAGCTTACTTACGATCTTAACCTGGAAAAATATAAAAACGGCGATCTGACAGGCATGGACCTCAATATTTTCCAGAACCAGCTCTCGGAGAAACAGCTCACCTACACCAATTCGCTTATTTCCTATAAGCTTGAGCTGCTCAACCTGAAAATACAGACTTTGTATGATTTCGAGAAGAAACAACCTGTATCGCCTGTTAAGACATTGGATTAAAAAATAACAGATATAAACATGAAAAAAGGACTTTTTATTTCAGCACTGCTCCTGATCACATTATACTCCTGCAGGAACCAGGATCAGAACCTGAATGCCGATGTGGAAATCCCGGTATCAGTTGAAGACATAAAACTCAGGCATATAGGTGAATATGTAAGCACTACAGGTACAGTGTATCCCAACGGAGATATCGTACTTAAAACCAAAATTACAGCATCTTATTTCCTGGAAAAAAATCCGGCCACAGGCAGAAACTGGCAGCTCGGTGACAAGGTTAAAGCCGGATCACTGATAGCCAGACTGGAAGATAAAGAGTATGTAAACTCCCTCCAGATTGAAACCAATGAGCTGAACATGGAGCTGATGGAAAGTGAGCTAAGAAAACAGGAATCGCTCTATGAGAAGGGAGGAGTGACCCTGAAAGAACTCAAGACTGCCAGTATTAATTACAGTAATGCTAAGACCACTGCTGAAAATTCAAGGCTTCAGCTCGAAAAGACAAGGGTGACCTCTCCCATCGATGGTGTAATAGTTGACCTTCCTTATTATACACAGGGAAGCCAGATTGAGACCGGTTCAACAGTAGTTAAAATAATGGATTACAATGTGATGTACCTTGAAGTCCAACTGCCTGAGAAATATATTAACGAAATAAGGCCTGGTCAGAAAGCAGAACTCACAAACTATTCACTTCCCGATGATTCAGTAAATGGCATCATTACACAGATCTCACCGGCCATCAACCCTGACACGCGTACCTTCAAAGGAACTATTACAGTAAATAATCCCGGTTTGTTGCTGCGTCCGGGAATGTTTGTAAAAGCCGATATTCTTGTAAACCAGAAGGATTCTGTAATAGTGATCCGGAAAAGCATTATACTTTCCCGGCAAAGAGGAAAGACTGTATTCGTTGTTGACAGAGGAATTGCCAATGAGAGGATAATTGAAACAGGTCTGGAGAATCTTACTGAAGTTGAGGTGGTAAGGGGGATTAATATAAATGAGCAAATCGTCACAAGCGGCTTTGAGACCCTCAGCAACAAGTCGAAAGTGAAAATAATAAAGTAACAACATGAACAGGATTGCACAATTTGCTGTAAAATATCCGGTTACAGTGCTGATGCTGGTTCTGGGAGTTGTACTTCTGGGATTTATCTCCTTTGGAAAACTTGGCACCGACCTCTTCCCCGATCTTAACAATCCGAAAATCTATATCGAACTGAAGGCAGGCGAAAGGCCCCCGGAAGAGATAGAGAAAAACTATGTCGACCAGATCGAATCTCTGGCCATGAGGCAGAGTGATGTGGTGGAGGTCTCATCATTATCGAAGGCTGGCTCAGCAACAATCACAGTTGAATATGACTGGAACAAAGATATGGATGAGGCTTTTCTCGATCTTCAGAAAGAATTAAACACTTTCAGCCAGAATTCAGATATCGAGGATTTTACTATCTCTCAGTATGATCCGAATGCGATACCGGTAATGACGGTAGCGCTGATGCATGAGAGCATAACCAATATGGACGAGCTCAGGAAGACAGCTGAAAACTATATCAGGAATGAGCTTGTAAGGATTGAAGGTGTTGCTGATGTAAAACTGACAGGCATAGATGAGAGTGAAGTTGTCATTGAAACGGACAGGTACCTCCTTGAATCTTTTGGCCTCACTTCCGATGGCATTGCAGCTCAGATAAGTAATTATAACAGGAATGTTTCAGGCGGTTCAATTATCGATATGGGCCTCAAATATGTTGTGAAAGGAGTAAGTGTACTGGAAGATATCAGCGACCTTGAAAATATAATTGTTGGTTTTAAGCAGCAGACTTCTGAAGGCTCAGCTTTAACTCCGGATGCATCATCATCTGCCCTTTCCTCGAGGGTTCCTGTATACATGAAAGATATTGCCACAATCAGACTTACCAACAAGGATCCCGAGAATATTGTAACTCTGAATGGTGAACGCTGCATCGGCCTGCTTATTTACAAGGAACCGAAATTCAATACAGTTGAAGTTGTAAAAAGTCTTGACAAGGCAATATTCGAACTGGAAAAGGCCCTCCCCGGATACAGCTTTACTAAAGTACATGACCAGGGGAACTACATCAATAATGCTATAGGTGAAGTAAAGAATACTCTGATTGCCGGAATATTGCTTGCAGTTTTAATTCTGTATGTTTTCCTCCGGAGGATCGGTACCACCCTGGTGATCAGCATAGCGATACCAATATCGATAATTGCCACCTTCAACCTCATGTATTTCAACCATCTCACATTAAACATAATGACACTGGGAGGGCTTGCCCTGGGAGCAGGAATGCTTGTTGACAATGCGATCGTGGTGCTTGAGAATATTACCAGGTTAAGAGAGGAAGGAGTATCTTTTACCGATTCAGTTATCAGAGGAACCGGTGAGGTAGGAGCTGCAATTACTTCATCAACAATTACCACAATTGTGGTATTTCTTCCCATTGTCTATCTGCACGGAGCTTCAGGAGAGATGTTCAAGGACCAGGCCTGGACAGTGGCTTTCTCATTGCTTTCATCACTGGCAGTTGCGATGCTTGTCATTCCGATGCTGGTGTCAGTGTTGTTCCCCGAAAAAAGCAACGCCGTTCAATCACATAAATCATTCAGGTTCAGAGGATACAGCAAGTTTCTTGAGAAGGTTCTCAGAAACAGAATAGCAGTTATAATTGCATCTGTTATCATAATGGTAATTGCAGCATTGCTTATTCCGCAGCTCGGAAATGAGTTCATGCCGAGGTCAGAATCAGCCGAATTTACTGTGAACCTTAAACTGCCTGAGGGAACCAGCCTGGATCTTACTGAAAGGACAACCGCCAGTGCTGAAAAAAGTATCAGGCAGTTACTGGGAAATAAAATTATACTTATATACAGCCAGGCAGGCAGTGATAAAAACTCCACATTCAGCCAGACCGGACAGGCAGAAGGTGAGAATGTAGCTACATTAAAAGTAATCCTGGCTGAAGAATACGCCAGTGTAACTGAGGAAGCGATATCACTCATTGAGAAGTGGCTTAAGACAATTCCTGATATTGAGATAGGATTCACAAGAGAAGAGACTGCTCTCCAATCTTCACTTGGAACCAATGAGTCGCCCTTCACATTGGAGATATCAGGAGAAGATCATTCAGAACTGGAGAGGATCCTGAATCAGTGCAAATCCATTCTTGAAACCAATTCCGGGTTATATAATATTACCTCCTCACTTGATGAAGGATCGCCCGAAGTAGAGGTGGCAATTGACAGGTTTAAGACCAGCTACTATAATGTTACCGTGGTAAGCATAATAAACCAGGTAAAGAACTATCTGTCAGGCTCTTCGGCAGGCAGTTTCGAAAAAGAGGGCGAGATGAAAGATATCACCATCAAGCTGGGAGATCTATCATTGCTGAGCCTTAACGATATGATGATCACAGCAGGCAGTGTGAAGGTTCCCCTGAGCGAGCTTGCAGCAATAAAATCAGTAACAAGCCCTAGAGAGATTACCCGGAGGAACCAGGCAAGAACATGTTATATCTACGCTATGGTAAACAACAGCATGGCATTTGACAAGGTTGTAAAAGAAGCAGAATCTGCACTGAAGGAGGTCTCTCTGCCACTGGACTATAAAATTGAATTTACCGGCGAGGAGCTTAAGAGAAAAGAGTCGATGTCAAATCTTTCTTTTGCGCTTCTGCTCTCATTAATTCTTGTGTTCATGGTTCTTGCTGCACAATTCGAATCTGTCATTCAGCCATTTGTGATCATGCTCACCATTCCCCTTGCAGGAGTTGGGACCGTTCTCACCTTCTTCCTGCTTGGAAAACCCCTCAATATGATGGCATACATAGGTATCATCATGCTTGGCGGAATAGCAGTTAATAATGCAATACTGCTGGTTGACAGAATTAATCAGCTAAGGGAAAACGGGACTCCGAAAAAGGATGCAATTGTATTGGCAGGAACACAGAGAATCAGACCTATCCTGATGACAAGTCTTACAACTATTCTTGCCCTTCTTCCGCTTACTATCGGCATAGGAGAAAGCGCTTCGCTCAGGTCACCTATGGCCCTGGCAGTAATAGGGGGGCTTGTTTCTTCCACAATCCTTACACTTGTCGTTATACCATGCGTATACTGGGTCTTCGACACAATGAGCAGCTGGATTACAGGAGCAGATAAAGTAAAGAAAGGTCAAGGCAATAATATTTAGTTAAAGGAATGGACTTTTTACTAAAAAGAAGAATTCTGATCATTATGCTCTTCACCGGGATGGCGATGCTCGGCTATGTGTCCTACAATAAGCTGTCGGTCGAACTTTTTCCCAATGCCGAACTGCCTGCCCTGATTGTTCAGGTAGGCACTCCCCTTGAAATGGATCCGTCGTATATAGAAACACAGGCAATAATACCAATTGAAGGAGCGATAGGAACACTGGAAGGCATTGAAAAGATAGAATCAAACATCTCGTCAAGGTACGGTACAATAGTAATCTATTATAATCAGAATGCAGATCTCAAGTATGCCAACCTCAAGCTTCAGGAAAAGATAGACGTTGTCAAAAGTTCAATCCCTGAGGAATTTATCATAAATGTAATAAAGATCGACCTGAAGCAGCTTACAAACCAGTTCATGGAACTTCAGGTTCGGGGTGAAGGTGGTATTGATCATATAAGGAATATTGCAGACCGGGAAATAAAACCTGAATTTGAAAATATAAACGGCATAGCCGGAGTACAGGTTTATGGCGGAAAAGAAAATACGATAGAAGTAAGGCTTAACGAAAAACAATGCAAGGCAAACGGAATTTCAGTTGGCCAGGTAAGAAACCTGCTGAATAATAACGGAGCTGACAAGACCTTCGCAGGGAAAGTTGTTGATGGTAATAAAGAATTGTTTGTCAATATCACATCTGAGTATACTGATGTAAATGATATCGGAAAGATCATCGTAAAAAATGACGGACCTGTTCTTCTGGGAGATGTGGCAGAAATTATTTTCGGAGCAAAGGAACGGACCTCATACAGCAGAGTAAACGGACTTGATGCAGTAACAATTACACTGGTAAATGATAATCAGGCTAACCTTATTGATCTTTCACATGAAGCAATCAACCAGGTGAACCGGATGAACAGGCAACTTGCTCCCGAAGGTGTTGCCATAGTTGTACAGAATAATACTGCCGAAATAATGGAAAGGAACATCAACCAGATCATTAACCTGGCAATCACGGGAGGTTTACTGGCTGTATTGATATTGTGGTTGTTTCTCAGAAATGTAAGACTTGTCACAATTATAGCAATTTCTATTCCTGTTTCGGTATACTCTGCATATAACTTATTCTATGCCTATAATATAACCATCAACAGTCTTACGCTTATCGGAATGGCTCTTGCCATAGGTATGCTTGTCGATAATTCAGTGGTTGTTCTGGAAAATATTTATCGTCTTGCCAGCCAGAACTATACCCCTGACAGAGCTGTTAAGCAAGGTACTTCAGAGGTATGGAGATCTGTTTTTGCATCTACCCTTACAACACTCATTGTTTTCTTCCCCTTTATCTTTTCAGATAACTTTATGGTTAAGATAATTGGCAAGAATATAGGTATTTCAATAATCTCAACTCTTACAATCTCACTTATTGTTGCCATGTTTTTCATCCCGATGGCAACATATTATCTGCTTACCAGATCCTCAGGATATAATGCAGGGATATTTAAAAAGTTATCAATAAACGACCGTGTTATCCAGGGTTACTACCTCCTTCTTAAAGCAGGTATGAGAAAACCTGCATCAACCATTATCGGTACACTGGTGCTCTTTTTTACAGCCCTTCTCATCAGCCTGACATTAAGCATCAGCTCAACTGAAGAGGTTGAATCTCCGACCTTCAGGCTCACTGTCACGATGCCGGGGGGATCCTCACTTGAAAAGACTGATGCTGTAGTCGCGGAAGTTGAATCACGTCTGGCTGCACTGCCTGAAAAACAGGATATAGTGAGCAGAATAGAGGAAGATCAGGCAACAGTTACAATCAGCCTTACAAAAGAGTGGGATAAATCAAGCAAAAGGACCTTACCGGAAATAAAAAATGACATAGAGGAAAAGGTTAAGGGTATTTCTTCTGCCGAGATCAGTATGAATGAGCTTTCAACAGGAGGCGGATTCACCGGAGGAGATGGAAGTGAAAACTTTAATCCCGGAGCAGATTTCATGAATCTGCTTGGAATTGGTTCGGAGAAAGAGAGTGTGATAATTAAAGGGCAGAATTTCAGTCAGATGAAAAATCTTGCAGACGACATCAAAGCGTACCTTGAGGATCTTTCAACCATAAGCAGCGCGAATGCCAATGTCCAGGACAACAAACCTGAAGTTCAGCTCATTTTCGATATGGACTATATGGGTAGGAACAATTTCACCCTAATGAATCTCTCCTCGGCTCTTGCAACTTTCAGTCGCGAATACTCTTCCGGCGCCACTTTCAGGCAGGGAGCAGAAAGCTACGACATAATGATTAAGTACGCTGATGAAGATAGTATACCAGAAACTACAAAAGATAAGACAATTGATGACCTCAGGCACCTGGAAGTCATGGGGAACAATGGTTCGGTGATGGAGATGGAGGAACTGTCAAGGATTGTCTTTTCTTCAGGAATGGGAAACATCCACAGGGAGAACCAGGAGAAAAGAATTACTGTAACCTATTCCTTCAATGATGAGATCAGAGATTCCAAAGACCTTCTTGAGGGTGCCCGCAGTGATATCGAATCAATTGTTTCGGGATTAAATATTCCCTCCGGGATTGCAGTTGAAATTGTCCATGAAGAGAACCAGCTCAAAGATTTCTATTACCTGATAGGTATTGCATTCCTTCTTATCTACATGATCCTGGCGGCAGTATTCGAGTCACTTGTTATTCCCGTGGTGCTTATGTTCAGCATCCCGCTGGCTGCACTCGGATCGCTTATCGCGCTGATAGTCACACAAAATTCACTGCTTAATGCAAATACGCTTACAGGATTTCTGATCCTGCTCGGAGTTGTTGTGAACAACGGAATTATTCTCATTGATTATACCAATATTCTCCGGAAACGGGGGTACCGTTACTACAGAGCCCTTATGATGGCAGGAGTTGCAAGGCTCAGACCAATAATGATAACTGCGGGAACAACAATTATCGCACTTGTGCCACTTGCCATGGGAAAGGCTGAGTTTGTATCAGTAATAGGCGCTTCATTTGCAATAACCGTTATCGGAGGACTTGCACTGAGCACTCTCCTTACGCTTGTTTTTATACCTACATTTTATACAGGTCTTGAGAACGCCCTGAAATGGATATACTCCCTCGGCTGGAAAAACAAGACAATACAGTTATTAATACTCGGCCTGGCCATTTTCCTTATCTACACCAACATAGATAAATTTCTCTGGAAAATGATACTTACAATACTTGTTATTATAATGATCCCGGCATCCACCTGGTTTTTATTGAAGAGTCTCAGACAGGCCAGGGAGACAATCATTTCTCCTGATGAAAACATTACAATCGTTGTTCAGAGTCTTGTGAAGATTTATGAAAGGGAAAACAGGTGGTTAAGGGAATGGAATGCCGGGACCAGGATCAGAAGAAGACTTGGGCTTGAAAAGGAATACAGATCTTTGAAGGATATCAGCGAATTCATATGGCAGATCCCGCTTCTGGGCTTTATGGTGTACTTTACCTATTTCTATCTCTCCAAAGGATTCTGGATATTTCTGTTCAGCATCGGAACATGGTTTTACCTGTCATTTATATGGAGTCCTCTTAAAAAACTATTATTGCATAAGAACTTTAAAGAAGGGAGAAAATGGGCAGGAAAACTTTCAGGCATAAATGATTTTATTGTGTTCTGGATCATTCCTCTTGCAAACCTTATCTGGTTCCAGCACAAATGGGATAATATTGCGGTTGTACTTATCCTTGGCTTTGTCTGGTTCACTGCTCTTTTTATCTACAAAACAGGTCAGAAGCTTACAAATGAAAACATTGATATTTACCGGCTTGAAGGAAGATTCAGAAACCTGCGCAAAGTTGTATACAGGATAGTTGCTGCCGTCCCTCTGATCGGGCGGAAGAAGAAGCCGTTCAAGGCGTTAAGCTGTGTTTCACTGAATATCGGTAACGGGATGTTTGGCCTTCTGGGACCTAACGGGGCCGGCAAGACTACACTGATGAGAATAATATGCGGGATACTCGAACAGAGTTATGGCAAAGTATGGATCAACGGACTTGATACCCAGAAAATGAGAGAAGAGCTCCAGGGTCTTATTGGTTATCTTCCGCAGGAATTCGGGAGTTATGAAAACATGACAGCCCACGAATACCTTCATTACCAGGCTATACTTAAGAATATCACAGATGCAGGGACCAGGGAGGAACGGGTAACTTATGTCCTTAAAGCTGTACATATGGAAGAGCGGCGCCATGAAAAAATCGGATCCTACTCAGGAGGTATGAAGCAAAGGATGGGAATAGCGCTTATCTTACTTCATCTCCCAAGGATTCTTGTTGTGGATGAACCTACAGCAGGACTCGATCCACGGGAAAGGATAAGATTCAGAAACCTGCTTGTTGAACTGAGCCGAGAGCGGGTTGTGATATTTTCAACTCATATCATTGAGGATATATCAAGTTCCTGCAACCAGGTTGCAGTGCTTAATAAAGGTAAATTGCGATACCTTGGTAAACCAATTGATATGACAAGGCACGCTGAAGGACATGTGTGGCAAATGATGATCCCTGCTGATCAGTTCCCTGAATTTGTTGAGAGTCATCTTGTTGTTCATCACATGTCGGACGGAACCAATGTAAGGATAAGAGTTATATCTGAATCATCACCGTCAGATAGTGCCGTGAAAGCAATCCCGAGTCTCGAAGATGCGTACCTGTGGCTGCTGAGAGGACAGGGAAACAATGTGACCAGTAAATCCCATACCCTTGCAGTATGAAAATGAAATCGTTGTATAATATCAGCAATCTGATCTGGAAGATGGTAGTTTATAACCTCCGGATCATCTTTGCAAACAGGTTTATCTGGTTCCTTACCGGTTCAGTGGTATTCTATCTCGGACTTTCAGTTATTTATGTATTCGCAAATGATGTCTCAAGGATGGAAGACCTCTACGGAGTATTTCTGTTTTCAGGTCTCTTGCTGGTTTTCTATCCTGCAGTCTTTGGAATTCAGAATGACCTCGATGCACGCACTATCGAGATCCTGTTTGGAATTCCCAATTACAGGTATAAGGTATGGTTTGTAAGGATAGTGCTTATCTTCCTTGTGGCATTCGCCATAATGCTCGGTTTTACATTTTTGTCTTCGGTATTGATTGTTAAGTTCCGTATCTTAAAGGTGTCACTGCAGATTATGATACCTGTCCTTTTTATGGGACTTCTGGGATTTATGCTTTCGACAGTGGTCAGAAACGGAAACGGTACCGCTGTCATCCTGATAATTATCGGCCTGATATTCATGATGATGTCAGATTCGGAGCTTGGAAGAAGCCAGTGGAATATTTTTCTGAATCCTTTTCATGTACCTTATGGTGTGAATGAAACCTCATGGG
>Ga0316616_100000804_pt1 | contig 11356 bp, 11 predicted proteins | sample OWC_Aug_M1_C1_D1_FD_207660 | JGI IMG/M metagenome (GOLD analysis project Ga0316616, IMG submission 207660) | Wetland soil microbial communities from Old Woman Creek delta, Ohio, United States - OWC_Aug_M1_C1_D1_B | ecosystem: Environmental > Terrestrial > Soil > Wetlands | place: USA: Ohio...
CCGGAATCGTTTGCGGTCAGCTAAGCCCGGATTATTCACGTGTTCTTCGTGAATAATCCGGGCTAGGTCTTCTTTGGGGCCTCCGGCGGCGCGTACGGGGAGAACTCCCCCTGGGTCTCGTAGACCCGGGCATACTTCTCCAGCTTTCTCCGGTCCAACTCCACCCCGATCCCCGGACCGTGCAGAATGGACAGACGTCCATTGCGGAAGCGGAAGAGGTTCCCCTTGCACACGTCGTCCGACAGATATTCAGGGTAGGCCTGGTTGGCCATCGGGAAGTTCGCGGATGCGGCCATGACGTGCATGGACGCGTACATCCCGATCCCCAGTTCGCACCAGCTATGTCGCACCGCGGCAATCCCGGCGACCTGGGCGATCCAGGCGACCCGGGCGTATCGCGCCAGCCCGCCCAGCGCGTACGGGTCGATGAGGACGATATCCGTGGCTTCCTGCCGGATGAGCTTCAGGATGTCCTGCTCCGTCCACGAGCTCTGGTTCGCCGCAATAGGCACAGCGGTCATGCTCCGCAGCCACTTGAGCCCGTCGAAATCCTCCTTCAGGATCGGCTGCTCGAAGAATTCGATCCCGGAGGCTTCGACCGCCCGGATGAATCGCAGCGCCTCGTACCGTCTCCAGGCCTCGTTGGCGTCGACCCGGATCTTCGGCCTGGGGCCGACCGCCTTGCGGAGAGCCCGGACGATCTCGATCTCCTCCTCGATGTCCACACCAATCTTGATGTAGATCGTCTCCCAGCCTTCCCTCACCCCCCTGCGCGCCTGCGCGATCATCTCGTGGATGGGGCCCCGGGGCAGGAAATACATGAAGGGCATCGTCTCCTGCATCAGGCCGCCAAAGAGGACGTACAGGGGGAGGCCAGCCGCCTTTCCCACCAGGTCCCACAAGGCAATCTCGATTCCGGCCAGCGCCACGTTTCCGGTATGGTCGAAGTGATGCCACCCCCCCTGGGTTTCGATCCGCCGCACCAGCGACTCCACCCGCAGAGGATCTTCCCCGACGAGGGCGCCCCGCCACGAGTCGATGATCGGCTTGATCACGTCGCACGACGGGAATCCAACGGACTCCCCCAGACCGACCAGGCCCCGGTCGGTTTCGACCTCGATGATGATGTTGGACACGCCCTCACGCCTTCCCATGGACCAGATTTCTGGCTTCTTGAAGGGGATGGAGACGATCGTTGTCCGCACATCGGTGATCTTCATGCATGCCTCCTCGATTACTTGTGGAGCACCGCATCCAGGAATGCCGTAAGCCGGGCCGACTTGGGTCGGGTCAAGAGCTCCTGCGACGGGCCTTCTTCGATGATCTCGCCGATGTCCATGAAGATGATGCGTTCCGCGATCTCGCGGGCAAATCCGAGTTCGTGGGTAACCACGATCATCGTCGTCCTCTCCTGGGCGAGGCGTCGCATCACCTCCAGGACGTCGCCGATGGTCTCGGGATCCAGGGCGGAGGTTGGCTCGTCGAACAGCAAGACCTTCGGACGCATGGCCAGCGCCCGGGCAATGGCGACTCGCTGTTGCTGGCCACCCGACAGTTTGGCCGGGTAGGCGTGTGCCTTGTCGGTCAGCTTCACCTTTTCCAGCAGGACACGGGCCTCCCGCTCGGCCTCGGCACGCGACACCCTCGCCACGGTCATGGGCCCCAAGGTGACGTTTTCCAGGGCGGTCTTCTGGGGAAAGAGGTTGAAGGACTGGAAGATCATCCCGAAGTTCCGGCGATTCCGATAGATCGCCTTGCGCTCGTAGGACAGCGGTCGCTCTTCGAAGTAGATCGTCCCACTGTCAACACGCTCCAGTTGGTTGAGGCAGCGCAGCAGCGTGCTCTTGCCGCTCCCGCTTGGACCCAGGATGACCAGCGTTTCCGCCTGCTCCACGCTGAAGGAGATGTTCTTCAGCACGTGCAGCTTATCGAAATGCTTGTTGACGTTCTCGGTGCGGAGGATCGGCATGCCAGTCTCCAGGAATGGAATCAGGTCTTCTTCAGCCGGAGCTCGACGCGCCGGGAGGCGATCGACAGGGAGTAACAGATCATGAAGTACAGGCAGGTGACGATCGCAAAGGCGAATAGGGTGTTGGAGGTCCGGGCGCGGACGGCCATCCCCGCCTTCGTCAGCTCCATGAACCCAATAATGGACGCCAGGGAGGAGTCCTTCAGGATGGAGATGAATTGGCCGAGCGTGGGCGGAACCGCGATCCGCATCGCCTGGGGGATGACGACCTTGCACAGCGCCTGCGTGTACGTCATCCCGATCGAGTAGGACGCGTCCCACTGGCCTCGATCCACCGCCTGGATCGCCGCGCGAAAGATCTCGGTCATGTAACCCGCCGTGTAGAGGATCATGCTGACGGCGACGGTCGTAAAGGCGGACACGTCGAGGTGGAATACGATAGGGAGGCCGAAATAGACGAGGAACAGTTGCACGAGCAGCGGTGAGCCGCGGAAGACCTCGGCGTAGACGAGCGTGAGAGTCGAGAGCGCGCGGTTCTCGGAGATCCGCAGGAGGCTGAAGAGGAACCCGATCGCGGACCCGGTCAGTAGCGAGAGCGCCGACAGGACGAGGGTGATGCCGGTAGCTTTGAGGAAGAAGTAGGCGTACTGGACGACGACTGGCTGGCTTTCCACTGGCGCAACGCCTCACAAGATCGGACGGAACGCAATCCGCCCGCAGAGCTTGAAGAGGGCGGAGAGAACGACATTGAGGGCAATGTAGATCACCCAAATGACCAGGAAGGTCTCGAAATCCCGGTAGGATCGGGATCCGATGTTGAGCCCCACATAGGTGATCTCCGGAACCGTGATGACCGATGCCACGGAGGAGCCGAGGATGATACCGATGAACTGATTTCCGAGCGGGGGGAAGATGACCTGCAGCGCGTAGGGGATCACGACCTTGCGGAGAGTCTGGGTGTAGGTCATCCCGAGAGAGAAGGCCGCCTCGATCTGTCCCTTCCCGACGGCGATGATGCCCCCCCGGATGATCTCCGTCTCATAGGCGCCGGAGTTGAGCGACATGGCCAGGAGCGCTGCGGTAAATGCGTTCAGTTTGATGGAGAGCGTCTCGAGGCCGTAGTACGCGATGTAGAGCTGGACCAGCAGCGGGGTGTTCCGAAACAGCTCCACGTAGAAGGTGCTGATCCCGTAGATCCACCGCCGGCGAGAGATCCGACCGATGGCCCCGAAGATCCCGAAGGCAGTCCCCAGCAGAAAGGTCAGGACGCTCAGGCTCGCGGCGATCCAGACGCCTTGAACCAGTTCAGGCCAGTAGCGGAGTATCGCCGAAAAGTCGAAGGTGTACCTGCCCGTCATGGCCCCTCACCCGCGACCCCTGCGGACCCGGGCGGCCTCAGATCCCATCCCGTGGCGAAGGACAAGAAAAGGGGGGATGGAATCCACCCCCCCCTGCTCCCCATGCAAGCTGATCAGTAGTCGGGGCGAACTTTCATGATATCCGCCTTGAACCACTTCTTGAAGAGCGCCTTGTTCGTGCCGTCGGCGTTGATCTCATGCATAAAGAGGTTCATCCAGTAGTGCCAGACCGGATCCCCCTTGGGGACGCCGATGCAGATATCCTCTCGGGAGAAGAGGCCGGGGATCACCTTCCATTCTTGGGGGCTCTTGGCGACTTGTTGGCCGGTGAAGATGTTGTCTTCCGACACGACGTCCGCTTTGCCGGTGCGCACGGCAATCAGGATGTCGTTGTAATTGTCGAAGCGCACCAGCGTGGCGTTGGGCAGCGAGGCAGGAACCGTCTGCTCCGAGGTGCCACCGCGCGAGATGGCCACCTTGATTGATGGCTTGTTCAGGTCCGCCGCCGTCTTGAGCTCGGTCCGCTTGGCCAGGACCATGTAGGTATTCCCGACCACGATATACGGGTCAGTGAAGGCGATGAGCTTGCTCCGCTCGAGCGTCCGGGTGAAGTCGGCGATGACCACATCCACCTTCCCGGCCACCAGGGACGGCACCCGTGTCGGGCCCGTGACCTGGATGAACTCGGTCTTGACACCGAGTCGCTTCGCCAGCTCAAGGCCGATGTCCACGTCGTAGCCGACATTCTTGCCGCTGGCGTCCAGGAAACCGTACGGCTCCAGATCCGTGAACACGCCAATCTTTATCGTCCCGGCCTTGAGGATGTCGTCCAGGCGGCTTGCCTGCTGGGCAGAGGCCGCCGGGGCCAACGCGAACGAGAGGAGTACCACCAATGCGACCAGAATCCAGCCTCGGACTTTCATGACAACCTCCTTGTGCCTCGCGAAAGCCACCGAGCCATTCGACGTGTTCTCTTCGCCCGAGCTGCCACTGGCGTCCCGCCTGGCTATCGAGATCGAGGACCTCAGACCCGTGGCCTGCCCACCTCCTTTCTGGGATCATTGCGGACCTGGATCACCCATAGCCAGGCACCGCGCTCCAACCCCGACCCACGAAGCTCGCCTTGCGGCAGCACCCACGCCTTGAGGAAACAACCCCAGGGGGGATGTGCGCGCTTTGCAGCCCACCCCCGCCGACTCAGGGCCCGTATATCGCAGCCGACCGCCTATGTCAAGGTAGCCCTTTGGGCCTGAAGTGACCCCACGCGGATGGCGGATGGCGAATGCTGGTATGGACAGGAGGCCGCTCGTACGGAAGGCGAACGCGGTGTGAACGGAGTTCTCGGGGTATCGGTTCTGGGCTACCGTGTCCAGTCGGGATACTTCCGCCGGACGTCTTCGTACCGTGGCGAGGTCGTGCCGTGCTTCCGGTGATAGGAGAGAATCTGCCGCTCGACCGCTGTGGGCGTGTCGCGCGGGACGTACTGCTTCAGCTCATCGAGATTCCGCACAAACCGCTGCCACAGGGCGATCCGCTGTCCGGTCGGGGCCACGCAGAGGCTGACATGGGCCTTGCGGAAACGGATCGTCCGCCGATCGCCGCGGAGCTCGATGTCGTCCCCGCGATAGTTTCGGTAGCGGATCGTGATGGTCTCCGGTCCCGGCTCGAAGGTTCCCTGCGGCACGCGCCTGGGCTGGCCAGGCGCCAAGGACGGCCGGACCGATTCGTAGGCCAGCGAGGGATCGTAGTGGCGGCACGCTGGATTTCGGCATCGGGTCCGGCCGAAGGTGTGCTTGACCGCCCCCGGGGTTCGGCAGTTGGGACACACCATGGATTTCTTCAACAGGCCGCTGAGGCCCATGGCTCCCTCCGGGCAAAGCGGAGGCGGGGGGTGGCATCACAACGCTAGATTCGCTTCAGCGAATCTGGCTTCGATCCCACCGATCTACAGGCCGTCCCCCTTTCCCACGGGGTCTGTCGCGTGACGGCTGCTTCTAGGCTTGGGGAAAAGGCTCACAGAGCCTGGCGCCACCCCCCGCGCTCCTTTGGCCCGCTGGCACTCCTGCCAGCGAAAGAACGACGTCTGGATCTCCCCGTGCCGGATCAGCCGGCTCCTGTGGACCAGGGACGGCAGGCCCATGGCCCGCAGGCGGTCGAAGCCGAGCCGGCGAAAATTCCCCTTGCGATGGCCGCTCCCGAAGGTGACGGCCAGGACCTCCTCGGCCAGCCACCGGTCGATCAGGCGGAGCTGGGCTTCATCTCGCACATGCTTGAGGTAATAATCGATGATGGCGACGTGACTGGCCCCGTCCAGCAGGACCGCGCGCGCGATCTCCACCGCCAGATGGGCGCGCTTCTCCGGGCAGGCCATCCGGCGAAAGCGGGACGCCTTCCGCCGAAGGGCGTAGCGGAACAGGTTCCGGATCTTCCTGGCTTTGTCCCGGGACAGCCCTGTCACGCCGTTGGCGCGAAACTCCAGACCCAGGTGCTTGAACTTCGGCACCCAGAGGAACGGATCGGCCGGAACCGGATGCTCGGCGAGGACGTATTCCAATGAATGGCTCGGCTTCACGGCCAGCTTCAGTTCGGCGAGTGTTGCATCGCAGGCGTCGGCGGCCTGCCGTGCGGTCTCGGGCGCGGCGGCGAGGCCCAGGATGTCGTCGGCATACCGGAAGTAGGATACCCCCTCAACGGTCTCCATCCGCGTGTCCAGGGGGGTCAGGTACAGATTGGCGAAGAGGCACGCAATCGGGGTGCCGAAGGGAACCCCCCGTTCGGCGGCGACGACTTGGCCATCGGCTTCATAGGCAAATCGGACCCGCTGGTCCAGCAATCGTCCGAGGTAGTCGTCGGGCGCAACGATTGCGGCCAACTGCGCACGCAGAATGCCGTGGTCGATGGACGCAAAGAAGTTGCTGATGTCTCGCTTGAGCACGAAGAGGGGCTTGGGAAGTCGCTCGAGCACGCTGCCGATCCGGGTTTGGCAGAGATCCACCCCGTAGCCAGACCAGCGGTAGGCGTACGAGGACGGGGACAGGCAACGGTCGAGGTGCCGGCTGAGGAGCCGATACAGCAGCAGGTCCACGATCCGCTCTTCCCACGGATAGAGGTAGAGCGTCCGGACCTTCCCGTTGAAGGTATGCCTTCGCGCGGCCCCGGGGCGGAACGTAAACCGTCCTGTCGAGAGGTCTCTGTGGATGCCCTCAAGGTTGCGCAGCCCGTGGCGGCAGAAATCGTAGAGCGTCTTTCCGTCCCGCGAGACCGAGAGCGCCTTGCGCCACTGGAACAGCGCTTTGGTGTACACGCGCAGGGCAGCCTGGTAGAGGTCGACCTCGCGGTACGCCGCGGTCCATCGGAGCGTTGCTGGAACCATGGCGGTCACACCGGCCGGAGCTGATGAGGGGTACGCTCCGGCGACTACCGATGTCGGCAGAGAATCCATCGCCTACCCGGGCGCGTCCGGACCGTTCCCCTCTGGCAGCAGCATCTTCACCGTCCGAACTTCCGGCTCCCGCGGGACTGGTCCTCCGGCTGGATGGCCCAGCCGTGCGTGCCGCCGCACGGTCACCCTATATCACCCCGGTCGAAAGTCAAGCACCTCTGGCGGGACGGCCCGGCCCAGCCGTGGGGCCGGGGATGGCAACTCGCGGAGGTGGATTCCCGGTGCCACTGGGATGGCTGGCGCTCGTGGCGGAGGTGGGGTAGACTAGGAGCCACATTGATGGGGGAGGAGGCTAGTCATGACACCGATCGTGCTCGCCCTGCTGATGGTCCTCGGGATCCCTGCCGGTGCCTGGGCTGTTCCGAAGGAGTCGGAGACCAACATCCTGCCCTCCGCGCCGTCCACGCAGCCGGCCCACGTGCAGCGGGTCCAACCCGCCGTCGTCGGCATCAAGACGCTGATCCCCATGGACCGGCCGTCCGTGCGCACGCTCGGGCCCGAGCGCTGGGGGAGCGGCGTGATCTTCGATCCGGCCGGGTATGCCGTGACCGTGAGCTATGTCCTGACGGACGCGGAGATCATCCAGGTGTCCTTGCGGGACGGCCGCACCGTGCCGGGGAAGCTGGTGGGCATCGATCAGGAGGCCGGGCTCGGGGTCCTCAAGCTCGAGGGCGCCGGCCCCTGGCCGGCCGCCTCCTTCGGCGATTCCTCCAAGGTGAAGCCCGGGGAAGTCACGGCGACCATCGGGGTGAAGGACGACAACGAGCTGGTCGTGACGCAGGGCAGCATCCAGGAGGTCCGCCCCTTCGCCGGGTACTGGGAATACCTGCTGGAGCGGGCCTTCCTCGTCGCCCCCTACAACCCCAGCTTCGGCGGGAGCCCCCTCGTCAACACCCAGGGGGAGATCATCGGCATCACCAACCTCAGGCTCGGGGAGAATCCGCCGGTGAATGTGGCCGTCCCGATCGAGCTGCTCGTCGCCAACAAGGACGAGCTCATCGCCAAGGGGCGGGTCTTCAGTCGGCCGCCGCGGCCCTGGCTCGGGCTGTACACCGTCGCGATCAACGATGTGGTGGTGGTCGCCGGATTCTCGCCCACCGGGCCGGCGGGGCAGTCCGGACTCCAGCGCGGGGACGTGATCGTGCGCGTCAACGGGGAAAAGGTCGAGAGCCAGGAGGAGTTCTACCGGAAGCTCTGGAAGGCCAAGGTGGGCGACGAGATCGCGCTGGTCGTCCTGCGCGAGTCCCGCTTCGAGGTGATTACAGTACGGTCCGTGGACCGGTACCAGATCCAGCGGGCGCCAAAGCCCTAGCCCGGATTCTTCACGACTCCTTCGTGAAGAATCCGGGCTTACCTGATCAATGGCCAATTCCGCTGCAGCGGGATGAGGCATGGGGCCAGGGGCATTCCACCCTGTCCAGACGCACCACCGCCCTCCACTCCGTCCTGGGGGACCAGCCACAGCAGGCTTCTAGGAAGCCCTGTTCTCGGCATCCGATCACGGGGCAGCCGGCGGGGATGGGTCCTCCTGCCCGCAAGACGCTCCGGATGAGCGTCTTAGCGAGGAACCTGGCTGAGCTTCTCCTCGACAAGGCGGGCCATCCGTTCCACGACACGCATCATCTCCTGGGTCGCATCCGAGCCCGTGACCGTGACGAGAAACCGATCCTGCCAGAAGATGACGTAGTATTCTCCCCGGCTGCCGCCTGCCCCGAGCGGGATGCGCGGCTCGCCGCCAACCACCTTCTTCCCGAACACCGCCGCGGCCGCTTGCGGCGTAAGCATCCGGTAGATCTCGAGTTCGACGCGCCGATCGCCGTCGCCCCGGTATGCCTGGGTGGCGGCACGCTCGAACCCGGCCTGCAGGAACAGCTCGGCGCCCCCGTTGATCAGCGCAAACAGCTCCTGCCCCTGGGCCGCCTGCGGCGGGCCGTCGGGGGCCCACCCCGCGATGTCGCCGGCTCGGGGCAGCAACGCCGCTATGTCGCCGGCGGGGTCCACGCCCTCGGCTCCGCTCGCCGCACCCGGCGCTCCGACCAAGGCCGCCCCGAGCGCCAGGAGCATCGCGGCCGGGAGTATCCGTGACACCAAGATCCACCTCGCCACAACCCGCATGAGCAGATCACAGCTCCACGATCTTGGTCCGCGTGAGGTCCGCCTGGCCGAGGCCGCTCGCCGCCGACAGCCTGATCATGCCGACCGCGCCAGCGTCCAAGCCCAGGAACCGAGTGCAGTACGCATCCACGGCCACCGGGTCCACCCCGGCCACGATCTTCTGGGGCCGCGCCAGCTTGCCGGGGCCGAAGGGCCCGTTGGTGGTCACCAGCTCGGTGCAGTCCGAGATGGACAGGTCGGCCCGGCGCAGCAGATTGATGTCGGCCACGCACTGGGACAGGAACTCGACATCCCCGTACCAGCCGCCCCTGCCGTGCCCGAAATGGAAGAAGCGGCAGGTCGAGTAGGTGGCCGCGCCCATCATGTTCTTGAGGATCCCGGAGAACCGGGTGCCCTCGTGGTCCTTGCCGATGGAGACGTTGATGAGCACGTCCGCCTCGAGCAGCTCCCTGAGGACCTCTCCCTTTTTCAGGAATCTGCCCTTGGGCACCACGACATCGACGTACTCGCCGCCGGATCTCAAGGTCCGGATCTCGCCGGTGAGCTCCTTGGCCCGTGGGCTCCGCTGCCAGTAACCGGAGGGTGCCGCCTTCAGGTCATAGACCGTCTGCGCCCCGGCCTCGTGGCACATCTTGAGGACCGCCAGGGCGATCTCGGGGTTCACGTGGGTCCCGAGGTTCCGAAAGGGGTGATTGACCAGGAGCCCCACCTTCGACCCCCGGCCGACAAACCGCCCGATCCCGCCGATGGCCTCGACGGCCTTGAGGGTGTTTCCGTAGTAGCCCGTGCCGGAGACGACGCAGAGGTCCGGGAGCCCGGCCCGAGCGCTGTCGGCCGCGGCGCTGGCCGAGCCGGAGACTCCTCCGCCCAGCAGAGTGCCGGCACCGGCAGCCAGCCCCATGGCCAGGAAGGAACGGCGACTGACCACCCTCCCCATCTGTGGCATCCTCCGGTCTGGTCCGGAGCGTTCGCGCAAGGGCCCGCGAACTCTCCGGACTGGACCAATAATGACCAAGCGGGCTACAGGCTCTGAAGGATAGAGACCGCCTCGACGCGGCGGGAGAGCGCTGCGGCCTTTCCCTGGAACACGCGACCGGCGCCGCCGCCGCGACCGCTGAGGGTGGCGGCCACCGCCTTGCCGACGGCCGTGAGGTCTATCGCGCGCTGCTCGCCCGCGCACAGCACGAAGAAGCCCTCCTCGCCTGCGCCGGCGGTGAGCAGCGCGATGCGGTCCGGGGCGAGCCGGAGGAACTCCCTGGCGACGCGCTGGAGGAAGGCGGCATCCTTGTCGGTCCAGTGGGCGGCAGCCACCCGGGCCTCGCCCGCCCCCAGCGAGCGGGCCGCCTCGACGGCCAGCTCTTCTTCGAGGGCCCGGACCCGCCGCTGGGCCTCCTTCAGCTGGTCGAGCTTGGCCGCGGCGGCCCCCGCCATCTCCTCCTCGGAGGCGCCCAGCACCCGCCGCAGGCGGGCCGCCCGCTCCTCGTGAGCCCCCAGGAGGTGCCGCAGGCGGGCCCCCGCCGCGAAGCGCAGGCGGATCCCGCCCCGCATCCCCTCGGTGCCGAGCAGCTTCAGGGCCTCGATCTCCGCCGTCGAGCGCACGTGGGTTCCCCCGCAGGTGTTGAGGTCGATCCCCGCGATCTCCACCAGGCGGATATCCCCGGCATGCCCCTCGGGCAGGCCCCGCGTCCGCACGGGCAGGGCGGCAAATTCCTCCGCGCTCACCCGGCGGGTCGTCACGGGGCGCGCGGCGCGGATCTCGGCCGCGACGGCCTCTTCCAGGGCCTCGAGCTGCTCGGGCGCGATGGCCGGGACATCCAGCTCGATGTCGGAGACCCGCTCGCCCAGGTGAAAGGCGGTGGTCTGCCAGCCGAAGCGCTCCTGGGCGACCGCGGTCACGAGGTGCTGCCCGGTGTGCTGCTGCATGCGGTCGAACCGCCGCGCCCAGTCCACCTCGACGCGGACACGCCCCGTGGGTGCCGGGCCGGCAAGGAAATGCCGGACCTGCCCCGCGGCCCAGCGCACATCCTCGACGGCAACGCCGCCCACCCAGCCGCCGTCGGCCGGCTGGCCGCCGCCCTCCGGGTAGAGGACCGTGTCGGCCAGCACCACGAAGGGCCGGCCCCTGTCGGCGCCGGTGGCAACGACCTCGCTCTCGAGGGAGCGCAGATACGGATCGCGCTCGTAGGCGGGGATCTGAGTCATGGGCAGGCGACGTGTGCTGTGGGCTTTCCCAAGGGGTTTGCGAATCCTGGCTAGTGGTGCATCATCTCGATACGGGCGAGGAAGGCCTTCAGCCGCTCGTGACCAGTGGCCGACAGGACCTCACGCGGTGTTCCCTGGATCTGGATCCGTCCGCCGTCCATGAAGAGGATGCGCGTGGCCACGTCCCGCGCAAAGGTCATCTCGTGGGTCACGACGATCATGGTCATGCCATCCTTGGCCAGCTCCTGAACGACCGTCAGTACCTCTCCG
>Ga0316616_100000805_pt1 | contig 11351 bp, 11 predicted proteins | sample OWC_Aug_M1_C1_D1_FD_207660 | JGI IMG/M metagenome (GOLD analysis project Ga0316616, IMG submission 207660) | Wetland soil microbial communities from Old Woman Creek delta, Ohio, United States - OWC_Aug_M1_C1_D1_B | ecosystem: Environmental > Terrestrial > Soil > Wetlands | place: USA: Ohio...
TTTAAGCCGCTCGATTTCCCGATCTCTTTTCGCCTTATCCGCGCGAGCTTGCTCCGTTTTTTGCGCTTGCTCTCGCTCCCGGCGCTCCCGGTCTCGGTCCGAGCGCCAAGCGCGCACCCGCTCGACGTCGAGATCGGTCTCGACGTAAGCCGGGAAAGTCACCGCCGAGACGTCAAAGAGCCGCGCGCGCGTGATCGTGTAATGCGGCTTTTCGTTTTTCTCGAATCTCGCCTCTTCCTCTTCAACGTAAAAGCCGAAACTCATTTGAGAAATGTCGCCGCGCTCGACGAGCGTCACGATGTCCCGGCCGAGAGCCGTATCCGGCGGAGAGATCCGGGCGAACAAGCCGACGTTATCCTCGCGAAGCTCAAGCGTTTTCGACGCCGTCCGGCCCAAGATCAAGCTCGGATCGTGGTTAAAGAGCGCCCGCACATCGTCGCCGCGCGTCAAGCTCTCCTCGAACGCGCCGGCCGCGATCGACTCGGTCGCGTAACCGAGATCCGCCTTGACGTCAAACACCGCCGCATGTCCGGCGATCTTCGTTGCGTCGAGCGCTTCGGCCCGGATTACCTCAAAGTTGACCGGGCAAGCGCGCCGGCGCTGAATTAATTCCCTTGGTTTACTCATTTTTCCGCCTCTTTTTGTTTTGCGTTGATCAGCCGGCCGAGGAGCTCCTCGGCGAGCGCCCGGGAGTCGTCGTTTACGATCGCACGGTCGGCGACGAGCTCAGCCGTCCGGCGGTCGTAATAGCTCACGATCCAGCCGTCGAGCACGAGCGCCCGGTCGACGTCGTCCCGGGGAGCGCCGAGAGCATCGACCGCCGGCGCGAGCGTCTCGCGGACAAGCCCGGGATGCTCCTTCCAAAAGTCCTGTACTTTCCTAATAAATCCCGGCTTGTGCTCTGCGGAGCGGTAAAAACGGAGCTCGCGGCGGACAAGCCGGCCGACGAGCGTCTCGAAAAGCGGCCGGAAGCGCCAAACGTCGCCGCCGTTAAAGAGATCTTTTCGACCCGGCCCGTTTGCACTGCTCGCCCCGCGATCGTCGCTCTGCGGCCCGTTTTGAGCGCCCGGCTCGGCCGGCTCCTCAAGCGCCGCGTCGTCGTCTACCGGCTCGCTCTCGTCGTCGTCCGCCGGCTTGAGCTGCGGCGGCTGCGGCTGCGGATCTTCCATAATTTTACTCGCCGGTATGAGGTTATGAGAAAGCAAGAGCTCGTCGCCGATCTCGTCGTCGACGGCGTTCTCGTCGAGTAAGTTTCGCGCCTCGTTGATCGTCTTGAGCCCGTACTGCAATTGCTGTACGAGCGACTCGGTCCGGCTTTTCAGATCGCCGCGGATAAGCGCCGCGACGTTGAACCGGACAAAAACGCCGTCGTCGCTCTCCTCGCCGAGAAGTTGCCGCTTGATCGCGCGCTCCCATCGAGTGATCCACGGTTGGATCGTGTATTGCACCCAAATAATACAGAGCTGCTCGATCGACGCGTAACTCATACCCTTATCCGTACACTGTGCAAAGACCGGCGGCACCCGGTAGATCCGGCAAATGTCAAGGATCGACGCGTCGCGCGCTTCGAGAAATTGCGCGTCTTTGTTGTTCATCTGAAACGGCACATAGTCGACGCCTTGCTCAAGGAGTCCCATCTTGCCCGCGTTTGATGCGCCGAAAAACTTCTTGAACGAATCCATGAAGCGCTCGCGAGACTCGTCGTCTTTGAACGCAAACGGCGCTTTGATCAACCCGGAGAGAAAAGCGCCGTTTTCAAAAACGCGGTTGCCGTGTTCGAGGAGCGCGAGAGAATAACCGAACGTGCCGGCCGCGGTCTGTACCGGCGACCGGCCCGTGATCCCGTCTCGGCTCCGATACTTCAGATGAAAAACTTGCTCAGCCGGAAACGTCTCGCGCGCGCCGTTCGGATCAGTGTAAATGTAAATGACCTTTTGCTCGCCGCGATTGTATTCGAGTTTCACTTGCATCCGATCCGGCTCAAGCGGAATCAGCCGATCGATCCAGCCGCCGTTTGTCCGGCCGATCCACGCGTAAGCGTTGCCCGTGTCCAGGATTTGACTTTGCATCGTCTCGATGAAAACAAACGGATCTTGAAACGAGTTCGGCTTTTCGTGCAAAACCACCTGCAACGGATGATCGTCGAGCTTTTGTTTCCTGCGTTCGTCGCTCTCCTCATAAACGGAGATCGGCAACGTCGCGACTGATTCACAAATCGCCGTCGTGCATGCGTACACCGCGGCGACCCGTTGCGCGGTCGTTGCCGATACCATTTGACCGCCCGTCGAACCGCGCGCCGTGATCATGTTATACCACCAATCCGCAAGCGGATCGGTCGGCGCGTTGCGGTCGAGTTCGCGGAGTTCGCTTTTCTTTTTTGTGGTAAACCACTTTGATCCGAACACGATCGTTTACTCCCCATTATTCATTGCTAAGCTACATATAAGCCGCGCGAGTTGTAAATAAAGTTGACCGGCTCCGGAGCAATGAGCAGCCGGCCGACCGCCATCGCCGCGGCCACAACGCCGTCGACCCGGTCGCCGCTTTTCGCTTTCTCGATCTTCATATTTTCTTGCGAGTCGCGCGAGACGGCAACGTTCGAGAACATCCAAGTCAAAACAGGATCGTCGCCGTGCCGCAACCGACGCTCGATGATGAGCTCCTCAAGCGCGCGGCACGGGTAATTCATGGCAAGAAACGTTTGCGCGTGTTTCACGACGGTAAAGCCGTCGTCGGCGAGCTCGACCATTAATTGATGTGCATGCGCGCGGTCGACGGCGATCTCGGCGATCTCGTATTCCTGCGCAAGCAAATTGAGATCGCGCCGGATCATGTCGTAACGCGTCGACGCTCCCGGCGTTGCGCTGATCCACCCCTGCGCGATCCAAGCCGGATAATTGACGCCGTCGATTTGGTAACGTTGCTCAACGGAGTCTTGCGGCACCCAATACCGGCCGACGAGCTGCACAAGCGGAAGCTCCTCGCCGGTCTCCTCGCGCTTAAACGTGCCGACCTGAAAAGCCAAGATAAGCGCCGAGACGTCGCGCGTTATGCCGAGATCGAGCCCCGCAAAGCAACGCTTGCCGCGCAAACTCGCGAGATCGATCGCGCCGCCGCATCGGTTGATCGCCTCGATCGGGAGCCAGCGCGTGACTTGCTCAGTCCAAATGTTTAACCGCTTGCGCTTGAATTCGTTTTGTTTGTCGATCGCTTGCTGAGCTTCGAGAAAGTCGCTCTCGAATCCTTTCTCGTAAACGGAGATCCCAAAGTTCGGATTCGCCTTTAACCACTCCTCGCGCTCTTGCCATTTCGTTTCGTCGTCGACGGTCGCGATATAAGCAAAATACTCCTCATTTGCGAGAACGCCCTCGATGATCCGCACCGCGAGATCGTGCTCTTTATGGCAAGGCGAGTGTTGACCGCTCCCGGCGGTCGTAATCGCAACAAGCAACGGTTGCCGGCGAGCTCCTCGGCCGCTCGCAACAACGTTGTACATGTCCGGCGTCTTGTGCGCGTGATATTCGTCGATTACCCCGGAGTGAATCGACGGCCCATCTTGCGTCTTAGAGTCGCCGCCCAGGGGAACAAACGAGGAGCCGAGCCGCGAACAAAAGAGCGAGCGCTTGAAAGTCTTGATATGCTTGCGGAGCTCCGGAGACGCTTCGATCATCTTGCGCGCGTAATTCCAAACAATCCGCGCTTGCTCCTCTTTGGTCGCGGCGGCAACGCTAAAGCCGCCGAACTCGTGATCAGCCAAGAAACAAAAAGCGGAGATCCCGGCCGCAAGCGGAGACTTGCCATTCTTGCGCGCAACTTCGATATACGCGGAGCGAAAGCGGCGGATCTTCGTGCCGACCCGCCGCCATCCAAAGAGCGGCCGAATTATGTCGAACTCTTGCCAATCGGCAAGTATAAAGCGCTTGCCGTACCACTCGCCATCGACATGACGCAGCATCCGGAAAAACGCGACGGCGCGATCCGCTTCTTTCTCGTCGAAAAAAAAGGGGAACTCCGGATCGCCGGCTGCGGCCCGTTCGAGATCACGGCGTTGCCGCTCTCGCGAGAGCCTTACCAGCCGGCAAGTTGGAACGTCGCGATATTTCGGCTTCCATTTGTCCATCAAGTCTCGCCGTATAAGAGCGCGTCGGTCGTGTCGCTTGCGCGCGGCGGATCGCCGTCAACGGAGATCCCTGCGCGAGCCGCCGGCGTCATGCCGAACTCTCGCTCTAAAGAGCGGAGCTCTTTCGAAAGCGCGCGCATGATCCCGACTTCCGGATATACTTGCCGATACTTCACGCGCGCCGGCTTGCCCTCGGCGATCTCCGATTTCGTCCGCGCGAAATAAATCTCATAGTAAAACGAGCCGGCCGCGTCGACGAACGCTTTCGCGGTCAAGTATTGATCCAGCGCCGTTACATAACGCGCGAGCGCTTGCAAGTCGATCCCGGTCAACAAGCCGACCGCTTCGAGCTGCGGCGTGATCTCTTGCCAGATTTTGAGCTCGCGCTCATTGAGCTGATACGGCGGCGCGGCTTGTTTGACTTTCTTCGGCTGCGGCTCGTTCTTTACGAGCTTGCTCTTTCCGCCCGGTATTCCCTGCAATACTTTGAGCGCGGTCGGTTTTTTTGGTGGCCCTCTGCGTCCCATGTTTCGATCCTCCTTTAAGTTCGAGTGACATCGGGAGTGACGACGAGCTTTCCTCTCGCGAGAGTGATCGTCGATCCGATCTTCGTCGCCTCGATGTCATACCAGTAAGTTCCGGAAAGCGCCGCGGTCGTCACGGCCGGGAGCATTAAGCAAACGATCCCGGTCGAGAAACTCGACGGCGATGTGTCCGCGATCGAGATCGTTGCGTCGGCCGTCGTCGCGTCCGGATCTCTCCTGAGCTTCGCGGAGATCGTGTAAGTCGACAAGTTCACCGCAACGCCGGCCGCAGTCGTGATCGTGTAAGTGTACGTTTCCGAGTCGCCCCGGTAGCACGAAAGATCTATGTTCTCGAATTTCGTTGAGCTCATGACAATATCGCCTTGTATTTCGTTCCTTGCACCATAGCGGCCGCGACTGCGCCGTCGTCGACCGCCGCTCGATAATCGGCCCCGCTCACCTCGACCGCGACAAGCTCGCGCGTCATTTCGTCGTAACCGACGCCGCCCATCTCCGCGGCCGGGAGCGCGACCACGAGCGCAAGCGCCGCCGGCGCGATCTCAGCGTCGCCCGTGAACGTGATCGCCGGGAGCGTCGCGGTTAGTTCGAGCGCCGCCGGCTCGACCGTTTGCGCAGTGACCGCGACCGCGGCCGGGAGCGTCGCAACGAGCGCGACCGCGGCCGGAGAAACGGACATCGAAAGAGCGACGGAGCTCGTCGGCAACGTTGCGGCGAGAGAGAGCGCCGCGACGACCTGAGCGCAATCGTACGTCGTGAGAGGAGCCGCGAGCTCCGCCGCGAGACTGAGAGCGGCCGGAAAAACAGAAATCGACGCGCCGATCGAGACGGCCGGAGCCGGAGCCGCGGCCGTGAGCTCAAGCGCGGCCGGCTGCGCGCTCTCGGATCTTGAGACGGCCGGAGCCTGAACGCTCCCGGAGAGCGCGAGCGCATCCGGGAAAACGGAGCTCGACGCGCCGGCCGAAATCGACGGAGCCGGAGCCGCGAGCACGAGCGCAAGCTCGCCCGGCTGCGCGCTCTCGCTCCGCGTCACCGCCGGAGCTTGCGCGGCGGCGGTTAATTCAAGCGCGGCCGGCTGCGCGCTCTCCGTTCGGCTAACACCGGGAGCCGGCGCAGCAAGAGCAAGCTCAACGGCGGCCGGCGTGACCGAACTCGACAACGTAACGGCCGGCGCTTCGACCGCGATCGAGAGATCAACGCTCGCCGGCGATACGGCGATCCCTGCGCCGGCAAGCGGAGCCGGAGCCGCGAGCGCGAGTTCTAAAGCCGCGACCGAGAGCGCGTAATCATAAGCCGCAGCCGGAGCCGGGAGCACTGCGGTTAGTTCGAGCGCAGCCGGCGAAGCGCTCTCGGTCCGCGTCACCGCCGGAGCTTGCACCGTCCCGGCGAGTTCGAGCGCAGCCGGAGAAACCGAGCTCGACAGTGTCACCGCCGGCGCTTCAACGCTTGCCGTAAGCTCAAGCGCGACCGGCTGCGCCGTCTCGGTCCGGGAAATGCCCGGCGCGAGCTGCGCCGCCGTGAGTTCGAGAGCGGCCGGAGAGACCGAGCTTGAGAGCGTAACGCCGGGAGCCGGGAGCGTCGCGGTCAATTCGAGCGCGACCGGCGAAGCGCTCTCGGTCCGAGTGACGGCCGGAGCCGGAGCCGCGGCCGTGAGTTCGAGCACGGTCGCCGTGACCGAGCTTGAGAGCGTAACACTCGGCGCTTGCGCCGTCCCGGTCAACGTGAGCGCATCCGGATTAGCCGTTTGATCTCCGCCCGCCTCATCCGCGCCGGCGCATACGTTCCCGCTCGACGGTCTCGCGACGCCGTCGATGTCGGTTGTTACAGCGATCGCCGCATCCGCGTAAAGACAATTCGCGACTTGAACATCCGTGTCCGTCGTGTGAAAATCGTCGTTGTCCGCGTCGGCGTATGTAATCGTTTGACTCGTTTTCGAGTTGCCCCCGGGAGCGGTCGAGCTCGTCGTTACGTTGTAGTTCGAGGAAGAATCGAAATCTCCCGAGAATCCCGTCGTGCAATTAGTGACTAGATTATTTTTCGCGATCAGATGCTCAAAGCCGGCGATGATCCCGGTCGTGCAATTTTCGATCGTGTTATGATATGCGTACGTGTGGCCCGTGTTATAAGGCGAATAAATGCCGGCGTTCGTCGTTTTTGCGTAATCGTAAATAATATTATTCCAGAGATAGCGCGGCGTAGTCGCATCGGTTGCGCAGTTGATGGCATAAGATCCGGTTCCATAAGTGACAACGTTCGCGAGATCTAATTTAATTAGACAGTTCTTGACCGTGATCGTGCTCACCGCCGTTAAGATGGAAACGGCATGTAAACTGTTGTCGTCGGCTCGATGCCCGGCGAATATTTGCAGACCGTCGAGCGTGACAAAAGAATTTTGGATCTTTATCCCGACGATGCCGGCATGGAGTCTGTACTTGGTCTCGCTCCATTTGCCCGCGTGTCGATTCGCCGCCGTCGTCTTGATCGTGATCGTATGCGTCTCGTTGGTCGTGAATCCGGTAACGTCGGCCGCGATCGACGTTGATCCACCCTCATCCTCCGTTGTTCCCTCGCAATAGATCGTTAGGTAAACGTTATCAGTAACGAGATTCGCCGCCTCGCCAGTTAACGCCGCCTGAAGTGTCGCGTAAGCCGCATGAGTTCCGCTGAGCTCGTTCGTCGTCCCGTCGCCGCCGGCCGATCCCGTGTTAACATACCGGACGCGCTCCGAGACGCCGACCGTGACGGTCGGCGCTTGTAGCGTCCCGGTCAACGCGAGCGCATCCGGAGAAACTGAGCTCGAAAGCGTGACGCTCGGCGCTTGTAGCGTCCCGGTCAAGGCGAGCGCATCCGGCAAGACCGTTTGACCGATGACGACTGTCGGCGCTTGCACCGCCGCGGTCAACGCCTCGGCCGCGGCGATCGTTGCCGTTTGATTGCCCAGCGGCGTGACAACGGTCAAGCTGTTCTGATATCCGATCGTTCGCGACGCGGTCGACTTCGTGTTCTGAAACACGCAAACGATATAAAGCCGATCCGTCGCGCTCGCGGTCGTCGCCGCGCCGGTCACGCTCATCGATTTCGTTCCGGTCGTCCCGCAGCTAGTGTGTTGAGATGTCGTTGATCCGATCGTTTCTTGATTCACGCCGGAGCTGTTACAACGGCAAACGTAAGTATGTTCCCAGAAGACATCCGCGTTCGCGGTCGTGACGTTTATGTTAACGGTATAAGTTCCGGCGGCCCATGCCGTGATTCCCGGCTGCCCCGATTTACTTTCGAACGCGCAGCCGATCGCCGTGGTTCCCTTAACGAGCGTGATCGTCTCGTAACCCGTGCCGGCCGCGTCGCTCGTGCTGATCTGCGTGTCGCCGTAAGCGGTCGACGTCGTCGATCCGGAGCACATCGCAACGACGCCGTGCGTCGTGTTTGTGTCTGTTTGGTTAAACGTCGACATAGCTTATCCGAGATGCTCCCATGTCGACGCGCGAACCTGCGCCGCGCTGTAAATGTCATTAGAGACATCGACGCCGACGCGGTTGATCAAGCACTGCGGATAGGAATCGTTACACGTTGGATTAATTAAATCGCGCCGCGTCGCTTTGTCGATGTGGTAGATCCACGCCGGCGCGGATTCGTCGAGCGTCCGCAATCCGAGCATGAGAGATCCGGCCGTCTCCTTCATGCCGTAATCGTCGGCACCTTCGAGCCGAATTCTATAAGGCGGATTTAAATAAACCTCAACAATTAAGATCCCGCGATCCGGCGAAACGCCCCAATCGGCCGAGTCGCCGATCCACTCGGAGAGATCGGCATAAATAACGCGCACGTTCATTTTTATCGAACCTACTCATCCGCCGACGATCAACTTGTCTGCAAACGCTTTCGCACCGTGTAAAAAAGCAATGCCGCTTTTTGTCTTATGCTTGAATTGTTGCGAAACGCGGCCGGAAGCGCGGCGTTGTAAGATGCCTGATTCGCCTCGACCCATTGATCCGCCGCTAAGATCGCCGCCGAGAGAGCATCGTCGGCGGCCGCGGATTCATTGAGCCTCACCCAAGACGCGATCAAACTATCGTCAATGAACTCTTTCTTGACTTCGTTTCGTTGCGCCTCTGTTAATGCCATCGGCTCGCGCTCCTGTTATGCAAGCGTGATGATCCCGGCACCGGCCCAAACGATCGTAAACGTGCCGGCCGAGACGGTCTTCGCGCCGCCGAAATCGATCGAGGCGATCAGATCATTTCCCGCCGTTATATCATAAATTACCGCATGATAAGCGGTGAACGTTGCTGAAGTCCAGGCGAGATCGGTCGCGTCCCATTTCGTTGTTGCCGCCTCAGTAACGGCTTTATCCGCAAGCGCCGCGCCGCCCTGTGTATAGCCGCCCGCGGTCGCGAGCTCATTTGTGGTTGTGTAATCCGTATCGGCCGCCGTGAACGCGTGAGAGTCGTTGTAAAGCGCAACGTTGATCGTGTCCGCTTCGAGATCGACGACCTTGTTCATTAGATTCGCTTTGAATCTGTTGTAAATGCCACTTGCCATTTTATTTTACCCTTGAGACTTTCCGGAAAGTTGAAGAAAAGGAACGTGAACGATCACGTCGACGCCGCCGTTCGCGTTTGGGATCTCCTCGGCCGTTGCTTGGATCTCGCCGTGATCGTTGATCGGCATAAGGCGATCGCCGATTTGAATATATTCGACGCCGTCGATCGTAATCGTTTCACGCTCCACGCGATCACCCTGCGCGATCTGCGGCGTACGTCAAGATGGCAAGTTGAGTTTAGGACAGACCCCCCACTGTCCTAAGTTTTCGCGGCCGCAGCCGCTCGGCTGCGCGCCGGCGGTCTATAACCGTTTACCCCCCGCGGAAATACCCTCCCGGGGAGCGTCGTTGCTAAGCCGGCGGTCGCCGCCGGGAAAATATCCAATGATTTCGGCCCCCTATGCACGAAACCCAAATCGCGAATGGTTTCGCGTGGTTGCGCGCGCGCTCGCTCGCGGCCGGCGGCTGCCGGCGCAGCCCGCGCGCTCGATCACCCGGGAGCTCAGCCGAAAGCAAAGCTCTCTTGCCGCAGCCGCTCGACTGCGGCGGCGCAGTACTTCGCCTCGCGCTCGATGCCGATCGCCCGGCGGCTGCGTTGTTTGGCGGCGGCAAGCGTCGAACCTGAGCCGGCAAACGGATCGAGTATCGTCTCGCCCGGATCGGTGAAGTCGCCGACGAGCGCGGACATGAGGCGGAGCGGCTTCTCGGTCGGATGCACTCGATACGAGCGCTCGCTTGTCGTCGTGTAAAGCCCGCGCTTGCCGCGACCGTTCCACCGCTTGCGCCCGGGAGCATGCAAGCAAGCGATCCCGTCGCCCGGCTGAGCCGGTCGATCGCCCGTGAACTGCGGCGAGCGATTCGGAGGAACCCACAAGCAACCACGGACCCATGAGTCGCCGCCCGCGGCTGCGTATTCGCCAAAATGCTCGAACGCGCAAAACGCGAGCAACCATCGACGACAACGCGGCAACAATTGCGCAACGAGATCAGCAACGTCGAGGAGCGGCTCAAAGCCGAACTCGATCCGTCTCGCATCATACGGCGCATCTCGTCGACGCGTCCCCTCGGTCGTGCGCGCGTTCTTATGCACCCGCTCGGTATATGGTGGATCGGTTATGATGTGATCGACGATCGGCAAGTCGAGCAAGATCTCTTGATAATCGCAACAATAAAGCGCGGTCATCGAGTCGTAATACACGAGCCGACTATCTTCGAGCGGCGGCCAAATGATCGGCGCTGCGTCTTGCTTAATGATCGCCGTCATCCGTTTGCCCCTCTTTAATCAGTCCTAAGATCTCAAGCGCGCCGTATTCGTGAACAACCTTAAGCAAGTCATCGAGCGTCGACACTTCGATGTAACGAAGCTCATCGAGTTCAAGCGGCTCGACCCGTCTCCTTGTTCTGACAATTAAAATCATGGTCCGTTATTTCCTTGACTCCCGCGCGCTCTCTTTCGCGTGACAACGCGCGCAGATCGATTCAAGATTGTCCAGACTATACGAGAGCTCCGGCGTCTCTCGTGCCGTTGCCTTATGGTGTATCTGCGTTGCAGCCGCGCGCTTGCATACTTCGCAAACGGGATCACGCGCCAACTTGGCCGCTCTCGTGCGCTTCCAAGCGGCGGAGTTGTAAAGCGCAAGCCGTTGCTTTGTCTTGCGCAGAAAAGCGCCCGTCACCTCTTGCGCGGCGTGTTTCTCGCAATAGTGAAAGCCGTCTCGCGCAAGCTCTGCGCATCGCGGCTCCCGGCATGGTTTACCTATGCGCCCGCTCATTGCATTTGCTCAAAAACTAAAAGTGTTTGTTTGAAATAAGGAAACGTCGCCGCCGTTCTAAAATGCTCAGTCGGCTCGGCGCGAAGTTCAAAGCCGCGCGAGTTTAATTGCTCGATCGCGTAAAAGTTCGAGCGCTCGTTTACGTGCCCTAATCCACCTTGCCCCGGGAGCGCCCAAGAGAAGATCAGCCAATCGCCGACGAACGCCGCGACGTTGTCCAGAAAACACGCCTCGCGCTCCGCCGGGATATGCTCCGCGACTTCTAAGCAGAGCACGAGATCGTAAGTCACGCCTTGGCGAAAATACCGAGAGAGATCGACTTTGATGATCGGCTTATGCGCCGCCATATTCTCGTCGAACTGCGTTCCCTCAAAGCC
>Ga0316616_100000806_pt1 | contig 11349 bp, 7 predicted proteins | sample OWC_Aug_M1_C1_D1_FD_207660 | JGI IMG/M metagenome (GOLD analysis project Ga0316616, IMG submission 207660) | Wetland soil microbial communities from Old Woman Creek delta, Ohio, United States - OWC_Aug_M1_C1_D1_B | ecosystem: Environmental > Terrestrial > Soil > Wetlands | place: USA: Ohio...
AAGGCGGGAGCAAAAGTGAAGGCCGTCTGGCGCTCTGAGAAAAAGGCGGACATCGACGATATCGAATATTTCGCTCCGATCAAATGAGTGCTCGTAAACCGGATTTTATGCGGGATCGTGGCACACAATGTTGAATGCAAAAGATGGGAGGCGGGTGCAATGAATAAGGAATTAGAATTCAATTTGATCAGCAGGGTTTCGATGGGTGACATATTTCGAAGGAGAGCCCGCAACACGCCGGGCCGAACAGCCATTGTTGAAAAACGAGACGGGAAAAAGATCCGTTTGACGTACAAGGAACTCAACGACTATCTCAATCGTTTTGCCAGGGGGATCCGGAGCCTGGGCTTGAAGAAAGGCGACAGGGTCGCAGGCCTCTGCCTGAATTCATATGAATATGTCATCACGGGCCTCGGTTTGGCCAAAGGCGGTTTTATATGGGTACCCCTGAATCCCGGCGTAAGCCCGAAAGACATGGCGTGGATGATAAACGATTCGAACGCGCAGGTGCTTGTCGTGGATGATCAACTGGTTCCTCTGGTCTCGAAGATGAAAGACGATATCAAGAACGTAAAACACTTCATTTCCATTCCCGTGCCCAAGAGAACGGACACGGCCCCCTACCTCGATTTCCATGATTTTCTAAAAGACCAGTCGTCAGAAGAGGTCGAAGACGTCATCATCAACGACCGGGACCCGTGGGAAATTCTATATACCAGCGGTACGACGGCTAACCCGAAAGGCGTCGTCACGTCCCACCTGGCAACCTTTATCATGTCCCTGACGAACCTCATCGAACTCGAAATACCAAGCAACTTTGACAACCTGCTCCTGATGCCCTTTTTCCACTGCGCCGAACAAACCTTCGCTTTCAGCTGTTTTCATTCAGGCTCCAAAAATGTTGTCATGCGTGCATTTGACCCGAAAGCGGTTCTTGAAGCCATACAGGAAGAAGGGATCGCCTTCACGGTCTTTCTTCCGATCATGTGGCGAACCCTTCTCAATCACCCTGAATTTGATCATTATAATCTCTCTTCGCTGAAAAGGTGCATGTATGGCATGGCACCTATGGACCCGAAGACACTGCAGGAATGTGTCAGGAGATTCGGCAATGCCGGCTTCGTCCTTGGAACAGGCCAGACAGAATGTTGGCCATCGACCAATTTCTTCAAGCCCATGTGGCAATTGATAAAACAGGGCAACTATTGGGGCGAATCCGGCCTGACCCTGGACACGGGGGTGATGGATGACAAGGGGAATTTACTACCTCCTGGGGAAATAGGTGAAATCGTGTGGCGAGCGCCTTCGGTGATGCTCGAGTATTGGAACAATCCAGAAGCGACGGCGCAGGCCCGGGCCTTTGGGTGGCACCATTCTGGAGATCTGGGAACGTTCGACGACGACGGCCTCCTTATGTTTGTCGACCGGAAAAAGGACATGATCAAAACGGGGGGAGAGAATGTTGCCTCCATAAAGGTGGAGAGGCTGCTTCTCAACAACGCTCACATTGAAGCAGCGGCAGTCGTGGGCTTGCCGCACGAAAGGTGGATTGAGGCCGTAACCGCATTTGTCGTTCCCAAAAAAGGCGAAAAGATTACAGAGGAAGACGTTCTCGCGTTCTGCAAGGAGGGACTGGCGACATTTGAAATCCCCAAAAAGGTTGTCCTTGTTGATGGCCTCCCAAAAACGACTACGGGAAAACTTGAAAAATATAAATTAAGAGACAAATACAAGGATCTTTACAAAATCCCTTGAGTATACAATGGGCTTTCGGACATCAAGAAGGTGCAACAGGCACTGAAGGCGGGAGCAAAAGTGAAGGCCGTCTGGAGGTCTGAGAAAAAGGCGGATATCCATGACATCGCTCACTTTGCACCGGTCAAATAGCAGTAATAGTGTGGTTTGGATCCAGCTTTTTCAGCCATTTAACCTTACTATTTAGAAAGGAGATTAACCATGTCGAAGTATGGAGACAAATTGTCCACTGCGGAAGCTGTTGCGGCATTGGTAAGAGATGGTATGTGGATTGACTATGGGGCTATAATGTCCCCACTGGCTTTTGATAGAGCTCTAGCACAAAGAGTAGGTCAGTTGAAAAATGTAAAAGTGCGGTGCATAGGGCACCTAACGCTACCGCAAGCTATGGAGAAAGATCCGGAAGGAAAAAGCTTTTGGTGGGGGAACTTCCATATCCTTGGGTACACGAGGAAGTATGTTGCTGAGAATCGAGGTCAGCATATTCCACAGAATTTTGGTGAGACTGCCCGTTATTATCGGGAACACTTAGATGTCGATATGGCTATTATTACAACGACCCCCATGGATAAACATGGATATTTCAACTTTGGGTTGATGAACGCCTTTAATAGGGCAATTCTGGAAAAAGCAAAAATAAAAGTAGTTGAAGTAAATGAAAGCTATCCCTGGTGCTATGGAGGGTACGATGAGTGTATCCATCTGTCAGATGTGGATTACGTCATTGAGAACAAGAAGGACCAGATCGTCGCCATACCCACGCCACCATCGACAGATACAGATAGAAAAATAGCGGCTATTATAGCAGATATGATTCCGAAGGACGGCCCTTGTCTCCAAATAGGAATAGGAGGGCTTCCGGATACAATACTGCGTCTCCTTGCAGATCATGGTGTTCAGGACATTGGCATTCACACTGAAATGGTAACGGAGGCCATTGCAGAACTTCATGATGCTGGATTGATCACTGGCAAAAAAAAGTCATTTCTGCCAAATAAAATTGTCTATACCTTCTCTGTAGGTAGCCGCAAGTTGTATGATTGGCTAGATCACAACCCGGCGCTTGCGTCATATCCAGTTGATTTTACAAACGATCCCAACGTCATTGCCGTGCAGAAAAATATAGTGTCAATCAACGCCGCATTGGGTGTGGATCTTCAGGGCCAGGTCAGTTCAGAATCTATCGGGCTGGCAGAATATTCAGGGACAGGAGGATCGTTGGCATTTGCGAGAGGCGCCTACTACCGTTCCACAAAAGGCCTACCTCCCTTTGGTTATCCTGATAATAAGTCAATAATTGCCTTTTATTCGACTTATACTGATAAAGATGGGCGTCTTAAGTCCAAAATAAATCCTACATTGCCGCCGGGTGAAATCGTAACGATACCACGGGTCGATGTGTCGTACTTAGTGACGGAATATGGAGTGGCTTACCTGAAGGGACTCTCGATCCCAGAACGGGCTTTAGCGATTATTAAGATAGCACATCCGGAATTTCGCGAATGGCTAAAGGAAGAGGCTTTGAAACAAAAATGGCTGAACAAGCAATGGTACTAGCACAGAATTGGAAGTATGCGAGGGAGCATCTATGTCTCCTCGCCACTCTAAAGTAGTGAAATGGGCCGATGTAGTATTTGTGTGCGAAAATATTTCATCATGATGAGCCCTAAATATGATGTAGGTGTTTTCAGAGGAGGCAGTCTTGCCTCCCAAAGATGTAACACATTGTTGTTTACATTTTTCTCAACGCCTTTAATACATCCATGAGGACATAAGACATGTCATACCAATTCATCGAAGTGGAAGTAGACAATTACATTGCAACCTTGTCTCTTGCAAGAACGAAAAGCCTGAATGCTCTTAACGTGCCCTTCGTGACAGAAATTACGGATGCGGTAAGGGCATTAAATACCCGCAATGATGTCCGGGTTATCATTGTCAACAGCAATGCCCGTGTTTTCTGCGTAGGGCTCGACCTCCGGGATTTCAAAGCTCTGGAACTTATCGACAGCGAGGCAAAATCGACTTACTACCTGAAAGATAAGGCTCAAGCCTTCTTTGACTGCAGTAACATCCTCGAACGTTGCCGGAAGCCGGTCATCGCGGCGGTCCACAGCTTCTGCGTGGGAGGCGGGCTCGATATCGCCTGCGCTTGCGACATCCGGCTTTGCACAGAAGACGCCTTGTTTTGTCTCAAGGAGGCGGCCGTCAATATTGTCGCCGATATGGGCGTCCTGCAAAGGCTCCCGCTTATCGTCGGACAGGGTTTCGCACGTGAGATGGCATTCACGGCACGAAATTACAGCGCCAAAGAGGCGGAGCGGATGGGACTCGTGAACGCCGTCTATCCCGACCGCGAAACGTTACTGTCGGAGGCAAAGAAGCTAGCCGTGCAGATTGCCGAAAACGCACCGTTAGCCATCATGGGAACTAAAGAGGTCCTCAATTACAGCCGCACTGCATCCGTCGAGGACGGGATGGACATGTCCATTCAGAAAAACTGCCTTCTTTTCCTGTCCAAGGACAGCCATGAGGCCTTTGCTGCCTTCTCAGAGAATCGAAAACCGAAATTTAAAGGAGAATGATGAAAAGCAAAAAACTGATGGAGAATCCATGAAAGCCGTCACTTAGAGAATATTTCCTGACCTATCCCTATTATATCGCTTGTACGAACCATCACGGAAACAGACAATGTAAATTTTACAAGTATGACCGGTGATTGGCACCCAACTCGTTTATCTTGAACACCCTATATAACAAACTTATCAGTTTGAAATATCTGATCCTTTTTCAACCTAAGTTTACTTCCTTTGTCATACTTGGCCGACAGACAAAGCCTAAATAATTTGTTATGGAAGCAAAGAAGAAGGACAGTAAAGATTTAATGCGACACCTCTTTGAAGCAAGAAGAAAAAAGGGTCAATACGAGGTTAAACTCAACGAAAGATTATCTATATTAAGAATCAAATGTGAGGTAATCCTGCGGCAAGAAGAAAGGCATCTTTAGCGAAAGGAGGACTTGAAAAATGGAACAGAGCAGAAGTTTTCAAATGAATATATTGAGGCGGGCGATGGTAGGGGACATGTTCGAAAGAACGGCAAAAAGAATTCCAGATGAAACAGCTTTTGTTTTTCGTAAAACACGATTGACGTACAAAGAACTTAATGCATTGACGAACAGGGCGGCACATGCCTTGATGGAAATAGGACTCAAAAAAGGTGATACTTTAGCCATCATGTCTCATAATTGCCACCAGATGGCCATATTGCTGTACGCCTGCCTTAAATCGGGCGTACGGTATTCGCCACTCAATTTTCTCTTGAGGGGTAAAGAAATCAGCTATCAGGTCAATCACAGTGACGCAAAGGTCATGTTTGTTGAAGATGATCTCCTCAGCGAGGTCCAGAAAGTTATCGAGGATATTCCAATGGTGCAGCGCTTCGGTCTCATCAATCTTAAAGGGGTCGAACTACCAAAGGGATGGATTAACGTTGATGACCTCATATCGGAAAAGTATCTGGAAACCACGCCTGAAGTTATTCTTAATGATGAGGATATTGCAACTATCATGTATACAAGCGGAACAACTGCCGCTCCAAAAGGTGTCGCGCTTCAGCAAAGAAGTTATATTGCTATGGCGACCTCCTTCGTCATGTACCCATGGAAAGATATGCAGGAGGTTGACGTATATTTAATGAATATTCCTCTCTATCATGTAGGTGCGACTAATCTTATGATTGCTCTTTTAAGCATAGGTGGAAAAATTGTGGCAACCCATATCCCTGATCCAATGGAGATTTTGAAACTTATTCAGGAAGAAAAGGTTACTTACCTTGTTTGGCCCCCTACATTATATTCAGCCCTGCTGCAATTTCCGTATGATAAATATGATCTGAGTTCACTTAAGAAGTTGATATGGTTTGGTGGCGCCATGCCACTGGACGTATTTCGAAAGTGGAAGAAAATCTGTCCCCAGGCCACTATGGGATCCCATTTAAGCCAGACTGAATGCGGCACTATCGGGACGAGTGCCTGGTTCAAAGATGAACCGCTGGCAGGAAATGTCATTGGAAGAGTGGAACCATTTCTGGAGATAAGGCTCGTAGATGAAAATGGCAAAGAGGTCCCGGTAGGGAAACCAGGCGAAGCCTTGTTTCGATCTCCTGGAGTGATGATGGGTTACTATAAGGACGAAAAGTCAACGGCCGAGACTCTTAAAGACGGTTGGCTCCACACAGGAGACATTTTCACCAAGGGCCATGATGGGTTTTATTATTATTTTGACAGAAAGAAAGACATGATTAAAACAGGTGGCGAAAATGTAGCCTGCATTGAGGTGGAAGAAACTTTAAACTCGCATATAGACATTGAAATAAGTGCCGTTTTTGCTACCCCGCATCACCATTGGGGTGAAGCAGTGGTGGCAGCAGTTGTCCCTAAAAGAGAATCACTAACGGAAGCCGAAGTTGCCGAGTTTGCCAAAGATAAACTTGCAGGACATAAGATCCCGAAAAAAATAATTATGATGAAGAGGACAGAGCTTCCTGTGAGTCCGACCGGAAAAATTCTTAAGAGAGTGCTGCGAGAGAAGTACCAAAGTGTTTTTAAGGACGCAAAAGGAAAATAAAAAATTATTGTGCGCAAATATTTAGAAAAATAAAAGGGAGCATGGAACATCACCACACAAAATGGTCAGTCATTGTCAGGTTCAACCCGTTTATGTGTGATGCTGCAATATTAATCTTGGGAAAGGGAGAATAGTGATGCTAGGCGATCTACCCTAGGATGACAAACAATTACGAAGGGAGATATACTAATGTATCGATAAGACCCATGCGGCTTTTCGGGCATCGGTCAAGCGGTATGTAATAAAGAAATTAATCCTCATATGGACGAATGGGAGGAGAGTGGCGTTCCATTGCACGATCTGTTTCGTAAAATGGGAGATTTAGGATTTCTTGGCATACGATACGACCCTGAATTAGGCTGTCAAGGGCTGGACTACTGTTTCGAAATCGTCTTTACTGAGGAGTTAGGCCACATATTTACGGTCTCGGCGATTTAATCGTCGCTATAGTTACCGTGGTGAGTGTGGCCTTATAATTAATTATAGCAAAAACAAAAAATATAAGAAGCATCAAATCTGAAATTGCACCGAATATCAGAAGATATCTCTTGGAAGACCTCAACATTCGACCACGCTACACATCGTAAACAGCAAAATCTTCACTACAAGATACCTTAGTTGACTTGATACTCAATAAATTTAGATCCAATGATTGTCGGCATGCTTGTCACCCACGTAGATAACACCATAACCTGCGATAGGGAGGAGACTTATGAATTATGAAGATTTCGTCTGGGATTTTAAGGATTCTGTCCTTTATGAAGAGAAAATCAAGAATGGCAAGATGCCGCCTGTGATTATATCAGTAGCGATAACTGGAGGTGTGATCGGCAAAGAAGCCAATCCAAATCTTCCGGAGACGCCGGAGGAACAGCTCAGGGAAACGATTGCCTGTTATAAGGCGGGTGCATCCATCGTGCACATACATGCGAGGGATCCTGAAAAAGGTTATGCTTCAACTTCTGCAAATTCCGAACATTACTATTCGATCAATAAGGCTATCCGGTCCTATTGTCCGGATATCATTATCAATAATACGACGGGCGGTGGATTTAACATGACGAGCGATGAGCGGTTAGCTTCCATTAAAGGTAAACCTGAAGTGGCCTCTTTAAACTGTGGGCCACTTTTTTTGAAAGCTACGCTTCCGGCAAGAAAACCGCCACTGAGCGGCAGGGATGAACCGGTATGCCTTGACGACTTCGTCTTGCCAATTACTATCAAAGAGGTTGAAAACTTCGCGAAGATTATGGTGGAAAATGACATAAAACCGGAGTTGGAAATATACAATACTCAGCATTTCAACACCGTTCATGTTCTTATACGGCAGGGTTTGTTAAAAAAGCCGTATTGGTATTCGGTCATATTTTCAACATACCTTGGCGGTCTCGCTGTTCCGGGGAATATACGGAACTTTGTCAATATGCTCGACAACCTGCCTCCAGATTCAATGTTTCAGGCCATTGGGGTAGGATTGAACCAGATACCGATGATCACTATGTCAATGATTGTTGGCGGACATGTAAGGCTCGGTTTCGAGGATAACCTGTTTTACAAGCGCGGCGAATTGTTAAAAAGCACGGAACAAAAGGTAAAACAGGTTATTCAGTTAGCCGAAATAATGGGGCGAGAGGTAGCAACCCCAAAGCAAGCGAGGCAAATGCTTGGGATTTCAGAAATCCCCAGTAAGTATTAATATCATGACCTTGACCATTGTAGAATTGATGGGCTGATCCGAATGTTTACCCTTAACTTTTGTATTTGAAAGTTTGGCTTTTCGAAAAAACGGTGCGCACTTTGTAGGAGGAAGGACTTTGACAATTGAAGAAATAAAAATAGGCTATCTCGCATATACACACTTTCAAAGAGCCATCATTGAAATTACAGGCATGCAGAGAGGCAGAAAAAATTGGCTAATTACTCGAGCTGTAGATGAAAAAGATTTGGAAAATACAGTTATGGAGTTAGCTGAATCATTAGCAAAAAGATCGACTTTAGCCGTCTCTAATAAAAAGGTATATCAACATAGGGCTTGACCGAGACCTATCATTCGTCTTTTGGATATGAAGCATGATGCAAAATATCTGTATGCTAAACCAAGATGCCAAAGAAGGATTGCTGATTTCAGGAAAAATCTCCGCCCGACTTTCAAGGGGAATTTGTACCTAACAACTCCGTATAGGAAAACGCAACTTCAACTGTAAGGAGGAATTGACATGAGCCAGTTCCATCATTTGTTCACGCCTATTAAAGTGGGAAACCTTACATTAAAAAACAGACTAATCCAGACATCAATGGGCCTCGGACCTGGTTACTATCAGACCGGAAGGCCGACAAAACGGCTGATTAACTTTCTTGAGGAGAGGGCAAGGGGAGGTGTCTCTTTAATCTGCACGTCTGTGAGTTTTTATCCAAGTGACGTTATGAAAGAGCACCTGGCGGCTGCCTATTCGCAAGAAAACATCTCAGACCTTCGAATGATAGTTGAATCAGTTCATAGGTACGGAACATTGATGGCAGGTCAAATAGTGACAATAAGACATTGGAGGAGGGCCCCTGCGGAGCCCGAGTACTCATGGGGGGCATCAGAGTTGGTTTTTCATAAGGGGCTTGAGCCTCGCAGTGTCATGACAAAAGAGGATATAAAGACATTTATTGCCCAACAGGCCGAGACCGCAAGGATACTTAAGGCGGCCGGTTTTGATGCGGTTGAGATTCTGGCGGGCATAGGTAATCCCATCAGTCATTTTCTCTCCAAGGCCTCCAACAAACGTACGGATGAATACGGCGGCGGTGTCGAGAACCGATGTCGATTTCTAATAGAAGACGTCCAAGCAATAAAAAAGGCTTGCGGAGACGATTTTCCGGTGCTGGTCCGTTTTTCACCCATAGATTATATCCCAGGTGGGAACGACATAGAGGATGCAAAGCAGATTGTTCCCATCCTTGAAAGGGCTGGAGTATCGTGGCTGAACTGCCAGGTTGGCTGGCATGAGAGCGTAGTTCCATTGACGACAAAGGATATTCCTGACGGTCATTGGTCATTCATTACCGCTGAACTCAAGAAAGTCACTACAGTACCTCTTGTCTCAACCTATCGCTATACCGATCCCCTTGTGATGGAGAGAACCATTGCCGAAGGCAGGGCCGATATCATCGGAGGAGCGCGATATTTAATTGCAGATCCAGAGTTTGCGAACAAGGCTAAAGAAGGAAGATTGGAAGAAATCCGAAAATGTATCTGTTGTTGTAGATGTCTGGATGACGTCGTCGGCAGATGGTTGGGCTTGGAATATTGCAGTGTTAACCCACGATTGGGGCCTGAACTGGAAACCCCAGTTGAACGTGCGCAAAAGCAGAAGAAAGTAATGATTGCAGGGGGAGGGCCGGCGGGCCTTTCAGCTGCAGTGACAGCAGCGAAGAGGGGACATGATGTAACAATTTATGAACGGGGTCCTAGAATAGGTGGTTGTCTGTCGGTGAGCGCTATTTTCAGTCCCATGTATGAGCGATTAATCAATTATTACAAGGTGCAATTAGGGAAAACTCAGAGCATTAAAATAAGACTAAATACAACGGTAAACCGCCACTTAGTCAAAATGGAAAACCCCGACGTATTAATCATTGCAGTTGGGGGTATCCCGATAGACCTTAATGTTCCAGGCGAGGAAAAGGGTAATGTTATGCGTTCTCATGACTTCCTCGATCTTATCAATGGTTATGTGCCCCAAAAAGCCGGTCTCGTAAATAAGATAATGTTTAATTTGGGAGCAATTTTCCTGCGGTTTCTTTACTCACCAGGACGTCTTAAGAAGTTTATGGGATTGAAATGGCCTTTTGGCAATCGCGTTGCGATCATTGGAGGAGGGCTTCCGGGCTGCGATCTTGCGGTGGCATTGGGTGAGCATCATAGGAAACTGGCAATTTTTGGGGAGGGCAGGAAAATTGGGTTTGACATAGGGGCAAGTGATCGGTTTCACATCCTCTCCAAACTTAAGAGTTATTCTGTGCAGACTGAACCGGAAGCCAAAGTAACCGAAATAACCGAAAAAGGACTCAAGGCCATCAAGGCAGGCGAAAGCGAGCTGGTTTATGAAGTGGATACGGTTGCAGTGACGATGGGATTCCAGAAGAATATGGATCTTGCAAACGAGTTAAGAGGTGAAGTTCCTATTCTTCTATCTGTCGGTGACTGTGTTGATCCAAAACGTATGCCAGATGCTACAAAGCAAGGGTACAAGGCTGCCCTAAATATTTAGAATGGGATGTGTCTGAGTGAAAAAAAGACCTAAAACAAGACACTCTTGAGAGAGGAGTAAGCGCGATGAAATATAAGAAGCTCATATTTCAGGAAAGGAATGGCATTGCCAAGATCACATTAAACAGACCGAAAGAATTTAATGCTTTAGATGCTGAGGGGGTTAATGAATTGATGAAAGTGATTGATCATTGCCGTGTAGATGGAGATATTAGAGTCGTAATTATAACTGGTGAAGGGAGAGCATTTTGTGCAGGTGGTGATATTGGTTTTTTTAAAAAATTTCTTGAATCAAATCCCTCGGAACCGTTTAGAGATTTACTTAAGATTCTAAATGCCTTGATTATCTCACTTCGAAGGATGCCCAAGCCTGTCATTGCCTCAATTAACGGAGCTATTGGGGGAGGCGGTATGGCTATTGCCTCTGCTTGTGACATAAGAATATGTGCATCATCAGCTAAATTCAAAACGGGATATACAACTGTTGGATTAGTTGGCGATGGAGGATGGACCCTCACGGTTCCAATGCTGATCGGTCTTGGGAGAGCGATAGAGTTAATGTTGCTAGATTCCGTGTTTGATGCGAAGCAAGCGCTTGACTGGGGTCTTGTGAACTTCGTTGTCGAGGATTCAAAACTTGATCGATTTACAAATGACATAGCATCAAGACTTGCTAGAGGTCCGACGAAGGCATTTGCAATCGCAAAA
>Ga0316616_100000807_pt1 | contig 11345 bp, 11 predicted proteins | sample OWC_Aug_M1_C1_D1_FD_207660 | JGI IMG/M metagenome (GOLD analysis project Ga0316616, IMG submission 207660) | Wetland soil microbial communities from Old Woman Creek delta, Ohio, United States - OWC_Aug_M1_C1_D1_B | ecosystem: Environmental > Terrestrial > Soil > Wetlands | place: USA: Ohio...
TATAACCCTGACCAATGCCCACGATCAGGGTTTCACCGGGGTACCAGGGCTGCTTCCAGCGCTTTTGCTTCCATTTGGGCGTAGGCAACAGCGCCTCGCCTTCGCCATTCAGATCGATACCGGATTTCTTACCAAAACCAAAATGGCTGACGAAGCCACTCAATCTCTCAATGCCCAGATCATGGGCGAGCCCATAGAAAAACGTGTCGCAGGACACGGTAATGGCACGCCGCATATCCACCATGCCGTGGCCTTCCGGCTTCCAATCTCGGTAGCGGTGCGTCTGGCCTGGCAACATATAAAAACCCGGATCACTGATAGAGAATGGCGGCTGCCGAATGCCAGCCTCCAGTCCGGCAAGGGCAACGAATGGCTTGAACGTCGATCCCGGTGGATATCTGCCACGAAGCGGACGGTTGATGAGAGGTTTGTCGAGCGATTCGTTCAGTGCGCGCCAACTGTCGGAATCAATTCCATCGACGAACAGATTGGGATCGAACGTGGGCATGCTGACATATGCAAGCACCTTTCCGGTGGCTGGATCAAGCGCAACCAGCGCACCGCGCCGGTTGCCAAAGGCTTTCTCGGCAATATCCTGCAATTTGCTGTCCACCGAGAGAATCAGGTTGTCACCCGATACCGGCGGGGTACTGGAAAGCACCCGCACCGCCTGCCCGTCAGCATTGATTTCGAGCTGCTGGGCGCCAGTAACACCGTGTAGCCTGGCCTCGTAATACTGCTCCAGGCCGGATTTCCCGATTTGGTCGGTACCAAGATAGTTAGTGTCAGTTTCTTCCCCCCGCTTGACAGCTTCTGCATGCAAGCGTGCCAGATCGGCGTCATTGATACGGCCGATGTAACCGACGAGATGAGATCCCAGGGTGCCCTGAGGATAATGCCGCAACTGTCGGGAGCGGATTTCCACGCCAGGGAATCGGTACCGGTTGACGGCAAGCCGTGCCGCCTCCTCCTCGTTAAGCCGGGTACGCAGTAGCACACTTTCGAAATCATGGCGTTCCGCCCGTAGCTTGCGGAAACGTTTAAGATCCAAGGGGGTGATTTCCACCAACAGGGAAAGTTCAGCGATGGTTTGTTCCAGATCCTTTACTTTAGCCGGCACAATTTCCAGCGTGTAGACAAAATAATTATGTGCCAGCAGCACGCCATTTCGATCCAGTATCAGGCCGCGATTGGGAACGCTGGGCACCAGCGAGATACGATTGCTTTCCGCCAAAGTATGATAGTGATCGTACTGTACGACCTGAAGGTAAAACAGGCGGGCGACAAGAAGACCGAAGCAGATCAGAGCGACTACCCCTGCCACAATCAGCCGCAGGCGGAAGAAATGCTGCTCGCGCGGCGTGTCTCTCAGTTCAGAACGAAAATTCATGCAAGAAAAGCGGTCACCGCTGGACATCCGGCGCAACGCCGGCCAGCGGCAAAAGCGCAATCAGTTGCCATAGCAGCACCCCGCTCAGGCTGGGCAGGAAATATCCCCAGCCAGGCAATCCGCTACCAGAAAACAGTTTGAGCACGAGCAGCGTGACTTGTGCCAACAGCAGCAATAGCAACACGTAAAAAGCACGCTGCCCTTCATTGAACAGCACCAGCCGGCGCTGGTAGTGCAGAGCAAAGAAACCGGTCAGCGCATAGGTCAGCGCGTACTGTCCGAACAGGCTGCCGCTTGCCAGATCGACCAGCAGCCCCATCATCCACGCCGTACCCACATTGCAAAGATTCGGGTTACGCAGCATCCAGTACAGCAAGATAACCAGCACAAAATCCGGGCGAATCATCAAGCCGAATTCCGCCCATGGCAGCAAATAAAGCATGAATGCAGCCAGCAATGAGAAAAAGACGTGCCTATGGCTTGCTGGGCGCATGATGGGAAGGCGTTGCGGGAGCGGGGGGTTGCTTGATGTTTATGGCGGATGGCGGGGCGGCGCTCACTTCGACGATCAGCACCTGGCGATGGCTGGAAATGCCGGCCACCGGGGTGCAGACAATATGGGCAAAAGGGGAGTCGGCCCTGCGCTCGACCAGGTTGACCTTGGCCACTGCAAGTCCGGCCGGGTAGACCCCGTCAAAACCGGAAGTCACCAGGATATCGCCTTGCTGAATATCAGTACTGACCGGCAGGTAGGGCAGGTCTACAACATTGCCGCGTCCATGACCGAATGCGATGGCGCGCATGCCGGTACGTTCCACTTGAACGGGTATCGCCAGATCTTTGTCGGTCGCCAGAGTGACCTCGCTGCTGAAAGGATAAACGCGGGTCACTTGGCCAACGACACCGTATTCATCGATCACTGCCCGTCCGGCTGTCACGCCATGCCGAGCGCCCACATTCACCACCACCTTATGCGTGAAAAGGTCGCGGCCGGCATGCACAATTTCACCCAGCTTGGTGGCATGGACACTCACCTGCGCCGCCCCCAGTAGGTTGCGCAGATGTGCATTTTCTTGCTCCAAGGTATGGAATCGCTGCAAATCCGCGTTTTTCTGTAACAGCTGAAGATGTATACGGCGGTTGGCTTCCGCCAGACTGTCCTGCGTAACGAAATAATCGCGCACGCGCTGGTACGCGGCCACAGGGCCGGTAACGATCACTTCCAGAGGTTGCAGCGCCGCCATAAACCCCTGGCGGATTTCGGTAAGGTAATGCAGGCGAGCGTCCACAGCCATCAACGTAATGGAAACCGCCGCGAAGAATGCCAGCCGGGCAAGCGGACTGGGGCCGCGCACAAAGAATGCCGGCGGTTGATTGTGTTCCATCTGGCTAGTAGCTGCCGGGCACGGAATGAGAAAAAGTCTGACCGCTCACAACCGATTGCCAATGACTGTTTTACTCGTTGGCAAAAACAACGCCGAGCTTGTCAATCTCCTCCAGCGCCCGACCGCATCCGCGGGCAACGCAGGTGAGCGGATCTTCCGCCACGATCACTGGAAGGCCAGTCTCTTCCACCAGCAGGCGATCAAGGTCCCGCAACAGCGCACCACCGCCCGTCAGCACCATACCTTTTTCCGCAATGTCGGCACCGAGTTCCGGAGGAGTTTGCTCCAGTGCGGACTTGACCGCACCTACAATGGCGTTAAGTGGCTCGGTCAGCGCCTCCAGAACTTCGTTGCTGGAAATGGTGAACTTGCGCGGCAACCCTTCCGCAAGATTGCGGCCGGTTACTTCCATTTCCAGCACTTCGGAACCGGGGAAGGCGGAACCAATCTGCTTCTTGATGAGTTCGGCGGTAGGCTCGGAAATCTGCATGCCGTAGTTGCGGCGGATGTAATCGATAATGGCCTGGTCGAACTTGTCCCCGCCAACGCGCTCGGACTTGGCGTAGACGATGCCTCCCAGCGAAATCACCCCCACCTCGGTGGTGCCGCCACCGATATCGACCACCAGCGAACCGGTAGCATCAGCCACCGGCATGTCGGCCCCGATGGCGGCTGCCATCGGCTCTTCGATCAGATACACCTGCCGCGCCCCGGCGCCGATGGCCGATTCGCGGATGGCGCGGCGTTCCACCTGCGTAGAGCCGACCGGCACGCAGATGATGATGCGCGGGTTGGGCGAAAACAGGCGGGATTCATGCACCTTGCGGATGAAGAACTTGAGCATCTGCTCGGTGATGGTGAAGTCGGCGATCACGCCATCCTTCATCGGCCGGATCGCCTGAATGTTGCCCGGCGCACGTCCCAGCATGCGCTTGGCTTCGGTGCCGACGGCGATTATGGTCTTCTTGTTGGTCGCGCCCCCCTCGTTGCGAATGGCGACGACAGAAGGCTCATCGAGCACGATGCCTTTGCCACGCACGTAAATCAGCGTGTTGGCGGTGCCAAGGTCGATAGCGAGGTCGTTGGAAAAATAGCTGCTAAAAAAACCGATCATGTGTGTATGTCCTGAACGTGCCAACCAAGCCGGAATGGCTATGTCTGAAAGTGGTAACTAAATCGCGATATAATACCGCACATTGCATTGAAAATTAAGACTTACCATGTCCCTTTCAACCGAAGATGTAAAACGCATCGCCCACCTCGCCCGCATCGAGGTAACCGAGGACGAGGCGCAAGCCACCCTGCAGAAACTCAGCGGCATTCTGGGCCTGATCGAGCAGATGCAGGGGGTGGATACTGCCAGCATCGAGCCGATGTCACACTCGCAGGATGTGACGCAACGCCTGCGAGACGATGTCGTCACCGAAACCAGTCAACGCGAACTGTTCCAGTCCATCGCTCCGGCCGTCGAGAACGGCCTGTATCTTGTTCCCAAGGTTATTGAGTAATGATCAACGCAAGTTTGAAGGACTTGGCGACCGCGCTCGGCGCCAGACAGATTTCGAGTGTCGAGCTGACGCAGCTGTTTCTCGACCGCATCGCCCGGCATAACCCGGAAATCAACGCCTACATCACCGTAGATGCTGAAAAGAGCTTGGCGCAGGCCGCCGCCGCCGATGTTCTGATCGCGCAGAGCAAGGCGGGGCCGCTGACCGGCATCCCTTTCGCTCAAAAGGATATCTTCTGCGCCAAGGGCTGGCGCACTACCTGCGGCTCGAAGATGCTGGAAAATTTCGTTGCACCCTACGACGCCCATATCATCAGCCAGTTCGATGCGGCCGGTGCCGTGAATCTCGGCAAGACCAACATGGACGAGTTCGCCATGGGGTCTTCCAACGAAACCTCGTATTTCGGCAAGGTGCAGAACCCGTGGGATCGCGCCCGTGTGCCGGGCGGCAGTTCCGGTGGATCTGCCGCCGCAGTGGCGGCGCGCCTGGCGCCTGCCGCGACCGGCACCGATACCGGCGGCTCCATCCGCCAACCGGCGTCGCTGTGCGGCTTGTCCGGCCTCAAGCCGACCTACGGCGTGTGTTCGCGCTACGGCATGATCGCCTTTGCCTCTTCTCTGGATCAGGCTGGCCCGATGGCCAAATCCGCCGAAGATCTGGCGCTGATGATGAACGTCATGGCCGCTTTCGACAGCCGCGATTCCACCAGCCTGCAGCGTGAAAAAGAAGACTACACCCGCGACCTGAACAAGCCGCTGGTGGGTCTGCGCATCGGCCTGCCCAGGGAGTATTTCGCCGAAGGGCTGGATGCCGGCGTCGCCAAGACGGTGCTCGACGCGATTGAGCAGTACCGCAAGCTGGGCGCAGAAACCGTGGAAATCAGCCTGCCCAACACCCAGCTTTCCATCCCGGTGTACTACGTGCTGGCACCTGCCGAGGCCAGCTCGAATCTGTCGCGCTACGACGGCGTGCGCTACGGCCATCGCGCGGCGGAATACACCGACCTCATGGACATGTACTGCAAGACCCGTGCGCAGGGCTTCGGTGCCGAAGTGAAGCGCCGCATCATGGTCGGCACTTATGTGCTCTCGGCCGGCTACTACGATGCCTATTACCTCAAGGCCCAGCAGTTGCGCCGCCTGATTGCTCAGGATTTCGAGCAGGCCTTCAAACAATGCGACGTCATCATGGGCCCTGCTGCGCCCGGCACCGCGTTCAAGACCGGCGAAAAGACCGACGACCCAGTGGCGATGTACCTGGAAGACCTGTACACCATCGCCGTCAACCTCGCCGGCCTGCCCGGCATGAGCGTGCCGGCAGGATTTTCGAATGGCCTGCCCGTCGGCCTGCAGATCATCGGCAACTATTTCAGTGAAGCGCGCATGCTGAACGTCGGCCATGCTTATCAGCAAGTGACAGATTGGCACACTCGCATGCCTAAAGGAATCGAATAATGCAGTGGGAAGTTGTCATCGGGTTGGAAACCCACACCCAGCTCCAAACCAGGACCAAGATTTTTTCCGGCGCCTCGACGGCGTTCGGTGCGGAGCCCAACACTCAGGCCGATGCGGTGAGTATCGCGCTGCCCGGCGTGCTGCCGGTGCTGAATCGAGAAGCCGTGCAGTGCGCCATTCGCTTCGGCCTCGCCATCGATGCCGAGATCGGCCGCCGCTCGGTATTCGCGCGCAAGAATTACTTTTACCCCGACCTGCCCAAGGGCTACCAGATCAGCCAGTACGAGCTTCCCGTCGTGGGTAAGGGCAAACTGACCATCCAGGTCGGTGACGCTGAAAAAACCGTCAACATCACCCGCGCCCATCTGGAAGAAGACGCCGGCAAGTCACTGCACGGCGACTTCCATGGCATGACCGGCATCGACCTCAACCGTGCCGGCACCCCGCTGCTGGAAATCGTCACCGAGCCGGACATGCGCAGCGCCGCAGAAGCGGTGGCCTACGCCAAGACGCTGCACGAGCTGGTGCAATGGATCGGCATCTGCGACGGCAACATGCAGGAAGGCAGCTTCCGCTGCGACGTGAACGTCTCGGTGCGGCCCAAGGGTTCCGACAAGCTCGGCACGCGACGCGAGATCAAGAACCTCAATTCCTTCCGCTTCATGCAGCAGGCCATCGAATACGAGACCCGCTGGCAGATCGAGACGCTGGAAGACGGCGGCACCATTCAGCAGGCGACCGTGCTGTTCGATCCGGATACCGGCGAGACCCGCTCCATGCGCAGCAAGGAGGAGGCCAACGACTACCGCTACTTCCCCGATCCAGACCTGTTGCCGCTGGTGATTTCCGAGGCGGACATCACTGCGGTCAAGGCAACAATGCCGGAGCTGCCGGAGGCGATGAAAACCCGCTTCGAGCAAGAATACGGCCTGCCGGAATATGACGCGCTACAACTTACCAGCTCAAAAGACATGGCTGAATACTTTGATAGAGCCATGCTAGAACTTATCAAGAACGAAGGCAGCAGCACTATTCGGCATGGCAAAACTGTAGCGAATTTAATAATTAATGAAATCGCAGCGCGTGTTAATAGGGCAGAACTACCAAATATTAGACATAGCCCAATTACTGCATGGCATATTGTGTGCCTGACAAAGCGTATGGCTGACGGCACCATAAATATAAAAGCAGTCAAAGAACAAATCATCCCAGCAATATGGGATGAAAACTTGACTCATGCGAATGCCGTAGACGACGTTATCGAGGCCAAGGGCCTGAAGCAGGTTTCGGATTTCAGCGCAATCGAAGCCATTGTAGACGAGGTGCTGGCCGCGAACGCCGCCATGGTGGCGGAATACAAGGCCGGCAAGGAAAAGGCGTTCAACGGCCTGGTCGGTCAGTGCATGAAAGCCAGCAAGGGCAAGGCCAACCCGGCGCAGGTTAATGAAATCCTGAAGAAGAAGCTGGCCTAAACGCCGTAGGTGGCGCGGTACCTTTCCACATCCGCCTTGTGTGCCAGCAGTTCAAGCGCACCATCCAGATAGGTGATGAGGTCGGCCAGAGTGGCGATGCTGATCACCGGGATGCCGTTGTCGCGCTGCACTTCCTGCACCGCTGAAAGTTCTCCCTGGCCGCGCTCCTGACGGTCGATGGCGATGGCTACGCCGCAGGGTGTGGCGCCCTGTCCGCGAATGATCTCCACCGATTCGCGCACCGATACCCCGGCCGAAATGACGTCATCCACGATCAGCACCCGGCCTTTGAGCGGCGCGCCGACGATGATGCCGCCTTCGCCATGATGCTTGGCTTCCTTGCGGTTGAAGGCATAGGGTACGTTACGGCCCTGCCGTGCCAGCGCGATGGATATCGTGGAGACCAGCGGGATGCCCTTGTAGGCCGGCCCGAACAGCATGTCGAATTCGACGCCGGATTTCAGGATCGCTGCCGCATAGAACTCGCCCAGTTTCATCAAGCTTTCGCCATCGTTGAACAGGCCGGAATTGAAGAAATAGGGCGACAGCCGCCCGGACTTGATCGTAAATTCGCCAAAGCGCAAGACCTGCTTCTGAATGGCAAATTGGATAAACTGCTGGGTGAAATCGGACATGGCTCAATCATCAAGGAAAATGGCGTGCTCAGAATTATATCGTTAAACCTCAACGGCATCCGCTCCGCCACCGGCAAGGGCCTGTTCCCCTGGCTGGAAAAACAACAAGCCGATGTCATCTGCCTGCAGGAACTCAAGGCGCAGGCGCCGGACATGACGCGCGAAATGTTGCAGCCGGACGGGCTGTTCGGCTATTTCCATTATGCCGAGAAGAAGGGCTACAGCGGGGTCGGCATCTACTCGCGCCGCCAGCCGGACGCCATCATCGAAGGGCTGGGCATGCCCGACATCGATGCCGAAGGGCGTTACATCGAGGCACGATACGGCAACGTCTCCGTGGTTTCGCTCTATCTGCCATCCGGCTCCAGCGGCGAGGAGCGGCAGGGGGTCAAATTCAGCGTGATGGAACGGTTTTACCCGCACCTCACCGCGCTCAGGGCCAGCGGGCGAGAAGTCGTGGTGAGTGGCGACTGGAACATCGCCCACAGGGAAGCTGATCTCAAGAACTGGCGCAGCAACCGCAAGAACTCAGGATTTCTGCCGGAAGAACGCGCCTGGATGACGCGCATTTTCGATGAACTGGGCTGGGTGGACGTCTACCGCCGCCTGCACCCGGACACCACGGACGTATGCTATACGTGGTGGAGCAACCGCGGCCAGGCATGGGCCAAGAATGTCGGCTGGCGCATCGACTACCAGATCGCCACTCCCGACATCGCCGCCAAGGCAGTTTCAACCGACATCTACAAGGATGAGCGCTTCAGCGACCACGCGCCGCTGACGGTGGATTACGACCTTTAACGGTTATTTTGCGGCAGGCACCGGCACCTTGCAGCCGCTATAGCTAATCGTGCCGTCAGTCAGCTTCGCTTCGCTGCCGTTGATTTCCAGCAGCGCGATACCATTGCTGTAACTCGTCCCGCCGGGGGTCTTGGCCAGGCTCACCTCACGGTCCGGGTAGATCAGCCATGCGGTTGCGCCGTTATCCAGATAGCGCACGTAGAAGCGCTTGCCGCCATCGCACTGATATGCAGTGGCGTTGGCCGGCACTTTTGACTGCCTTGCCTCGCCTTCGCCACCAAACGGCCACAGCTTGGTACCCCCACAGCCAGACAGCAATAGCATCAGGCAAACCGCTGCCAGCAAGTCGGGGCGGGGAAATTTATCTTTCACGGGATTGGCTTTCCTGATGTTTTTGTAAAGGGCGCATATTGCCACCGTTGCGCGAGCGCATCAACCCGGGTTCATCATCACGCACAGGCCGCCCCCGACACGGCGAAAGCAGGGCTTGGCAAAAGCCTGGCTGGAACTGCAGCACCGGCCTTACCGGGTGTCGCGCACACCGCTCCAAGGAGCGATGCGCAGCAACAGCAGCATGCCCGGAATAGCCACCACGAAACAGATCAGGAAGAACACCGCCCAGCCCAGCCACTCTACCAGATAGCCGGTGGCGGCATTGGCGAACGTACGCGGCACCGCCGTCAGGCTGGTGAACAAGGCAAACTGGGTGGCGGTGTAGAGCGGGTGGGTGGTGCGGGCGATGAAGGCGACGAAGGCGGTCGTCCCCAGTCCTACGCCGAAGGCCTCGATGCCGATAACGATGGCGAGCTGCGTCAGTTCCGCAGCCCCCGGCGCATCGAACGGACCCAGCCAGGCCAGCCAAGCAAAGCCCAGGATCGCCGCCATCTGCATGACGCCAAACAGCCACAGGGCGCGGCTGATTCCCAGTTTCAACATCCATACGCCACCCAGCAGCCCGCCGATCACGCTCGGCCACAGACCGGCGTTCTTCGCCACCAAGCCGATTTCGGTTTTGGAAAAACCCATGTCGAGATAGAACGGCGTCGCCAGCGCGGTAGCCATGCTGTCACCCAGCTTGTAGAAGAACAGGAAAGCAAGCACCAGCACGGCATATTTCCAGCCGCTGCGCGTAACGAATTCATGGAAGGGTTCCACTACCGCTGCTCGCAGGGTCTTCGGCGCGCCACTGGCAAGCAAGGGCTCACTTACCAACAACGTCATCACCAGACCAGGCAACATGAACAGGGCAGTAATCAGGAACACGGCGTCCCACGGCAGGTGGTCGGCCAGAACTAACGATAACGAGCCCGGTACCAGCCCGGCAATCTTGTAGGCATTGACGTGGATGGCGTTGCCCATGCCCAGCTCGATATCCGGTAGCAGTTCGCGCCGGTAGGCGTCCAGCGCGATATCCTGTGATGCGGAAAAGAACGCCACGGCAACGGCGAGGTAGGCGACGGCCCACAAATCCATTTGCGGATGCAGTTTGCCGAACAATGGGATGGAAACCAGCAGGGCAACTTGCGTGACCAGCATCCAGCCGCGGCGACGCCCCAGTGGCGGAGCGAAGCGGTCGAACAGTGGCGCCCACAGGAACTTCCAGGTAAATGGCAGCTGGATCAGCGCGAACAAGCCGATAGACTTCAGATCGATGTTTTCCGAGCGCAGCCAGGCCGGTAGCAAGCTGATGAGAATGAATAACGGCAAGCCGGATGAAAAGCCAGTAAAGATGCAGATGAGCATGCGCCGGTTGAGCAGCGCGTTTTTCCAGTCGGTCATGGCCGCTACCTTACCCGAAAAGCCATCTTTGAGCGATGGTCGCGCTGTGCCACAATGCCGCCATGCTCGAACTCTCTTACTTGTCCGCCTTTCTCGTCGGGCTGCTGGGTGGCGGCCACTGCGTCGGCATGTGCGGCGGCATCGTCGGCGCGGTGACGCTTTCCCTGCCAGGCCAACAGCCGCAAATCCCTTTTTTGTTGGCCTACAACGGCGGGCGCATCACCAGCTATACGATAGCAGGTGTATTGGCGGGACTGGTCGGCGCCTCCAGCCTGTTTCTCGATCACGTGCTGCCGATTGAGAAAGCGCTGTATGCGCTTGCCAATATTATGCTGATTGCGCTGGGTCTCTACCTCGCCGGTTTATGGCATGGCGTGCTGGTGCTGGAACGCGCTGGAAGCGTCCTGTGGAAACGATTGCAGCCGTTGTCGAAAAAACTGCTGCCGCTCCGATCCACTCTCCAGACTTTCTTGCTCGGCTTATTGTGGGGCTGGCTGCCGTGCGGGCTAGTATATTCGGTGCTGGTCGCCGCGCTGGCAACCGGCAGCGCCGCTCGGGGCGGCCTGCTGATGCTGGCATTCGGTCTCGGCACCCTGCCTACCCTACTGGCCATGGGCATGGCAGCAGTCAGGCTCAAGGCGTTTCTTCAGAATCTCTGGGTACGCAGGGTCAGCGGCCTGCTGGTTCTGGGATTCGGCCTGCTGGGCTTGTTGCGAGCTTGGGTGCAGGCCGGTGGGCACTAATACCGGCCGCATCACCATTCATCTCCCGCCTTTTCTGTACCCCGTCACCGTCATCAGCCACTGCACCACCCATGGGAGGAAGAAGTGTTGCAGGTAGATGACCTTCATCATAAACGGGATGACGATCAGCCGCTTGTTGCGCCGCACGCCCGAAGCAATGGCTTTGCCGACCTGCTCC
>Ga0316616_100000813_pt1 | contig 11336 bp, 12 predicted proteins | sample OWC_Aug_M1_C1_D1_FD_207660 | JGI IMG/M metagenome (GOLD analysis project Ga0316616, IMG submission 207660) | Wetland soil microbial communities from Old Woman Creek delta, Ohio, United States - OWC_Aug_M1_C1_D1_B | ecosystem: Environmental > Terrestrial > Soil > Wetlands | place: USA: Ohio...
CTTCCGCAAGTGGGGCAAGGACGTCCTGCTGGCCGCCCCGACGGGCCGCGCGGCCAAGAGGATCGCCGAGGCGACGGGCCAGGAGGCCCGGACGATCCACCGCGTCCTCGAGTTCCAGCCCAAGAAGGGGACCTTCAAGCGCAACGAGTCCAATCCCCTCCGCGGCGAAGCCCTGGTCATCGACGAATTCTCGATGGTCGACCTGCCGCTCATGTACCACCTCCTCAAGGCCATCCCGCCCTGGATGAGGCTGGTCCTCGTCGGCGACAAGGACCAGCTCCCCTCGGTCGGACCGGGCAACCTCCTCCACGACATCATCGGATCGGGCGTCGTCGACGTCGTCCGGCTCGACCAGATCTTCCGCCAGGAGAAGGAGAGCCTCATCGTCGTGAACGCCCACCGGATCAACCAGGGCCAGTCGCTCGTCCACGCGCCCCGCGACGACAAGAACGCCGACTTCTACTTCATCCGCCAGGAGGATCCGGCCAAGGCCTTTCAGACCATCCTCAAGATGTGTTCCTCGAGCATCCCCTACAAGCTCGGCCTCAGCCCGTTGTCGCCCCAGATCCAGGTCATCAGCCCGATGTACAAGGGCGTCGTCGGCGTCGACAACCTCAACACCGAGCTCCAGAAGAGGCTCAATCCCGGCGGGGAAGGGCTGCAGGCCGGCCCGCGCGTCTTCCGGGCCCGCGACAAGGTCATGCAGGTCCGCAACGACTACGACAAGGACGTCTTCAACGGCGACATCGGGTCCGTCGTCCACGCCGACAAGGCCAAGTACCGGCTCTATGTCGATTTCGACGGCCGGACGGTCTGCTACGAGAAGGACGAGCTCAACGACGTCACGCTCGCTTACGCCGTCTCCGTGCACAAGGCCCAGGGCAGCGAGTACCAGGCCGTCATCATGCCCCTGCTGACCCAGCACTTCATCATGCTCCAGCGCAACCTCTTCTACACCGCCTTGACCCGGGCCAAGAAACTGAGCGTGATCGTCGGCTCCTACAAGGCCCTCTATATCGCCATCAAGAACGACGATCCGGTCAAGCGCAACTCCCTCCTCAAGGACAAGCTCATCCGGCTCGGCGCGAACGGTTGACTCACTGCCTTGTTAAGTTATAATGGTCCCATTCCCTGGCCGCGAACGCACGAAAGGAGAACTCATGGACAAGTATGAATGCACGGCTTGCGGTTACGTCTACGATCCCGCCGTGGGCGATCCGGACAACGGCGTGCCGCCGGGAACGAAGTTCGAGGACCTTCCCGACGGCTGGGTTTGCCCCCAGTGCGGCGTCGGCAAGGAACTCTTCTCCAAGCTCGACTGATCCGGGACCGGAGCCCTCTTCCCGCTGTGAACATCATCATCGTCGGGGGCGGTCTGGCCGGCACCTTGGCCGCCAAGGCCCTCCGTGAGCTCGACCCGGACGTGGGGATCGAGATCTTCGGAGAGGAGAAACAGCCCTACTACCCCCGCCCGAATTTGATCGAATTCCTGGCCGGCCGCCTGCCTGCCGAGAAGGTCTTCGCCTTCACGGAAGGCTGGGCCGCGAAGCAGCGGATCGGACTCCGTCTCGGCGAAACGGTCGTCCGCGTCCGGCCCGCCGACCGGACGGTCGAGACGGCGGCGGGCGAATCCCGACCCTACGACGTCCTGCTCCTGGCGACCGGCGCCCGGGCTTCTCTGCCCCCCGTCCCGGGGACGGAGAGGAAGGGCGTCTTCGTCCTGCGCACACTCGACGATGCGATCGCCCTCGCCGACCACCTCCGGGACCACCGGCGGACCGTCATCCTCGGCGGCGGGCTTCTAGGTCTGGAGATCGCCCGGGCGGTCCGGACGCACGGCGCCGAGGTCCGGGTCGTCGAGTTCTTCGACCGCCTCCTGCCCCGGCAGCTCGACCCCGCCGCGGCCGCCATCCTCAAGGGCCAGTTCGAGAAGATGGGCGTCTCCGTCGTCCTCGGCGCCGTCACCCAAGAGATCTTCGGCGACGGCTCCGTCCGCGGCCTCAGGCTCGAAAGCGGGGCCGCGTTCGAAGCGGACGCGGTCGTCGTCGCCGCGGGGATCAAACCCGAGACCTCCCTGGCCCGCGAGGCCGGTCTGGCCGTCGCCAAAGGCATCGTCGTCGACGACCGCATGCGCACGTCGGACCCGGCCGTCTTCGCCGCCGGAGACGCCGCGGAACACCGGGGCCGCGTCTACGGCATCATCCCGGCGGCCTTCGAACAGGCCCGCGCGGCCGCCCGCAACATGCTCGGCCAGGACCTGGCCTACGCGGGCACGGTCCCCGCCAACACGCTCAAGGTCGCCGGCCTGGCCGTGACCTCGATCGGCGAATTCGGCGCCGAGGGCCCGGGCTTCGAATCGATCGTCCGCGCCGAACCGGAACAAGGGCTGTACAAGAAGATCGTCCTGCAGGAGGGCCGCGCGGTCGGCGCCATCTGGATGGGCACGAGCAAGGGGGCTGCGGACATCAGCCGGCTCGTCACTTTCAAAAAGGACGTCGGAAGCCGCAAGCGGGACATTCTCGAAGACGCTTTCGATTTCTCGGAGATCTCATGAAGAACAAACACGCCGTCATCGCCGCCGCCGCGGTCCTGTGGCTGGCGCTCCCGGTCCGGAGCCAGGTCCAGGCCGGAGGCTACCTCTCGCTCGAGTACATCAAGGGTCAGGCCGAGAGCGCGTATCCCAAGGGGAACACGGCCAATCTCCTGGCCGGAGTCCTCGCCCAGGGCCAGGTGGGCCAGAAATTCGGCTTCAGCGTCGAGGGCCGGACCCTCGGCGTGTCCTCCTTCGGGCTGGTCCAGGCCTGGGCCGGGTTCATGCCGGCCGAGACCTTCACGGTCAAAGCCGGGCTCTTCCTCGTGCCCTTCGGGTCGTGGAACCGGTCCAGCCGCCCGTATCAGACGGTCCTGGTCCGGACGCCGCTCAACCTCGAATATCTCTATCCGGAGAGCTGGCGGGATATCGGCATCGTCGTCGAGGGGCAGGTCGGCGTCCTGACCTATTCGGCCTTTCTGGGCAGCGGCCTGGCCGAGGCGGACCGGCTCGGCGGCGGGCAGCAGTTCGAGGACAACAACAGCGATTGGGCCAAGGGCGGCCGCCTGGGTCTCGTCTTCAGTCAGCAGATCCAGGCCGGCATTTCCTATTACACCGGCAAGATGGACGAACAGGGCCTGCGCGACCTCACGCTCGAAGGCGTCGATCTGGCCTGGGTGACCCCTCAATGGGAGGTCCGCGGCGAATACACGAAAGCCCTCATCGACAACCCCGAACCGTTCGAGCGCGGCAAATCGGAGGGCTGGAGCGTTTGGATGACGATGAGCTTGAGGAGCATCCAGCCCTTCGGGAGCTACCAGACGGTCGAGTACACCGACGCTTACCACGGCGGCGGCATCGCCCTCGATCACAGCCGCTGGGCCGCGGGCCTGCGCTTCGTCCTGAACGGCTCGCTCTTCGTCAAGGCCGAGTACGACTGGAACAAGGAGAAGGGGACGGCCCTCAAGAACAACCAGCTCCAGGTCCAGCTCGGGCTGAGCTTCTGAACGAAGGGGACAGGAATGGCCAATCTGCTCGTTCTCGGGACCCAGTGGGGGGACGAAGGCAAGGGCAAGATCGTCGACCTGCTGACCCCGGCTTTCGACGTCGTCGCCCGCTACCAGGGCGGGCACAACGCCGGCCACACGGTCTACGTCGCCGGCAGGAAGATCGTCCTCCATCTCATCCCTTCCGGGATCCTCCGGCCGGCCACGTTCTGCGTCATCGGGAACGGCGTCGTCATCGCGCCGTCCGCCTTTTTCCAGGAGACCGGGGACCTCGAGGCCCGGGGCATCCGGGTCGATCCGACGCGCCTGGCCGTCAGCCGCGGCGCCCATCTGATCATGCCCTGGCACCCCCTCGTCGAGCGGATCTCCGAGGAGAGACGCGGCGAGAAGAGGATCGGCACGACCTGCCGCGGCATCGGCCCGGCCTACGAGGACAAGGCGGCGCGCCTGGGCGTTCGGGCCGGCGATCTGGCCGATCTCCGCGTCCTTCGGGAGAAGATCGTCGAGACTGCCGCCGCCAAGAGCTCTGCCCTGGAGGCCGCGGGGCTCGCGGCCCTCGATGCGGAAGCCATCTACCGGGAGTACGCGGGCTGGGCGGAGAGGCTGGGGCCCTACCTCCGCGACGTCTCGGCACTTCTCCACGAACGCATGAAGGCCGGACAGAACGTGCTCTTCGAGGGCGCCCAGGGCGCGCTCCTCGACCTCGACCACGGCACCTATCCCTTCGTCACGTCCTCGAGCTCGACGGCCGGCGGCGCCGCGACGGGACTCGGCGTGGGACCCCGGACGATCCACGGCGTCCTCGGCATCACCAAGGCCTACACGACGCGGGTCGGCAGCGGTCCGTTCCCGACCGAGCTCTTCGACGAAACTGGCAAAGCGATCGCGTCCCGGGGAGACGAGTTCGGGGCGTCGACGGGACGGCCCCGGCGCTGCGGCTGGTTCGACGCGGTGGCCGTGCGCTATGCCTGCCGGGTCAACGGCGTCGACCGGATCGCCCTGACCAAGCCCGACGTCCTGGCCGGCCTCGGCGGGATCTCCGTGTGCACGGGCTATCGTCACAAGGGCGAGCTGCTGAAGACCTTTCCGCCGGAGGCCTGGATGCTGGAAGCGGTCGTCCCCGAATTCAGGACCCTTCCGGGCTGGCCCGAGTTCCCGAGCGGGGCCGCCGGGCTCGAGGACCTGCCGCCGGCCTTCGTCGATTACGTCCGGGTCCTCGAGGACCTGATCGAAACGCGCGTGGCCGTCGTCTCGACGGGCGTCTCGCGCGAACAGACCCTGTTCGTCGAATCGGAGATCCGCGACTTCGTCGACCTCGGCCGCGTCCGGGCCGGGGGAACGGCCTAGGGGACGGGCATGCGACAGAGACCGATCGAACGCGTCGAGATCGCGAAGCGGGCCCTCGTCGGCAACATCGGGGAATTCCGGCGCCTCATCGGGCCCCGGAGGAAATTCCTGGCCGTCGTCAAGGCCAACGCCTACGGCCACGGCCTCCTCGAGGTCGCCGGGATCGCCGTCGCCGCAGGCGTCGACTGGCTCGGCGTCAACTCCGTCGAAGAGGGGACGGCACTGCGCCGGGCCGGGATCGAGGCGCCCGTCCTCGTCCTCGGTTATGCGCCCTTCGACTCGCTCGAGGAAGCCGTCGCCGGCGACCTCCGCCTGACCGTCTACAACCGGGAGACGATCGTGCGGCTCGCGGTCCTGGCCGTCCGTCTCCATCGGACGGTCCGCCTCCACATCAAGGTGGAGACGGGGACCTGGCGCCAGGGCGTCGATCCCAAAGACCTGGCGGCTTTCGTCCGGGACATCCGGAGCCGGCCGGGCCTCGCGGTCGAAGGCCTGTCCTCGCATTTCGCCAATATCGAGGACACGACGAAACACGACTACCCCCGGCGCCAGCTCGCGGTTTACCGGTCGGCCATCCGGGACCTCGAGGCCGGCGGCCCCCGCATCCCGCTCAGGCACATGTCCTGCACGGCGTCGACCATCCTCTTCCCGGAGCCGGGCTTCAATCTGGCCCGGGTCGGGATCGGGCTCTACGGGCTGTGGCCGTCCAAGGAGACCTATCTCTCCTGCCTGCTCGACAGGAAGGAGCCCCTATCGCTCGAACCCGTTCTTTCGTGGAAGGCGGGGATCGCCCAGATCAAGAAAGTACCGGCCGGGGCGGACATCGGCTACGGGTGCACCTACCGCACGACCCGCCCGACGAAGCTTGCCGTCGTGCCCGTCGGGTATTACGACGGCTACGACCGCGGGCTGTCGAACGCGGCCCACGTCCTGGTCCGGGGCCGGCGGGCCCCGGTGCGGGGGAGGGTGGCCATGGACTTCTTCATGGCCGACGTCACCGACGTCCCGGGGGCCGGGCTCGAGGACCAGGTCACGCTCCTCGGCGCGGACGGCCGCGAGCGCATCACGGCCGAGGACCTGGCCGCCCTGGCCGGGACGATCAGCTACGAGATCCTGGCCCGCATCAATCCGCTCGTTCCCCGGATCGTCGTCTGAAAATCTTTTTCTATACACTACTAATTCAGTAGTATTTGTTGTATCATGTCCGCGGAGTGTGAGGTGAGGTCATGACGATCGACCCGAAAACGAAGCTCGCTAACCCCGGCCCCGCGACCGCGTTCACCGATCGGGCCGCGAAGAAGGAGGTCCTGAAGGACATCATCCGCGACCTGCACCGCGGCGGCGATGTCGATGCGCTGAAGCAGCGCTTCGCCGGCCTCGTCCGCGACGTCTCGGGCGCCGAGATCGGGGCGATGGAGCAGGAGCTCATGGCGGAAGGCCTGCCGGAAGAAGAGGTCCGCAAGCTCTGCGACGTCCACGTCAAGGTCTTCGCGGAGTCCCTCGACGCCCAGCCGGCGCCCCAGGCCGTCCCGGGCCACCCCCTGCGCACCCTCGCCGACGAGAACCGGGCTCTGGAGACGCTCGTGGCCGAGACCCGGGCCGTCCTCGATCACGTTCGGAGCGAGCCCGGACATCGGGATTGGGCGGCCGACCGGGCCCGCCTCGCTTCGCTCGCCGGGTCGCTCGCCCTGATCGAACGCCATTACCTCAAGAAGGAGAACCAGCTCTTCCCGCGGCTCGAGGCGAAGGGCGTCAGCGGGCCGTCCAAGGTCATGTGGGCCGTCCACGACGACATCCGGGCCCATCTCAAGGAATTCCGGCGCGTCGTCGAGATGGGGGACGCCGCATTGGTCCTCAACACCGGCTCCTGGGTCCTCCAGGAGATCTCGGACATGGTCGGCAAGGAGGAGAAGGTCCTGTTCCCGATGTGCCTCGAGATGTTCGCCGACGCCGACTGGGTCAAGGTCAAGAAGGGGGAGGAGGAGATCGGCTACGCCTGGATCGCTCCCGCCCCGGCCTGGCCTTCGGCGGCGGGTCCGGCCGCTCCGGCGGCGGACACGGGGACGGATCTTCACCTCGATACCGGCGTCCTCACCGCCGAGCAGGTCGACCTGATGCTGACGCACCTGCCCGTGGACATCTCGTTCGTCGACGAGAACGACACGGTCCGCTACTACTCGGCGACGGCGGAGCGGATCTTCCCCCGTTCCCCCGGGGTCATCGGCCGGAAGGTCCAGAACTGCCACCCGCCCAAGAGCGTCGACGTCGTCGAGCGCATCCTTGCGGCGTTCCGGTCCGGGGAGCGGGACGAAGCCGCCTTCTGGATCGAATCTCAAGGCAAGTTCATCCACATCCGCTACTTCGCGATGCGGGACAAGCAAGGGAGCTACCGGGGCGCTCTCGAGGTCACCCAGGACGTGACCGCGATCCGGGGGCTCAAGGGCGAGAGGCGTCTGCTCGACTGGGACCGAAAGGCGGACGGAGAAGTATGACACCGGCGGAAATGCGGTGTTGTCAATAACGAAACGAGGGAGGTCGGACATGGCCGTCAAGAAAGCGAAGAAGAAGGACGCTCCGGCGAAACCGAAGGTCAAGGCGAAAGCCAAACCCAAGAACGCGCTCGAGTGCCGTATTTGCGGCTACCGCGTGATCGTGGACGAGGCCTGCGGCTGCGTCGAAGAGCACATCCTGCTCTGTTGCGGCGAGCCGATGGCCAAGAAATAAGGGCCCGCGACGGCCTTTCCCGGCGGCCGTGTTGTTTTGCGCGACCGGGCGGCGTAATATAAAAGGACTGGCGTCCTGAACACAGAGGAGTTGTCGATGAAAGAAAAGATCGAACAGGCTTTGAACAAGATCCGCCCCTCGCTCCGGGCCGACGGCGGCGACGTCGAGCTCGTCGAGGTCGGCGAGAACGGCGTCGTCAAGGTCAGGCTCAAGGGGGCCTGCGGCGGCTGCCCGATGTCCCAGCTGACCCTGAAGATGGGCATCGAGCGGATCCTGAAGAAAGAGGTCCCCGAGGTCACGTCGGTCGAGGCCGTCTGAGCCCCGGGCCGTCCGTACTCCCGTCCGGCCCGCGGCCGCTTCGGAACATGCCATGAGAAAAGTCTATCTCGATCACATCGCGGCGACCCCGCTCCTTCCCGAGGTCCGGGAAGCGATGCGGCCGTATCTCGAAGAGGCCTTCGGAAATCCCCAAAGCCTGCACGCGGCCGGCCGCGAGGCCCAGGAGGCCGTCGAGGCCGCCCGCGGCGACGTCGCCGCCCTGGTCGGCTCGCGGAGCGACGAGATCTATTTCACCGCGAGCGGCACCGAGGCCAACAATTTCGCCGTCAAGGGTCTGGCCCTCGGCCAGCAGGCGAAGGGCCGTCACGTCGTCGTCTCGGCCATCGAACATTCGTCGGTCCTCAACTCGGTCAAGGCCCTCGAAAGGCAGGGCTTCGCCGCGACCCTCGTTCCCGTCGACCGGACGGGGCGGGTCGATCCGGCCGAAGTCGGCCGGGCCCTGACCGGGAACACCGTCCTCGTCTCCATCATGACGGCCAACAGCGAGGTCGGAACGATCGAGCCGATCGCCGAGATCGCCGCCCTCTGCCGGGCCCGGGGCGTCCTCGTCCACACCGACGCCGTGGCCGCGGCGGGGACGGTCCCGCTCGACGTCAAGGCGCTCGGCGTCGACGCCCTGACCCTCGCCGGCGACCAGTTCTACGGCCCCAAGGGCTCGGCGGCGCTCTTCGTCCGCAAGGGCGTTCGCATCCTGCCGCTCGTCGACGGCGGCATCCAGGAGGGCGGGCGCCGGGGCGGGACCGAGAACGTTCCGGCCATCGTCGGTCTGGGCACTGCCGCCCGGCTGGCGGCGAGGGACATGGAGTCGCGCGCCGCGGCGCTCCGGCCGCTCCGGGACAGGATCCTCGACGAGCTGCCCCGGCGGATCGAGCATGTCGTCGTGACCGGCTCCCGGACCGACCGCCTGCCCCATCACGCCAGCCTCTGCGTCGAATTCGTCGAGGGCGAGGGCATGCTGCTGTTCCTGGACATGAACGGGATCGCGGCCTCGAGCGGGTCGGCCTGCACCTCCAAGGCGCTCAAGGCCTCGCACGTCCTCCTGGCCATGGGGTTCGACCACGCCACGGCGCAGGGTTCGCTCGTCTTCAGCCTCGTCTACCCGAGCGCCGGAGAGGACGTCGACGCGCTGCTCGAGGCCTTTCCGCCGATCGTCGACAGGCTGCGGAAGATGTCGCCGCTCTACACGGCGTTCCTGAAAGAGAGAGGATCATGATGTACAGCGACAAGGTCATGGACCATTTCGCCAATCCCCGCAACGTGGGCGTCCTGGCCGACGCCGACGGCGTCGGCCAGGTCGGCAACCCCGTCTGCGGCGACATGATGACGTTCTACATCAAGGTCGACGGCGGCCGGCTCGCCGACGTCAAGTTCCAGACCTTCGGCTGCGGGGCGGCCATCGCCGTCTCCAGCATGGTCAGCGAGATGGCCAAGGGCAAGACGATCGACGAGGCCATGGCCATCACCAACGATCTCGTCGCCGAGGAGCTCGGCGGCCTGCCGAAGAACAAGATGCACTGCTCGAACCTCGGCGCCGACGCGCTCCACGAGGCCATCAAGAACTACAAGGACAGGCAAGCGGGGGTGGTCCCGGCGGCCAAGCCGGAGGCGGACCTTCACGAACACGACGGTTGCGCCTGCCCCTACTGCGATTCTGCCCTCGAGGAGCAGGATAAGACGTTCTGCCGGGCCTGCCGGGTGGAATTCGAGGAGTGTCCCACTTGCGGCGGCATCACCAAGAAGGGCGATAAGACCTGCATCCACTGCGGCGCGCCGCTCGGGGCGAAGGGCTGAGACCTTGACGAGGACCGCGGGCGTGGAGGCGGCATGAGGACGGAGGAGATCCTGTCCCGGATCGCCGAGCTGAAGAAGCGGAAGAACGCCGTCATCCTGGCCCACAACTACCAGATCCCCGAGGTCCAGGACGCGGCCGACTTCACCGGCGACTCGCTCGAGCTCAGCCGCAAGGCGGCGGGCCTCGACGCGGCCACGATCGTCTTCTGCGGCGTCCAGTTCATGGCCGAGACCGCCGCCGTCCTCGCGCCGGGCCGGACCGTGCTCCTGCCCGAGATCGAGGCGGGCTGTCCCATGGCCGACATGATCAACGGCCGCGAGCTCCGCGCCTGGAAAGAAAGCCATCCCGGGCTCAAGGTCGTCTGCTACGTCAACACGAGCGCCGAGGTCAAGGCGGAGAGCGACATCTGCTGCACTTCCGGCAACGCGCTGGCCGTCGTCCGGTCCCTGGGCGTCGCGAAAGCCCTCTTCGTCCCCGACCGGAACCTGGCCGCCTACGTCGCCCGGGAAACGGGCGTCGAGCTCATCGCCTGGGAAGGCTACTGCCACGTCCACAACCGGTTCACGCTGAAAGACGTCCACGACGCCCGAGCCCTCCATCCAAGGGCCGAGGTCTGGGTCCATCCCGAATGCCCCCTGGACGTCATCGACGCCGCCGACCGGGTCCTGTCGACGGGCAAGATGGTCCTCGAAGCCAGGACCACGAAGCGGCCGGAGATCGTCATCGGCACCGAGAAGGGCATCCTCTACCGCCTGGCGAAGGAGAATCCCGCAACCTCCTTCTATCCGATGAGGGAGACCGCGCTCTGCCCCCACATGAAGATGACGACCCTGGCCAAGGTCCTCAGGGCCCTCGAGACGGACACCTACCGGGTGGAAGTCCCCCGGGACATCGCCGACCGGGCCCGCGGGTCCATCGAGGCCATGCTCAGGATATTCTGACCGCAACCACAGAGGAGATCACCGCATGAAGAAGATGACCGAAGAGAACGTCAAGGCCGCCCTCGCCGGCGAGAGCCAGGCCCACGTCAAGTACGCCGCCTTCGCCGAGAAGGCCGCCGCCGAGAAGCTGCCCAATATCGCCCGGGCCTTCAAGGCCAATTCCTATGCCGAGCAGGTGCACGCCACCAATTACGTCAAGACCCTCGGCGCCCTCGGCACGACCAGGGACAACCTGGCCGCGGCCGTCGGCGGCGAGACCTTCGAGATCGACGAGATGTATCCCGCCTTCATCCTCGTCGCCGAGTCCCAGGGCGAGAAGACGGCCGGGACGTTCCTCAACCAAGCCCTGGCCGCCGAGAAGGTCCATGCCGGCATCTACAAGGCCGCCCAGGCCGCCGTCGATGCGGGCCGGGACATCGACTTCAAAGCCATCCACGTCTGCGGCGTCTGCGGCTTCACCATGGAAGGCGACGCCCCGGACAAGTGCCCCGTCTGCGGCGCCCCGAAAGACAAGTTCGTCACGTTCTGAAGGCCGCTGCGGCCGAAGGAGGTTTCCATGTCCATCGATAAGGATCTCGCGGCCTGGCAGGTCCTCGGCGTGGCCATCCGGTCCGAGGTCGACGCCGCCGCTTTCTACACGCGACTCCAGGGACGGG
>Ga0316616_100000815_pt1 | contig 11323 bp, 10 predicted proteins | sample OWC_Aug_M1_C1_D1_FD_207660 | JGI IMG/M metagenome (GOLD analysis project Ga0316616, IMG submission 207660) | Wetland soil microbial communities from Old Woman Creek delta, Ohio, United States - OWC_Aug_M1_C1_D1_B | ecosystem: Environmental > Terrestrial > Soil > Wetlands | place: USA: Ohio...
TCAGCCAGGCGTTTTGTGATGAGCTTGTCGTCCACCTTTGGGAAGGAGGATCGTGGATTGAAGCGCATGATGTATTCCGCATTCCGACGATTCATGCCAAGGATTCCAAATTGATGGAGCCAGGAGTGGGTGCTCAAGCTCATGACGGTCCCCTCAACTTCCGGAAGCGAATAAACTCTGAGAGCCGATAGCCCGTATAACGGCCGATGAGCACCTGGAAAGCTGCTACCGCAAACAGGAGTTCAGGATAGACAAAGAAAGTGAGTTGGAGAGACTCGAAATGAAGGATCTGGTGTGTGATCGCAGCGACCACCGCACTTCCAGCAGCCGTCCAGAGTCCTTCCCGGACACCAGCTTCCTCGGTGATGATATAGAAGCGCTCAATGGTCATGGTCAGAATGACAAAAGGAAGTAGTCCTACCGCCATGAGTTCTCTTAACCCAAATTTGTTTCCAAGGAGAGCAAAGACCGTAAAGGAGAGGACCACCAGTGTGAGAATGACGGATAAACGAGGAACCAGGAGAAGGCGGAGTTTGTTTATCCAACGGCGGACAACATATCCGATGAGGACGACGCCCGCGAAGATTCCCAGTCCATAGAAAAGTCCTGTATTCCGAAAGGCAAGGGCCATGAGGACAGGCATGAAGATACCGAAGGTTGGGAAGCCCACCAAATTTCGCAATAGGCAGATCATCAGGGCTCCGATCGGAACCAGAAGCAGGATGCGAAAGGTTCTCTGGAAATCGGTTGGGAGACGAAAAAGGGACCAACGGTCGAGAAGGCGGTCCGAACGCATGATGCGCTCAAAGTGTATGCGCCATTGGCTCATGATCTGGCGGTTCAATGTCCAACGGACCTCTGATAATTCCCCATGGATGACACGAAAAGTGGGCATTCCATCCGTTGTCAACGAAAGAAGCGGGGCAGGTTTTTGATAAATTTCACCTTTCTCAGGTTGGAGGCTCTCCCACTCTTGGCCTGTCCAAACCTCAATCCAAGTTAGGGTTGCGTGGGTGGTACTCTCAGCTAATTCCAGTCCTTCCACCACTCGAGCAGGGAGATCAGCAGCTCGCAGTAATGCAAGCAATGCATCCCGTTGGCCATGTTTTTCTTGGAAACCTTGCCAGGCTTGGAGGTCGTGAGCATCAGGAGGTGGAGTTCCCCAAAACCCTTTACATGTTGCAGCGATTCTTCGAAGCCGGTCCGCCGGCGGTAGGGAATCCCATTTTTTTGCTAAACGCTTACTCAATGACTGCCCTTCCTTCCCAACATTCGGGGGGTAAGGTCCAAGGGTTGGCGGTTTAGTTTTAAAGGACCGTTGCGGCCGGACTTGGATGGTTGAACTGTATCCAATCGTTTCCCCCTCCGAGTTGAGAATCCCGGACCAGACGCCGATCTGGTTTAATCCTTCACGAAGGAGATTAAAATTGAGTGTTCCAGAACGGATTCGTTCCTCAGCCACCATTTGTCCCCGATGGGTATAAGGAACTCCGATCATCACCGTGGTTTCTTTCTCCCCACCTTTGACATGGGCATCCATGGAGAGTTGCCATACCTTTTCTGGGGCGGCAGGGAGAATCGGGTATTTAAGCCAGATGATGCGGTAGCTAATGAGAGCGAGAGAGAGAACCAGGAGCGCCACCGCCAGCAGGACTGCAGGACGCTTCATTCTGAGGGAACCTCCGGACAGCTTGGGGGAAGACAATTCGAGTGCATACAGTCCACCACAAAGTTTCCTTTAAGGGCGGTGCGACCTAAAATAAGCGGATATTTAACCATGGAGCGATCATTGAGATTTACATGGATGCGCAGCCGCTTGGGGCCAACACAGAGTTCCATTTCCACGACGGGTCGTCTCTCTCGACTCTCAGCAGATCGAATGGTTTTCCAGCCAACGACGGGTAGTTGTAAATGCAGGTCACCGTACTTTTTGGGTAACTTAAATTCTGCGATGTTGTCATATACCTTGAGCTCCCGCGCATCCAAAGAAGATGTCGCTGCTCCGGTATCAATTCGAGCAGGAAGTTTCACACCCCATGGCAAGAGGATCACATCCTCTACTAAACCGATTGTCATTTTCTCTTCGGTATTAGCCATAACAGGAATAAGAAAAAAAACCATGGCTGAGATTAAAATAGAGATCAATCCCATCCCACTCCTCCACCGGACATTGAAAACATTAAAAAGTGGATGACCATTTCTTGTTATTCTTAACGATTATAAAACAACTATAGCAAATTTGATTGCTATTAAATAGTGGTCTTAGAGGTTTAAGCATTTATACAAGATGCGAATCGGGGAGATACCCCCCTAAAGAGGTCATGAGCTCCCGGCTCTCCATCAATGTCGAGGCAGACCCCTCCTTGATCACGCGCCCATTTCTCAGGAGATATCCTCGTTTGGAGATACTTAAAGAAAGATGGATCTCTTGTTCTACAATAAAGAGCGTAAGTCCCTTCTGGTTCATTTCCCTGAATGTGTCGAAGACTTCCTCCATTAAACGAGGAGCTAATCCTAAGGAAGGTTCATCCAGCAACAGGAGTTTAGGACGTCCCATCATGGCCCTTCCAATGGAGAGCATTTGCTGCTCCCCTCCGCTGAGAGTCCCCGCTCTTTGATGAATTCTTTCTTTTAGGATAGGGAGGAGCTGATCGATCCATTCCAAATCTTTTTTTATCTCCTTCTTTTCATTCCGATGAAGATAGGCTCCCATCATAAGATTATCCATCACAGAAAGGGTAGGGAAGATATGGCGTCCTTGAGGAACATGCCCTATTCCTTTGGAAACAATCTTATAGGGGTTCAGGTTGGTAATATCCTCCCCTTCGAAGAGGATCCTTCCTTCAGTGGTCTTCAGGATTCCGGAGAGGGTGAGCAAAAGGGTTGTTTTTCCCGCCCCATTAGGACCTAAGAGAGAGACGATTTCTCCCTGTTTTACTTCCAGAGAGATTTCATGTAATGCGGGTAAAGGCCCGTATTGGACAGTCAGTTTTTTTATCTTAAGCATCAGCCCTACGATAAAACAATGTCAAATGTCAAAGCGCAAAGTTCAAATGAATTGGTCATGGCCGATTGATCACCCACGAACCATGAAAATAATTGCAACTCCCCTCCCCCTTGATGGGGGAGGGTGCGCCTGCCTGCCGGTAGGCAGGGGTGGGGGTGAGCAATTTATCTTTATCCCCCTCACCCCAGCCCTCTCCCGCCAGGGGAGAGGAGGCTTATTTTCTGTGTAATTCCAAAGCCCAAAATTTCAAATTTGACATTCATTTGACATTTGAATTTTGTCATTTGGAATTTGTGATCAAACCCGTTTTAGTTTCCCGGCAGAACCGGGAGTTAAGTACGCCTCCCTCACCGCTGTATTTCTTTTCACTTCACCCGGTGTTCCCTCAGCAATGAGCTTGCCATCGTGGAGGACGGCTATCTCCTCTGCGAGTCCCATCACCATCCCCATGTGATGTTCGACGATGAAGATCGTGACTCCCTCCCGGCTGATTTGTAAGAGTCGCTCTGAAAGCTGCTGCATTTCATTCAAAGTCAGTCCGGAGGCAGGTTCATCTAAAAGGAGGAGTTCCGGCTTCATGGCAAGGGCCCGGCCTAATTCTAGAAGCTTTTGTTTACCATAGGGGAGTTGGGAAGCCATGGATTCCCATTTGCCCAACAGACCCAGAGAGTCGAGGATCTCCTTCCCTTCCTTCAACGTTTCTCTTTCCGACCTTCTGATCCAGGGCAACCAGAGCCCATAGGAGAATAGACCTCCTTTCAACCTCCGATGCATCCCAGCCATGACGTTTTCCACCACCGTCATGTTTCCCAAAATCTGAAGCGTCTGAAACGTTCTCCCCAATCCCAGGGCCGATATTTCGTGTGGGGCCATGGAAGTAATTTCATTTCCTTTAAAGTAGATTTTTCCTGAATCCGGTTTCTCCACACCACTGATTAAATGGAAGAGAGTACTCTTCCCCGCTCCATTCGGCCCGATCAGTCCCTTGATGCCTCCCTGCTCTACATTTAATGAAAGCTGGTCGAGAGCGACAACCCCGTCATATTCTTTTAAGACTTTTTCTATCGAGAGCAGTGACATTAGAGTTTTCCCCTATCTCTCTTCTTCTTTTTCGCCCAATAACCGATCAGGTAGATCACCCTCACATTCAGGCGTGCTCCAATACCGTCCGGGAAGAATAGGAGTAGTAAGATCAAGATGACCCCGTAGATAGGAAGGCTATATTCTTGATATTTACTTAAGATATCCATAAGCCAGGAGAGGAGGATTGCTCCGGCAACAGGACCGTAAAGATTCCCCATCCCTCCCAGGATGACCATCATGACAATCAGAACAGTGAGTCCTAAGCTAAAAGCCTCGGGATTGGCGATGGACATGACGCAGGCGAAAAGACTCCCAGCCATTCCAGCATAGGCTGCACCCAAGACAAATATTTCTAACTTAATGCGAGGAACATTAATTCCCACACTTGAGGCGGCATCCTCGCTGGCGGCCACAGCCAAAAGGGCGCGACCTATTTTAGAGCGAACCAGATTTTTTGAAAAGACGAATAATCCGATGAGCACTCCCCAAACGAGATAATACTGTTTAAGATAAGTATCGAAGGAGAACCCCATGATAGAAAACCAAGGAATGCCAAAGATCCCGATGACTCCACCGGTAAGGTGAGTAGACTCCCGAACGATGACCAAAAATATTTCTCCGAACCCGAGCGTCGCCAATGCTAAGAAGTATCCTTTCAGTTTGAGGATGGGCCTACCGATCAAATAAGCCATCGCAGCCGCTGAAACCGCGGAAGCCCAAAAAACTACAAAGGTTGGAAGGGCATAACGAGTTGTTAGGATGGCGGTCGTATAGGCACCGATTCCAAAGAAGGCGGCATGTCCTAAAGAAATCTGCCCGGCATAACCCATAAAGAGGCTGAGTCCCAAAGCCAGGATGGCATAGATCCCTGCTAAGACCATGAGGTGATTAAAGTGTGGATCAGACCAGATCAGAGGTGCCAGACCTATCGCGCCAAGATAAAAGAGGTCTTTCTTTTTAAACTCTTTTTTATGATAAAGGTATGGGTCTGGTGCAATTAAAGAAAGTAACCAGAGGGGCACCAAATAGAAGAGGTCTCGTTTTCTAAATTCTTTTTTTGTCTTATCTACCATCGGCGGCTATCGATAAAAGGTGAACCTAAAATTCCTTTGGGTCGAAAGTATAAGATCAGTAATAAAATGATGAAGGCGACGGCATCCTTATAACCAGAAGGGATGAAGGCTAAACTTAAAGATTCCACAATTCCGAGGACAAACCCGCCAAGAATTGCGCCACTGCTCTTCCCCCAGCCCCCTAAGACGGCTCCAACAAAACCCTTGAGACCGAGAAGGGTTCCAGAACTATAGCTGGTAAAAAATATCGGGGTGATCAGGATTCCGGCAAAGGCGCCAACTCCGGCACTCACGCCAAAAGCTAAAAAGACCATGAGGTTTCTTGATATCCCCAACAGATCCGCTCCTAAAGGATCCGTAGAGCTTGCCTCCATCGCCTTTCCCAATAATGTCCGATGGGAGAGAAGGTAGAGAAAGATCAGTAATATAAATGTGGATAACAAGACCCAGACGCTCTGGGGAAGAATAGATATTCCCCAAAAATGGAGGGGTTGCTCGCTGGAGAAAGGGGGAAGGGCTTTAGGCAGGGTTCCAAAGACAAGACCACTCGTACTACTGAGAAAGATGGAAGCCCCTAACGTGGCCATGAGGAGGATGAGGATGGAGGCCTTTCGCAAGGGATAGACGACTAAGACATGCATCACGAAGCCAATAAGGATAACCATCGATATGGCAATCAGAGCCGCTAAAGGGTAGGGGAGGCTTACCTCTTTCAGGAGAAAGAAGGTGGTTACCCCCCCTAACATGACAAACTCCCCTTGAGCAAAATTGATGATTTGGGAAGCCCTGGAGATGGTCACAAATCCCAAGGCGACCAAGGCGTAGATCGCTCCGATCGTAATGCCCGACGTGAAAAGCTGTGGGAGATAAGTCAAAAAGTCCATAAGATCTAACCATTAAAAAAGGGGTGAGCCTCTTTAAAGGTTTGCTCACCCCTTGATTTACCATAGAACTTATTTTTTCTTCAACTTTTATTCGTGTCTTCTATTCGTATCCTGGGAATTTTATCCGTTTGAACTTTCCCCCTTCGATCCGGATGAAAACCATGTCTTTTTTACTCAATCCATCGTGGTCGGTAGGGCTGTAATTGTAAATCCCATGACAATTCTTTAGCCCTTTGGTGTTCTCCAGAGCATCCCTGAATGTTTCCCGGGTGACCTTCCCTTGGCATCGCTTCAGAGCATCGTAGATAAGCGAGATCGTATCATGGGCGTGACCGGCTATTTGGTCTATCCCCACACCATAGCGTTCCTTATATCGCTTATCAAAATCAAGGATCACAGGACGGACAGGATCATTCTCATCGAGTTGATCCGGAACGACAGGCTTTCCGGCACCGAATTCTACTCCTTCCATGGCTTCTCCACCCAGGGCGATGATAAAACCGAATCCAAAGGCATGGGTTCCGAGGATCGGAATCTTCACTCCCAGCGTCCGTAAGTTCTTACAGATAATAGGTCCAGGTGGTCCGGCGGTACAGGCATAGAAGACATCTATCTTTTCTTTTTCAATAATGGGTTTAAGCTTAATGAGCTGAGGAGTCATGTCGATGTCCGTCGGCTTGTGGGTTTCCTTAGAAAGGATGACCTTCATCCCCTTTTCCTCGCCAAACTTTTTATAATATTCAGCCAGGCTCTGGGCTAAGGGATGGGCCGCATAGAAGACAAGGGCTTTTTTGTATTTCCGGGCCAAGGAGAGATCCACCAATTTCTGTGAAACAATGATATCGCTCTGGGCAATGTTAAAAGCCCACTTTTGTTTTAAGGCCCGAACCTGAGGATTGGAAGGGCAGATGATGATATTGGTGATCTTTTCCCTTTCGGCGATGGCCCGGCTTGTCGCCTGTAAATTGTCCTCAAAGGGCCCTACCACGGCGATGATTTCTTTGTCTTTGGTAAACTTGGTGATATTGGCTGCCACTCTCGCTAAATCAAAACCGTTATCCTCAAAGAGGAGCTCTATGGGTAGGCCCGCAACCCCACCCATTTTATTAATTCTCTCCACTTCCAACACCATGGCGTTTCTCACGGTCTTGGTCACCTCAGCCCAGGGGCCGGTGAATTCAAGGTTGACCCCGATCTTATACGATTTCTCAGCGACATACGCGGGGGAAGCCCAAACAACGAGAATCAGGATTAACATTGGTATTATGAGGGCCATCCTTTTCATTGTAAAGCCTCCTTGAGTTTAAGAACATGTAGCGCCCCCATTTACTGGGGGCGGATAGGTTAACGCCGGCAGTAAATGCCGACGCTATATTATATTACAGGTACTTCTGGATCAGGACCTCTGCGATCTGAACGGCATTGAGGGCAGCACCCTTTCGGATGTTGTCCGCGACGATCCACATATTGATGCCGTTGGGAATAGATTCGTCTTCCCGAATTCTTCCTACAAAGGTTTCGTCTTTGCCCGCTGCATAGATGGCCAGGGGGTATTCAGATTTCTTCGGATCATCCACGACGACAACCCCGGGGGCCTTTGAGAGAATCTTTCTCACTTCATCCGGTGACAATTTCTTTTCTGTCTCGATATTGACCGATTCGGAATGGCCATAGAAGACAGGGACCCTTACGGTGGTAGCCGTGACGCGGATAGAGTTGTCTTCCATGATCTTTTTTGTCTCATTGACCATCTTCATCTCCTCTTTGGTGTAACCATTCTCGAGGAAGACATCAATATGGGGAAGGCAGTTGAAAGCGATCTGATGAGGATAGACCTCTTTCTTAATCTCCTGCTGGTTATAAATGGAGAGGATCTGGTTCTCTAACTCTTTGATGGCTCTCTTTCCTGTTCCCGAGACCGCCTGGTAGGTGGAGACCACCACCCTTTTGATCCGGGCGACATCGTGAATGGGCTTCAGCACGACCACCATCTGAATGGTCGAGCAGTTGGGGTTCGCGATAATATTCTTTTTTGGATATTGGGCGATCGCATGAGCATTTACTTCCGGGACCACAAGAGAGACTTCAGGGTCCATCCGGAAGGCGCTGGTGTTGTCGATAACCACGCAACCGGCCTTTCCGGCAATGGGGGCAAACTTCTGGCTGACGGACCCTCCAGGAGAGAAGAGTCCAATATCCATTCCTGCAAAGGAGTTTTCATCCATGACCTCAACGGTATACTCCTTTCCTTTGAACTCCAGTTTTGTGCCAGCCCCCCTTGTGGAGGCAAGAAGTTTCAATTTATCTACTGGAAAATTTCTCTGCTGCAGAGTAGCCACCATCTCGTTTCCCACGGCACCCGTGGCTCCAGCAACCACCACATTGTATTTCTCTTTTTTCATAGACCCCTCCGTTCTTTACTCTTACAATATTTCATTAATATGTGCCACATAAATTGAAATTTCAGGGCTACCTACAAAGACTATTCGTTTAGATCATTCTTATTTTAAACATTGGGGTTTGTTTCGAATTTCTGAATTAGGATTTCGTATTTATAAAAAATAGGGGTGTCCTTTTGAACACCCCCTTGTTCTTTAGATACCACTTTGTATCTGTTTATAAATAGGAGAAAAAAGGGGAGATTGTCAAGTGGAAATTTAGGTCTTTTCCTTCTTCCTCTTTTTTCGAAGGTGTCGGATTAATCCTCCATCCCTGATTAGATCCTGCATAAAGGTGGGGATGGGCTTTGCAAAAAATTTTTTCTGTTGCGTCAGGTCGAAGATTTCACCCGTGGTGAGGTTCACTCGGACTTGATCCCCTTCTCGAATGGCCTCAGACGCCTCGGGGGATTCTAAAAGAGGAAGGCCGAGGTTAAGTCCATTCCGGTAAAAGATCCTTGCAAAGCTTTTCGCGATAATACAAGAGATCCCGGCTGCTTTTAATGCAAGGGGCGCATGTTCCCGGGAGGAGCCGCAGCCGAAATTCTTTTCCGCTAGAAGAATATCACCCTTCCTAACTTCTTGAGAAAACTCAGGCCGCTCATCTTCCATGACATGTTTTGCCAGTACTTTGCCATCAGACTGATTCAGGTAGCGAGCAGCGATGATGGCATCCGTATCGATATCCGATCCAAATTTCCAGATTCTTCCTTCAATCTTCATCGAATTTTCCTAACCCAAAACTTTCCCCTCCCCTGGCGGGAGGGGATAAAGGGGAGGGAGACTGGTTTGACAAGCTCACCATGAATGCATTCTGACCTTGTCGAAAGGTCACCCCCACCCTCACCCTCCCCCATCAAGGGGGAGGGGAATCAGAGGTATTTATTTTTTCACGACTTCTTCCGGATGGCAGATCCTTCCTTTCACTGCACTGGCGGCCGCCACTGCCGGACTGGACAGATATACTTCGCTTCGGGCGTGGCCCATCCTCCCTCGAAAATTACGATTGGTGGTGGCTAGGGCCCTTTCCCCTGCTGCCAAGACGCCCATGTGTCCCCCCAGACAGGGACCGCAGGTGGGCGGACTGATGACCGCGCCTGCTGAAAGAAATATTTCAAAGAGCCCTTCTCTCAGGGCCTGATGATAGATTTCCTGAGTCGCTGGAATGATGATGAGACGCAAGGAGGGAGCTATCTTTTTGCTCTTTAAAATCTTGGCTGCCACACGAAGGTCATCAAGATGCCCATTGGTGCAAGACCCGATGATGACTTGGTCGATCTCAATCTTTCCAATCTCCCTTACATCCTTCACATTGGATGGAATGTGCGGAAGAGCCACTTGGGGGTGGATCTTGGAGGCATTATATTCTCGCACCTCTGTATAATGGGCATCTGGATCACTTCGATAAATTTGATAGGGTCTCTTAGCCTTGGGTTTGACGAACTGATGAGTAATGTCATCCGGTTCAATGATCCCGTTCTTTGCGCCGGCCTCAATGGCCATATTGGCCATGGTGAATCGGCTTGCCATGGAAAGATTCTGGATAGCCTCTCCACAAAATTCCATCCCCTGATAGAGAGCTCCATCGACTCCGATATCCCCGATGGTAAAAAGAATCAGATCCTTTCCAGAAACCCAGGGGTTGATTTTTCCGTAGTAGATGAATTTGAAGCTCTCTGGAACCTTAAACCAGAGTTTTCCCGTTGCCATGGCTGCACCAAGGTCTGTGCTACCCACCCCCGTTGAGAAAGCGCCAAGAGCCCCGTAGGTGCAGGTATGACTGTCCGCTCCGACGACGACCTCTCCAGGGAGGACCAGACCCTTTTCAGGGAGAAGGGCATGTTCAATCCCACATTCTCCGATTTCAAAGAAGTGGGTGAGGTGTTGTGATTTGGCAAACCTCCTGAGGACCTGACACTGTTCTGCAGAGAGAATGTCTTTGGCCGGCGTGAAGTGGTCAGGAACGAGGACGACCCGATCACGATGAAAGACCTTTTTTGCACCGATCTCCTGGAAGGCTTTGATAGCAAGAGGAGCGGTGATATCGTTCCCGAGGGCGAGGTCGATTCGGACATTAAGAAGTTCTCCAGGAACCACTCTCTTTTTCCCCGCATGCGCAGCCAGGATCTTTTCTGTAATCGTCATCGGATGATTCGTTTTCATATTCTTCTATCTTATATGAAGCATGGGGCATAGGGCATAGGGCAAGGAGTAAAAGTTCTTAACGCTTTGCGCTTAGCGCCATGCGCTTTGCGGCTCACATTGCCACCAACTTCTGTTTCTTAAATTCCATTTTATTGAGGGCATTGATATAGGCCTTGGCACTGGCTACGATCACATCTGTGTCCGCCCCCTGACCAATCACAGTCTGACCCTTTTCCTCCAGTCTGACGGTGACCTCTCCCTGAGCCTCTGTTCCACTGGTGATGGCGTTGATAGTAAATTGTAAGAGCTTTGACTTGGTGCGTGTGATCTTCTTAATCGTTTTGAAGGTGGCATCGACAGGGCCATCCCCAAAACCTGCCTCCAGCATGAGTTGACCATCCACCTCCATCTGGACCGTTGCAGTAGGCACGGTGACATTTCCGGCAACGACATTGATATAGACCAGCTTAAATCGGCGAGGCATTCGGAGGATCTCTTCCACCACGATCGATTCAATATCCTCATCATAGATATCACGTTTTTTATCGGCAAGCTGTTTGAAACGTCTGAAGGCGAGCTCCAGGTCTGCTTCGGAGAGACGATATCCAAGGTCCTTCACTCTCTCCCTGAAGGCATGACGCCCAGAAAGTTTTCCCAAGACGATGGAAGTTTTTGGGATTCCCACGGAGTCCG
>Ga0316616_100000816_pt1 | contig 11319 bp, 6 predicted proteins | sample OWC_Aug_M1_C1_D1_FD_207660 | JGI IMG/M metagenome (GOLD analysis project Ga0316616, IMG submission 207660) | Wetland soil microbial communities from Old Woman Creek delta, Ohio, United States - OWC_Aug_M1_C1_D1_B | ecosystem: Environmental > Terrestrial > Soil > Wetlands | place: USA: Ohio...
TCCAGATTACGCTTTGCATTCAGCACAGCATAATAGGCCTGCTTGACACTGAATATCACCTGGTCCTCAGTGCTCATGAGGTCTGCCTTTGCAGAATCAATATTGAGTTTTGCAATACTCACCTGGGTCATGGTTCTCCAGAAGTCAAAGATCGTCTGCGATGCGATGACATCCGTTGCATACTGCCAAAAGGAGTGCGTTGTCGGGGTACTCCCCAGAACGCCTCCTGTTCCCGACGTATTCGTTGTTGGCTGATATCGTCTATAGCCCAAAGATGCATCTACTTGAGGATAATATTCTGACTCTGCCTGGCCCTTCCTTGCATTAAAGGCCTCTACATTGCCCCGGGCCGCATAGATACTAGGATGCATTTTGAGGCCAATCTCCACGCACCGTTCAACATTAAGGACCTCTCCCTTTTTAATGATCTCTTCGGCGTTGACAACAACAGGTAAAACAAAGACGAGTACTGCAAGAAAAAAAGAAAGTATTTTCATAATATAGAATCCTCCAATGCTGCTGGATATTGTAATAAAATGAACCACAGAGAAGACTGAGAGAAAAAGCAACCACTGAGTGCACAGAGCTTTTTAAAAAATAATAATTCTTTTTTCATCATGTCCTCTGTGGTGAGTTTATTTGGTTTCATGTTTTCTCCTCTTTTTGCGTATGCTCTAAATATTCTACACGAATTATTCCTAAGCTTGTACCCCTTTTGCCCTGCGACGGTCCTTGTATGTCCGGAACCTCTGCACCGTCACCTGTTGGACCCGGTCCATATAGTAGTAAACCACGGGAGTAATATACAATGTCAGAAGCTGGGAGACCAGCAGTCCTCCTACAACCGCAAGTCCCAGAGAGCGTCGTGAATCAGCCCCGGCGCCAAACCCGATGGCGATCGGCAGTGTGCCCATAAGGGCCGCCATAGTGGTCATCATGATCGGTCTGAAACGGACAATCGCGCCCTCGAAGATAGCGTCCATCGGCGCCTTTCCCTCATTCCTCTGGGCCTCCAGGGCAAAGTCAATCATCATAATAGCGTTCTTTTTTACGATGCCGACGAGCATGATGATCCCGACAAAGGCGTACAGGTTCAGGTCTTTGCCGAAGATCAGCAGGGTAATCAGGGCGCCGAAGCCGGCCGACGGAAGGCCGGATAGTATTGTCAGCGGATGGATGTAGCTTTCGTAAAGAATACCGAGCACAATATAGATCACCACAATAGCGAGGACCAGGAGAGCAGCCAACCCTTTAGTGGAGGCCTGGTAGACCTGTGCAGTGCCCTGAAATCCGGTAGTGATGGAGGCAGGCAGCGTCCTGGCCTCTTTTTCAACGGCAGCCACAGCGTCACCCAGTGGAATTCCCGGCTTGAGATTGAAGGAGATAGTGACCGCTGTGATCTGTCCCAGGTGGTTCACAGATAACGGCCCCAACCCCTTGCTCAGCGTCGCCAGTGAAGAGAGCGGCACAAGTTGGCCGGAATTCGACCGCACATAAAGCATTCCCAGGGCCGAAGGGTCAAGTCTGTACTGCGGGTCCAGTTCCATTATAACCTGGTACTGGTTTGAGGGTGAGTATATAGTCGAGACCTGACGGGTGCCGTAGGCAGAGTAGAGGGCTTCCTCAATCTGGTCGGCGGTAATACCCAGGCTGGCGGCCCTGTCGCGGTCGATCACCAGATTTACCTGGGGGTTCTTGATCTGCAGGTCGCTGGTCACGTCCTGGATCATGGGCAGCCCGCGCAACTTTGACTCGAAAGCGGCTGAGTTCGCGTAAAGGTCATCTGTGTCCGGACTCTGCAGCACAAACTGGTACTGGGCCTTGGAAAGCGTGGCCTCCAGACGGATAGGAGGCGGGTTCTGCATGAACATGATAATGCCGGGGACCCCCATCACCTTCGGACGGAGTCTCTGTATTATCTGGTCCGCATTCAGTTTGCGCTCGCTGCGCGGCTTAAGCTTCATGAACATGAAGCCGCTGTTGGAGCCGACCCTCGTGCCGCTGGCCCCGACCGACGACATAAAGGCCTCGACATCAGGGTCCTGACGCACGATCTCGGCCAGTTTCTGCTGATGTTGTTTCATGTCCTCAAAGGAAGAGCCCTGTGCTCCCTCGGTGATCGCAAAGATCGCCCCTATATCATCAGTAGGAAGCAGTCCAGTGGGCATCTTGGCAAATAGCCAGACCGTAACCACTGTCATAAGCAATACCACGGCGATGGTAATCCGGCGGTAGTTGAGCACACGCCGGAGAGTCCGCTCGTAAAGGTTGCGCAGGCCGTCAAAAAACCGCTCCATAGAGTTATACAGCCGGCCATGCCGCTCCTCACCCGGAGGTCTGAGGAAAAGGCTGGCGAGCATAGGGGTGAGCGTCAGGGAAACCAGCCCGGAGATAAGTATCGCCACTGTAATGGTCACAGCGAATTCGTGGAGCATCCTGCCGAGCATCCCTGCCATAAAAAGGACCGGGATAAAAACAGCGACCAGGGAAATAGTCATCGACAGGATCGTAAAGCCGATTTCCTTCGAGCCTCTGAAGGCCGCGTCCATCGGTGTCTCGCCGTGCTCCATGTGACGGACAATGTTTTCAAGCATGACGATCGCATCGTCTACCACAAAGCCGACCGACAGGGTCAGCGCCATCAGGGTAATGTTGTTCACCGAGAAACCAAGACTGTACATGGCCGCAAAGGTCCCGATGATGGAGAGCGGCAGGGCAAGACTCGGAATAATTGTAGCAGATAGGTTCCGCAGAAACAGGAAGATCACCATAATGACCAGCCCTATCGTCAGCAACAGGGTGAACTTGACATCTGAAACCGACTCTCTTATCGTTTCCGTGCGGTCAAAGAGGGTGTTCAACTCAACAGAAGCCGGCAATTGGCTGCGAAAGATGGGGATCTGTTTCTTGATGTTGTCGACCACCTCGATGGTATTGGTCCCCGGCTGACGCTGGACAGCCAGGACAATGGCGCGGTTCGACTTGCCTGCTGTGTTGTACCATGCAGCGACCTTGTCGTTTTCCACGCTGTCAGTCACCTTGGCGATGTCCTGCAGACGCACGGGAGAGGCATCGCGATAAGCCACGATCATCGGCCTATACGCCGCGGCATTGTAAAGCTGGCCGGTCGCCTGGATAGTGAAAGCCTGTTTGGCGCCTTGGAGACCTCCTGTAGGCAGGTTAACGTTCCAGTTTGCCAGGGCGGCCGAGACCTCATCCAGACCGATCTTCCGGTTTGCCAGGGCCTGCGGGTCGAGCTGTACCCTCACAGCATATTTCTGTGATCCAAAGACCTGCACCTGGGCCACACCGTCGATCATGGAGATACGCGGTGAGATAATAGTGTCAGCATATTCGTTAACATCCGAAAGTGGAAGTGTCTGAGAGTTGAGGGCCAAATAAATGACCGGCTGGTCAGCAGGGTTGACCTTCTGGTATGACGGAGGACTCGGCATGTCCCTTGGGAGCTGGCGGGCCGATTTTGAGATGGCTGCCTGTACGTCCTGCGCAGCAGCATCGATATTGCGCTCAAGAACAAATTTGAGGGTTATGATCGACACCCCCTGACCGTTGGTAGAGGTCATGGAATCCAGGCCTGCGATAGTTGAGAACTGCCGCTCCAGGGGAGTGGCCACCGCGCTTGCCATTGTGTCCGGGCTTGCCCCCGGCAGGTTGGCAGTCACCTGAATTGAAGGGAAATCGATATTCGGCAGGTCATTCACCGGCAGTATCCGATACGCAAAGATCCCGAAGATCATCACCGCAAGCATGACAAGACTGGTCATAATCGGCCGTCTTATAAAGAGATGGGAAATATTCATTTTGACTTGTCCTTTGCAGGGGCTCCAGTCTGCTTGCCCTGACCCATGGTCTTTGCTCCCTGCCCGTTGCTCCCGGCCGCCTGCGGCTGCTTTATCGCTACCTTGCCCCCCGGGATGATGCGCACCTGACCGTCGGTGACAACCTGCTCATCAGGCACGACCCCTTTTTCGATGACCGTCAGCCCCTCGAATTCAACTCCAGCGATGACAGGACGGAGTTCGGCAGTGTCGCCCTTCACCACATAAACAAACTGGCCCTGCTGACCGGTCTGCACCGCAGCCGAAGGAACAACTGTCGCGTCCTTCCTGAGAGCAAGGGTCATCACCACATTCACAAACTGACCGGGCCAGAGACGCCGGTCCTGGTTAGGAAAAGAGGCCTTCAGCATTATAGTCCCGGTCGCCCTGTCCACTGCGTTGTCAATAAAACTCAGACTGCCGCTGACCGGGCTTCTATCTTCCGAGGATAAAAAGGCCTCAACACCAAGCTTTCCTTCAGCCATGTATCTCCTGATCTCAGGGAGGTCCTTCTCAGGCACGGTAAATGTTACATTCACCGGCTGTATCTGGTTGATGACCACCATAGGCGTATCAGCGTTGGCCTTGACGAGGTTGCCCTCATGCAGCAACAGGCTGCCAGCCCTGCCGCTGACAGGCGCGTAGATGGAACAGTACCCGAGTTGGAGCTTCGCATTTTCGATCTGTGCCTGATCAGCCTGGACTACGGCTGAAAGCGCATCAGCATTCGTCCTGAGCTGCTCATACTGCTCCTGGGACACGTATCCCTTCGTGGCCAGTTCCGCATAGCGGCCAGCATCCTTTTTTGCGTTTTCGAACTGGGCCCTGTCTCTTGCAAGAGTTGCCTCAGCCTGTCTTAATGCTGCCTCAAAAGGCCGGGGGTCAATAGTAAAGAGGAGCGCGCCTTTTTGGACGTCCTGCCCCTCGGTAAAGTGGACCCTGTTCAGGACGCCGTCTATCCGCGCCTTGATACCCACGGTTGTATAAGGCTCGACATTGCCCATCGTTCGCAGTTGCACAGGCACACTCTTCCGGTAGGCCGTCTCAACGGTTACCGGAGCGGGAGGCGGCCCTGACTGCTCTGATTTTTTACCTGAACAGCCGCTGAGAAGAAATACCCCCAGGCCGACCATGAAAATGCCGGCAGCCAGGCTCTTCCATGCGCCTACTGCCTTCTGGTCCGCGCCTGATGCCTCTGCCACTATTTTGATCTGATTTTTCATAGATGACCTCGTTCTTTCCATGTATGTATATTTTGATATATTCGTAAATAGTCTTTCCTGTTATCCTGAAGCCTTCGTTTTGTCACCCTGAGTGCAACGAATGGTCTCGTATCTCAGGATAGGCCCCGGGAAAGGTCTCTCCAACTATAGGAAAGTGCGAGATTCTTCACGGAGCTTGTAATGAGCCGAACGACGAGATTCTTCGCTATGCTCAGAATGACAAGGCGAAGGGCTCAGAATGACAATTCCTTGGTCTTACGACATTCTACGAGTCCGTCAGTTTTCTCTCCTGTAATTTTTGGCTATATTATGAGCTCTGGTCGCCAGCTTCTTCCGGCAAGCTTCCTTGTCAACCCTTGAGAGCCCCAGTATAATCAGATCCCCAAGACCCTTTTCAGTAATGGCACTTTCGCCGTCCAGTGCCATCGAAAGCACAACGCCCCTCAGCGTTGACATAATGATCCTTGCCGCCTCTTCTGTATTGCATGCCCTGAACACACCCTCAGTGATCCCATTTTTGAGGACCTTCGTCAGCAGTTCGATCTGGCTGCGCAGGAACTTCCGCTTAATCTCTTTGCCAAAGGCAAATCCATGCTCCCTGATATTTATCAGGATCAGTTCCTTATTCTTGATGCCGTATTCGAGATGCAGGGAAAGAAAGGCCCGAAGCCCATCCTCCGGTGACCCCGCTAACGCAACTTTCTCCTTTGTCAAAAGGACCTGCTCCCCGACGCGGTCCTTGATCAGATTCAGGTAGAGTTCTTCCTTGTTCCTGAAATACAGGTACACACCGCCGATGCTTATGCCCGCGGTCTTCGCAATCGCCCTGATACTGGCGCCCTGGTACCCGTGGGCCGAAAAGACCTTCACGGCCGCATTAAGGACCTTCTCCTTTGTTTTTACGCCTGAACGCTTGTTCACCTGAACCATTGTTCAGTATAAACACTCCCGGAAATCAAGTCAATAGGCGTAGCCCTGAAAATCGCGGAAGCGGTCTTGCTTTTTAGAGTTCAGCCATGCTAAATTTCAGTCGTGTTTGGAAAATGGCCTCTTGTTTCAGAAAAGTTGATAGTCCAACGCAGAGGCGCAAAGGGCGCAGAGAATCCATTTGATATGATAACTGGAATACCACTTTTGTTCTTCGCCCTTTCAGCAGAAAGAATAAAATCTCCACCTCTGCGATCTCTGTGTCTCTGCGGTGAAAACATTCTTATTAATCCGGCGAGGCCCGGAAAAAGGTAACATGCAAAAAAATATGCTCATCGGGCTCTCAGCCATCCTGGCGCTTTGGTTGACTGTCGCCGGATGCGGAAAAACGAAAGCCCCTGAGGCCACAAAGGCGCAGTCGCCGCGGACTGTCCGCCTTGTTCCGGCCGAGAGAGGAAGTCTGCCGCGCACAGTCACCGTTACCGGCACACTCGCCGCTGATGAAGAGGTGGTCACCAGCTTTAAGGTAGCCGGAAGGGTCAGTGAAATTGCGGTTGACCTCGGCAGCACAATAGACAGGAACCAGGTTATTGCGCGACTCGACCCAACTGATTTTCTGCTGAGGATTGAACAGGCAGAGGCCAGCCTGCGGCAGACCCGCGCGCGGTTGGGACTTTCGCCTGCCGGGTCCGACGACCGTGTAGACCCTGAAAAAACAGCGCCCGTCAGAGAGGCCCGGGCGGTCCTTGATGAGGCCCGCCAGAACCGTGAACGCGCGGAAAAACTGCATGAGAAGAATTATATCTCAAAGATGGACTTTGACTCGGCTGTATCACGTCTGCTCGTTGCCGAGAGCCGCTATCAGGCGAGTATCGAAGAGGTCCGAGACCGTCAAGCCCTGTTGGGACAGCGGAAAAGCGAGCTTGCGCTGGCGCGCCAGCAGTTGGCAGATGCCACACTCTATGCTCCCATAGACGGCTCTGTCAGGGAGCGAAAGACTTCAGTAGGTGAGTTTCTGGCTGCGGGTGCGCCGGTTGCTGTTATAGTCCGCACCCACCCCCTTCGCCTCAAGGTTTCAATTCCGGAGCGGGATGCCGCAGCCATCCGGGTCGGGCAGGTGGCCCGCGTCAGGGTCGAAGGTGATCCAAGCGAACATACAGGCCGCGTTGTCCGTCTGAGCCCGGTCCTTGAGAAACAGAACCGTACTCTGACTGTTGAAGCAGAGGTCGAAAACCGGCAGGGCAGGCTCAGGGCCGGCTCGTTCGCAACTGCCGAGATACTTATCGATGCCCAGCAGCAGGCTGTTCTGGTCCCTGCCTCGGCGATCGTTACTTTTGCCGGTATCGAAAAGGTGCTTGCCGAGAAACAAGGCCGCGCAATAGAACGCAGAATTCGCACCGGCCGCCGCACCGGCGACAGGGTGGAAGTCCTTGAAGGCCTTGTCCCCGGAGATTTTATCGTCGCCGAACCCGGAAACCTCAGCGGCGGAGAACCTGTCACAGTAGTAAAACCATAGTGTCTTATGACTAAAAAGCTTATAAAAATGGAAAAAAGAGTTAACCACAGAGGGTACAGAGACGGACTTGTTTCAAAGAAATTCATTTTTTTCTCTGCGTACGCTGTGGTAAAAAAATATTTTTTGATCCCGGTTTGTCCGGGGTAGGACAGTTGTGCAAAAACTCGCTGAAATCTGTATACGCCGGCCGATCTTTGCGGCAATGCTTATTCTGGGGCTCTGTGTTGTTGGCGGAGCAAGCTATGTCCGTCTGGGTGTGGACCGCTTCCCTTCTGTCGACCTCCCGACCGTAAGTATCCGCACAGAACTGCCGGGCGCCTCTACAGAAGAGATCGAGACCGAAATCTCGAAACGTATAGAGGAGGCGGTCAACACGATCCAGGGCATCGACGAGTTGCGCTCGATCTCCGGGCCCGGGACTTCGGTCGTTATTGTGACCTTCAACCTCGACCGTGACATCGACACTGCCACGCAGGACGTGAGAGACCGTGTCGCTGCAGTGCTTAAGAAGCTGCCTGACGATGCAACCCCGCCGCTCATAGCCAAATCAGACAATGACTCTCAGCCGGTGCTTACTATAGCCCTTTCGGGTGAACGTACACTTCGTGAGTTGACAGAACTGGCCGACAAGGTCGTAAAGGTCCGCCTGGAGCGTTCTGACGGCGTAGGAGATGTGCAGCTCGTCGGCGGTCTGACCCGTTCCATGAACATCCGGGTGGAAGCGGACCGGCTGGAGGCTTACAGGATCCCGATCACTCTCGTGCGCGACGCCATAGTCCGCCAAAATACTGATTCTGCAGGCGGCAACGTGACCCGCGGCGGACGTGAAGAGACACTCCGCACAATCGGCCGGTTGAGCGACGCCCAGGCCTTTAATAACCTTGAAATAACCAGCATCGACGGCGCTTCGATCAGGATACGCGACATCGGCTGGGCAGAAGACAGCGCAAAGGAACAACGCTCAACAGCCCGTCTGAACGGCGTTACCACGGTGGTCCTTGAGGTGCGAAGACAGTCAGGCGCCAATACAGTGGCTGTCATCGAGAGCGTTAAGAAAAATCTGAAGGCTTCTATAGGAGAACTGCCTCCCGGGCTTGAACTGACCGTCATCCAGGACCAGTCGCGCTATATCTACGCAGCATTGCACGAGATCAATGTGCATCTGATCCTCGGCAGCATCCTTGCCTCCCTGGTCGTGCTGGTCTTCATGCGCAACTGGCGCTCAACCGTGATCGCAGCCGTGGCTATACCGGCTTCAGTGGTCTCGACCTTTGGAATGATGCGCGCTCTCGATTTTACCCTGAACAGTGTGACCATGCTCGCCCTTGTGCTTATGGTGGGGGTCGTGATCGATGATGCCATTGTTGTCCTGGAAAACATATTCCGTTTTATCGAGGAAAAAGGCATGAAGCCGTTCGAGGCCGCAAAGGCGGCGACCGCTGACATAGGCCTTGCCGTAATGGCCACTACGCTGTCACTCGTAGTTATCTTTATTCCGGTTTCCTTTATGTCGAGCATCTCGGGCCGCTTTCTCTATCAGTTCGGGATCACGGCAGCCGTGGCTGTCATGGTAAGTCTGCTCGTCTCCTTTACCCTCACCCCGATGATGAGCGCGCGGCTGCTGCGCGTTGCGAGGCCCGAAACAGGCCATAACGATAACAAAGTAGGAGCGCCCAGGTCCCGGAGCGGGTTCTACCGGTGGCTCGACGAAGGGTACAGCAAAGTCCTTGCCAGTGCGATGCGCCACCGGCTGGCGGTGCTCCTGATTTCACTGGTTGTCATCATGTCTACAATCCCTTTGTATAAGATGCTCAGACAGGACTATCTGCCTGGAAATGTGGACGAAGGTGAGTTTAACGTCAATGTAACAGCCCCCCAGGGAACAAGTCTTGCAGCTATGGACGAGATCATGCTCGCAATAGGAAAAGAGATCCGGGATATACCAGGTGTCAGGATTGTGCTCACTACAGCCGGAGGCAGCTTCATCGGTGGAGTCAGTGAAGGCAGGACCTATGTGGGGCTTGCTCCCCACGAGGAGCGTGTATTTTCCCTTGGGCTGCTCACAAAGAACACCCTCTCAGGCAAGCCTCTTGCCACGTTCAGGCAGATCACCTCCCAGGCCGAAATCATGCAGGAAGTCCGAAAGCGGCTGAAAAAATTCCGTGATCTGAGGATCTCTGTGCGCAACCTGACCGGCTTCAATATAGGCGGCGGCAGCTCTGAAATAGACTTCGTGCTGCGCGGGCCTGATCTCAACGCGCTTCATTCCTATGCTGAAGGCCTGCGGACCAGGGCGGATGCCCTCGGGATCATGGACGCGGACACGACCCTCAAGCTGGACAAGCCGGAACTGCGCATCCAACTCGACAGGGCCAGGGCCGACGATCTCGGAGTTGATCCCGGCAGGATAGGCACGGCGATCAGACTCCTGGTCGGCGGCGATCAGGAGGTCTCGAGGTTCCGGGACCCGGCTGTCAACGAAGATTACGACGTGGAGTTACGGCTTCGTGAGGAGGACCGCGGGAATCCGGCCACCATAGGCAGACTGTTTGTGTCCCGTGATGACGGCAGTCTTGTGCGCCTTGACAACGTGGCCCGGATCGAGCAGATCAAGAGCGCCTCGCGCATCGACCGTCTCAACCGTCAGCGGGAAGTCCGCCTGCGCGCGTCAGTGGCTCCGGGATACGGCATGGCTGACCGGCTGGCAGCCCTCAGGGCGGCTGTGTCCGATATGAAACTGCCTCCTGCCTACACGACTGCTGTCTCAGGCCGGGGACGTGAGCTCGAGAAGACCTTTGGCGAATTCATCTGGGCCTTTGCCCTTTCAATAGTATTTATGTACATGATCCTCGCATCCCAGTTTGAAAACCTCGTCCACCCCTTCACCATACTGCTGTCGCTGCCACTGACAATCCCTTTTGCGTTTCTGTCGCTATGGATCACCGGCAATACGCTCAACCTTTATTCCGCCCTGGGCATCCTGGTGTTATTCGGCGTTGTCAAGAAAAATGCCATCCTGCAGATCGACCACATGAACAACCTTCGGGCCGCAGGCATGGAGCGTGCCGCCGCCATCCTCCAGGGCAACCGCGACCGGCTGAGGCCTATTCTCATGACCACTCTCACCTTTGTGGCCGGCATGGTCCCGCTGGCTTTAGGCACCGGCCCTGGTTCCGGGGAGCGCCGTGTAATAGCGGTCGTTGTGATAGGGGGGCAGACGCTCTCCCTGCTTCTCACCCTCATCGCCACTCCGGTCGTCTATTCGCTATTGGACGATCTGGGCTTTGCCTTCACAAAATGGCGGAGGCCAGGCTCAGGGAAACAAGCGCCGGACCATCCGGTCAATTGACCTTCAGCCCTGGAAAAACCGCAATTGCTTTTGTGTCATGCCAGGGAGCTTTACAGCAGCATTCCTATGGATATATATTATTAAAGAAGACTACGTCGATGAAGAAAGTTATTATTGCAGAAGACCTTAAGAGAATTCTCGAAGAGGACCGGAGTTTTTTTAGCAGGTCCGGCATCAGAACAATCGGAGCAGCTTCGAATGACGAAATCCTTGATCTTCACAGAACTGAAAAAGCTGACCTGATTATTACGAACCTCGATATGCCGGGGTTGAGCGGTGAAAACCTGTGTTCCCTAATACGCAATGATGATGCATTGCGCAGCGTATCCATTATTATTGTCTGCTCTGAGACTGCGGCAAACCTTCAGAGATGCACTCAGTGCGGGGCAAACGCGTTTATCACCAGCCCGGTCAATACCGCCGTCCTGCTGCAGGAAGCGCATCAACTTCTGCACGTCACACAGA
>Ga0316616_100000819_pt1 | contig 11312 bp, 10 predicted proteins | sample OWC_Aug_M1_C1_D1_FD_207660 | JGI IMG/M metagenome (GOLD analysis project Ga0316616, IMG submission 207660) | Wetland soil microbial communities from Old Woman Creek delta, Ohio, United States - OWC_Aug_M1_C1_D1_B | ecosystem: Environmental > Terrestrial > Soil > Wetlands | place: USA: Ohio...
CGCGCCCTCGACGTAGGCCTTCTGCGCGAGCAGCATGCGCTTCACGTCCGCGTGCGCGACGATGGGCACCTGCGGCGTCGTCGGGTCCTTGGCGGCGAGCGGCCGGCCCTGCGGGCGGCTGCGCGCGTAGTCGAGCGCGTGCAGGTAGCCCGTGTAGCCGAGCAGCGTCGCGCCGAGGCCGACGCCGATGCGCGCCTCGTTCATCATGTGGAACATGCAGGCGAGGCCCTTGTTCGCCTCGCCCACGAGATAGCCGACCGCGCCCGGCTTCCCGCCCGGACGGAACTTGCCTTCGCCGAAGTTGAGCAGCGTGTTGACCGTGCCGCGGTAGCCCATCTTGTGGTTGAGGCCCGCGAGCGCGACGTCGTTCCGCTCGCCGATCGAGCCGTCCGCGTTCACGAGCTTGCGCGGCACGATGAACAGCGAGATGCCCTTCACGCCGGGCGGCCCGCCGGGGATTTTCGCGAGCACGAGGTGGACGATGTTCTCGGAAAGCTCGTGGTCGCCTCCCGAGATCCACATCTTGTTGCCGAACAGCCGGTACGTGCCGTCGGGCTGCGGCTCGGCACGCGTCTTGATGTCGGACAGGGACGAACCGGCCTGCGGCTCGGAGAGGCACATCGTCCCGAAGAAGCGCCCTTCCATCATCGGCCGCACGAAGGTGTCGATCTGCTCCTTCGAGCCGTGCGCGAGAAGCAGGTTGGCGTTGCCGATCGTGAGGAACGGGTAGCCGCTGGTCGCGACGTTCGCGGCCTTGAAATAGGAGAAGCACGCCTTCTCCATGACGGTCGGAAGCTGCATGCCGCCGAACTCGTAGTCCTGCCCTGCGGCCATGAGCCCGGCTTCGCAGAACGCGTCGAGCGCCTGCTTCACTTCCGGGATCAGGTGAACGCGCTCGCCGTCGAAGTGGGGCTCGTTCTGGTCGGCCTTCTTGTTGTGCGGCGCGAACAGGTCCTCGGCGATGCGCTCGCAGGTGTCGAGCGCCGCATCGAACGTGTCGCGCGAGTGGTCCGCGAATCGCGGCCGCGCGGTGAGGGACTCGACGCCGAGCCATTCGTAGAGCAGGAACTCGAGATCGCGGCGGACGAGGAGCTTCGACGGGACTTCGATGTTCTGCGGTGCGTTCATGGGGCACTCTGTTCACGGGCAGCGGCGCGTCGCCGAGGCGGCCATGATACTCGCGGCGGCTCGCCGACGCGGGGCCCGCGGGAGTATGCTTTCCGACCCGATGGACCCTGTGACGATGGGAGGCCCTCCATGCCGCGCAGCATCGCGAAAGCAGCTTCCACGAGACGCGCCGCAGGATCGACGCAGCCGGCGAGGGGCCCGCGGCGCGGACCCCGGGTGGCGATCCTCGTCGCGACGCGCAAGGGCGCGTGGCTATTCCGCGGCGACGCATCGCGCAGGGTGTGGCGAGTGGACGGGCCGCATTTCCACGGCCACATCGTCAACCATCTGGTGCTTGATCCGCGCGACGGTCGCACGCTGCTTGCCGCCGCCAAGACCGGGCACCTCGGACCGACGATCTTCCGGTCGACCGATCGCGGCCGCACCTGGCGGGAGGCCTCGCGCCCGCCTGCGTTCGCCAAGGCCGCCGACGGGCAGGGCCGCTCGGTCGATCACACGTTCTGGCTCGCGCCCGCCCACGCGAGCCAACCGGGCGTCTGGTACGCGGGCACCTCGCCGCAGGGCCTTTTCCGCTCCGACGATGGCGGAGTCACCTGGGCGCCGTTCTCGCCGATCAACGACGACCCGAAATATCGCGAGTGGATGGGCACCGTGCAGGACGGGACACCCGACGGCCCGAAGCTCCATTCGATCATCGTCGACCCGCGCGACCCGGACCATCTCTACTTCGCGATGTCGGGCGGGGGCGTACACGAATCCGTCGATGGCGGCCGAACGTTCGCGCCGCTGGTGAAGGGGCTCGAGGTCGTCGAGGGGTTCGACGTGACCGACGTGACCTTCCACGACCCGCATTGCGTGCGCCTCTGTCCAACCAACCCCGATCGGCTATACCAGCAGAACCACTGCGGCATATTCCGGCTCGACCGTCCTTCCGACCAGTGGATCCGCATCGGCAAGAGCATGCCGAAGCGCGTCGGCGACATCGGGTTCCCGATGGTCGTGCATCCGCGCGATGCGGATACCGCGTGGGTGTTTCCGATGGATGGGACGACCGTCTGGCCCCGCACGAGTCCCGGCGGCAAGCCGGCCGTCTATGCAACGCGGAACGCGGGCAAGACCTGGCGGCGGCTCGATGCGGGCCTGCCGCGCGAGCAGGCATGGTGGACGGTGAAACGGCAGGCGATGGCCGCGGACGCCGGCGATCCCGTGGGTCTCTGTTTCGGCACGACGAGCGGCGAGCTTTGGGCGAGCCGGGACGAGGGCGCGCGCTGGACCTGCATCGCGAGGCACCTGCCGGAGATCTATGCCGTCGAAGCGGCGGTGTTCCGCTGACTCACGCGGCCGGATTCGTCCATGAACGTGCTGATTCCCGACCCGCTGCGGCCCTACACGCAGCGCTCGCGCGTGGAGGCGAGCGGGGCGACACTCGCCGAGGTGCTCGTCGATCTCGATCGTCGGTATCCCGGCATTCGCTTCCGCATGATCGACGAGCAGGACCGGGTGCGCCGGCACGTGCGCATCTTCGTCGGCGGCGAGCAGGTGTTCGACCTGGGGAAACCCCTCGCGCCCGACGACGAGGTCGTGATCGTCCAGGCGCTCTCCGGCGGCTGAATCCCTAATGGGCTGTTGAAAACCGCTTCCCGGAGCATGGCGACGCCGATCGTGCGGCGTCTCCCCGGGGGGAAGCGTTTTCCGGCAGCCCCTGAATCAGGGGTCAAGAGGGATGTGTCTCCCTTCTTGAGCACCCTGCTATTGCTAGGCGGTGCGCGTCGGGTACCGCTGGCCGAGGATGTCGTCCATCCGGGTCCTGACCGTGTCGAGAATGCGCGGGTGCGGGAAGACGTAGAATCGGTCGTCGCGCACCGCGTCGAAAGCGAGCGCCGCGACCTGCGCGGCGGTCACCTTGCCCTTATCGAGGATCGCCTTGATCCCTTCCTTGTCCGCGCGATCGGCGTCGGTTTCGCTTCGTTCCACGAGCGCCGCGGGCCGGTTCCGCTCGGCGTTCCAGATGTTCGTCGGCACGAACGCCGGGCACAGCACCGACACGCCGACGTTCGCCTTCTGCGCCTGCAGGTCGTGCAGCAGCACCTCCGAAAGCACGACGACGCTGTGCTTCGAGACGGCGTACGGGGCGGTGTGCGCCATCGCCACGAAGCCGGCGGCGGACGCGGTGTTGACGATGTGCGCTTCTTCGCCGTGGGCGAGCATCATCGGCGTGAACGCGCGCAGCCCATGGATGACGCCCCAGACGTTGACGCCGAGCACCCACTCCCAGTCCTTGACGCTCGCGTCCCACGCGTTGCACCGCACGCCGCCGACGCCCGCGTTGTTGAACACGAGATGGACCGTCCCGAAGCGCTCCTTCACGCGCGTCGCCAGGGCGTCGACCGACTCGGCGATGCGAACGTCCGTGCGCACCGCGAGCACTTCCGTCCCGCCGCGGGCGAGCTCGTCTGCCGCGGCGGCGAGCGGACCGTCCTCGATGTCCGCGAGCACGACCTTCATGCGCGCGGCTGCCGCGCGGCGCGCGAGTTCCAGCCCGATGCCGCTTGCACCGCCGGTGACGACGGTGATCTTGCCGGCGAGATCCCGGATCATCTGCGTTCCTTCGTTTCAGCCGTGACAGAAAAAAGGCGCGCCGCCGGCGCGCCCGTGGATTCGCCGGCCCGGCGGCGTCGCCACCGGGGCGCGGCGTGCTATGCCACCTCGAAGAGTCCCGCGGCGCCCATGCCGCCACCGATGCACATCGTGACGACGACGTTCTTCGCGCCGCGGCGCTTGCCTTCGATCAGCGCATGGCCGACGAGCCGCGCGCCGGTCATGCCGTACGGGTGCCCGACCGCAATCGATCCGCCGTCGACGTTCAGGCGCGAATCGGGAATGCCGAGGTGGTCGCGGCAATAGACGACCTGCACCGCAAACGCCTCGTTCAGCTCCCACAGGTCGATGTCGTCGACCTTCTTGCGGGCACGCTCGAGGAGCTTCGGGATCGCGAAGATCGGGCCGATGCCCATCTCCTTCGGGTCGCAGCCCGCCACCGCGAAACCGCGGAAGAAACCGAGCGGCTGGAGGCCGCGCTTCTCGGCGAGCTTGGCGTCCATCACGACCGCAGCCGACGCGCCGTCGGAGAACTGGCTCGCGTTGCCGGCAGCGATGGTGCCGCCCTCGATGGCGGGCTTGATCTGCGAGACGCCGTCGTACGTCGTGTCCGGGCGGATGCCCTCGTCGCGGTCGGCGACGACGTCCTTCACCGTCTCCTGCCCGGTGTTCTTGTCCACCACCTTCATGTGGACCTCGATCGGCACGATCTCGTCCTTGAACTTGCCCGCGGCCTGCGCGGCCGCTGCGCGCTGCTGGCTCTGCACGCCGTAGCGGTCCTGCACCTCGCGCGAGATACCGTAGCGCATCGCCACGTACTCGGCGGTCTGCAGCATCGGCCAGTAGATCTCGGGGCGGTGGCGGTGCAGCCACTCGTCCTGGAAGTGGTGGCGGTTCATCTCGTTCTGCACGAGCGAAATCGACTCGACGCCGCCGGCGACGAAGATGTCGCCCTCGCCCGCGATCACGCGCTGCGCCGCCATCGCGATGGTCTGCAGCCCCGACGAGCAGAAGCGGTTCACCGTCATTCCCGGCACGGTGTCCGGGCAGCCGGCGCGCACCGCGATCTGGCGGGCGACGTTCCAGCCGGTCGCGCCCTCGGGATTCGCGCAGCCCATGATCACGTCCTCGACCTCGTCGGGGTCGACTTTCGCGCGCTCCATGGCGTGCTTCACCACGTGGCCGCCCATCTTCGCGCCGTGGGTCATGTTGAGCGCGCCGCGCCAGCTCTTGCAGAGCGGCGTGCGCGCGGTGGAAACGATCGCGACTTCCTTCATTTTGGGAAAGCTCCTTGGAGTAACCGTGCCGCTCGCCGCGCCGGGCGCGAGCGGTGCCGCCCGCATTTTAATCCGGCCGCCGTCTGCTCACCCGCGACGCCTGGCGACGAGGTCGACGAGCGCCGACATCCCGTCGTGTCCGCTGCCTTCGCGGATCACGTCGTCGTGCTCGGCGAGATGCAGGATTTCGAGGCCGGCGAACGCGTCGGCGAGCATCGCGGCCGTGTACATGTTCTCCGCGTGCGGCGGCCCACCGGTGCCGTACTCGAGCTGCCGCGGCGTGTAGCCCTGCAGGAAGAGGAGCCCGCCGGGGGCGAGCGCGCGCTGCATGCCGACGAAGATCCGCGCCCGCTCGACGGGGCTCGCGAACTGGATGAAGACGGCGGCGATCGCGTCGTAGGTGCGTTCGTCCCAGTCCCAGGTGTTCACGTCGGCGACGCGGTAGTCCACCGTCACGCCGGCGCTCTCGGCGAGACGGCGCGCTTTCTCGACGCCCACCGGCGACAGGTCGAACGCGGTTACCGCGAGGCCCTGCTGCGCGAGCCAGACGCTGTTGCGGCCCTCGCCGTCCGCGACCGAGAGAACGGTCATGCCCGGTTTGAGCAGGTGAGCCTGCGAGGCGAGGAACGCGTTCGGCGCCGTGCCGAAGAGGTACCCCTCGGCGGAGAAGCGCGCGTTCCAGCGCTCGCGGGCGTCGTCGAATTTCATGGCCTGATGCCGTGCAGGAACGGGGCTCCGGACGGCGCCGCGGCCGTCCGGGCGTCAGACCTCCAGCCACTCCTTGCGGATGGCGGCGTTGCCGCGGAGGCTCTCGGGCGTGCCCTCGAACACGATCTGGCCGTGACCCATCACATAGAGCCGCTGCGAGATCTCCAGGGCGATGGCGAGCTTCTGCTCGACGAGCAGGATCGACACGCCGCGGCGGTTGATCTCGATGAAGAGCTCGCGCAGCAGCTCGACGATCTTCGGCGCGAGGCCCTCGGTGGGCTCGTCGATCATGACGAGGTCCGGATCGCCCATCAGCGTGCGGCAGAGCGTTAGCATCTGCTGCTCGCCGCCCGAGAGCACGCCGGCCTGCGTGTTCTCGCGCTCCTGCAGCCGGGGGAACAGGCGGAACATGTCGTCGATCGACCAGCGTCCGCTCTGTTTCGTGCCCTTCATGCCCAGCACGAGGTTCTGGCGCACGGTGAGGGTCGGGAAGATGTCGCGGTTCTCCGGGACGTAACCCAGGCCCTTGTGCGCGACCTGGTAGGCCTTCAGGCCGCCGATCTCCTCGCCTTTGAACTTCACGGAGCCCTTCGCGTCCACCATGCCCATCACTGCCTTGATGGTGGTCGATCGCCCGACGCCGTTCCGCCCGAGCAGGCTCACGCACTCGCCGTCGCCGACGGTGAGGTTCACCCCGTGCAGGATGTGGCTCTTGCCGTAGTAGGCGTGGAGGTCGTTGACTTCGAGCATGGATCTGGCCGCGCCTTTAACTGCGGAGGACGCCGAGGACGCAGGGCCGTCCGGGCGCGGCGCAGCACGCCTGGCATGCGGCTGCCGGCGACGGCGTTTCCGTGCGACTGCGCTCGATTGGCGATTGCATCGGTCTCTTCTCTCGCGTCCTCTGCGGTGAAACTCAGTGACTGTTCGCCGCGGTGCCTAGGTAAGCCTCCTGCACCGCCGCGTTCGAGCGGATCGCGGCGGGCGCATCGGTGGCGATGACTTCGCCGTACACGAGCACCGTGATCCGGTCGGCGAGGCCGAACACGACGCCCATGTCGTGCTCGACCATCACGAGCGTCTTGCCGGCCGTGACCTTCTTGATGAGCTCGACCGCATGTGCGGTCTCGGAGCGGTTCATGCCCGCCGTCGGCTCGTCGAGCAGGATCACGTCGGCGCCGCCTGCGATCGTGATGCCGATCTCCAGCGCGCGCTGCTCGGCGTAGGAGAGAAGCCCTGCGAGCGTGTCGCGGCGGCGCGTGAGGCCGATGCCCTGCATCACTTCTTCGGCGCGCTCGTTCGCGTCCTTCAGCCCGTTCAGTGCCTGCCAGAAGGAGTACTTGTAGCCGAGCGACCAGAGCACCGCGCAGCGCAGGTTCTCGAACACCGACAGCCGGTGGAAGATGTTCGTGATCTGGAAGCTGCGCGAGAGGCCCCGGCGGTTGATCTGGTAGGGCTTCAGTCCGGTGATGTCGGCCCCGTTCAGCAGCACGTTCCCGCTGGAGACCGGGAAGCGCCCGCTGATCAGGTTGAAGAGCGTCGACTTACCCGCACCGTTGGGGCCGATGATCGCGTGACGCTCGCCTTTCTCGATGGCGAGGTTGACGCCGCGGATGATCTGCGTCTTGCCGAAGCTCTTGTAGACCCCGCGAAGCTCGATCGATGCCGGGGTTCCGGGCGCGCCGCTCATTTCCCCCGCTCCGCGAGGACGCTCTGGATGTCGTCCCACTCGCGCTTCATCGCGACCCAGGCTTTGCGATAGAGAAAGCCGCCGACTGCGAGGATAAGCCCCGCCACGATCCACGAAAGGGGCTTCGCCACGTCGATCGGCATGCCGAACACGGAGAACGCGCCGCTCCCCCCGGAGTCGCTCAGCTTGTAGGTCATCTCGACGACTGCGACGAATCCGCCCAACGCCACGAGGCCGGCGGCGGCCAGCGCCGCGTAGGGCTTCCACAGGCGGTTCATGAATCCCGCCTTCCAGACCCGCAGGTTCATGAGGATCACCGAAGCGATGCCGCCGGGCGCGAACATCACGATCGCCATGAAGAAGAGTCCCAGATACAGGAGCCACGCCTTGGTCATGTTCGACATCGCAACGACGAAGAACGTGAAGATGATCGCGCCGATCACCGGGCCGAAGAACACGCCGACGCCGCCGATATACGCCGCGAGCAGCATGCCGCCCGAGCGCTGCGCGCTCACGCTCTCCGCGGAGACGATCTCGAAGTTGATCGCCGAGAGCCCGCCCGCGATGCCGGCGAAGAAGCCCGAGAGCGCGAACATCAGGAAGCGCACGATGTGGGTGTTGTAGCCGATGAACTCGACGCGCTCAGGGTTGTCGCGCACCGCGTTCGCGACCCGCCCGAGCGGCGTGCGCGTGAGCGCGAACATCGCGACCATCGAGACGAACGTCCAGAACGCGATCAGGTAATACACCTGAATTGCCGGACCGTAGGTGACGCCGAGGAATCCCTTCCCGACGACGCGGTTCGCCGATATGCCCCCCTCGCCGCCGAAGAAGCTCGGGAACATGAGCGACGCCGCGAACACCATTTCGCCGATGCCCAGCGTGATCATCGCGAACGTGGTACCGGCCTTCTTGGTGATGATGTAACCGAACAGCAGGCCGAACAGCAGGCCAAACAGGCCGCCGACCAGCGGCACGAGCGTGACCGGGAGCGGGAGCGCGCCCGCTGCGATCCAGTTGAGGGCATGGATGGAAAAGTACGCCCCGAGCCCGGTGTACACGGCGTGCCCGAAGGAGAGCAGCCCGGTTTCGCCGAGCAGCATGTTGTACGCGAGCGCGGCGATGATGAAGATGCCCATCTGGCTCATCATCGTGATCGCGAAGCCTGCGTTGAAGACGGCCGGCAGCACCGCGAGCACGAGGGCGAACGCGCCCCAGACGAAGTACCGGCCCACGTTGAGCGGGCGGAACCGGATGGTCGTCGCCGAGTTCGCGCTCATACGTCGCGCGTCCCGAGGAGGCCACGGGGCCGGAAGATCAGCATGAGCACCATCAGCACGTAGGGCAGCACCGGTGCCGCCGACGAGATGGTGAGGCCCCAGAGCTCGCCGAGGAACGTGCCCGCCGGAAAATCGATCCCGAGCGGAACGAAGATCTTGCCGAGGGAGCCGTCGAAACCGACAGCGAACGTTTGCAGGAGCCCGATCATCAGGCTTGCCACGAACGCCCCGGCGAGCGACCCGAGCCCGCCGAGCACGACGACCACGAAGATGATCGCGCCGAGGCTGAGCGCCATGCCCGGCTCGGTGACGAACGCGTTCCCGCCGATCACGCCGGCGAGGCCCGCGAGCGCGCAGCCGGCACCGAACACGAGCATGAACACGCGCGGCACGTTGTGCCCGAGCGCCTCGACGGTGTCCGGGTGGGTGAGGGCGGCCTGGATGACGAGGCCGATCCGCGTCCGCGTCAGGACGGCGTACAGCGCAACCAGCATGAGCACGGAAACCAGCATCATGAAACCGCGGTACTCGGGGAACGCGGTACCGAAAATCGTGAACAGCGAGCCCGAAAGCTCCTGCGGCACGCGGTAGTCGACCGCCGACCGGCCCCAGATGAGGTGCACCGCCTCTTCGATCAGGTAGGCGAGGCCGAAGGTGAAGAGCAGCTCCGGGACATGGCCGAACTTGTGGACCTTGCGCAGGCCGAAGCGCTCGACCATCATGCCGATCGCGCCGACCGCGAGCGGCGCGATCACGAGCGCCGGCCAGAACCCGATCTTCACGGAGATCTGGTACGCGAAATACGCGCCCAGCATGTAGAAGCTCGCGTGCGCGAAGTTGAGCACGCCCATCATCGAGAAGATGAGCGTGAGCCCCGAGCTCAGCATGAACAGCAGCAACCCGTAGGTGATGCCGTTCAGGAGCGAGATGAGGAAGAACTCCATCCGTCAGCGATCGGGGATCGGGGATCGGGGATCAGGCGCGACGCGCTCGGCTCGCAAGTCGGGGCCAGCGTGCAGGGCAGAAAACAAAGCCCCCGCTCACGCGGGGGCTCTCTGATGCCTGGTCCCTGTCCTCTGATCCCTGATGGGGCTCAGGGCTTCTTCATGTTGCACGAGGTCGGCTGGGCCGACACGTACGCCTCGATGCGCGCGTCGGTCATGAAGCCGAGGCCGCTGTTGTCGGCGTCGTACTTCACGTCTTTCGGGCCGCCTTTGGACGCCTGCTTCTGCAGCGTCGAGATGTAGAGCGGCTGGATCATCTGATGGTCGGAAGCGCGCATCTCGACCTGGCCGAGCTCGGTGTCCATCTTCATGCCCGACAGTGCCTTTGCCACCGCGTTTGGCTCAGTCGACTTCGCCTGCTTCACCGCCTGCGCAAGCATGAACATCAGCGTGCCGGCACGGCCGTAGTAGTAGTCGAGTTCCGGGTTCTTTTTCTTGAACTCGTTGACCATGCGGTCGGTGTCCTTGGTCGGGACGTTGGCGTGCCACTCGGTGATCTGCTTCACCTTGCCGATCGCCGATTCGCCCATTGCCGCGACGGAGCCGAGGCCGCCGCCGTAATACGTGTAGAAGTTGACGTTGAGTCCGGCGTCCTTGGCCGCCTTGACGAGCAGCGTCATGTCCGTGCCCCAGTTGCCCGTGATGACCGTGTCCGCGCCCGATGCCTTGATCTTGGCGACATACGGGGCGAAGTCCTTCACCTGGCCGAGCGGGTGCAGGTCGTCGCCGACGATCTGGATGTCGGGGCGCTTGCGCGCGAGGTCGGCCTTCGCCGCCTTGCTGACCGCCTGACCGAACGAGTAGTTCTGGTTGATCAGGAAGACCTTCTTGATGTTCTTGTCCTGGGCGAGGAAGGACGTGAGCGCTTCCATCTTCATGTCGCTGTTGGCGTCGAAGCGGAAGTGGTGGAAGTGGCACTTCTCGTTCGTCAGGACCGGATCGACCGCGGCGTAGTTGAGATACACGATCTCCTTGCCGGGGTTGCGCTCGTTGTGCTTCTGCACCGCATCGGAAAGGGCGATCGCGACGGACGAGCCGTTGCCCTGCATGATGTAGCGGAAACCGCCGTCGATGGCTTTCTTGAGGACGTTCAGCGACTCCTGCGGGCTCGTCTTGTTGTCGAAACCGACCACCTCGAACTTGACGCCGCCGGCGAGGTTCTTCTGGTTGACCTGGTCCGCCAGGTACTGGAACTGCTTCAAGCCGGCCTCGCCGACGTTGGCGAACGGACCCGACAACGGGTCGATATAGGCGATCTTTAGGACTTGCTGGGCATTCGCCGCGAAGCTGGCAGCGGCAAGCGCTGCGGCGACGGCGAGCGAGCGCAGGGCGCGCGGCATCATCGTGAAACCTCCTCGGTGCGGTGGCCCCCGGCGTGCGGGGGGCGGTTGCTCGTTATCGATACGGCCCGGCGGTGCAACCCGATTCCCTGCCGGACCCGCGTCTTCTTAGTCTGGCCGATGGTAGATAAGTTGCACCAGAGGGTCAAGGCTATGGCGCGTCGCACGCCCGCGTCCGGCGCCGCGGGAGGCGGGAGGCGTGCCCGATGGTGCGGTGCGGCGAAAGCCGCGAGCGACCGCTCGGCGCCGCCTCCTCGCTAGCACGTCGCGCGGCACACGCGCGCGACGTT
>Ga0316616_100000820_pt1 | contig 11309 bp, 10 predicted proteins | sample OWC_Aug_M1_C1_D1_FD_207660 | JGI IMG/M metagenome (GOLD analysis project Ga0316616, IMG submission 207660) | Wetland soil microbial communities from Old Woman Creek delta, Ohio, United States - OWC_Aug_M1_C1_D1_B | ecosystem: Environmental > Terrestrial > Soil > Wetlands | place: USA: Ohio...
TCGGCGCATGCCAGCCAAGCATCAGCCCCAGGGCCGCATCGGCAAAGTCGGTCACGTAGTCCTCACGCAGACCGACTTTCGCGTCGCCGATCAGGTATGGCTGTGCGACCAGCCACCCGACGGAACCACCAAAGACCTTCGCGGTGGGATGCACGCCCAGGTAACGCAGAGTGTGGGCACGCACGTTGACGTCAAACGGTACCGGCGCCTCTTCACCCTCGTCGGTGGTCGTCTCCTTGGTGGTATAGAAAGAGTTGTAGTTGTAGATGTAGTGCCCGGGCTTGGGCAGGATGCCGCTGGCCACGGTATTGAGGCCGTACGGATAGGCGCTGCCACCACCTTCCGTCGCGTGAGCCGGCGTGAAGCTGAGGCATGCAACCGCAGCGAGGCACAACCCCGCGACGACCCGAGCCGGGCCCTGCGGGACGCAACGCAAGCCGAAGCACCACTTCTTCATCGTACGAACCCGGGGGAAAAACCCGACGCAGTTTTCCCGAGCTCGAGCGCAGGCGCCTCAGGAACATCCCGTATTCGCAGTATGAGAACTGCGGGGACCCGCTTTGGCTGTCACCCGGCTTCCATCTTCTCCATGTCGCCCGCGCCCATGTGACCGTGAGTAGAATGAACGCATGACACACCCGACCCATCGACTTGACCACGTCACTGCGACAGCCGCCGACTGGGGCCTCTCCCAGCCGAAGGAGCACGGTGAAGACGAGCGCAAGCGCCCCCTCGCCGCGGTCGCCACGGACCTGAACGGGCGGCTGAAGGAATGCTGCAAAAGCGCCGACTCTCCGTCGGGTGCCGCACTCGAGATGCGCCGCCACTTGACGCTTTTTGCTCGATACGGGCTCCCCAACCCGAAGGCGACGCAGCTGGTCAGGGACTTGACGATGAAGGCGTTCACCGCGCACAAACGCTGAACCCGCTCGACTCGTGCCGACGGGAGGAGCGAGGCCAAGCCGCAGATTTACGGCCGCAGCCAGGCGAGAAGGCGCGTCACTGGACGCAGCATGCCACGAGGTCGACGCACGACCTGCAAAGTGCGCAGCACGTCCGCTCCAGCGCTAGAACCGGAAAGTGACACCGAGGGCAGCGCCGTTGAAGTCGATCGACTTGATCGGCGTGCTGTCGCCGAGATCGTAGTCGAGGTATCGCCAGACGCCGACCACGTCGATCGAATCGAAGCTGTAACCCAGTCCGGCCATTCCCTGCCAGGTGAGGTCGGACTCTCCTGCGCCAACGTCGAGATAGTAAGGCAGGAACCACTGTCGATCGGCGCCGAGAGTCACGCGCCCCTTCACGCCGACGATCGCATCCCATTGGGTTTCCCTGGCGTCGGCGGAACCGGAGCTGTCGATGACCGGCAAGGACGAGATGTCGCCGTCGAGATTCCAGTGCAGGTCTTCCTGCAGATCCAGCATCCTCGCGCCCGCAAGTACATTCACGGACAGTCCATTCTGCTGGACGACCTCGTAGCTGCCCGCGAGCGTCCACAACCACCCCGTCAGCCCGAGCTTGAGGTCTGCACTGACATCCGCGGGCAGGCCAACCTCACCGATGCTGAACTCGCGCGTTTCCTTCTTTGTGGCGCCGAGATCGAGGTAGATGACGTCGGTCGCCAACCCCCACGGGCCCCGGCGACCCTCGAATGCGCCCATGAAGGCGAACTCCAGGCTGTCGAGAATCGCGTCGGCAGTGACGTCGATCGAGGGGCCACCACCGTCCGGCGGAAAGCTGGTCTCGCCACCAAGACTCGGCAGCCACAGGTAGACGGTTGCATTCCACTGCCAATCGTCTGCGGCAGTCGCGGCACGCGCAGGCCATTCGGCCTTGCTGCGAGCTCAGTCCCTGCCCCGCCTGGCCTTGTGCTTGATTGCCGAATGCACGAATCGGCCGAAGTCCCGGTCCTTCTTCCGCCTCTCGACGTACGACAAGTCGTGGAATGCCGACTCTTTCCTGAGCTTGAGGTAGTCCTGCAGACGTTCCTCGCTCAGGGCGTGTCGCTCGATTGCCGCACGCACGGCACAACCTGGTTCGCTCGAGTGAGCGCAATCCGCGAACCGACAGTTCTGCGCAAGCTCCCCGATGTCGGCAAAAGCATCGTCCAGGCCTTCGCTGACCCCCATCATGCCCAGCTCTCGCATGCCGGGCATGTCGATCAACAGGGACCCACCCTCGAGCACGATCAGTTGACGACGTGTGGTGGTGTGGCGGCCCTCGCCTGTATGGCTGACGTCTCGCGTCTCCAGCCCTGCATCGCCTGCCAGGCGGTTGATGAGCGTGGTCTTGCCGACTCCCGACGAGCCCAGGAGACAGTACGTCTTGCCAGGGGTCAGGAGCTCTCGAACCCGATCCAGGCCGGCGCCCGTCAAATTGCTGAGGGTGATTATTCTCGCGTCGATTCCGGCGAGCCGGATCCTGCCGATCAGCAGTTCCAGCTCATGGGCGCTGACCAGGTCAATCTTCGTCAGCAGCAGCACGGGCTCGATATGCCCTTCCCTCACCATCACGAGGTACCGCTCGAGCCTGCGTACGTTGAAATCAAAGTGGCAGGCCTGGATGACGAACGCGACGTCGATGTTCGCCGCGATCATCTGGAAATCAATGTCTTTGCCGGGAGCTTTCCGTCGCAGGAATGACTTGCGCGGCAGCACGCCAAGAATGCTGGCGTGCGACCGGGCGTCCCGGTAGCGCGCGCAGACCCAATCTCCAACGCATGGCAGATCTGTCGACGACTCGGCGACGAACTGAAGTCGACCCGTCAACTCGGCGGGCAACTCGCCATGCTCGTCGCGAATGAGGTATCGAGCCCTGTCGACAGCAGTTACCCGCGCGAGGGACAGGCCCGAGCTGCACTGCTCAGGAATCCTGTCGGCAAACCAAGGGTCAAGGCCAAGTTCGCGCAGCTCCATGACCGCAATTTGTCAGAAGCTGTTCGGCTTGCCAAATACGGACTGTCAGGCGAACCGACGCCTGGCCGTGCGCAATCTGGATAAGCCTGCGGCCAAGAAGAAGTGAGTGCCGGCGCTGGCCCGTCAATCTTCGTCCGAATCTCCGGTCCGCAACCGGTAGCCGATACCGGCCTCTGTGACCAGGAACTGTGGACGTCGCGGGTCAGGCTCGAGCTTGTCGCGAAGCCCCTTGATGCACACTCGCAGCGCACCCGAGTCACCAACCCGGTCGGGACCCCATGCCTCGCGCAGCAGTTGTCGCGATGTGACGATCATTCCAGCCTGCCTTGCAAGGCATTCGAGCACGCGGTATTCGAGCGGAGTCAGGTGGATCGCTCCCGCCGGTCCGATCGCGGCGCGGCGGGTCATATCGATCTGGACCAGGCCCAGCGTCAGCGCAGGCAGCAGCTCCGCGCCCCGAGTCGACCTGCGCAACCCTGCGCGAACTCGCGCCAGCAATTCAGGGGCACCGAATGGCTTCGTAACATAGTCGTCCGCACCCGCATCGAGCGCCGCGACCTTCTGGGATTCCATCGTCCGCGCCGACAGGACGACGATCGGCACGGGTGACCACTCTCGCAACCGTCGGATCACGACCAGGCCGTCTTCATCCGGCAATCCCAGGTCGATCAGCAGCAGGTCGGGTTTGTGGGAACGCGCCTCGATCTCACCTCGCCTGGCGCTGCCCGCCTCGATGACACGATAGTTCTCTGCTTCGAGCAGGACGCGGAGCACCGCGCGGATGCCGGGCTCATCTTCGATGACAAGGATCTGGTGCATCGCGTGGGTCATGATCCCGCCTCGGCAGCCGGCAACGTGAACTCGAACCGGGCACCGCCGCGCGTGCCGGGTCCTGCGGAAATTCCGCCGCCATGGGCGCTCACGATGGCGCGACAGATGGCCAGCCCCAGGCCAGCGCCGACAACAGCGCTTTCCTCATGCCCGCGCTGGAATTTGTCGAATAGCAGCTTCGGATCGCCCGGCGGCAGTCCCGGGCCTTCGTCCTCGACGACAACACGCACCATCGGGGCATCCGCCACGGCGGTGATGCGGATGTGCGTGCCCGCAGGCGTGTACTTCGCTGCATTCTCAAGCAGATTCGAAAGCACCTGGGATGCGAGTACCGGATCCACGTTCACGCCGGGCAAGTCCTCGGGCAGGTCAATCGCCACCGGATGGTTCCGGAGGCGTGGCTCGACACGATGCAGCGCGGTTCCCACGAGGTCTTCGACGGAATGCGTGTCGCACTTCAACTCGACACGACCGGATTCGAGGCGCATCAGGTCCAGGACGTTGGAAATGAGATTGGACATCTCGTGCGCCTGCTCTTCGATGGACCTGGCCAGGGACTCACGGGTCGATGCATCCATTGCCGCGCCGTGGCGTGTCAGCGTGCTGGCGGCGCCAGTGATGACCGCGAGAGGCGTGCGCAGGTCGTGCGAAATCGAAGCCAGCAGCGTGTTGCGCAAGCTCTCCGTCTCAGCCGCGACACGCGAGGTCGCTGCCTCTTCGCTGAGAGCGGCCCTTTCCCACGCGAGCGCGATCTGTCCAGCGAACGTCTCCAGCAGGCGCCGCTGCTCGGGTAACAGGATGCGACGCCGATTGGTCGGCAGCACGCCGAGCACGCCGAGAGTTCGCTGGGTACCCTGCAGCGGCAAGTAGATGGCGGGAGCGGCCGGCAGCGTGTCCGTCCCGAGCCCGGCACGCTCGCCGTGATCGACGACCCACTGCGCGACCGAGAGATCGGCGCCACGGAAGGACCTCTCGAGGGGACTGCCAGCCGGATACTGCAACCGCCCTGTTGCGTCGGGTGTCAGTACGACCGCCGCCGAATCGAATACCTCGGCAATATGCGTGACGGCTACGCGCGCCATGTTTTCGATGCCGCGCGTCCCGGCCAGTTCACGGCTCATCTCGTAAAGCAGCGCGGTACGCCGCTCACGGGCGCCGGCGACGCGATTCTGCTGCCGCACGTTGGCCATCAGGTTGCCGATGGTCATGGTGACGGCCAGCATGACCACGAAAGTGATCAGGTACTGTGCGTCACCGACCTGCAAGGTGAAGCGTGGCGGCACGAAGCAGAAATCGAAGGCGGCGACACCTGCGATCGCCGCCAGGGTGCCTGGCCCGCGGCCGAGCCTCAGCCCTGCGATGCTCGCGCCCAGCACATAGATCATCGCGACATTCGTCTCGGAAATGATCGGGTCGAGCAGGAACGCGATACCCGTGCAGGCGACCGTGATGGCCGTGGCCCAACCGTACCGCGACCATGGCACCTCGCGCGCAAGGTCGACCTGCGCCCTGGTACGCACGGCGCCGTCGCCGTCCTGTCGCGCGACCACCAGCACGTCGAAGCCCCGCGCACGCATGACCAGTTCCGTGGCTGTCGACGCCCGAATCAGCGTGCGCCAGCCGCGTCGCTTCGGCTCGCCGACCAGGACGCGCGTCGCACCCCGTGTCTTCGCATACTCCATCAAGGCGGTCGCCGCGGTGGGGCCGTCCAGCGTCACCGTGCCGGCCCCGAGCGACTCAGCCAGCCGCAGGACGTCGATGCGACGGTCGCGCTCGACGGCGGAGAGTCGCTGCAACGCCGGCGTCTCGACGTATACGACCGTCCACTCGGCATCCATGGCGTCAGCCAGCCGCTTGCCGGTCCGCACGAGTTGCTCGGCCTGCGCGTCGGGCCCAACCGCCACCAGCAGCCGATCGCGAGCGAGATACGCCCGCGACTGCGGGCCGCCTGGCACCCCTTGCGCGCGTGCCGCGGCGTCGACCCGATCGGCTGTACGCCGCAGGGCGAGTTCGCGCAGTGCGATGAGGTTGGGCTTGCGGAAGAAGCGCTCGATCGCCGTGGCGACTTGATCGGAGACGTACACCTTGCCCTGCCGCAATCGCTGCAGCAGGTCATCCGGTGGCAGATCGATCAGCTCGATCTCATCAGCGTCGTCCAGCACCCGGTCCGGAACCGTTTCGCGCTGGCGCGCGCCGGTGATTTGCGCGATGAGATCGTTGAGGCTCTCGAGATGCTGGATGTTGAGCGTGGTCCAGACGTTGATGCCCGCATCGCAGAGTTCGTTGATGTCCTGCCAGCGCTTGGCATGCCGCGGCGGCGGTTCGCCGTCGATGAGGTTCGAGTGCGCCAGCTCGTCCACCAGCAGGATTTCGGGCCGTCGCCGCAGTGCCGCATCCAGGTCGAATTCCTGGCGGAGCATGCCGTGGTAGCGAACCTCCTGCGTTGGCAGGCATTCGAGCGTCTCGAGCAGTCGCTCGGTCTCCTGGCGGCCATGCGGCTCGACGTATCCCACGACGACGTCCGTGCCTGCCGCCTTGGCGGCCAGGGCCGCTTCCAGCATTGCGTATGTCTTGCCGACCCCCGCGGAAGCGCCGAAAAACACCCTCAGGCGCCCTCGACGCGCCCGGGCTTCCTCAGCCTGTACCTGCGCAAGGAGTTGGTCGGGATCCGGTCGGTCGTCAGCCATGTGCGGATTATCGTTCGGCGTCGAGCGCCAGGTTCAACTCGAGCACGTTGACGCGTGGCTCGCCCAGCACACCAAGCGTACGCCCCTCCGTCGCGTCGCGTACCAGCCGGCGAACCCTTTCCTGCGGCAGGCCACGCTCACGCGCTACCCGCGGCACCTGGTACTCCGCGGCGGCTGCAGAAATGTGGGGATCGAGCCCACTGGCAGACGCCGTCACGAGATCGACCGGTACAGCCTTCGCATTCCCGGGATCGGTGGCGCGCAACGCCGCAACGCGATTCCCGACCGCCGCATGCAATGCGGGGTTCAGCGAACCCTGGTGTGAGCCGGAGGATAGCGCCCCATTGTTCGGCATCGGTCCCGTCGCTGACGGGCGGCCCCAGAAGTACTTTGGCGACGAGAATGACTGCCCGATCAGGCGCGAGCCGATCAGCTTGCCGTCCACAATTATCAGGCTGCCGGTTGCCCGGCCAGGAAACGCCACCTGCGCAATGAGGGTCACGAGCGCTGGATAGGCCACGCCGGTAACGACTGTCAGCAGCAGGAACATGACCGTTGCCACGCGTAGTTCACGGATCATTGTGTCTACCTCATGCCCAGCCGGCAGCTGCCAGCAGCAAGTCGATCAACTTGATCCCGATGAACGGAGCCACCAGCCCGCCGAGTCCGTACACGAGCAGGTTGCGACGCAGCAGGTGTGCGGCCGACGCCGCCCGTGTTTTCACCCCGCGCAGGGCGAGCGGCACGAGCACGACGATGATGAGCGCGTTGAAGATCACGGCCGCCAGGATCGCACTCTCCGGGCTCGCGAGGCGCATCAGGTTGAGTGCATCGAGCTGCGGGTACGTCGTCGCGAACGCTGCCGGAATGATGGCGAAGTACTTGGCGACGTCGTTCGCGATCGAGAATGTCGTGAGTGCGCCGCGCGTCACGAGCATTTGCTTGCCGACGTCCACCACCTCGATCAACTTGGTGGGGTTCGAGTCGAGGTCCACCATGTTCCCGGCTTCCTTGGCCGCCTGGGTGCCGGAATTCATGGCGACCGCTACGTCGGCCTGTGCCAGCGCCGGGGCGTCGTTGGTGCCGTCGCCGCACATGGCCACCAGGTGGCCTTCGCCCTGGTAGCGGCGGATGAGTGCGAGCTTGTTCTCCGGCGTGGCTTCGGCGAGAAAGTCGTCGACACCCGCTTCCGCAGCGATGGCCGCCGCCGTCAGCCGGTTGTCGCCCGTGACCATGACCGTCTTGATACCCATCTGGCGCAATTCCACGAACCGCTCGCGGATGCCGCCCTTGAGGATGTCACGCAACTCGATCACGCCGAGCACGCGCCGGCCGTCAGCAACCACGAGCGGGGTCGCGCCGCCGCGTGCGATCGTCTCCACCTGCTGCGAAACGGCAGCCGGCCAGACACCGCCTTCCGTTTCGACAAACCGACGCACCGCGTCTGCCGCGCCCTTCCGCAGCCGCCGCCCTTCGAGATCGACACCGCTCATGCGGTTCTGCGCCGAGAACTTGTGGAACTCGTGCGTTGTACCGGCGAGGTCCCGCCCGCGGAGCTGGAAGCGCTGCTTCGCGAGCACGACGATGGAGCGGCCCTCAGGCGTCTCGTCCGCGAGCGACGCCAGCTGCGCTGCGTCGGCGAGATCCTGTTCCTTCACGGCCGGCGCCGGGTGGAATGCGGTCGCCTGGCGATCGCCCAGCGTGATGGTGCCCGTCTTGTCGAGCAGCAGCACATCCACGTCGCCAGCGGCTTCCACTGCGCGGCCGGACGTGGCGATCACGTTCGATCGCACCATTCGGTCCATGCCGGCGATGCCGATGGCCGAGAGCAGGCCGCCGATCGTGGTGGGAATCAGGCAGACGAGTAACGCGACCTGCACTACCGCGGTGATCGCCGTGCCGACTCCAGCCGTCGCAACGGCGTACTGGGAAAGAGGCGCCAGCGTGACCGTGGCCAGCAGGAAGACGAGCGTGAGGAACGAGAGCAGGATGGAGAGCGCGATTTCATTCGGGGTCTTGCCGCGCTTGGCACCCTCGACCATGGCGATCATGCGGTCGAGGAACGCCTCGCCCGGATTGCTGGTGACGCGCACCACGAGCCAATCCGAAAGCACGCGCGTGCCGCCAGTGACCGAGCAGAAATCGCCCCCGGACTCGCGCAGCACCGGGGCGGATTCTCCAGTGATCGCGCTTTCGTCGACTGAAGCCACACCGCCGATGACTTCGCCGTCCGCTGGAATGACTTCATGGGATTCGACCAGGACGATGTCATCGCGCCGCAGCGACGACGCCTGGACGAGGTGGTGGCCATCCTCGAGACGCCGGCTCCTGAGCTTCTTGGCCTGGACCTCCCTGCGCGTTGAGCGCAGCGCCGCTGCCTGCGCCTTGCCACGTCCTTCAGCGAGTGCCTCGGCAAGGTTCGCGAACAGGACCGTCAGCCACAGCCATGCGGAGATCATCAGCACGAATCCGGGGCGGCCGGCATCCGGCGCCAGCCCCAGCGCCGCGGCGACACCCAGTGCCGTCGTGAAGAGACTGCCAATGAACACCACGAACATCACCGGGTTGCGGATCTGCACGCGCGGGTCGAGCTTGGCGAAGGAGTCGCGAATTCCCTGCAGGACGATTGGCCGGCTGAGCGCAGGGGCACCGGCATGTGTGGCAGTCATGTCAATGGCCCCCGTACAACTGCAGGTGTTCCACGATCGGTCCCAGGGCGAGCGCGGGAAGGAACGTCAACGCACCGACGAGCAACACGATCGTCACCAGCAACGTCACGAACAACGGCGTGTGGGTGGGCAACGTACCCGCAGTGACGGCAGTGGCGCGCTTCCCGGCCAGGCTGCCTGCAATCGCCAGTACCGGGATCATCAGCCAGTAGCGCGAGACCCACATCGCGACGCCGAGTGCGAAGTTGTAGAAAGGAGTGTTGGCGGAAAGTCCGGTGAATGCACTGCCGTTGTTGTTCCCGGCGGAAGAGAATGCATACAGGATCTCCGAGAAACCGTGCGCGCCGGGGTTGGCGACACTTGCGGTGGCCGCCGGCGCCGCGACGGCCACGGCAGTGCCAAGCAGGGCCGCCGCGCAGGGCACGAGCAGCACGATCACTGCCATCTTGATCTCATAAGCCTCGATCTTCTTGCCGAGGTATTCCGGCGTGCGGCCGACCATCAGCCCGGCAATGAACACCGTGATGACGGCGAAAATCAGCATGCCGTAGAGCCCGCTGCCGACACCGCCGAACACGACTTCACCCAGCTGCATGAGCCACATCGGCACCAGCCCGCCCAGCGGCGTGAACGAGTCGTGCATGGAGTTGACGGAGCCGTTGGATGCGGCAGTGGTGGCTGTCGCCCAGAGCGCGGAGTTGGTTATGCCGAAACGGGTCTCCTTGCCTTCCATGTTGCCGCCGGACTGCGTGTCGGAGGCCGCCTGGTCCACGCCAAGGGCTTCGAAGCGCGGGTTGCCCGCTTGCTCGGCAGAGATCGCACCGACCAGCAACGGCACGAAGATCACCAGCATGGCGGCCAGCAACGCCCAGCCCTGGCGCTTGTCGCTGACCATGCTGCCAAACGTGTAGCAGAGCGCCGCCGGGATCAGCAGGATCGCCAGCACCTCGAGGAAATTCGTCACTGGCGTCGGGTTCTCGAACGGGTGCGCCGAGTTTGCGTTGAAGAACCCCCCGCCGTTGGTCCCGAGCTGCTTGATCGCAACCTGGCTCGCCGCCGGGCCCAGCGGCAACGATTGCTGCGTGACCGTCTCCTCCTTCATGACTGGCGCCCCGGTCGAGTCCAGCTGTGGCGAGCCATCGACATTGACCGCAGGCACCTGGATGACCGCCTGCTCGACGAGGCTCGCTGTCTGGTAGGGCGTGAAGCTCTGCACGACACCCTGCGCCGCGAGGACGACCGCAAGGAGCAGGGATAACGGCAGCAGCACGTAGAGCGTGCTGCGCGTGACATCAACCCAGAAGTTGCCGATCCCTCCCGCCTGGTGGCGCACGAAACCGCGTATCAACGCTATCAGCACCGCCATGCCGGAGGCCGCCGACAGGAAGTTCTGCACGGCGAGCCCGAGCATCTGCGTCAGGTAGCTCATGGTCGCTTCGCCGGCATAGCCCTGCCAGTTCGTATTGGTGGCGAAGCTGACCGCGGTGTTGAACGAGGAATCGGGCGAGACGGCGCCGAACCCCTGCGGATTGAGTGGCAGCACGCCTTGCAGGCGCTGCAGCGCGTACACCGCAAGTACGCCGAGCAGGTTCGCCAGCAGGAGGGCGAGCGCATAGCGCTTCCAGTCCGATTCCTGCGTCGGGTCTACGCCGGCAGCGCGGTAGATCAGCCTCTCGACCGGCGCCAGGAGCGGCGACAGAAATGTGTGCTCGCCCTGGAAGACGGCAGCCATGTATGCGCCGAGCGGCTTTACAAGCAGCAGGAGCACAGCCAGGAACACCGCCAGCTGCAGCAGTCCCTGGCCGGTCATTGGAATTTGTCCGGATACAGGAGCGCGACCACTAGATAGACAAGGAGTCCTGCGGCCATCAGCAGACCGATCACGTCCACCGGGTTCATGACCGCCCCCTCAGCTGTTCACACAGCCGGTACAGGCCCCAGGTCGCGCTGCACAGGGCTGCAGTCACCAGCAGGACGATGAGTTCCATGCGCCAACCTCCCTGGATGCCCGGAAGGCTAGCTGGTGGGTTGTTAGGCTGGCGTTAGAAATTCAGGGCACGTCGGACTGCAGGCGGATCAACTCCTGCTTGATCACCGCGTAACACTCGCACGCACGGGTCTCCAGTCCTGAGCGCTCGAGCACCGCGATGTGGCCCCGCCTGTACCGGATGAGGCCGGCACGCTGCAGGTTTCCGGCTGCCTCCGTA
>Ga0316616_100000821_pt1 | contig 11308 bp, 7 predicted proteins | sample OWC_Aug_M1_C1_D1_FD_207660 | JGI IMG/M metagenome (GOLD analysis project Ga0316616, IMG submission 207660) | Wetland soil microbial communities from Old Woman Creek delta, Ohio, United States - OWC_Aug_M1_C1_D1_B | ecosystem: Environmental > Terrestrial > Soil > Wetlands | place: USA: Ohio...
CGAAGATCAGCGGCGTGGCGAGGGCGGCGAGGGACAAGTGCAGGATCCAGGAGGCGAACGCCACGCCCGGCAGCCAGATCAGAAAGCCGGTCATCAGGAAGAGCGGGTAGCTCGCCGTGAGGAACATGAAGTTCAGCTTCTCACCGGCGTTGAACTTGCCCTGGTCCGGCAGCACAACCCGTTTGTTGACAATGGAAAGGCCGGTCAGGAACAGCCACTTGACGTCCTCGAGCCTCCATCTCCAGGCCGTCCGGACATTGTGGAAGTGGACGTCAAAATCCTGGCGGTGCCGCAACACTGTCCAGAGCGGCAGGAGAAACAGGCACGCGCCCGACAGGCGGTGCGTCCAGGAGAAGACCGCACGGAAGGCGCGGGTCGGCGCCGGGTTGTAGACCGTGACCAGCACCAGGGCCGTGGCGTAGCAGATGATGAACGGCACGGCGATCGCCCAGTGCAACTGGCGCTCGGACTTCTTGAATCTGAGGATCTCCAGCGGCAACGGCGTCGTCGCATGCGCGATGACAGCGCTGGGAATCACTGGCGTCGAGGCAGATCTGGCTTTCGTGTTCGCTGGTTGGGCTGCGGCGGACACACTTCACCCCCGAATGGCGAATGGTTGACTACTTGCTTATTCCGAGGGCATTCCACTGCAAGGCACGATCCAATCTTCAAGCGGAGGTCCGTTTGCGGGAGATTGGGCCTTTTGCTGCACGCCTTCGCACTCCATTGCCAGCAGCGACACAAGCGTGGTGAGTGCCTTACAGATCCGAAACAACTACGACCACTACGGTGCCGGTAGCAGTCGCGCGGAGGGCGTGTTGTTCGGGCACGAATATTGATTAGACCGATCGGACTTTCCCGACCCGCGTCCTCGGCCCATCTCAGCGCACGACCCGGTGACCGGGAGATAATGAACCGGGCGCCCAACCAACGCAGGCCGAGGATCATTCGTGAGTGAAGCGACGACACAGACGCGTACAGGAGCGCCGGCGTGGGGCTGGCCGCTCTTCATTTCCGCTGCCGCCATCGCGGTCTACCTCGGAACCATCACGCACGGCTTCGTCTTCGACGATGGGATCACCATCGTCAACAACCCGTACATCCAGTCGCTCGACGTGGCGCGGATTTTCGCGCTGCCCGAAGGCACGCGCGCTGGCCTGCATCAACTGTATCGCCCGCTTCTCAACGTCACCTTGGCGTTCAACTACGCGCTGACGGCGCTGCAGCCATGGAGTTACCACGTCTTCAATATCCTCCTGCACGGGCTGGTGTCGGTGCTGGTGTTCTTCGTCGCGCGCGAGTGGCGTCTCTCGGCGGGCGCGGCGCTGGCCGGCGCGCTGCTGTTCGCGGTCCATCCGATTCACGTCGAAGTGGTCGCGAACATCACGGGCCGGAAGGATGCACTGACGGCCGCATTCGCGCTGGCGATGGCGGCGCTGCACCCGCGGGCCCGCCGCCTGGGCGGGGTCTGGATCGTGGCCCCGGTTGCCTGTTTTCTCGGAGCGATGTTCTCGAAGGAGAACGGTGTGGCCGCGGTCGGCCTGGTCGCCCTGCAGGATCTGTTGTTGCGGCATGAGGACGGCGGCGAGAAGACCAACTGGCGCCGTTTGCTGCTGATCAACTCGGGGTACGCCGGCGCGCTGATCGCCTTCGTCCTGGCGAGGAGCGCCGTCGTCGGCGCCGGGGTTGGTCTGACCGGCGTCAGCTTCTTCGACAACCCGCTGATGCGGGCCCAGACCGACACGCGTCTGATGACGGCGGTCGCGGTGATCGGCAAGGGTCTGGCGCTCCAGTTGTGGCCCGTCGGGCAGTCGCCTGATTACTCGTTCAACGCCATCCCGCTCGTGTCGAGCGCCGGCGATCCGCGCTTTCTAGCGACGGTGGCCGTGATTGCGGCAGTCGGCGCGCTCGCCACGGCAGCGTTACGCAGAGGCTGCGCGGTTCCCGCATTGGCCGCAGGCTGGTACTTCGCCGCGCTGCTGCCGACGGCGAACCTCCTGTTTCCGGTCGGCACGATCTTCGGCGAGCGGTTGCTCTACCTGCCGAGCGTTGGATTCTGCCTGTTCGCCGGTTGGGGAATCGGCGTGATCGTGTCTGCGCGCCGCGGCGCGGCTCTGGTTGCTGTGACGGGCACGTGTGCCGCGCTGCTGGCTGTTCAGACGGTCCGCTACGCCGCGGCGTGGCGCTCGGATTTTGCGCTCATCGAGGTTGGCGTGCGGCACGCGCCGGACTCGGCAAAGGTGCACTACAAGCTTGGCCAGTTGCTGCTCGCTGCGGGGCGCCGGGACGAGGCGCTCCGGGAAGTTCAGCGCGCGGCGGAGATTGCGCCGGACCACGAGTACACCGTGTATGGCCTCGCGTCGATGCTCAGGGAACTGAATCGGCTGGACGAGGCGCGAGAGGCCTGGCTGAGAGTGCTTCGGATCAGGCCTGACCACGCGCCGGCGTTGAGCGACCTGGGCACCTACTACTCGGTCAAAGGCAACCCCGACAGGGCGATCGCCTACCTCGAGCGAGCTGCCGCCGCCGATCCGGGCCTTGCGGTGTCCTGGTTCAATCTCGGCCTGCTGTACCGCTCGGCTGGCCGGTCCGCAGAGGCCGCTCGCGCGCTCCAGCAGTTCATCCGGGTGGCAGACCAGGACACTTGGGGGCCGCAGATTTCGCAGGCGCGCGCGCTCCTCGCACAACCGCGCTGACTGCCTGCCCGCGCGACGTGAAGGGTCTGACCCCGCTCCCTGCCGCCAGCTCGAACGCGCAGGGATTGCCTTTCTCCTGACGATAGGGAGCCCGGGCCTTCTTGGGGGAGGACCCGGTTGGTGAGCGACTCAGGCTCTCCGACGGCGTTGCTGGCTGGGCGGGGAAAGTTGGCGGCAGGAGCGACCACGAACCTCACGCCGTCTCCCCGACGGCGATGCGGGCAGGCCCGTCTTCGCGAGCGAGCCGGGCTATTGCGTTGACGTCGATCGGCTTGGGCACGATCCCCACGCCTGGCCCGCAGGCCTCACGTGTTTCGCGGGAGACGTCTTCGTCAACCAGCAGGATCACCCGCATCGCCGGGTAGTACCGCGTGAGGCTATGGATGTTCTCGGCGATGTTGGTCCGCCTGGAGGTGACCGCGAGGATGGCGAGGCGGAACTCCGCCTGGGCCAGATGCGCCGACGCTTCCAGCCAGTCAGCCGCCGCACGCACCTCGAAGCCGTCCGATTCGAGCGCGCGCGTGAGCGCCCAGCGTCCGAGTTGTGTTTCTTCCGCGACCAAGGCTAGAGGCTTTGTGCTTGGCATGGCTCCCCGTGCTGGATGACCCTCGCGGAACCGTTTCAATTCATGTGCCGGAAGGGAGGCCCTGCGGCTGATTGATTCTCAAGGGGTTACCGCGGCCTCGCTGGCGGCTGCGGACGGGGCGCGAGTCAAATGACGCATCGTTGGGGGAGATCGCCCAGCGCGCCGGTTACTTGGCGTAGGCCGGCCCCACGCGCTCGAATATCTGCACCCGTGCGTTCTGCTGCTCGCAGACATAGATGCGGCGCGTCGCGCGATCCACCGCGATCCCGGCCGGCAGGAACAGTTGGCCCGGGCGGGGCCCCGTGCTGCCGAAGAACATCAGCGGCTGGCCGTCGGGCGAGAACATCTGCACGTTTCCGTAGTCGGAATCGACGACGAAGACGACGCCGTCGGCGTCCACGGCGATGCCCTTCGGCCGCCGGAACTGTCCCGGCCGGTCACCCGGGGACCCGAACGCGCGGATGAACTTCAGCGCGGGCGAAAACACTTCGATCCGCTGGTTCATCGTGTCGGTGACGTAGACGTTCCCGTTCGGGGCGACGGTGATTCCCGTCGGGAAGTTGAACTCGCCGTTGCCTTCGCCCCGTTTCATTAACTGTCCCGTGCGCTTGCCGGTTGCGAGGTCATGCACGAACAGGGCATGTTTACGGGTGTCGGCCACATAGAGCCGGCCGCGCTGCTGGTCGACGGCCAGCCCGCTCGGCGCCTCGAGTCCCCCGCTGATGGCGAAGCGGAAGGCAAGGTCGGGGCCAAAGACCAGGATCTGTTTGTGGCCGTTGTCACCCACGTAGATGTTGTTGTCGGCGTCGACGGCCAGGCCGAGCGGTACGCGGAAGTGCGCCTGCTTCTGCGCCTCCCCAATGGGCGTGAACATCCGCGCGGCCGGGTCCATCACGACGACGGCCGCCCGGGCCGGGTCGGTCACGACGATGCGGCCGAAGCCGTCGAGGGCGACACCGAACGGCTTCAGGAGCGAGCGGATCGGCGGGCGCTCGGACGCGACGGTCTCCTTGCCGAGGATCTTCTCTTTCCAGGAGAACGCCGTGGACTTCTTCGTCGCGCCGACGTCCTCGCTGTTCGCGAGCGTCCCGACAAACTTCAGCCTCGGCTCGTCCGGGGGAAGGGGCCAGACCGTCTGGGTGGGCGTCTTCAACAGATCCTGTTTGGCGGCCGGTTTCTGGGCGAAGACGGCTGCGCCAAGCATGGCCGCACCTGCAGCCGCCAGCACGGCGAGGGCGAGAGGGCGTCGAGTTCGGTACCGCGCGTGCGTGCTCATGTGGCTAGTGGCATCCGCTCGTTGTGGTGCAGTTGGACTTGCGGTAGTCGGCCGGGTTCGTCGCGGTGAAAGCCGTGATCTTCGCCGCGCCGAGATTGTACGGGCTCGGATCGGTCGTGAGCGCGATCATGCCGACGCGGAAGTTCCCGTGGGGCGTCGCCGAATGGCAGAATTGGCACGGTCTGTCCTGATGCCTGCTCGACGAGTGGTACTTGCCGACGGAGGCTTTCAGGCCGGCATAGTCGTGACAGTTGGCGCAGAGCCCGTTGTTCGAGTTCAGCGTGGGCGCGGTCGTGCTCCAGGTCGAGTCGGTGTATCGGCGGAGGTACGGATTGGTCGAACCGTGGGGACCGCCGGGCACCGTCGCCGACACAGTCTCGTTGTTCCAATGGCAGTCGGAGCACCACATTCTGGTCGACGTCGTCGTCGTGTTCCAGGGGGCTTTCAGGACCGCGGCGACCTGCGGGATGCGAAGGTGCGGCGCTCCCATGACAGGGTGGTACCCCAGGTTGTTCGGATTGAACTCGGCGAACTGGTCGGTCTCGTTCCCGCCCGAGGGCGCAGCCGGAGGCGTGTTGCCGTACGCGTACGACGAGTGGCACTTGAAGCAGATCTGATACTCGTACGTTGCCGACGTCGTCACCCCATATCCCGTCTGCGCCGCTGTCGGCATCGGGAACGAGGAGCCGCGCGCGACGCTCGGCGGCACGACGCCTGGCACGCCTGAGAGCATGCCGTTGGCGGCGATGACGCCGGTGCTCGCCCCGCCCTCGGTGTGGAGGTTGCCGCCGGCGCCATGGGGATTGTGGCAGTCGGCGCATACCACGTGGCGGCGCGCGCCCGAGAAGTTGGTCGGCGAGGTCCTGACTTCCGTGTCGTCGTGCACGATGGTTGTGGTCGACGATTCCAGGGGATGGCGGTAGGTCTTCGCGAACGGCGCCGAGATGTTCTTGGTGCCGGAAAGCGGCGTGGCACCGTGGCACTGGAAGCAGACGTCGCGCTGGTTGACCGCCTTGAGCAACCGCTGGGCTTGCGGCGCCGAGTGCGAGCGGTGGCACGCCTCGCACCCGTTGTCGATCACCGTCGTGTATCCCGTGTGCGCGCCGAGCCCGGCCACGCCGCCGGTGGTCGCCGCGGTGTAGGACTTGGTTGACGTCGAGTGTTCCGACGACGTCCAGGACCACCCCGTGCCGGTCTTGTTGTGACAGGTCGTGCAGATAGCCGATCGCGCGTTGGACTTCACCAGGAACTTCCCGGTCACCGTGTCGATGTTCTGGCGGTGCGGGTCGTGGCACGACAGGCACTGCACGTAGCGCGTCACCGACTCGAGCGCCACGGCGTCGCCCGCCGGCGGGTCCAACACCTGGGGCGCGCCGGCCGCACGGACGAACGACACGGGGTGATCGTTCGACAGATCGACGCCGAGGTTCGCCGTCGCCGGCACGAAGCCCGTGCCCGACATCACGATCGTGCCGTTGTTCAACGTGGCGCCGAGGGCGATCGTGCCGTCGTGGCAGGCCAGGCACAGTTTGGCCGAGCCGGTCGGCTGCTGCGCCGACTTGCCGGCGAACGTGTTGAACGTGCCGCCGATGGCGCCCGACACGAACGAGCTGCTTCCGTACGTCGTGTACGTGGCGGCGCTCGCCTGCCGGTTCCACAACTGCGGCGCGGGGTTCGCGTGATGGGGCGTGTGGCAGAAGACGCACACTTGCGTTTCGATCGTGGCCTTGGAGGAGCTTCCGCCGGCCACCGACAGATCGTGTTTCGTTCCGCGCACTTCTCCCGGCCCGGCCAGCGCGGCGGGCGCGAGGGCGAGGACGAACGCCGCCGCCAGCAGCGGCCGCCGCCCGGGCTCAGTGCGTGTCCGGCTGACTGACATATTGGAACACCTGCACACGCGCGTTGAGCGCGTCGGCGACGAACAGCCGGTTGGAGCGGTCGATCAGCATGCCACTCGGGAGCGAGAACTGGCCTGGCGCGGACCCGCTCTGGCCGACCACGAGCAGCAGGCGCCCTTCACGATCGAAGATCTGCACCACGTCGTGCAGACCCTCGGACACGTAGACGTGTCCGTCGGAGTCGACGGCGATGCCCTTGGGCTTGTCGAGTTCCCCGGTTCCAAGGCCTCGCCGCCCGAACACCTGCCGGAGGGCGCCGTCGGGGCCGAACATCTGCACCCGGGTGTTCATGGCATCGAGCACGTACAGCGAGCCGTCGGGGCCCACGCAGACGTCGGTCGGGAAGTTGAACTCTCCGTCGCCGCCTCCGCGGCGGCCGATCACCTCTACGATGCGGCCGCTTGCGGGATCCATAATCGTGACGTTGCCTGCCAGCGTGTCCACGACGTACAACCGGCCGGCGGCGTCGAGGGCGATCCCGGTCGGCCGGCGGAAGATCTGCTCACCCTTGATGTTGCCCAGGGCGAACTTGCGGCGGCCGGCGGCGTCGTACACGAAGATGAGCCGTCTGGCCGAATCGCTCACGTAGATGGTGCCATCCGTGCCGGCGGCCACGCCGACGGGCGACGCGAACGGAGCCGGCTGCAGGTACGAGTATCTCTTTGCGGTCGGGTCGAAGACGTGCACCATCCGCTGCTCGGTGTCCGCCACGAAGAGCCGACCCGACGGGTCGACGGCGAGGCCCCGCGGCTGGAGCAGGCGCGGCTGGCCCTTCTTCCCAAGGACGATGTTGGCGAGGCGGCCGAGCATGTTCGGGCCGGCACCGACGTCGGCGGGCCCGCTGATGGACGTGACGTATCGGATCCGCGCCGGTTCGGGAGACGGCGGCCAGGCGGGGCCCTGCTGCGGCGGGTCTGGCCAGACCGGCTCGGCGGCCACGCGCGGCGGCCAACCCGACGCGCCGGCCCACACCGCCGCCAGCGCACCCGACAGCAGCGTGGCGCCCAGCGCGGCGCGCAAGCCAACACGCCGGCGGCCGAGTTCTTCGCGAAGCAACGGCAGTCTCATGGCTGGTTAGAAAATCGTAATGTCCCGCCTGATTTTAAAGTAATAGCGCTGGTTGCTGTAAGGCCCGGCCGCAAGCGTCGACCACGTCTCGTACTTGTTCCAGCCTGCCTCGATCTGCACCTGCCGCAGCGCGTAGACGACCGACACCTGCGCGCCCCGGATCTTCTGGTCGTAGAGGCCGTAGTTCCGGCGCGTCTCTTGCTGTCCGAATGCCCAGATCTGCAGGCGCGGCTTCGGCTCGAAGTGCGCCGTCAGCCGCTGTGAGCGGGCCTCGTACGCCGTGAAATCGCCCATGAAGCCAGGCGGCCGGTCGAGGATCAGCGCGAGGTCGACGCGCCGGTTGAGCAGTTCCGGCGAGATGAGCAACGACTCGGCATCGGCGTTGTTCGCGTCGAAGGTGACGCCGTACCGCGGGCCCGAGACCCCGGCCGACCACGCCGTGAACCGGTCGTTGTAGTCGCCGTAGATGGCGTCGCGCAGAATGCTGTTTCGAGAGACCGAGGCCGAGATCCTGGCCCAGGCCGGCAGCTGCGTGTCGATGTGCGCGCCTATCGACCTCGAGGCCAGCGGCACGATGTAGAACGTGAGGCGGCTGGCCTGCCGAACGGACCCGTCAACGGAAAGGCGAACGGCGCGGCCGGCATCACGGGACACACTGAGGGACCCCTCTCCGGCCTGGTACGGCTCCGAGGTGTCGCGGGTGCTGAACGCGGTACCAAATTCGGCCTGCGCGGTTCCGGTGAGGCGGAAACCAAGGGCGTCGCCGTTGGCCTGGACCCTCGCGCCTACGGTGCGCTGACTCGACAGGGTGGCCGGGCCGATTAGGGGCGCGCCAAGGGAGAAGCTCCGGGCAAAGACCTCGACCGAGGCTTGCGTTCTCACGTACCCGGTGCGCGCCTCGAAGTTGTCAGCCTTTACCCGGTTCGTGAGCAGTCCGCTGCCGGGCAGCGCCAATTCAGGGTCGGAGGCGTCGCGCTGCCCCGACAGGAATGCCTCAAAGAGGTTGGTAGCCAGCGAGTAGCTGACGGAGGCGAACACGCGGTCGGTGGCGGCGTACCTGGCCGACGCTCCGACACCCAGACCGCTGGTCCGCCCGTTCCTCCTGTTGCGGCCGAGCAGGTAGCGGCTTGCGTGTCCGTCGAGGGTGAACAGCCATTTGGGCGTCGGCTCCGCGCGCAGCGCGCCTGTGAACAGGTGCTGCGTCGTCTCGGTCTCCAGGGCCACCTCGGGAATCGAGAGGTCGTACTGGTCGTACTGGTAGGACGCGTCGTAGTCGAGCCGCTCGCTCGTGTCGGTGACGCGAACCTCGGCGCGGCGCTCGGTGTTCCACTGGCTCTGGCCGAACAGGTAGTTCCGCACCTGGCTGTCCGAGTTGGTGGTCGCCGACGCGTGGATCTTGGGCAACCCGTTGGCATTGAGGTCCCAGGCGACACCAAGTGCCGAGTGCGTGCCGGTGGAGTCCTGCAGGGTTTCCGGTGACCCGCCCACCGACGCTCTGGTGTCGTTGGCCGCCGAGGAGCGGCTGGCGAACACCCGCAACGGAGCCGTCCTGCCCGACATGATGTTCGCGCTCAGGCCGAGATTGGTCACCTTGATCGCGTTCCTGTTGTTGGCATCCGCCGTCGTCGTGTCCGCCCGGAAGCTCTCGATCCCGGCCGTGTAATCGAGCGAGAAGATCCGTTCGTCGAGCACACCGACCGTGCCCGACACTTCGGCGCTCCAGATGGCGGACTGATCGCCCGTGTTCGGCTGGCCGTCGAACACCGACGTGCTGCCGCCGAAGCCGGCCGTCAATGCTCCGCGGAGGCCGCGCGGGAGAACCCACGTGCCGAAGAACGGATCGCCGCTTGCCGGCTCGGTGCCAACCGGGCGGGGGGCGCTTGGCGTGGTCGCGGACTTGGAAGGTCTCAAGTCTGCGCTGTCGCTCGGAGGCTCGATATAGGCGGGCTCGCCGGCTGCCGGTTGAGCACTGTCGGTTGGCTCCGTCTGCGGCTCGTCCGCCGGCGACACCGGCATCGGTGCCGGTATCGAAACCAGTTCCGGCATCGGCGGCACCATCAGCGGCGATGTCGCGCTGATCGGCCGCGTTGAGAGGTTCTCGGCGCCCGCCGGCGCTGGCTTGGACGGTCCCGCGCGACGGGGAGCGGGCTCAGCAGGCGTTCCGGCCGAAAGCACGACGGGGCCGGAGAGGCGAATCGGTTTCGACTCGAGCACGACCGCGCCTATCGATCCGGCGGGCAGACCGGCGACTTCCTCTTTGGCCGGAGTCGACGCCGCGTGCGGGAAGACAGACACGAGCAGCACCAGGGCTGCGGCTCCGGGTGCCCGGCGCGCTGGCGGCGGCGACGGCCTCGACCGATCCGGGCCGCGGCGCTGTGCCCATCCAAGCATAAGCCGGCTCAGCGGCCCCCCATGGCCTTCGTGGATCGGAAGCCTGGAAGGTCTGCCGGGGCTGCCTCGCGCAGCACGGGGTCCACGATCGTGATGGACGCCCCGGCACGGAGTGCCGAGAACCATGCCGCCTCCGCCTGCTCCCGGCGTTCGCGCGTCATCCGGTCCAGGATGGCCGGTCTGGCCTCGTCGAACGTCAATTGCGCGGGCGCCTGGCGTTCGACGACCTTGAACACGTGGAAGCCGTACAGCGAGCGTATGACGTTGACCGCGCCAGGCTGCGCCGCGAAGACGGCCGCCTCGAGGTCAGCGTCGAGGCGGCCACGGTGCACGAATCCGAGGTCGCCGTCCTTCACGCGGTAGTCGTCCTCGGAGTGATCCCGTGCGATAGGCCCGAACGGTTCGCCCGCTCGGATCCTGGCGGCGATCGCGCGCGCCTTCTTCTCGGCCGGCGCAGCCGACGCCGGAGTGGCGGGGTCCACCTTGATCAGCAACTCCAGGAGGTGAACCTGCTCCGGGCGCATGAACCTGTCGGCATTGGCCGCGTAATACGCCTGTGCGTCGCCGTCGGTCACCTTCTGATCGGCGTGCGCCTGGCGAGCTTCGCTGATGAGGATCCGGCGCTCGGTCTGGCGGCGGAACGTCGAGGCGGTCAACCCGTTCGCCGCGAGCGCGCTCTCGTATTCCTCGTCCGTGCTGAACCGTGCCCTGGCCTTCTCCACTTCGGCTTCGACGATCTTCGGGTCGGCGGACCGGCCTGCCCTGACGGCCTCGGCGAAGATCAGTTGGTCGAGAATCAGGTCGTCGAGTGCGGCGCGCCTCAGCCCGACCAGCCGTGACGGCTCGATGTTGCCGTGGAACGAGGCCATGGGCAGGATCTGCGCGAGGCGGATCTCGAGGTCCCGGCTGGTGACGGCCGCGCCATCGACAGTCGCCAGCGTTGGCGAAGCCGGCCGCGACGCGCGCCAGAACCGGTAGCCGGCCACGGCAGTCACGGCGGCCAAGGCGGTGATTACGATGAGTTGACCAAAGCGTTTACGCGTCATGTGTCCGGTGTGTCGAGGCTCGGATCGCCGTCCCCGGCTCGGCTACGTAGCCGAGCCGGAGACGCGAGGTACCGTCCGATTACAGGTGGCAGGTCGTGCAGAGCGCGCTGCCGGTGTTGGCGATGCGCAGGAAACTGGCCACGTTCGCGTGGGGATCGTGGCAGGTTCCGCACTCCACCTTGCCCGTCGTCGCCGACGTGCCGAACAGCCTGAGCCCGGCGGTGACGACGTTGGCCGGAACGGCATAGCCTGTGGTGTTCGCGGTGTACGAGGTGTTGTACACGAAGCCCACCGGGTGGTCGTTGCGCAGGTCCGTGCCCAGATTGTCGTTGCCGCCCAACGCCCCA
>Ga0316616_100000822_pt1 | contig 11306 bp, 8 predicted proteins | sample OWC_Aug_M1_C1_D1_FD_207660 | JGI IMG/M metagenome (GOLD analysis project Ga0316616, IMG submission 207660) | Wetland soil microbial communities from Old Woman Creek delta, Ohio, United States - OWC_Aug_M1_C1_D1_B | ecosystem: Environmental > Terrestrial > Soil > Wetlands | place: USA: Ohio...
GAATAGAATGAACAAGGATAAGCCTCATCTTTACAAATAATCTTTCGATAAGGAGAATCGTATGACCGAAAAACAATGGGATCAACCGCCTGCCCTGCAGCTTGACGCTAATAAATCCTATATGGCCACCATCCGAACAGAGAAAGGCGACGTCATCATCGAATTATTTTCAAAAACCACTCCTTATACCGTGAATAACTTTGTGTTCCTCGCCAGGGAAGGCTTCTACAATGAAACCATTTTCCATCGCGTGATCACCAACTTCATGGTTCAGGGCGGTGATCCCACAGGCACCGGAATGGGAGGCCCCGGTTACCATTTTGGCGACGAGTTCGACCCTTCGCTCCGCCACGATAAACCAGGGATACTTTCTATGGCGAATGCCGGGCCAAACACAAATGGTTCGCAGTTCTTCATCACCCACGTCCCGACCCCCTGGCTGGATCAAAAGCATACTGTTTTTGGCGAGGTGGTGAAGGGGATGGATGTCGTTCTTTCCATCCCTGCCAGAGATCCCCAGCAACGGACCAGCCCGGCGGTAAAAATCCTGGAGGTTGTGATCAACGAGCAATAATAGGATACTGATTTTTCGTTTGTGATATGATTAGGAATCGGATAAAAGTTGTCGTTTTATACCTGAAAGGAAGGTACGAATGAGAAAGACAAGTTTATTAGGAATCCTGACCATCGCAGTCATCATCCTGACCGGGTGCAACCTTCCCGGCGGGGCGGGGCAAGAGCCAACCCCCGATCAAGCGTTTCTAAACACAGCCGTAGCCCAAACAGTGGAAGCAGTCAACGCAGCAGCTACAGCTGCCGCGGCTGCCATGAGTTCTCCAACCGTGCCACCTGCGACAAATACACCAGAGCCTCCGCCCACTGCCACGAACACACCAGGACCAACCATCACCCCACCACCACCACCTACAGCAACCATTCTGCCGGGTGTTCCGATGATTTCAGCGGTGGAGGACACAAACTGCCGTTTTGGTCCGGGACCGGATTATGGTGCAATCGGTTATTTTTTGAAGGATGATGGAAAAGCGCCTGTTAAGGGTAGGAACAGCAGTAATTCCTGGTGGTTTATTGCAGTCCCGAAATACAATTACCCGTGTTGGGCATGGGGAGGTTCTACAACAGTAGAAGGGGATATTAGCACCCTTCCTGTAGTTCCCCCACCTGCCATAACAGTTAGTGTGGGGGCATCGCCCAGCGATTACACCGGTGCCTGCCCGGTTGTCATCACCTTTTCTTCATCCTTTACTTCCAACGGACCGATCACCTACACCTACCGTTTTGAAACGGAAAGTGGATACAACTCAGCGCAAGGCACGGTTACCAGCGCCGGGGCGGGAACGGTTGGCTCAAGTGCCACCAAATCCTACAGCGCGGATACCACCGACAAGGTGAGGGTACACTTGCTCGCGCCGCAGAATATCTATTCCGGCTGGAAGAGTTTTAAAGTCGATTGCCCCTAACTAGGCAACAAATCAAAGAGACCGGTTTGAGAATATCAGACCGGTCTTATATTATCCCTGTGGATATGATCAGATTTCCTGGTCGAAAATGGCTTCATCAATTCCCCTGCCTCCCACCTGGGCAATGGGGGGTAGAGCCCGTTTGAAACGATTACGTTTGGCGCGGGAAAAAACTGAACGAATAAAATCCCTTGAAAAGCCTGCCTTCAGACAATCCTCGATATTTTTTCCCTCTTCAACAAGTATGAACAGGAGTTTATCCACCATCTCATAGGTAACCCCCATCTCCCCTTCATCGGTTTGTCCCTGCCAGAGGTCTGCGGAGGGTGGTTTTTGAAGAATGATATCCGGTACACCCAAATGAGCAGCCATCTGGCGCACCTGGGTTTTGTATAGATCCCCAATTGGATTCAACGCACATGCGGAATCGCCATAAAGCGTGGTATAGCCCAGGATGATCTCAGTTTTGTTCCCGGTGCCGACAACGAGCGCCTCAGTGGCAGCGGATTGGTCGTAAAGCACGATCATGCGCTGTCTAGCCATGATGTTGCCCATCCTCAGTGCGTTCATCTGAGGAAATTTACTAACCAGCGGCTCCACCATGGGGGTGATCTCGATGGTTAAAGATTCAATTTTGAGCTGGTCTACGACCAATTGGGCATGATCGAGTGATTCCCGGGAGGAGGTTTTATAAGGCATTCGAATCCCGAGCACGTTTTCCCGCCCCAGTGCAGCTACCGCCAGGAAGCACGATACTGTGGAATCGATTCCCCCGGAAAGACCCACAACTGCTCGGTTGAGTCCGGCGGATCGGAAACCTTCTTGAAGAAAATCCACCAGCGAAAGCCTGGTTGATTCAACATCCAGATTGATCGTGCGCATACCTTCTCCTAAGTAGACGAATTAACAAAGCGAATAATACATCATAATCTTGAAACACGGCAATTCTACAAATCAGTTCTTTTTATGGGTAGTTTTGGAATTGGCTCCGGTGATGCCGGGTAGGACATCTTTGATAAAGATTTCTACGATCTCCGGGTCAAAGGCCTGTCCGGCAGCCCGCTGAATGTGCATTTTGACCTTTTCTTCTGCCCACGATTTCCGGTAGGGGCGATCCGAACGGAGCGCATCCCAGACATCCACAATTGTGAAGATCCGGGCATAAAGAGGAATCTCTTTACCCCTAAGCCCTTGCGGGTAACCGCTTCCATCCCACTGTTCATGATGGCAGTAGGGTATATCCAGGGCTGGCCGCAGGTAGGCAATTGGCGAAAGCAGTTGACGGGCGAAAGTTGGGTGCTGCTTCATGATGCGGGTTTCTTCCGGGGTGAGCGGTCCTTGCTTGAAAAGGATGCTATCAGGAATGGCCATCTTCCCGATATCGTGGAGGAGGGCACCCCGGCGGACATGCTCGAGCGACTCCTCCGGGACCCCGACAACCCTTGCAAGACTGATGGTGATATCCACCACTCGCTCTGCATGACCCTCGGTTTCCTGGTCGCGCAGCTCCATGGCTTTGGACCAACCCTCGATGGTCGCGTCATATGCGGTGGTAAGCTCCATGTTGGAGATACGTAATTTTTCGAAAAGCTCCAGGTTATCCAGGGTTATTGCCAGCTGACTGGCGATGCTGGAAAGGAAGTCGGTCCATTCCGCATCGGCGGAAGGTGGATCTAGATAGAACAACTCCAGAACACCCTTGGGCAAACCCTGAGAGATGAGGGGAATGGCTTCGTAGTGATGATATTCTTTGAGCGATGATTTCCAGCTTCGGCTGAATCCATCCAGGAGGTTTTGCTCACGGGTGACGGATACGATCTGGTTGGCGGTGATGGACTTTCCCGCATAATCCCGTGCGATCGCGATCCCTGAACCGATGGCGGGAGGAGGCTGAATATCCTTGCCGGCGGCATATTTCAACGAACCACTTTCGGAGTCGAATAGTAATACATCAGCCGCGGACACCTCGAGTTTATCAGTCACCAGGTGGAGAAGCTTTTCCAGCACGGTTTTCATATCCAGGCTGGTGCTGATGGTCAAGTTGATATCCCGTTGGGCGGAGAGGCGGTTTAGACTTATTTCCGTTTTCTGCATCAGGGTGGCACGCTGCAGTGAACTTGCAGCGATATCGGCTGCAGCAGTTAGCAGGCGAACCTCATCCGCACCAGGAGGAATTACCGCATGGGATTCGCTGGAATCCCTGCCCAGCCAGACGACACCGATCGTCTTCTCGTGGGTGATCAGCGGCAGGCAAAGAACGGTTTGTGAACGGGAAATAAATTCAGGAAATGAAAGGTTGGGATCATCACCTGCCTGCAAACATAAATAATGCCTTCCTGTTTCAAAAACCTTCCTGCTGACCTCACTTAGAGAAGGATGAGATGTACCCTTCCAGGCTGACCAGGTTCCGTAACTGTATTCAAAGGTGTAGGTCTTTTTTGCGGCGTCTTTTACCGCCAGGGCGGAACCCTGACCTTTGAATAGCCCGCACATGGTCTCGAGGATGATGCCGGCGACATCGGAATGGGTATCGGCATCTCTCAGTGCGTTCGCCATACGGGTGATCGCCTCCAACTCCCGTTCCTTCAGCCTCCGCGAAGTGATATCGGTAACGATTGCCATCAGACCTTTCCAGCGATGGTGCTCGTCTGTGAAAGGCGCAGTATGGATGGAAGTGATTACAAGCTTGCCCTTTCTGTTGGTGAACTCGCTATCCAATTCGACGGCCTTGGTTTGGCGAAGCCGGGGGATATCCTTGCGGAAACTGGCTGCCTGGCTTTCCGACATAAAATCCAGGATGGATTTTCCGGGCATTTCTTCGATAGAGTAACCGAGCATTTCGGCCATGGATTGGTTGGCATAGGTGGTATGCAGAGTTTCGTCCAGAATCCAAATACCATCCTGCACTGTTTCCAAAAGCTGGCGGTAACGTTTTTCGCTCTTGCCGAGGGCAAGCTCCGATTTTTTATTGATGGTGATATCTTCCAGGGTAAGGATCACCGATTCCACAGCGCCTTCTGCATCCAGTAGGGGTGCGCCATTCACCAGCACCCAGCGGGTATCATGGGGACCGACTTCAAGCTGGAGGATACGGTTGTATAGAGGAAGACCACTATTGATGATCTGGTTGTACGGAAGGTCCTCCTCGTTTACAGGCAGGTTCTGATCATCCAGGGCTTTCCAAAGGGAGAAGTTATCCGCCAGGTTTTCGGTTGGAACGCCTGGTGCGCCAAAGATCTCTCTCGCGCGGTTGTTAAAAAATGTGATCCGGTTGGTGGCATCCACCACCAGCACTCCAGAGGGGCTGGTTTCCATCAGGCGCTGGAACATATCCCGTTCACGGCGAAGCGATATTTCCGTGGATCGTTTTGCCAGGCGTGTTCGCATTGCTGTCAACCCGAAAGCAACATCATTTGCCAGGCTGGAAAGAAGTGATACCTGTGTTTTATTGAAGACCCCGGGTGAGCCTGCGTGTACTGCCAGATAACCGATCGGGGTTTTATTATCCAATAGCGGTAGTAGCAGCAAGGTGCGGATTGGGAAAACACCGGGCAGGCTCTTCCATTTTGCCATGAACTCTACTTCTTCGAGATTTTCGATGCGCAGAGGTTTTTCGCTGCCTAGGTCGGATTCTCCGCTGGCCTGCCGGTATGATTCCATTTCATAGCGGGAAATGGAAGGCAGGTCTTCAAGCGCGCGCTGGTTCCCGTAACAAGCTCTAGGGATTATCAGTCCCGGGTAGCGGTCATCCAGGATACCCACCCAGGCAAAGGGGAACTGCCCGATGTTCACGATCACCTGGCAGATCTTTTCCAGCATTTCATCATCGTTCTGGATCCGAACTAGGGCTTCATTGCATTGGCTGAGCAATAACGCCGACCGGTTTGCACTGGTCAGCTCCCGGGTTCGCTGATTGACTGCCGTGGTCAAATTGGATCGCTGGTTGATGACGCCGTAGAGCATGAGACCGATCAGAATGATCATCGATATACCGATCAGGCGGAGGACATTGAAATTCTTCAACGCATTCACACCGAATGCCTGAACAGGTTGAACTGCCAGTGTGTAATCCAGCCTGTCATCGGGGGAGGAAATCCGGATCATCGGCAGGGACGCGTCCAATGTGCTCCCTGCGATATGCTTGCCGGAGGGATCTGTCAACTCGAAGCGATGACCGGGAAACGCATCCTCAACCAACCCAAGCCTTGCGGAAAGCGCCTGCGGATCGATTATCACGGATACCAAACCCCAGGTACGCGCGTCCTTAATTACCGGGGCATGGGAGGCGATCACCCACCACCCCGGTGATATCTCGAAAGGCTGGCTGACGGTGGGTTTACCCGTCTGAAAAGCAAGTTTTGCGGATTGGGAAATGGAAGGATCGAAAGAATACCAATCCACCCCCGAGGGGAAGAGTGAACCCAGTGCAGGGCTGCTATATTGAATGATGTGATCGGGCGAGATCACAACCCCCAAGGTGCCAACAGCCCGGGATGATGCCGGACCAGTGAAACGATCCATATCGACCGGGTTTATCTGCTCCCCCTGAATAAGATTGGAGGCGATCATCCCCGCCAGGTCTGCTGAGAGTGTCTCCCCGGTGTTAATGTTGTGGACGAACGAGAATAGGAGAGGTTTGAAATCCTTCTCCACGGAGACCTGGTCTGCCTCGAGTTGCAGCTGTAAATACTGCCGGGTGAGGTATTCTTCAACCGGAACAAGAAAGATGGTCACCAACAGGATGCTGATCAGACCGACCAGGCGTCCGGAGGTCAGGTACTTTGAAAAACCTTTTTTGCTGGTTGACTTATGATCCAACGGTCAGGTCCGATTCAAATGATTGGCAGAGTATACTCTGAGAAACCGGATTAACTGTAGATAATTAACCGCTGGATGTCAATAGACGGGAAACACACACCACATCGGTATCCCAAATAACGGATTCTTAAAGAAATCTTTCGGCGAAATGACAGGCAGCAAAATGCCCCGGGTTGAGTTCCCGCAGCTCCGGTTCCTGTTGCGAGCATATGGCTTCCGAGATCGTGCAGCGGGGGTGGAAGCGGCAACCGGAGGGGGGATTCAATGGACTGGGAACATCCCCGGAAATTATGGTTCTTTCCTTCTTCAGGTCAGGTGTTGCTGCGGGTATTGCGAGTAATAATGCCTGGGTGTAAGGATGAAGAGGATTCTTGTAAAGAGTTTCGCGATCTGTGATCTCGACAATTTTCCCCAGGTACATCACCGCGACGCGGTCAGAAATATGTTCAACCACTCCTAAATTGTGGGCAACGAATAAGTAGGTGAGGTCCAAATCCCGTTGAAGGTCTTTAAGGAGGTTCAATACTTGTGCCTGGACTGAGACATCCAGGGCAGATACCGGTTCATCCAGAATAAGGAATTTGGGTTGAAGAACCAGAGCCCGGGCAATTCCGATTCGCTGTCTTTGTCCACCGGAAAACTCATGCGGGTACCTCATCGCATGATAATCTTCAAGCCCAACCTTCTTCATGACTGACATTACCATCTCAAAACGTTCTTGCTTTGTCCCGATGTTGTGAATCACCAATCCCTCAGCAATCGATTCACCCACTGGCAGTCTTGGGTCGAGGGATGAATATGGATCTTGAAAAACGATCTGCATATTCCTGCGCATTAACTTTAATTCATCCCCTTTGAGAAGGAAGACATCTCTTCCCTCAAAAAGGACGGATCCCTTTGTGTGGGGAATAAGGCGGATCATTGTTTGACTAATGGTTGATTTCCCGCAGCCAGATTCACCAACCAGGCCGAGAGTCTCACCTTTTCGGATTTTGAAAGAAACCCCGTCCACGGCTTTTACCTGGGCTACTACCCTCTTGAATACTCCTCCATAAACAGGAAAATATTTGACAAGGTCAATAACTTCAATCAAATGGTTATCGGTGGTCATCGCATCGGTCAACTGAGAAGCTCCTGGTCAATCTTCTGAAAGTGGTGCTTTATGAATATCGCTGCTTTCATATAACCAGCACCGGATTTTATGGGAATATTTCTTCATGGAAATGAGGTTGGGTTCGCGTTGATCGCATATTTCCAACCCATATTTATGTCTTAATTCGCACCTAGTTTTAAACCTGCAACCAGGTGGAAGACCGATTAAATTCGGCACATTCCCCGGTATTGTGCTCAACGATTCCTTGATCTGACCCAATACCGGAACGCTGGCAATTAAACCAACCGTGTAAGGATGCATTGGATTCTTAAAAAGCGATGACACGCTTGTTTCTTCCACAACCTTGCCAGCATACATCACCGCAACTCGATCAGCCATTTCAGAAATGACCCCCAGATCATGGGTGATCAGGATAATTGATGTATTGAATTTGGTGCGTAGATCAGCAAGAAGAAGGAGGATCTGAGCCTGGATGGTAACATCCAATGCAGTGGTGGGCTCATCTGCGATCAGTAATTTTGGATTTAGCGCCAATGCCATGGCGATCATGACCCGTTGCGCCTGACCACCCGATAGCTCATGTGGATATGCGTTGGCTTTTTTCTCTGGGTCAGGAATACCAACAACTCGCAGGAGGTCAATTGATTTCCGTAATGCTTCTTTTTTTGAGATCTTTTCATGAATTTCAAAGACCTCAACAATTTGCGAACCGACGGTAAAAACTGGATTAAGGCAGCTCTGCGGTTGTTGAAAAATCATCGAAATCTGATTTCCGCGAACTTCCTGCATTTGATCATCAGATAATTTAAGCAGATCTTTTCCTTCAAAAAGGATCTTGCCACCTATTATCCTGCCCGGCGGGTCTACCAGACCCATGATTGAAAATGATGTGACACTTTTCCCGCATCCAGATTCCCCCACCAATCCGATTATTTCCCCGGGAAAAACCTTTAAATCAACACCATCAACAGCCTTAACGATCCCATCATCGGTAAAGAAATGGGTTACCAGTTCTTGAACTTCCAATAAAGGTTGATTTGATTCCATTGGTTTACTCGGCGGACCTCAACCTGGGGTCAATCGCATCCCGCAAACCATCGCCCAGTAGATTAAAGGCCAGTACTGTGATCATGATCGCTATCCCAGGGAAAATCACAAGATGAGGAGCGGTAAAAACCTGGTTTCTTTCCTGCCCCAACATTGTTCCCCACTCTGCCAATGGTGGTTGAGCCCCTAATCCGATGAAGGATAAAGCAGCCGCTTCCAGAATTGCCACTCCAATTCCAAGCGTCCCTCGAACAATTAGCGGTGGAAAAGAATTGGGAAGTATCCTTCGGAACAGGATGTGCGTTTGACTTCCGCCCAACGCCCGGGATGCCGATACGTATGCATTTTCTTTAACAGAAAGCACGCTTGAACGGACAACCCTTGCGTAGACGGGTATTGAGACAATAGCGATCGCAAGAAGTGCGTTTTGAATTCCCTTCCCCAGAAAGGATACGATCGCGATGGCTAAAAGAAGGGAAGGAAAAGCAAGCAATACGTCGAGTGATCGCATGATGAAATTATCCGATGAGCCGCCGAAATACCCGGCCAACGCACCCAATAATGTGCCAACAAGAATTGCAAACCCGACCGTTGTAATTCCAACTATTAGTGAGATCCGGGAACCATAAATAATCCTACTGAACACGTCTCGCACGTTCCCATCAGTACCCATGATATGCTGCGGTTGATCTTTTGGGCATCCCAAAATGTGAATGCAGGGTGGAGATCTTTTCTCAACATTTTCAATCCCAATCAAAACCTGGTCAGGTTCATACGGGGCGATCAAAGGCGCGAATACAGCACTAAAAACCAGTAAACCTAAAAGGATCAATCCAATGATGGCCGACCTCTGTTGGAAAAGCCGACGCATGGTTAACCGCCATAAGCTATTTGATCGATAGTCCTTTACCGGGGCTTCGTTCGATTTGTTTTCAGAGTTTACCATTTACTCACTCCAACTTAATTCTTGGGTCAATGAAGGCATAAGAAATATCGACAATCAAATTAACGATCACATACCCGGCAGCTATCACCAAAGTAAAACCTTGAATGATCGGAAAATCCCTTGCAGTGATCGCGTCATAAAGCATTCTGCCAACGCCCGAGAGGCCAAAGATCGTTTCGGTTAATAATGCACCGGCAAAAATTAAACCAAATTCAAGACCGATGATCGTTACTATTGGCAATAACGCATTTCTTAATGCATGCCGAAATATAACCAAACGATTTTTAAGTCCTTTTGCCTTGGCAGTGCGGATGTAGTCTTGCTTTGAAACTTCCAACATGGACGATCGCGTCATCCGCGCAATTATTGCGAGTGGAATCGTTGCAAGAGCAATTGCGGGGAGGATTAAATGCTTGGCGGCATCCTGGAAGACCTTCCAGTCTCCGGTAATGATCGAATTAAAAAAGTATAAATTAGAAAAAAATTCCAAGAAAAAATATTTTGCAGTTCCCGGCTCTGCAACAATTCCCCATACTTCATAAAAAGGGATCGACGCTACTCCGGCGGTCAATCTTCCGGAAGGCGGCAACCAGAAAGGGGTATCCTTTAGAAGAAAAAATGCGTACGCAAGCATTAAACCCAGCCAATACACCGGCATGGATACACCAATATTGGCGACGGTCATTGTGGATACATCAAGGGGGGAGTTCCGCTTGATCGCAGAAAAGATGCCCAATGGGATTCCAACGAGCGTCGCGAATAATATCGCGAGGGCACCAAGCTCAATGGTGGTAGGTAATCGTTCAATAAGGATCAGGGCAACGGGACGACTGAATCGAATCGAATCCCCGAAATCACCTTTCAAAACCTGGCTCATATAAATACCAAATTGAACTGGAATCGGCTTGTCCAACCCGAATTTTTCGGTGAATCTCTCGCAGACCTCCGCAGTAGCCTTCTCTCCAAGCATCGCTCTACAGGGATCACCCGGAATCATTCGTCCTAATGCGAAGGTGACGACCAGGATTCCCAACAGGACAGGAATGGCTAATAGGATTCGTCTTACGGTGTATTTGAACATAGATCATTCCCATTAAGGTTGCGCGGGAAACAGCAATTTAGATTTTACTGCTGTTCCCGCGCATTTTTGTAACTACAATATGGGTCGCTGATTACTCAGCGTTCAGGAGAGCTCCCCAGAGGGTTGCGAAATATTCGAACGAACCGGTGTTACCAATATGAAGTGGATTTGCTGCATCCCAGCCAACAATCCAGGACATGGCGACATCGTTCGCATCCAGGCTAGAGCCATCCTGGAATTTGACACCTTGTCGGAGGTTGCAGGTCCAGACGGTCAGGTCTTCGTTGGGCTCGCAGGATTCAGCCAGCGCGGGTTGGACAGCGGTACCACCAACCTCGTAGGTGTAGAGGGATTCCACAACCTGCTCGCAGGCTCGCAGAGATTCGCCGTCGGTTTCATCTGCGCAGTACAAAGAAATTGGTTCTGCGTTCTGCATCCAAACAAAGGTCGTCCGGTCGCCGGGCTTCATCCCTGCAAAAGTTTCGTTTGTGAGTGGGCTGGCATGGGCGCCTTCAACATCAGCCAAGAACGCTGTTGCGGAACCACCATTTGCGACGGGAACCAGGGGAACATTGGCTTTGATCGCATTGTTGGCGGCGACGTAGTACTGCTCAGCTTCCTTGGGATCAGCAATGGCAGCGCCTTTTTCCAACTGCGTATAAATATCTTCATATGGGGTCCCGAACTGAGCCTGGCTCTTGCCGAAGTGGTAATCCAGGAAGTTGGTGACGTGCGGGTAATCTGCACCCCAACCCAGCAGGTGGAACCCATTTAGGCGACCTTGAGAGGAGTCATCGATGAACGCACCGGATTCCATCACGG
>Ga0316616_100000823_pt1 | contig 11306 bp, 10 predicted proteins | sample OWC_Aug_M1_C1_D1_FD_207660 | JGI IMG/M metagenome (GOLD analysis project Ga0316616, IMG submission 207660) | Wetland soil microbial communities from Old Woman Creek delta, Ohio, United States - OWC_Aug_M1_C1_D1_B | ecosystem: Environmental > Terrestrial > Soil > Wetlands | place: USA: Ohio...
CGGTTCTCCACCGGTCACGACAACAGAATCCGTGCCAGATCTGACGGCATTCAAAACAATTGTATCAGTCTCTATTTCAGGGTACAAACCGGGATCCCATGCAAAGGGAGAATCGCACCAGCTGCAGCCGATATCGCATCCCCCAAGCCTTATGAACCAGGCTGCAAGTCCTGTATTAAACCCCTCACCCTGTATAGAATAGAATTCCTCCACTAACGGTAACTTGTCAGCCTTCCTGCTCATAACCTTATTCATTTTACTTCCAGCCGTCTTTTAAAACGATATGCAAACCAAAATATTGTATTTTTTTGATTACCAGCATAATAATATCAGTTATCCTTTCCAAAGAGAAGCCGGCGTTCGCGTACCGCTGCTTTTTTTACCCATTCTTCCGGTATGATCTTCCAGTTATTCAAAGGTTTTGGGTTGATAGTTTTCTTTTCTTCAATTGATTTCAGGATATAATATCTCAGATCTCGTTCAGTGGAGAAAAGAAGACGTGAGCTGAGTTCTTCCTTGTCAATACCGGCTCCTTCTGTAAGATGCCTTCCTCCCCCGTTTCCCCTGTAAGAATTGACAGCTACACGGTAATTCTTTTTCATTTCAAACCTTCGGCCGTCACTGAATGATATTATTCTTATGCGATCTCCCTCAGGCCTGGTAATATCAACTGTATAATCTATCCCCACAGCCGAATCAAAATCATAGGATGGATTCTTAAGCCAGGTCTCACCGTCTATTATCACAGGTTTGCCATTCTTGTCAGTCCGGTATTTCAGCAGATAATCATCCGGGCTCTTCATTGTATTAAGCCATTCTCCATAGGAGAATTCCAGATATTTCTTTATTTCTTCTCCGCTCATTGTGATAGTATAAAGTAAATTCTCGTACCTGTAAAGTTTGAACAGGTCACTTACTCTTATGGGCCCTTTATCAATCCTGACGTCAAAAGACAGAGGTGCAGCAAATGATATGTCAGCACCGGTTATTTCAAGCTGTGCGGAATGCAGCATATCCACAAAAGCTGAGGATCCGAAATAAGAATCCCGTGTCGAGATACTCCTGGCAGATTCACCAATGATCCTGCCTGAATATTCCCTGATATCTTCATCATTTGATTTAAATCTGGCAATAAAATCCGGATCCGGGCTGAGATTTTTTACTTCGATCAGCTTCCCTGACGTTGCTCTTGTCTTTTTCCCGTTATGATTATATCCGGAAAAGGATACATCAGCCCGGGCAATATTTTCGGATCTGCTGCCTGCATTCAGTATAAGTATAGTATCTCCATTCCTGTTCACAAATTTTTCAACAACTGCCCTATGATCATGACCGGTAAAAATTATATCAAACCCTGGAACGTTATAAGCCACTGCTGCAGAACCGTTTTCCGTAAGCGGAATATTTTGCTTATAATCCTCATTGTCACTATTCCATCCGGCATGGAAGAGACCAACTACAAGATCAGGTTTCTGCTTAAGTATTTCCGGCATCCATTTTTCAGCAGTTTCGACCATATCCCTGAATTCTATGCCGGAATAGAGTTCAGGAGGTAACCAGTCAGGCACGGCAGGAGTGATCAGTCCAAATACCGCTATCTTAAGGTTACTTCTATTCAGAATAACGTAGGGGGTGAAATAAGGTTTCCCACTTTCGATATCAACTGCGTTGGCCCCGAGAAGCGGGAAATCATATTCCCGGATGACCTTATCATATACCGAATGACCGGCTTCAATATCGTGGTTACCGACTGTTTCAGCATCATATTTGAGCCAATTCAACGCTTCCGAAACGATATGCGGAGATACAGTATCTATGAAATTATGATAATAAACCAATGGCTGTCCCTGAAGTATATCGCCACAATCAAGAAGAACAACCACATCACTCTCACTTCGCAGCTTCTTTACATAAGATGCAACATGAGCCAGGGAAACATCCATTTCCCTGTTTTCAATATAATCATATGGCAGGATGGTCCCGTGCAGATCGGTAGTTTGCAGAATGGTGATGTCCGTAATTGAATTTCTGCTGCACGAAACAGATAACCAAAGGATAAATAAAACAACAGTAACTAAACGTGCGGTTCTTGCCATAATAATTTTTTAATGACATAAACTTAGGAAAGTTTATCCATTTTCGGTTAAAATCTTCGCATAAAATGAATCTGCATCTTAGTTGATATATTTGTATATTGCCGTATTAAAATGGTAATTACAGGCCTTGAAATATTGACAAGGGATCTTCCGGATAAATTAAAAGGAAGGCGAATCGGTGTTTTGTGTCATGCACCAAGCATAACAAGGGATTTTTCACATATTACCGACATCCTGTCCGGATCAGGGAAGGTCCGTTTGTCAGCTGTTTTCGGTCCGCAACATGGTATTTTTGGTCAGACTCAGGATAACATGATCGAGTGGGAAGGGTCAATGCATCCTAAGTTCGGGATCCCCGTTTTCAGCCTTTACGGACAGCACCGGAAGCCTACAGCTGAGATGCTGCGTGAGACAGATGTGCTGCTTATAGACCTGCAGGATATTGGCGCACGGCTCTATACATATATATGGACAGTGAAGTTGTGTCTGGAAGCCTGTGCAGAACAAAATATACCGGTATGGATTCTTGACAGACCGAATCCCATAGGAAGACTCCCCTTCGATGGTCCGGTATTGAAAGAAGAATATTTCACTTTTGTAGGCGGAGCATCGATCCCTCTTTGCCACAGAATGACAATCGGAGAAATGGCATTATGGATCAGGGATAAATATCATCCGGATTGCGAGCTTAATATCATCTGGATGGAAGGATGGCACCGTTCCTCACTCTTTTACGAAACAGGGTTGCCCTGGATCCTCCCCTCTCCAAATATGCCTACACTGCAGACAGCATTGGTTTATCCCGGCATTGTTCTGGCAGAAGGACTGAACCTGTCAGAAGGAAGAGGTACAACAATACCTTTTGAGCTTACTGGTGCACCCTATATTGATCCTTACAGACTTAAAGATAATCTAGACAGAAGGAAAATAGAAGGGTGCGTATTCCGTGTACATAATTTCATTCCGGCGTTCAACAAATATAAAGATGAACACTGCAACGGATTACAGATACATGTAACTGATCCTGCCAGATATTACCCGGTAAGAACAGCACTGGAATTATTTGATGCCATAATTGAAACTTCACCTGAAGGCTCTCTGCAATTCAATCTTCCTCCCTATGAGTACGAAGATCTGCTGATGCCCTTTGACATCCTTTCCGGTGATTCAATAATGAGGCAAACGCTTTTAAAGCGCCAATCCCTGAAAGAAGAAACAGAGAGATGGAAATCTGAGATTGATGAGTTTCTCAGGGAGTTTCGCCAGATCTCTGTATATCCGGAATAAAGACTGATACCGGAAATTCAGATTAAGAGGTTCGCTTTGGAAATAATTGTCGAGACTTTTTCGATGAGTTGATCAGGATAGATCGGCTTTATAATATAATCATCAAAATCCGAGGATCTTATTTTTTCAAGGTCATCGGCGAGACTATACGCCGTCTGGGCGACTATTTTACCTTTGTGTCCCGATCTTTTTATTCTTGTTGCAGCGGCATAACCATTCAACCCTGGTAATTGTATATCCATAAGGATCAATGCGATATCCGGATTATTCTCCGCCGTTATTACTGCTTCGCTGCCATCGCCGGCGTTAATCAATATTGCTCCTGTCTTTTCGAGGATTTTATTCAGGTACAGCCTGCTTGGAAGATCATCTTCAACGATCAGTATTTTTTTCCCTTTCAGAATAGTTTTTTCCATTTGATGATATGTTCATTCAAATAATCCGTCATCACGTAAAAGGAGTAATATTGCCGATTGAGGAACAACAATATATTTTTCATTGTTGAATTCGATCTCGATTGCATTACTCTGGAGATAGACAGCCTGATCACCCTCTTTAGGCTGCAGAGGCACGTATTTTGGTTCTTCTGTCCGGTTCTTCCATGGTTCATCTGAATCGTTTATCGAGGGGATGGGGTATCCTGGCCCGACCTTGAGAACATAGCCTATCTGAACCTTTTCATTCTCATTTACACCTGGTGGCAGATACAGGCCGCTTTTCGTTTTCGATTGCGGAGTTTTAGGTTTAATCAGGATCCTGTCTCCGATTACAATGAGCTTCTGTAGATCCTTTTCATCAAGCAGTACATTCATCACAAAACCATTAATCAGCAAATTTAGGTTTTTTTAGTGAATACTTTAAACCGAACTCCGGATTTAACTAATATTGCATCAATTATAAAGATCCCGACCCTGAATATTCGAAATGGACAGACATGATACATACAAAACAATTAAATCACCTTCTGAAGGGTTGTATAAAGAGAAAGGCAGCAGATTCATTGCCTTTGCATGGCCTGCAGGTAGTGAAACAGAGATTAAGGCTATTCTTGAGGAGACACGGAGAAAATATCATGATGCAAGACATCATTCCTACGGTTATGTTATTGGTGCTGATTCAGGTATTTGGAGAGTAAATGATGACGGTGAGCCATCGGGAACAGCAGGACGGCCAATAATGGGACAGATAAGATCTTTTGGCCTGACAAATGTACTCGTTGTTGTATCCAGATATTTCGGAGGAAAGCTGCTGGGTGCAAGTGGCCTTACTAATGCATATAAAATGGCAGCCAGATCTGCGCTCTCAAACGCAGAAATAATTGATCGTATCGTTACTGAAAACTTTGAACTGAAATTTCCATATTCTTCACTCAGTACAGTTATGAAGATCCTTAAGGAGTTTAATGTAGAACAGACGGAACACACATTCGACATTGAGTGCAGAATGGTAATTACAATAAGGTTATCCCTGAAGGAAACAGTTTTATCTCATCTCTCAAGGATTGAGAATATCACTGTTGGTAAACTAGCCTGAAATAATCACAGTGTAGTGCTAAAACCCTCCGTTTAATCTGTAAGTTCAAAAAGTAAAAGTTGTTAATTAATTATCAACATACACCCGCAGGATTACAATTCTTGGTTAATTTTGAATTTATACCCGGTTTTAGTTCATTAATCAGGCAACTTAATGAAAAACAGGAGCTTAGTTTCAATAGATGATTTCTCAACCGAGGAGATCATTCAGACTCTTGACCTGGCAGGAGAGTTTGAGAAAAAACCAGTTCAGAAACTTCTTGATGGCAAGGTGATCGCTACTTTGTTCTTTGAACCATCGACCCGTACGCGCCTGAGTTTCGAAAGTGCCATCAACAGGTTAGGCGGCAAAATAGTAGGTTTTGCCGATTCAAGCACTTCCAGTGTCTCCAAAGGTGAGACATTGCATGATACGATCAAAATGGTCAGCAGTTACAGCGATCTGATCGTTATGCGGCACCCGGTTGAGGGAAGTGCGAGATATGCAAGCGAAATAGCTTCTGTCCCGGTAATAAATGCAGGTGATGGTGCAAACCAGCATCCTACACAGACAATGCTTGACCTTTTCTCGATAAGGAAAACACAGGGGACTCTCGATAACCTGAATATTTTCATGGTTGGTGACCTTAAGTACGGAAGAACAGTCCATTCCCTCATGATGGCAATGTCGAGGTGGAATACTACTTTTAATTTCATTGCTCCTGAAGAATTAAAAATGCCAGATGAATTCAAATTATACCTTGAGAACCTTGGGCTGAAATACTATGAGCACACTGACTTTACTGATATTATCTCAAAGGCTGATATAATATATATGACAAGAGTTCAGAAGGAAAGGTTCTCGGACCCCATCGAATATGAAAAAGTGAAGAATGTATATGTCCTCAGGAATTCAATGCTGAAGAATACCAAGCCGTCCATGCGTATTCTGCATCCCCTCCCAAGGGTAAATGAAATAAACCCTGATGTTGATTCCAATCCGAAAGCCTATTATTTCGAACAGGCGCTTAACGGTGTTTTTACAAGGCAGGCAATACTCTGCAAATTAATGGGGATAAAATAAATCATCTGCTTTATGAAAGAACCAAAACAACTGAGCGTGAGTGCAATCGAGAACGGAACGGTGATCGATCATATTCCTGCAAAGAATCTTTTCAAAGTCATTCAGATACTCGGGCTCGACAGGTTTGATAACCAGATAACATTCGGAACAAATCTTGAAAGTAAGAAACTGGGAAAGAAAGCTATCATAAAAATTGCGGGAAAGTTCTTTGAAGATGCAGACATCAATAGAATAGCACTTGTTGCCCCTGATGCCAAGCTAAACATAATCAGAGATTATGAGGTAGTTGAAAAGAAAGTCGTTGAGGTACCTGATTTTATTACCGGTATTGCAAAATGCATGAACCCGAAGTGCATAACCAATTATGAGCAAGTCAAAACCATGTTCAGGGTTGTATCAAAAAAGAATGTTGCTCTTAAATGTCATTATTGTGAAAAAATAACCACCCAGGAAAACCTTCAGATTATCTGAGTCGTAGATTCATTGCCTCTACCTTAGCCTTTCATAGGATCTTACAAGCTTTTCATCTTTCCTGATTCCCATATATGCGAGGACAGAACTGATCAGTATAAGTAATGGCAGGATAAGATTTATCCCGAAGGTTATTCTCGCATTGAATTCTGCAGAAATATCATACATATACCAGATAATCACAATGATCAGCAGAACCGAAAGGCATATAAGCGCCGCAGCAAATTTCATCTGTATTTTTCTGTTCCTGAACAGGAAGATTGTAACGACTGAAGCAATTATAATCAGGCATACCACTAATGCAGGTGTAAGTAAACTGCCAATTACTTCAATTCCACCTGCAGGTCCGATCTTTTGTAAAGCAGCCAAACGGATTGAATAGATGTTATTTGCATCATCGCCAAAAGACAGAATCGTACCGCTTAACAGGAGAGCTGAAAGTAATGCTGTAATAAACAGATAAACTGACTGGATACGCTGGATCATGTCTAAGAGATTAAACCATTATCTATTTCTTTTTTTGAGATATTGATAATCAAGATAATACAAAATCTTTACAGAAAGGCTGTTTGTCTGAGGCGAGTCAAACATATAATCTATATTATCTGCGAACCTGTTGAAGATAAAACTGCCATAACTATAAACGGAGTTTTTCCAGACCACTGAAATATCACTTCCCGGAGCAAAACGCCAGTTATACACCAGATCGATATTGAAGGAGTTATAATTGCTGTCAAAATTACCGGTGAATGGAGTGTCAGGATCAAGATCACCATCCGTTTTAAGCAAAAAGAAATCATCTGTATAATCTGCACGCGACCAATAATGACGCAAGCGAAATGTCAGATAAGCATCTGCAGAGAAAATATAACCTGCAGAAAGGGTATTCATAATAGTTCTGTTATTCCTTTTTCCGAAGTAGATCTCACCTGATTCAGTATCATCAACGTATCCCAAATCATTCAACTGGGTTTGAAAAGAAAATTGATGACTTAATGAGAATCTATCGCTGAACCGTATACCCGGATCTAAAGAGATCATATAGTTTTGCTGGTCATATTCCGACCATATTTTTGTATAGAAAAAACTGGTGCCTAAATATAGCTTCTTATCTCTGTTGGTGTCATAAGAAAGAGATGTCTGAAATTCCTTTCCTGAATGAAAAAACCAGCCCTCAACACGTGGTTCAAAATAATCATTAAAACCTCCGGGAGTAAAAGAAGCTCGAAGCATTACATTCGAAAAATTCCTGAAAACTGTAACTGAAGAGATATCTATTTGTGACTGGGTAAATACCCTTGGGGAATATAGTTGTGCGTAACTAAATTGGATACTGTTCCTGGAGTTGTTAATTTTCCACACAGGTCTGTTAATATTGTAAGAAACCTGGAGTTCATTTTCAAACTGGTTATTTCTTCTCAGATATCCCATGTCATTCGGATCATAAGTGTCTGAAATGGCATTAAGACTATATTCCACCCTGAAAGGTCCTCCTGTTTTGCCAATACTAAAATTATAGGAATGGCCGAAATCTGAAGCACGATCATCAAAATATTTCTGGCTTAAAGCTACAACACCCGAAACTGAATACAGATTATTCCTGGTCCTTAACATAAAATCAGTCGCAGTTACATTAGCTGTGTAGTAATTATCATCTTTGGGAGCATTTCTCCTGACATTTGAATTAACAAGACTGAAGTATGAGCCGTTAGGTAAATTTTGGTCGAGAACCAGTAAATTGAAATTTGTGAAAGGCTCTGTTCTTACAGTATATGATTCGCCGGTAATAGTATCTTTAATATTTGCATACATCTCTCTTGTCATGGCATTAAAAACTCCCACACCCAGTCCGAAATGAGTGCGTCCTGAGAGTTTTGTTGCGTTGATCATACTTGCTTCAAGGGGATTATCAGTAATTATTTCATTACTTTTCAGTGTATCATAAACACCATAATACATTTTTGGGGTCGCACCTATTCTTCGTGAGTAAAATATACCCCCTTTATCAAAAAGTTCAGTACCCTCCATGAAAAAAGACCGTTTTTCGTTATATCTCACTTCATAGGGTGTCAGATTAAGAATCTGATCATCAGCCTGAACCTGGCCAAAATCAGGGATCAGTGTTGCATCCAGGGTAAAACTCTCAGTCAAACCTAATTTGAGGTCCAGCCCACCGTTATAAATAAAGGAAGCGTCCTGTCCCGATGTTTTATCAAGATATCCCGAGACATAGGGTGTTACTGATAATCTGACAGGTGGTTTTATTTCAGAAATATTATTAATTTCTCCAAGATGATTTATTGAAGATCCTATATCACGGTTAACATAATTCCAGGATGATTGTTCCTTGGTCCTCCTGACTTCGCGCCAGAAGTTAATGCCCCAGGTCTGAATATCTTCTTTGGGGAACCTCAATGCAGAATATGGTATTTTAATTTCTGCTGCCCAGCCTTTATCATTTATTGAGACTTCGCTTTCCCATACTGCATCCCAGTTATCCTGCCTTCCACGTCCGCCAGACATCATCATACCACCACCCATGCCGCCGCCGCCGCCTCCACCTCCGCCTCCACGTCTGCCACCTCCCGACCCGAATTCAAATAGTTCTATCCTGCTGTCACTCTGAACTCCGGAAGCAGAGACTTTAAATCTGAAACCGTTGATTGCATCATTGTACGGACAGACTTCAACACTGAAATTATCGGCATTGAGCATCCTGTCTGCATCCCTTTCACCCAATTCAACATATATGCTATCAGGATATTTATCATACATAAACGCTCCGATATAAAGTGCCGTATTATCATATACCAAATGCACCTCAGTCCTGAAATTTGAAGGCTTACCATTATCAGGGCTGTATATTATAAAGTCTGATGCTACCGGAGTGGAAGACCAGATTCCTTCATCAAGTATCCCGTCTATCTTCGGAGGATTTTCAGTTCTGATAGCTTCAAGTCTTTTTTTATTTTCATCTTGTAGACTGCTGCAGAATACTGGTTTATAAAGTATTAGCGTTAAAATAAACAGGCAAAAAGTTAATTTGAATCCGTAACCAATATTAAACATCCTCTGCATAAATTATGCTTTATTATTGATAATCATTAGTTTACTATGCAATATTAAAAAAAGACAAAAATAACTTAAATCTTTATTGATTTAAAATTTATTATTAAAAGCGTTGTAAATTAACTTTTTTTAACTGATAAGATAAAATGCTAACAAAGGATTAAAGAAAAACCTGAAATTTAAGATTAATGTTAATTTTGCCTTATAGACTTACCAATGGAGAAAAAAACTGAACTGATAACGAACAGTGACGGAAGCGTTTTTCACCTGCATCTGCTTCCCGGAGATATTTCTGATAAGATAATAATTGTCGGTGATCCGGGCCGTGTAGATATGATTGCTTCGCTTTTAAGTGAAGTCCGTGTCAGAAAGGAGAACCGTGAATTCCGCACTGTCACAGGAACATATGACCAGAGTGAGATAACCATTATCTCCTCAGGTATAGGAACTGATAATATAGATATCCTGATAAATGAGCTTGATGCGCTGACAAATATAGATCTCAGCACAGGCAAGATAAAAGATGAACCATCTTCGCTGACATTTATCAGACTTGGCACATCTGGCGGATTAAGGAGTGATGTTCCTGTCGGATCATATGTGCTCACAGAGACTGCTGTCGGCTTTGACGGTCTTCTGCATTTCTATTCAGGATATGACTGGATCCTTGACACTATCCTTTCCGATGTCCTTGTGCAGTATCTTGAATGGCCCGACACTCTCTCCTACCCTTATGCTGTAAATGCACACAATGAGCTTGTTGAACGGTTCCGGTCGCAGAAGTTCATCAATGGAATAACAATCTCGGCTCCCGGCTTCTACGGACCGCAGGGCAGGCAATTGCGACTTGAAACATTCGACAGCGAGATCAACAGGAAGTTGTCAGAATTCGCATTCAGAGGCCGGAAGATATGCAACTACGAAATGGAGAGTTCTGCGATATACAGCTTATCGACTCTTCTGGGTCATAAAGCACTGACGATATGTGCAGTAATAGGCAACAGGGTAAGCGGGGAGTTTGTGAATGATTACCAACCCCTGGTAAAGGAACTTGCACAGATTGTGCTTCAAACAATATGATAAAGTATTTGAGTTAATTATTTTTTCCTAAATTTGTTTGAGTATATAATTCCGTAATAAAAAGATGTCTAAGAGTATTGAATCAGAAAACAGGACAGGCAGTGATGAGATTGATCTTATAGATCTCTTTGCACGCATAGGCAGATCAATCGTAAGGGGATTTAAAGCAACAGGAAACGGCTTACTGCATGTTTTCTTTTTCCTGATAAGGAATTCAGTCTGGCTGGCGATAAGCTTGTTTGTCGGAGTGGCTGTATCGTACCTCATAAAGCTTTCGGCTGAAAAGTTCTACTCATCAGATATTATTTTAAGGAGCAATACAATTCCAAACGCCGACATAATTGCATACATCAACAAACTGCATACCTTCTGTCAGGAAAAGAACTACACGGAACTTGCTTCCTCATTATCTGTTCCACCGGATGAAGTCAAGAATATTAAAGATATTAATGCATACTGGTATATTGATCTCGGATCAGATGAGATACCCGATTATGTTGATTTCCGCGGAAAACACAATCCGCTTGATACTATAAATGTGAGGATGACCGACAGGTTCCTTATAAGGGTTAAAACAAGTGTGCCTCAGGCATTGTCGAGTATCAGAGATGGGATCTTTGCCTATTTGAATAAGAACCAATTCTTTAAGAACCAGAATGAATTAAGATTAAAACAGGCTGATGCTCTGCTTGCACGTATAGACTATGA
>Ga0316616_100000825_pt1 | contig 11299 bp, 8 predicted proteins | sample OWC_Aug_M1_C1_D1_FD_207660 | JGI IMG/M metagenome (GOLD analysis project Ga0316616, IMG submission 207660) | Wetland soil microbial communities from Old Woman Creek delta, Ohio, United States - OWC_Aug_M1_C1_D1_B | ecosystem: Environmental > Terrestrial > Soil > Wetlands | place: USA: Ohio...
GCGCCCGGACCATACGGCCTCGGACACCTCCCACCCCGCCGTCAACGGGAAAGCTTACCAGTATACAACGACCAGCCATCGTCACTGCAGCGACCAGCCTTCCGACCCTGCGGTGTTGGAGTGGCCCATCTAGATGCTTTCAGTAGCATCAGGGTTAACACGTATTCGGAGAGTTTTGATGGACCCTCTTTTCCACCGGGATCAGCGCGCCAGCACCGTCGAAGAGCCAGCGCCCACGAAGAAGGCCGCCGACGCGAAACCGGCCTTCGGGTTTCGCTGGATACCGATCCGCTCGTTGTCCGACCGCCACCGACCGCGCATCCTCGGTCATCTGCTGGCGCTGAGCGAGCGCGACCGCTACCTGCGCTTCGGCTATGCCGCCAGCGACCCGCAGATTGCCCGCTACGTCGACGAGCTGGATTTCGAGCGTGACGAAGTCTTCGGCATCTTCAACCGCCGGCTCGAGTTGCTGGCCATGGCCCATCTCGCCTACCTGCAGCCGGGTTCGGCGCCGCGGCCGGCCGCAGAGTTTGGGGTTTCTGTGGCCAAGGGCGCGCGCGGTCGCGGATATGGCGATCGCTTGTTCGATCATGCGGCATTGCATGCGCGCAACCGCGGCATCGACAGCCTGCTGGTGCATGCGTTGAGCGAGAACACGGCCATGCTGCGCATCTGCCGCAATGCCGGCGCGCGCATCGAACGTGACGGGCCGGAGTCCCAGGCCTGGGTTAAGCTGGCCCCCGAAAACCTGGTGTCGCACGTCGAGGCACTGGTCGAGGACACCGCGGCCAACTTGGACTATCGACTGAAGCAGCAAGCACAGCGCGTCGATGACTTGCTCTCCGGGCTGACCAAGGACTGATCCCGGCCGGCGCCACCCCGCCCGGCCTCGGGTTTTACCTCCCCCGACCCGGGGGTCTCACCCGCGATCGCGGGGGCCATGGCGCAAGTGCCGGCTGTAGCATCCTGATACAGGCATCGACTGTCGCCCGGGACGGGGCAGCGGTGCAACCGTCCCCTCCAAGGTCATGCAGCAGCCACTTCCCTGGATCATCGCTCTGGCGACGCTGGCGCTGTGCGCCGGACTTCTGGCGTGGTGGTGGGCACGCGCCCGCACGCCGCGCCCGACGCCGCTGCCGACCGAATGGACCTTGACGGCGCGGCCGGTATTCAGCACCGACGAGCGTCGCGTGTACCGCCAGTTGCGCGAGGCGCTGCCCCATCACATCGTGCTGTCGAAGCTGCCGCTGGTGCGCTTCTCACAGCCGACCGACCCCGAGCAGGTGCGCTACTGGTACGAGTTGCTCGGCGCGATCCACGTCACATTTGCCATCTGCAGTGCCAACGGACGCGTGCTCGCCGCGATCGACCTGGACACCGACCGAGGCAATTCGCGGCGCGTGCAGCAGATCAAACAATCGGTGCTGGCCGCCTGCCGCGTGCGTTACCTGCGCTGCCCTGTCGACCACCTGCCGTCGGTCCCCGAGTTGCAGCTGCTGGTGCCGCAAAACACGGCCGCTGCACGCGGGCCGCAGGCAGCGACCAGCCTCGAAGCGGCGCGCGAGGCTGCCCCCCCCACCGCGGCCGCGCGGCGGCGCGAGCGCTCGGCGCTGTGGCAGGACTCCGGTTTCTTCCAGGATTCCTTCTTTGGCGCGGACGCCCGCTCCGACTCGGGCGCGGCCAGCGAATTCGGCGCCATCGGCAGCATCCTGCGAGGCGGGGTGTCGGTGCGCGAGGTCGGCGCGTCGCCGGCGGGCGACGACAGCACCGATGGCGACGGGCCACGCACGCGCCACTGACAACCCCGGCACCTGGGCGGTCGCCGGCGCCGTGCGCGTAGCATGAGCCCATGCCGGAATCCGCCCATGACGCGACACGCAGCTACGCGGATCTGACGCCCGCCGAAGTGCTGGATGCGCTGGACGCGGTGGGCTTCCGCGGCGACGGCCGCATCCTGCAACTCAATTCCTACGAGAACCGCGTCTTTCAGGTGATGCTGGAAGACGGCGACGCCGTGGTGGCCAAGTTCTACCGGCGTGCGCGCTGGAGCGACGCGCAGATCGTCGAGGAACACGGCTTCGCTCTCGAGCTGGCCGAAGCCGAGGTGCCGGTGGTCGCACCCTGCATCCTGCGCCACGCGGGCGCCGGCGTGCGCCTGCTGCCCGAGGTCGGGCCAACGACGCTGGCGCTTCGTTCCGGCCCCGCGGGACAGCACCGCTACTCGGTGTCGCCGCGCCAGGCCGGCAGGGCACCGGAACTGGAGGACGACGCCGTACTGCTGCGCCTGGGCGGCTTCATCGGCCGGCTGCATGCCGTGGGCGCGCGCCGGCCCTTTGCGCATCGACGCAGGCTGGACGCGCCGCGCGACGCGCGTGATGCCGTGGCCCTGCTGCTGGATGGCGGCTTCGTGCCCGACGACCAGCGCGCCCCCTGGGCCGAGGCCTGCGCCGGCGCGATCGACTGCATCGACGCCACCTTCGCCACCCGCCCGCCCGATTCGATCCGCCTGCACGGCGATTGCCACCCCGGCAACCTGTTGTGGCGCGATGCCGGCGCGCATGTGGTCGATCTGGACGACGCCTGCATGGGGCCGGCCGTGCAGGATCTGTGGATGCTGCTGTCCGGCGAGCCCGAAGCCATGGCCAGGCAACTGCAGCTGCTGCTGCGCGGCTATGCGCCGTTCATGGACTTCGACCGACACGAGCTGCGCTTGATCGAACCGCTGCGGCTGCTGCGCATGATCCGCCACAACGCCTGGGTGGCGCTGCGTTGGCAGGACCCCGCCTTCCCCGCGGCCTTTCCGGACTTCGGCAGCTCGGGCTACTGGGGCCAGCAGACACTGCAGCTGCGCGAGCAACTGCGTCTGGCCGCCGAAACCCCCAGCCTGGCCGCGCTGCTCTGACGCGGCCGGCGCTTCAGGCCGCCAGCAACCGGTTCACCCGCTGCACGTAGGCCGCCGGGTCTTCGAGCTGGCCGCCTTCGGCCAGCAGCGCCTGGTCGAAGATGATCTGCGCCAGATCGTCGAAACGTGCGTCACCTTCCAGCCGCTTGACCAGCGCATGCGAGGCATTGACCTCCAGCGTCGGCAGCGACTTCGGTGCGTCCTGTCCGGCCTGCTTCAGCAGCCGCGCCAGGTGCCCGCTCATGTCGCCCTCGTCGACGACGATGCAGGCTGGCGATTCGACCAGCCGCGTCGTCACGCGCACGTCCTTCGCACGGTCCTTCAGCGCGGTCTTCAGCCGCTCCAGCACCGGCTTGAATTCCTCGGCCGCTTCTTCGGCCTGCTTCTTTTCGGCCTCGTCCTGCAGCTTGCCCAGGTCGAAGGCGCCCTTGGCCACGCTTTGCAGCGCATGGCCTTCGAACTCGTACAGGTGGCTCAGCATCCACTCGTCGACGCGGTCCACCAGCAGCAGCACCTCGATGCCCTTCTTGCGGAAGATCTCCAGCTGCGGGCTGCTCTTGGCCGTGGCCAGGTTGTCGGCGGTGATGTAGTAGATGGCCTCCTGGCCTTCCTTCATGCGCTTGACGTAGTCGGCAAAGGACACGCCCGCATCGGCCTGCGTGCTGGCGAAGCGCAGCAGCTTGGCCAGCCGCTCCTGGTTGGCATGGTCCTCGCCGATGCCTTCTTTCAGCACCGCACCGAAGTCCTTCCAGAAGGCGGCGTACTTGTCGCGCTCGGCCGCGTCCTCGCTGTCGGCCAGCGACTCCAGCATCCCGAGCACGCGCTTGGTCGAGCCTTCGCGGATGGCCTTGACATCGCGGCTTTCCTGCAGCAATTCGCGGCTCACGTTCAGCGGCAGGTCGGCCGAGTCGATCACGCCCTTGACGAAGCGCAGGTACACCGGCATCAGCGCCTCGGCGTCGTCCATGATGAACACGCGCTTGACGTAGAGCTTGACGCCGCCGCGCTTGTCGCGGTTCCACAAGTCGAAGGGCGCCTTGCTCGGGATGTACAGCAGCTGCGTGTATTCGGTGCGACCCTCGACGCGGTTGTGGGTGTAGGCCAGCGGCGCGGCGCTGTCGTAGCTGAGCTGCTTGTAGAACTCCTGGTACTCGGCATCGGTGATGTCGCTCTTGGCGCGCGACCACAGCGCCGCGGCCTTGTTCACCGTCTCCCATTCGTCCTTCAGCACCTGCTCCTTCTTCTCCTCGTCCCAGCTCTCCTTCTTCATCAGGATGGGCAACGAGATGTGGTCGGAATACTTGCCGACGATCGACTTCAGCTTCCAGGTCGACAGGAACTCCTCCTCGCCCTCGCGCAGGTGCAGGATCACGTCGGTGCCGCGCTCGGCCCGGGTGATGGCCTCGACCTCGAACTCGCCGGCGCCCTCGCTGCTCCAGCGCACGCCCTCGTCGGGCTTGGCGCCGGCGCGGCGCGTTTCCACGGTGATGCGGTCGGCGACGATGAAGCCGGAGTAGAAGCCGACGCCGAACTGGCCGATCAGGTTGGCGTCCTTCTTCTTCTCGCCTTCCAGCTTGGCCAGGAACTCGCGCGTGCCGCTCTTGGCGATGGTGCCCAGATGCGCCACGGCTTCGTCGGCGCTCATGCCGATGCCGTTGTCGCGGATGGTCAGCGTCTTCGCGTCCTTGTCGAAGAACACGCGCACTTCCAGGTTCGGCGCGTCCTCCCACAGCGCGCTGTGGTCCAAGGCCTCGAAGCGCAGCTTGTCGCAGGCGTCGGAGGCGTTGGACACCAGCTCGCGAAGGAAGATCTCCTTGTTCGAGTACAGCGAATGGGTAACGAGGTGCAGGATCTGCTTGACCTCGGCCTGGAAGGAAAGTGTTTGCTTGCTCATCGGTAATGGTCTGTGAAATGGGACTGACTGGCCCTTTGCCGCGGGCATATGGAGTGGTCCGCAGCGGCTTTCAAGGCCCCGCCGCGGGCGCTTGACGCGGTGCAACAGGAACTTCTGCGCCGCAGAACCGTCCCACACGGCTTGCCGGGCCGTCGCTGCATCGCACATCGGCCCGGTCGGACGATGCTGCGTGCCGCCCGCCGCGCGCCCCGAGACGGAGGCCCCAGCCGCGATGCCCGAGACCAGCCTGAGCCGTATTCTGCCGCAGGCCCCTGCATTCGCCTGGCCCGAACTGCAGCACATCGACCCGGTGCTCGGCCTGGCCGCGGTGATGCTTGTCGCGGTGGTCGCGGCCAGCGCGATGCACCGGCTGATGCATCTGCCGCGGCTGGCCGGCATGATGCTGGTGGGCGCGCTGGCCAGCCCGCTCGGGCTGGGTCTGCTGCAGCCGGCCGACCTCGACGCCTGGAAGCCGATCATCGACCTGGCCATCGCCGCGCTGGTGTTCGAGCTCGGCAGCAGGCTGCGCCCGCGCTGGCTGATCGACAACCGCTGGCTGGCCGCCAGCTGCCTGCTCGAAGGGCTCTGTGCCGCGCTCGCCGTGGGCGGCGCGCTGGTGGCGTTGGGCGCACCGCAGATGTCGGCGGTGCTGGCGGCGCTGGTGGCGTCGTCAACCTCGCCGATCATCGTCATGGCCGGGGTGCACGAACTGCGGCCGCGCGGCCAGGTGGGCGAGCGGCTGCTGCTGATGTGCGCGATCAACAGCGTGCTTGCGATGCTGGCGCTGAAGCTGTGGCCGCTGCTGGCTATGGCCGGCCAGGGAACGACGGGCAGCGACGCGCTCAGCTGGGTCGCCAGTGCGCTGTTCGTCACCTGCGGCTCCTTCCTGCTCGGCCTGTTCGGCGGCTGGACCCTTGATCGGGCGGCACGCCTGAGCCGGCAGCGCGCCAGCATGCCGGTGCTGCAGATCGCGCTGGTCATGCTCGCCGCCACGCTGGCGTCCAGCTGGGGCCTGTCGCCGTTGTTGACGCTGCTGGTGGCCGGCATGACCGCGCGCTCGCTGATGGGCCACCGGCTCACGGTCGAGCCCTACCTGGGCAGCGCCGGCGCGGCGCTGACGGTGCTGCTGCTCATCAGCCTGGGGGTGCTGTTCAGCTTCGACGGCGTGCAGCAGGTCTGGCCCTGGGTGCTGGCCCTGGTCGGCGCGCGGCTGCTCGGCAAGGGCCTGGGCGTGGTGCTGCTGGCGCGGCCCAGCGGCCTGGGCTGGCGCCAGGCGGCGGGCCTGACGCTGGCACTGCAGCCGATGGGCAGCCTGGCCGTGCTGCTGGTGGCCGACAACTTCCGCTGGGCCAGCCAGTTGCCCGGCTTCGATCCGGCCGTGATGCAGGCGCTGCTCATCTCCGCCTCGCTGATGCAGCTGAGCGGTCCGCTGTGGCTCGACGCCGGCCTGCGGCGCGTGGCCGGCGAATGCCGCGAGGAGGCCCGACATGCCGCTTGAGTCCTTCACCGTGTCCGAGCCGCTGACGATGGGCGTCGAGCTCGAGCTGCAGTTGCTGGACACACTCGACTTCGACCTGGCGCCGCGCGCGCAGGACCTGCTGCGCGCGCTCGACAGACATTCGGGCGCCTGGGACGTCAAGCCCGAGATCACGCGCAGCATGATCGAGATAGGCACCTCGATCCAGCGCGAACATGCGCCGCTGCGCGACGAGTTGCACCACCTTTGCCGGCAGCTGTCGCGCGGCGCGCGCAAGCTCAACATCGGCATCGGCGGTGGCGGCACGCATGCCTTCCAGCAATGGAGCGAGCAGCAGATCTACCCGACCGAGCGCTTCCACTACATCAGCGAGCTCTACGGCTACCTGGCCAAGCAGTTCACGGTCTTCGGCCAGCACGTGCACATCGGCGTGCCCAGCGGCGACGACGCGCTGTGGCTGCTGCACGCGCTGTCGCGCTACGTGCCGCACTTCATTGCGCTCAGCGCGTCCTCGCCCTTCGTGCAGGGCGTGGACACCGGCTTCCATTCGGCGCGGCTCAACTCAGTGTTTGCCTTTCCGCTGTCGGGCCGCGCGCCCTTCGTGCTGACCTGGAACGAGTTCGGCCAATACTTCGAGAAGATGACCAGCACCGGCGTCGTGCAGTCGATGAAGGACTTCTACTGGGACATCCGGCCCAAGCCCGAGTTCGGCACCATCGAGCTGCGCGTGTGCGACACGCCGCTCACCGTGGACAAGGCCGCGGCGCTGGCCTGCTACCTGCAGAGCCTGTGTCGCTACCTGCGCGAGGAGCGGCCCTTCGAGCCCGCCGAGGACGACTATCTGGTCTACACCTACAACCGCTTCCAGGCCTGCCGCTTCGGCCTGGACGGCGAGATCGTCGACCCCAAGACCAAGCAGCGCCAGAAGCTGCGTGACGACATCATCCGCACGCTCGCGCGCGTGGCCGAGCATGCGCTGGACCTGCGCTCGCTGGAAGCCAACAACCAGATCCGCGATTCGCTGTTCGAGGGCAATGATGCGAGCTGGCTGCGCGCGCTTCGCCAGGGCGGCGCGCCGCTGCCGGCCCTGGTGGAAGCCGCCAGCGCGCGTTGGATGATGAAGTAGCCGCTCAGGCCGGCCGCACGCGCACCGGCAGCGCCGTCATGCCGCGGAACACCAGTGAGTTCAGCCATTGTTGCGTGGCCGTGGCCGGCTCGATCTGCGCATAGCGACGCAGCACCGCCGGGAAGGCCACCTGGCCTTCGGTGCGTGCCAGCGGGAAGCCCAGGCAGATGTGCGCGCCGTAGCCGAAGGTGAGGTGCGCGACACCGTCGCGCTCGATGTCCAGCCGATCGGGGTCGGCATAGGCGCGCGGGTCGCGGTTGGCGGCGTTGAGCATCATGAACAGCCGGTCGCCCGCCTTCAAGGTCTTGCCGTGGCGCTGGTGCTCCACCTGCACGATGCGCACCTGCGCGCCGGACGGGCCCTCGTGGCGCAGCAGTTCCTCGACCGCGGCATTGGTCAGCGACGGGTCGGCACGCAACTTGGCCATCTCGCCCGGAAACTGCATCAGCGACAGCAGCCCGTTGGCAATGTGGTTGGTGGTGGTCTCGTGGCCGGCAAAGAGCAGCAGGATGCAGGTGGCCACCAACTCGTCCTCGCTCAGGCGGTCGTCGCCGTCGCGCAAATGCACCAGTTCGGACAACAGGTCCGCTCGCGGAGATGCGCGCCGCGCCTCGATCTGCGCACGGAAGTATTCCGCCATCGCATGGGTGGCGGCCTGCGCGGTGTCGTACTTCTCGGGCGAGACGCGCGACGAGCCGATGAACAGCGCCATGTCGTCCGACAGCTGCTTCATCAGGCCCAGGTCCTCGCGCGGCACGCCGAGCATGGCCATGATCACCAGGCAGGGCAGCGGGCCGGCGAATTCAGCGATGAAGTCGAACTGCTCCTTGCCGCGCATTCCGTCCAGCAGCCACTCGGCGATCTCCTCCACCTGCGGCCGCATGCCCTGCATCGACTTGACATGCAGCACGCGGGAGGTCAGCCGGCGCAGCCGCGTGTGCTCGGGCGGGTCCTTGAACACCATCCACAGCGACAGGTAACGGATGATGTCGCCGATCTTGCGCGCCTCGTCGCTGGGCATGCTGGCAAAGAAGGGCTGCAGCCGGTTGGACGACATGCTGCCGTCCTGGGTGACGACCTTGACGTCCTCGTAACGCGTCAGCACCCAGCTCTTCAGTCGCGGGCTCCAGTGGCAAGGGTCCGCGTCGCGCATCTGCGCGAACAACGGGTACGGGTTGGCCAACGTGGCCGGGTCTTCGGGTCGGTAGTCGAAGCTCATTGCGCCTTCTCGAGAATGTGCACGGCGCAAGCCGCCTCGTCGAAACCCATCACGCCGCCGCCGTTTTCGATCAGGCCCAGCGACGCCCCCTTCACCTGACGCGCGCCGGCCTCGCCGCGCAGCTGCTGGCAGACCTCGTAGACCATCGACAGTCCGGTCGCGCCCACCGGGTGGCCCTTGGAGACGAGCCCGCCCGAGACGTTCACCGGCAGCCGGCCGCCCAGTGCGGTGGCGCCCGATTCGACGAAGCGGCCGCCCTGGCCTTCATCGCACAGGCGCAGCATCTCCAGCTGATAGATCTCGCAGAAGGAGGTGGCGTCGTGCACCTCGGCCAGGTGGATGTCGCCAGGCTTCAGCCCGGCCTTGGCGTAGGCCTTGTCGGCGGCGATGCGCGACAGGCCCGGTTCGTCGAGCCGGCGGTACTTGCCGCCGGACAGCTGGCTGGTGCGGATCAGCACCGCGCGCGCTTGCACTTCGCGCGGGAAGTTCGCCAGCGCGTCCTCGGAGCACAGCAGCGCGGCGGCCGCGCCATCGCCCAACGGCGAGCACATCGCGCGGGTCAGCGGGAAACTGATCTCGCGATCGGCCAGCACCTCGTCCACGCTGACTTCAAACCGGTACTGTGCCTTCGGATTCTGGCTGCCGTGATGGTGGTTCTTCGATGCGCCGACGGCGATCTGCCGCTGCGTGGTGCCGTAGGCCTGCATGTGCCAGGCGGCCTGCATCGCATAGGTGTCCATGTACAGCGTGCGGCCCGGCCCGGTCTCGAAGGGCTTGCCGGCCTGCGCGCCGGCTGCGGCGTAGTAGTCGAGCCACTTCTGTTTGTCGAGCTGGTCGATGCCGGTGGCGAAGATCGCCGCGGTCCGCACGGGATCGTCGCGGCTGACCAGCTTTTCCACACCCATCGCCAGGCTGACCTCGGCCTCGCCCGAGAGCACGTCCTTCCAGGCGCCATGGAAGGCGAAGGACGCGGTCGCGCAGCCGCCTTCGACATTGATCATCGGCACGCGCTCGGGGAACAAGCCTTCCTCGACCAGCGGCGTGAAGGCCACCTGGCCGCGGATGCCGCCCTGCCCCCACTGGCCCATGCCGCAGTTGCCGAACCAGGCCTGTTCGATCAGGCGCGCACCGTGCGCATCGAGCCCGCAATCGAGCAGCAGATCGGCATAGGCCCAGCGGGCCAGGTCCTGGAAGGACTTGTCCTCGTGCTTGCCGAAGGGCGTGCACGCGGTGCCGATGACGTAGACCTTGCGCATGGCAGCGTTTCCCACGAGTTGCGGACCTGCAGTATCGGGGAATCCGTCGCCGGCGTTCGGCGTTAAGCTGCGCGCAGCCTCAACGCCATACAAAGACCCATGAGCTACCCCCACACCCAACTCTTCATCGACGGCCAATGGTGCGATGCGGCCAGCGGCCAGACGCTGGCCGTGTTGAACCCGGCCACCGGCAAGGAGATTGGCCGCGCCGCGCATGCCGGCATCGCCGACCTGGAGCGCGCGCTCGGCGCCGCGCAGCGCGGCTTCGAGCTGTGGCGCGACATGCCGGCGCTGGAGCGCAGCGCCATCATGCGCCGCGCCGCCGCGCTGATGCGCGAGCGTGCCGCCGAGATCGGCGCGCTGATGACGCAGGAGCAGGGCAAGCCGCTGGCCGAGTCCAAGGCCGAAGCCATGATGTCGGCCGAGATCATCGAGTGGTTTGCCGAGGAAGGCCGTCGCGTCTATGGCCGCGTCGTGCCCTCGCGCTCGCTGGCCGTGCAGCAGACGGTACTGCGCAGCCCGGTCGGGCCGGTGGCGGCCTTCACGCCCTGGAACTTCCCGATCAACCAGGTGGTGCGCAAGCTGTCGGCCGCGCTGGCCACCGGCTGCTCGATGATCGTCAAGGCCCCTGAAGAAACGCCGGCCTCGCCGGCCGCGCTGATCCAGGCCTTCGTCGACGCCGGCGTGCCGGCCGGCGTGGTCGGCCTGGTCTATGGCAATCCGGCCGAGATCTCGGCCTACCTGATCCCGCACCCGGTGATCCGCAAGATCACCTTCACCGGCTCCACGCCGGTGGGCAAGCAATTGGCTGCGCTGGCCGGCACACACATGAAGCGGGCCACGATGGAGCTGGGCGGGCACGCGCCGGTGATCGTGGCCGAGGACGCGAACATCGACCTGGCCATCAAGTGCGCCGGCGCGGCCAAGTTCCGCAACGCCGGGCAGGTGTGCATCTCGCCGACGCGTTTCCTGGTCCACAACAGCATCCGCGCCGAGTTTGCGGGCAAGCTGGCCAAGCACGCGCAGTCGCTGAAGGTCGGCGACGGTCTGGCCGAAGGCACCGCCATGGGCCCGCTGGCCAACGCGCGGCGCCTGACCGCCATGGCCCAGTTCGTCGACGACGCGCGCGCCAAGGGCGCGCAAGTCGCCGCCGGCGGCGAGCGCATCGGCTCGGCCGGCAACTTCTTCGCGCCCACCGTGCTGGACGAGGTGCCGCTGGAGGCGGTGGTGTTCAACCAGGAGCCCTTCGGCCCGCTGGCCGCGATCCGCGGTTTCGACCGGCTCGAAGATGCCATTGCCGAGGCCAACCGCCTGCCCTACGGGCTGGCCGGCTATGCCTACACGCGGTCGCTGAAGAACGCGCACCTGCTGGCGCACCGGCTGGAACTGGGCATGCTGTGGATCAACCAGCCGGCGCTGCCGTGG
>Ga0316616_100000826_pt1 | contig 11288 bp, 13 predicted proteins | sample OWC_Aug_M1_C1_D1_FD_207660 | JGI IMG/M metagenome (GOLD analysis project Ga0316616, IMG submission 207660) | Wetland soil microbial communities from Old Woman Creek delta, Ohio, United States - OWC_Aug_M1_C1_D1_B | ecosystem: Environmental > Terrestrial > Soil > Wetlands | place: USA: Ohio...
CTGCAGGCTGTAATCTTGGTTGCAAGTTTTGTCAAAACTGGTCTATGAGCAAAGCAAAACTCGATGATCTTAATTCAATTGAAGCTTCACCTAAAGATGTAGTTAATCTTGCTAAAAGATATGATACGCCATCCATTGCATTTACATACAACGATCCAACAATTTTCGGTGAGTACGTAATTGATATTTCAAAGATTGCAAGAGAAGAAGGAATCAAATCTGTTATGGTAACGGCAGGATATATTGATAAAGAAGCCCGAAAAGATGTTTACAAATATATTGATGCTGCCAATGTTGATCTGAAAGGATTCACAGAAAGATTTTACTGGAAGAACACCTACTCTCACCTTGATGATGTTCTAGATACACTCATTTGGCTAAAAAATGAAACTAACGTGTGGTTTGAAATAACAACTTTACTAATACCAGATGAAAATGATTCACCGGAAGAATTAAAACAAGAATGCGAATGGATATTAAAAAATCTTGGTGATAGCGTTCCTCTTCACTTTACTGCATTTCATCCTGATTTTAAGATGAGAGATAAAGAAAGAACTCCGGAAAGAACACTTACAAGAGCGAGAAAAATTGCAATCGATATGGGAATAAAGTACTGTTACGTCGGAAACGTACACAATACCGAAGGACAAACAACTTACTGTCCGAAATGCAGAGAAAAATTGATTAAAAGAGATTGGCACTCAGTGCTATCAAATAAAATAGTAAACAGATGCTGCAAATCCTGCGGTGAAAAAATAGCGGGAGTATTTAAGAATTAATAATAAAGGAGATTTAAAATGAAAAATTTAATTCTTCTTCTCGTAATTGTTCTCTCAATCACATCTGCATATCCTCAATGGCAATTACAAAATAGCGGCACCTCAGAAAATTTAAATGATGTTACAATAGCACCATATACAAATGGAAATTCTATATTCGTCGTTGGCGACAATGGAACTATTCTAAAAACAACTAATAGTGGAAATGAATGGATTACCAAAAACAGTGGGACAACAAATCAATTGAACGCAATATCTTTTGGTGATGATCTAAACGGAATTGCGGTCGGTATTGGAGTGATTTGTTTAACAACTGATGGAGGTGAGAGCTGGACAGACACTGTTATTACTAGAAATGCTATTAGTGTATACTATTATTTGAGTGAGTATTGGTATCTTAATATTCTCGTTGGCTGCGACGACGGTACAATAATTTATTACGGTACTCCTTATAATACCTGGATAGATACAGTTCTTACAAATGAACCTGTTATCGCCACTGGAATGACAGATCTTGGACTACATGTTTCTCCAGCTATAGTTGCAACAAATTCGTTTACTTATAATACAGATTTACCAATTTACCCAGCATCAACCTGGAAACTTTACAACAATCAATTAAATCCTGAAGATAGTTTAACTTGCGGAGAATTAAATTATAATTATCAATATTTAGTTGGGATTGGAGGCAGTTCGGGATCAGAAATATTAACATTAAAAAAATATTTTTGGTTGGATACGCTTTGGACACCAAAATATTTTTCAATTTCATCAACTTTTACTCCCGAGGATATTGCTATTTATTATGATTATAATCTGTTTATTTGCGGCAATGATGGAAAAATATTTACTTCCATAGATGACGGGTCAATCTGGACAGAGCAAATTACAGGTGTCAACTATAAGCTTAATGCTATAATATTCAGGGATACAACCGGCTTTGTAGTCGGTGACAACGGAACAATACTATTCACGTCAAATGGAGGTGGGATAAATTCGGTTGATGAAGTTATTGAACCAGGTATAATCATTTTATACCAGAATTTTCCAAATCCCTTCAATCCATTCACAAATATTGAATACAAACTAAATAGCAGTCAATATGTTCAACTTAAAGTATTTGATGTTCTGGGAAATGAGATTACGACATTAGTGAATGAAGAGCAACCTGCAGGCAGTTACAATTTTGAGTTTAATCCTTCGTTGATTAATCCAAAGCCTTCATCGGGGATCTATTTCTATAAGTTATCCGCAACAAGTGAGGAAGGTAATTCAGTTCAAACTATGAAGATGGTATATCTGAAGTAATGTTTTGAAAATAGTTTTTTACAAATCACCCGAATATATTATTCGGGTTTTTTGTTGTGCAGATTTTTTGAATAGTTTATTTTAAGTGCATTATTTTCAAATCATATTTAAAGCCAAATGGGACTATTAAAAAATAAAATCACATTCATCACTGGTGCTTCATCGGGGATTGGTAAAGCTTGTGCAGAAGTTTTTGCTAGAGAAAAATCTAACTTAATCTTATCAGCCAGACGGATTGACCGATTAAAAACCCTCGCTAAAAAATTAGAAAAACAAAATGGAATTAAAGTAAAATGTATTCAGCTTGATGTGAGAGATTATGATCAGGTAAAAAAAGCCGTTGATTCACTTAATAAAAACTGGAAGAAAATTGATGCATTGATTAACAACGCCGGGCTTTCGAGAGGTTTGGACAAAATTTATGATGGAAAGAAAGAAGACTGGGACGAAATGATTGATACGAATGTAAAAGGTCTGGCGTATGTTACAAGACACATTCTTCCATTAATGGTTAAACGAAATAAAGGTCACGTCATAAACATTGGATCTACCGCGGGACATGATGTTTATCCTTCTGGGAATGTTTATGCTGCAACAAAGTTTGCGGTAAAAGCATTAAGTCAATCTACAAGGTACGATGTGCTTGATAAAGGAATTAAGGTGACAAGTGTAGATCCCGGAATGGTTGAAACTGAATTTAGCATCGTAAGGTTCAGAGGAGATAATGAAAAGGCAAAAAATGTTTATACGGGAATAAAACCATTGAGTCCAAAAGATGTAGCTGAAACAGTTTTATTTTGTGCAACAAGACCGCAGAATGTAAATATCAATCAGGTAATTCTAACACCTTTAGCTCAGGCATCTTCTACACAATTAATAAGAAAAGAGAAATAGTCAACTAAAAATTGATATATCGCCAACTCCTTCACGAACAACAACAGGCTCATCTCCGCTTAAATCAATCACACTCGATGGTTTCCCACTTAGGTTTCCAGAAGCCAGCATCAAGTCAACCTGGAAATCAAAGACAGATTTTATTTCAAGAGGATCAATTAGTAGTTCGCCTTTACGTGTTGTTACGCTTGTGCTGACAATTGGATTACCTAATCCTTGAACAATCTTCAATGTAATAGGGTGATTTGGAATTCTTATTCCAACTGTTTTCCTTTTGCTCCATAATTTTTTAGGAACATTTTTAGCAGCAGGTAAGATGAAAGTATATGGTCCTGGTAACAATCGTTTCATTGTCTTGTAAGCGTAGTCAGATACTCTGGCATACTTCGCAATATCTTTTAAATTTGGGCAGATGAAACTCAGCAATTTGATGTCAGGATTACTCTTTATTTGCTTTACTCTATCGAGTGCTTCTCTATTAAAGATATCACACCCAATTCCATAAACAGTATCGGTAGGGTAGATGATCACCCCACCCTCTTTAAGTATATTTATTGCTTTGTTGATAAATCTAAGTTCAGGGTTGATCGGATGTAACTCATAATAGTCCATTATAAAACCTCATAAATTTCAAACGTAAATAACTGCGTATAAGATGTAAATTACTAATACTAAGACAAAAATATGAATGAATTATTCAACGCAAAATTAAACTGCCAGGAGTTCATTAATAGCCTAAAAATGCTGTAGAATTATCGTTTTGTTTAAGTAAAAATTCTTTATATTTAGCGCTCAAAATTTTACAGTTAATGATATCAAAGGAGTTTATAATGGCCAGAAAATGTCAAGTCTCAGGTGTAGGACCACGATACGGTAGCAGCATATCTCATGCACATAATAAGACAAAAAGAAGATTTTTACCGAATCTGCAAAAGAAGAAAATCTGGGTTCAGGAATTAAACCGAGAGGTTACTGTCAAATTGTCAACTAAAGCATTAAAAACCATTAGTAAAAATGGAACTGCTAACCTTGCGAAAATGATTAGAGAGAAGAGTATTAAAGTCAATTAAGGTTGATAAAATATTTAAAACAAAAAGGGAAGCATGTAGCTTCCCTTTTTTAATTAATATTCTAAACTAGCTATTCTCTTACAACCCAGACTTTGACCTTCGCACCAACACTAGGATGCAACTTAATATTAACACTATAAATGCCAAGAGTTTTTATTGCTTCATCGATTTCAATCTTTCTCTTATCAATTTCATAACCTTTTTCTTTAAGACTGTCTGCTATCATTTGTGATGTAACAGTACCAAAAATTTTATCTTCCTCACCAACCTGAACAGGAATGGTAATTGAAACTTTTTCTAATTCGGTAGCAAGATTTTCTGAAGCCAGCAATTCGTGTTTGGCTTTCTTAATAACTGCTTTTTTCTCTTCTTCAAGCGCTCTTAAATTTCCACTCAGAGCAATGTAGGCAATCTTTCTTGGTAGGAGAAAATTATGAGCATAACCATCTTTAACTTCAACAACATCGCCTACCTGGCCTAGTGGCTCATAATTTTGTCTTAAAATTACTTTCATCTTTACTCCTTTAAATCCTATCTGATACTTTCTGAAACATATGGAAGTAATGCCATATGTCGTGCTCTTTTTACTGCAATTGCAAGTTGCCGTTGATATTTCGAGCTGGTTCCTGTAATTCTTTTGGGAATAATTCTTCCCTGTTCGGAGACAAATTTTTGAAGAAGCTTTACATTCTTGTAATCAATATATTTAATTTTTGCCTGTGTAAAGCGACAAATCTTTTTTGTCTTTATTTCTTTTTTTTGTGTCATCATGATTATTTATCCTTCATAAGGTTTGATTCTTCATCGGAGAGAAATTTATCGAAAGAGTCTTCTGTGTAATCAGCATCATTTTCATCGGTAACTACTGAATTGTTATCATCTTCCTCTGTCAGGGCTTCAGCATCAACAAATTTACCACGTTTATTCAGAAACTGAATTCTTCGTGCTTTAATTTCAACTATACTTCTGTTGTGGCCATCATCAGTCTTCCAGGTTCTGCTTTGCAATTCACCATCAACCAAAACAGCTGAGCCTTTTTTTAGTCTTTCTTTGCAGCTATCTGCAAGCTTATTCCAAGCAACAATCCCTACGTAGCAAACATCCTCCTGCCACTGGTTCGAGCTATCTTTAAATCTTCTGTTTGAGGCTAAAGAGAAATTTACAACAGGTGTTTTGTTAGTAGTTTCTCTGAAGATCGGATCTTTGGTTAAATTGCCGGCTACTATCACATAATTTATTTCCGGCATTTTCAAATCAGCCATGGTTTAATCCTCCATACTATCATTGGTGAATGTTTATTCGTCTTTTACAGTAGTCTCTACTTCATCCTCATCAGCTTCTTCAGGCGGAACTACTGGAATTTGTTCAACTTCTTCAACTAACTGAGGTAACAGAGATTTATCAATTTCAATTTGTTCGAGTGCATCTTTTGAAAGAGTGATAGTCAGATATCTTAATATAGTTTCATCTAACTGGTAATATCTTTCAAGTTTAGGTATGACGTCAGGTAAGGAATTAAATCTGAAAATTGCATAATAGCCTATTTTACTTTTTTTAACCTGATAGGCAAGTCTTTTTCTTCCCCAGTCTTCAATTTCCAGGATTTCTCCACCATTAGTTGTAATGGTTTCTTTAACTCTTCCGATAAGATTTTTTATTGTTTCATCATCAAGTGCAGCATTTATAAGAATGGCACTTTCGTAAACACGCTTACTCATTTATAAACTACCTCCCTATGGACTTAAGGCCTCTTGCAATAATATTGCAGGAAGCAGGGTTGTTAAAAATAATCTTTTGGGCAACAAATCTATTTAATTAATGGTGCAATAACAAGTGAAATTACAGCCATTAATTTTATTAGAATATTCAGAGATGGGCCAGAAATGTCTTTAAATGGATCGCCTACTGTATTACCAATGACTGCAACTTTATGAGGGTCTGAGCCTTTAAAATACCTTTAACAGTCCAATTTCAGCCAGTTTTCCAACATTATTATTAAAAATTTTCATTACTCGAGTCTTTTCCTTACTAAAGTTGATCCGAAAAATTCAAGTAAAAATGCTATCAATACGTAAATCGAAAAAATATGAAAAAATGATTTCAGAAATATCTGGCGGAGTTATTAAATAATTGTATTCGAATTATTTTGGTTTTCAGATTTTACTAAAATACTATTTGTCTCAAGCATCTTTTTGCTACCGCCAACTATAAATTCTTCAATTAATTGAGAACCCTTAATAAAGGTGTTCTGGTACTCTTCTAATTCTTTTGTTGAAAATTTGGATAGCACGTAGTCGGATAAAGCAACATCTGAAGAATTAATACCAATACCAATTCTGATTCTTGCAAACTGATCAGTCATCAGATGATAGATAATAGAAATTAATCCGTTATGCCCTCCATCGCCTCCTGATAGGCGCACTCGCAAAATATAATTCTTTAAATTCGTATCATCACTTACAACTAGTAAATCATCAGGTGTCGTATTATATTTATCAAAAACCTGTCTCGCTGCTATACCACTGTTATTTACATAGGTAACTGGTTTAATAAGAACAAAATTTTGATTACTAATTTTACCAGAAGCTTCTAAATATTCACCCGTTGATTCTTTAAAACTTATCGAATTCTTTTTTGCAAAATAGTCCAACAATAAAAATCCGGCATTATGTCTGGTAAATTCATACCGAATGCCGGGATTTCCTATTCCAAATATAATCCGCAAAGCAAATAGGAATTTATTCTTCTTCTTTTTCTTCTACTTTACCTTTTGCAATTACTTCAGGTTCTTTGGGTTCCTCACCTACTGCTTCAGCAACTGGAGCAGCTACTTCCTGAATCTTAGCATGAGTTACCTGCACAATAAGTGATTCCTTAGGATCAGTGAATTCTATGTCTTCATAATTCAAATCACTAATGTGCACTGAATCCCCAAGTTTCAGACCCGATATATCAACAACGATATGTTCAGGGATGTTTTTCGGTAAACATTCAACTTCAATTTTATGCATAACATGTTGAATGACTCCACCCTCTTTCACACCAACCGGAGAACCAATAAGTTGAACCGGAATTTCAAGTTTAATTTTTTCACCCTTAGTTAAGCCAAGTAAATCGAAATGAATTACTTTATCGGTTACAGGATCGAATTGAATATCCTTGAATATACATTCATACTCTTCGTGCCCTTCTAACTCAAGAGATATCAAGTGAGTTTTAGAAGTAAATACTAAGGGATTAATTGCCCTATCAATAACATCTATATGAATGGGTTTATAATTTTTAGAATAAAAGACTCCCGGTATTAAGCCTTCCCTTCGCATTTTCTTTGTTTTAGATTTTGTAAAATCTTTTCTTTCTGATGCTTTTAACTTTGTTTTTTCCATTTTGGCTACAACTCCTGTTAACCTTTATCAATATGAAATAATGAACTAATTGATTCGTTATTAAATGTTCTGCGAATTGCTTCTGCAAATAATTCAGCAGAACTGACCACTTGAATTTTATTCTCCTGATGAATTCCTTCTATGTTTATTGTGTCGGATACAAAAAGTTTTGATACAGCTGAATTGCTTATTCTTTCTAATGCCTTTCCTGATAAAACCGGATGTGTGATTGCTCCGTAAATATCCAAAGCACCTTTTTCCTTTAATGCTTCAATTGCTCCAACAAAAGTTCCTGCGGTGTCAATGAGATCATCAACAATTAAAATATCCTTACCATCAACATCTCCAATAATATTCATGACTTCGGCAAGATTTTGTTTAGGTCTTCGTTTATCTATGACGACTAAACCGCAGTCAAGCATTTTCGCATAAGCTCTGGCTATCTTTATTCCGCCAACGTCAGGTGAAACTACTACGAGATTCTGCTTATGATGTTCAATCCGATCTTTAAAAACAGATGAACCATAAAGGTGATCAAAAGGAATATCGAAGTAACCCTGTATTTGCGCAGCATGCAAATCCATTGTTATTATTCGATTTGCCCCTGCAACTGTTAGAAGATTTGCCATGAGTTTAGCTGTTATCGCAACTCTTGGCTGATCTTTCCTATCCTGTCTAGCATAACCAAAGTACGGGATTACTGCAGTGATGGTTTTAGCAGATGCTCGCCTTGCAGCATCTATCATTATTAATAATTCCATCCAATTATCTGCGGGAGGATTAGTCGATTGAATTATAAATACATCCAATCCCCGTATGTTTTCTCCATACTTAACCCAGATTTCACCGTCACTGAACCTTTTTAATTCAATCATTCCCAAAGGCTTTCCTAGCCTGGTCGCAATTTTTTTTGCGAGGGGAATGTTGGAACCGCCAGCAAAAATCATGTAATCATTCGTTGCCATAAAATCTTGGATTTTCTTTAAAAAAATAGAGGACAAATATATGTAAAGCCCATAGTTATGTCAACAAATTACTATAGCTTTAATTTGTAACTTAAATGCAATTTGATCAACTTTTTCTCTTTTTCAAAAGGAAAAACAACACTAGCAATAAAACTGCACCAGATAAAAAATAGATCCAGATGGGGGTTTCTTTCAGCTTATATGGCTGAAAAGTTGCGGAGATGGTTTTTCCCCCACCAATTTCAGTAAGGAGATATCTCCAGGTCAACGATTTGCCGGAAACCTCAGTTGCATTATGAGAAATAATTTCACCTGGAATAATATACTTATAACTTACACTGAAAGTACTTGCATCTATTCCAAAACCAGTTGCAATGGGTGGAATGAATTGACTGAAAACCACTTGTCCGCCTGTCCTTTCTAAGAAAGAAAAGTTGTATTCAGCAAAAACTTTTACCTTATTTAATGAATCGATATGATTGAATGAGATATCAATGACAGCATGTGTTGAAGAATCAGTGGTATCTCTGTAAACATTTATATTTTCCACCTGGCTATAAATTGATTGAAAACCAGACATTATTGAATCGGGATTAAAAATGCCTAAATTATCAACGACTTTTTCACTCTCTTCGTTAACGAATTTCATCCAATAATCAATGCGCATTTTACCCGAACCATCAGGATAGAGTGTAACTTCCTGATAATAATTCAAGCATCCACTTAAAATGAATAATGGCAAAACAAGGACAAAACGTAAATGTGATAGAAAAAAAACAGGTATTTTAGAAATATTCATTGTAGTTTGAATCCACTTTTTAGATTGCTAATCAAATTTATAGAAAAAAAGATAAATTAGCTCGTTAGACTATATAATTTAATTAAGGAAAAGACAGAATATGCCAACATACGATTATAAATGCCCAAACTGTAATTATACTTTTGAACATTTTCAACCAATGAGTGCTGATCAATTGACCGAATGTCCGAAATGTAAGGGTACCTTGAAAAGAATTATTGGAACCGGTGCCGGTCCAATTTTCAAAGGAAGTGGCTTCTACCAGACAGACTATAAAGGTAAATCAACTCAAAAAAATACAAGTATTAATTCCGATAAAACTGCATCAAGTGCAGACAAAAAGGCTGGGAAAAATGATGTGAAATAATGGCTGATTTTCGCTCGATGGTTAAGAAGAAGTAAATAGCAAATTAGAAATCTGCTCCAAGGGAGAAGTAATATTTTGGAGTAGAAAAACCTTCAATGTTGTATGCCCAGGCCACATCAAATCTTAGCAAGAAATAAAGAAAAAACATGCGAGCACCGACTCCTGTTCCAATAAGCATATCATCAGTTATTAGGTTTCCATAAGCATTTTTCGTAAATAAACTTAACTTGCTGTCATCATACCAGGTTGTTCCAGCGTCTATGAATGCAACTCCAATAATGTTACTAAATAAAAATGGCAATCCTCCGGTGAGTAAATAACGTATCAAAGGGAATCGTAATTCTATATTTGTTAGAATATACCTTGTGCCAATACGCTCGGCGTAATCATAACCACGTAATGGCAACACGGCTGTCAAGAAAGCAAAATCTGATGCAGAATTAATCGGCACTTCTGTGGTTGCAAAAGTTCTGTTTATCCAGTTTTCAGTTCCCCCAATAAAAAATCTTTGAGGATTTTCGCCGCCAGAATATCCTCCAGACACTCTTAATGCAATTGAATGATCATAAAAGAATCGCAAATAGGTTCTTATATCTCCCATTACTGAATAAAAACTCTGAGTAGGATCGGACATTCCAAGATTTCCGAATACATCAAAGCGATATCTTGTTCCTTCAATTGGTGCAGTATAGCCCCACAAAACGTTATCGTGAATAAAACTCACTGAAGGAATTGTGAACGTTACGTTCTCTGTAGGCTCAATGAGATTGTCTAAATTCTCACCGCTAACGCTTAATAAGCTAAGTCCAAAATCAAATCTGTAAAACCTATTGAATGGATAACTTCCTGATCCTGAAACTCCAAAATTTCTGTAGCGGAAAAGATTTGATGTTGCATAGCCATCCGGACTGATTCGTAATAAACGAACGAACCTCGCTGTATGAAATCCTTCAATTCCCCAGTTTATTCTTTTTGCTAGATAGAAGTATCCTAATCCATAATCGCTATTCTTTAAATCAATCTGCAGTCCCGTCACACCAATCAACCGATGATTGCCGAGTACATCGCTGAATGAAATTACTGTTGTTCCTACTAATCCATACAAACTACTATAACCTGCATTCGCATAAACAAGATCAGGTCCGAACGAAATTTTATATGAATTTACTTTGTAGTTACCATTTTTATCAAGATTATCATTTGGTTTAAAGAGACTGTCATTAACTTCATCATTAGAGGCAATTGTAGTGTTCTCTCCAAAAACATAGTTTCCAAAATCAACACTAACAGAGTCACCATATTTTTTACTTGAATCTATTACAGCACCACTGTAAAACAAAGAAGAATTAGTACCCAATGAATCACTTGGTGATTTTTCATCACCTTTTATATTCGATTCGTCTTTATCACCAACGGTTTGAACTTCCAAATCGAGTTTACCCTGTCTGTATTTGGTTAACGGCAACTCTTTCATATCAAGTTCAGAATCGAATGGATTGCTTAACAGAAATATATTGAATGAAGATTCATACAGAGAAGAAAAGGCAAGCTTCTTTCCATCCTTTGAAGCAGAAAGTTGATATAATCCCGATTGAGAATTGGTAACAGGTTCGGGTTTAATATCTTTTATATCATTTATGAAATCATCACCGGATGAGAAAACAATTTTTTTTCTGTAAATGTTATTGATACCGTTAAGATCAGATATGAAAAGTAATTT
>Ga0316616_100000828_pt1 | contig 11286 bp, 11 predicted proteins | sample OWC_Aug_M1_C1_D1_FD_207660 | JGI IMG/M metagenome (GOLD analysis project Ga0316616, IMG submission 207660) | Wetland soil microbial communities from Old Woman Creek delta, Ohio, United States - OWC_Aug_M1_C1_D1_B | ecosystem: Environmental > Terrestrial > Soil > Wetlands | place: USA: Ohio...
AGAAGAAGGTCAACTTGCGCCAGTTGGTTGATCCTCAAGCTGACACCGGCGGTTTCAGTAACGTCGTCATGTCTCCGTTGCGCTACTCCGAGTATATCCAGGTCAAGAAGGGATATCTTCGGAACCCGCAACGTCCCACCCAATCCCTCGCGAAGTACGTCGAACTTTCGAACGAAGTAGTCTCCGCTTTCAACTGGGATGCCTTCAAAGCTGGCCTCACCATCGAATACCAGCCTGGGCCTCTCACGAAGTTCCTGAGCGAAAATAAACTGGACCCGGTATCAAGCAGTTTCATTTTACCGGCATCCACTTACACAGCTACAATGCGTAACACGAAGTCACCAGTTTCAAAGGTTCCGGAACAGCATCAACCGCTGCGCCCTCACGCGGCTCACCAGGAAACCATAAAGGCCCTGGCAGAGAACGACAAGAATGCCGAGACATTCTTGTGCGCGTTAGCCGATGCTCGCCCTGACGAGTTCATTGCACTCGCCAAGGGTCTGGAAACCATGAACATCAAGGGGCGATTGATCCCGATCGCTTCCGAAGTTCTAAAGGGTGACGTCAACGCTTTCGCCAACGCCATAAAATCCCGGTCCGAAGAGTTCGTGGACGAGATCAATGACGTATGCGCAGAGCGCAAGCTCGCCCTTGCAGCGACGGCGTTTTAACAGGCAATTCCTCTCTACCCCGGCTAAACTACCAAGTTTAGCTGGGGTAGAGGGGGTTGCTCTGGGAGGTAAGTTCCGTAAAAGTAACATTCGTTTAGCTATCAGAGGAGTCAACGATGGCGACATTGCAGGTGACGGACAAGCACATCATTGTTCGCGACAGCTTCTTCATCAAAGATAGAATCAAGTCCGTTGGCGAGTTCAAGTTCGACAAAGAAAACAAGATCTGGAAAGCGCGGTTCGATTACGCCACGCTCTACCACCTTGCCGAAGCGGTCGGTTCAGAAAACATGCACATGGATGGTCAGACGAAACAGTACGTCCAGCAAGCCAAACAATTCGAAGACCAGCGCCTGGCACGAGTACTGAAACTTGCACAGATCCGCGATGAACAGAGCGTGGACCTGTCCGGTTATGAATTCGATCCAGGCATTACGCCATACAAGCACCAGTCCGTGGCACTCACGTTCATGAAGTACACGCCTGTCTGCAATTACTTTGCGGATCCGGGATGTGGCAAGACATTCGTAGGCATTCACTGGCTGGATGCTGTATCCAAGAAGGTAGGTCCCGGATTCAGGGCGCTGATCGTGGCTCCTGTGAACGTGATACCTGGGGCCTGGCGTGATGATTTGAAACGCTTCAAGCCGAATATCCCGTTCCAGATACTGCCTCGCAGCAGTGTCAAGGCTGCTCAAGTCCTGGCAGCTGATGACCGGAAAGCCATCCCGAACAAGGTCTTTCTGGTCAATTACGAAATGGCTTGGCGAATCAAAGACGTCCTGAAGCAGTTCGGATTTAACCTGATGATCCTGGACGAGTCCAGCAAGATCAAGAGCTGGAAAGCCAAGGTCACCCAGGCCATGATCGAGATCGGTGATCTGGTCAGATACAAGATGGTCCTGACTGGAACGCCTGCGATACGGACCGAGCTCTATTACTTCCCACAGATACGGTTCCTGTCCAAGAGAGTGTTCGGCAGTAACTTCTACAGATTCAGACAGCAATACTTCATACCGCCGATGTACGGTCAGTTTGACTGGGCATTCAATCATGAACTGGAAGAAGGCTTCCAGAAGAAAGTCTATACGTACGGCCTGAGACACCGGGCTGAAGACTGCCTTGATCTGCCTGACCAGATACATCACAACCGGACCGTCGTGATGACGGGCAAGCCCTGGCTGATCTATAACCAGGTCTTGAAAGACGCCGTGCTGGAACTGCCCTGGAAAGATCTGGTCACAGGTAACAAGTGTGAGTTGCCCATGGCCAATACCCTTGCTGCTTTAGTCAAGGCCAGGCAAGTGCTGGGCGGCTTCGTAAAAGTAAATACGGTTGAACAGGGCAAAGAAATCTGGCATGAATACCACACGCTCAAGCTCCAGGAACTGAAAGAGCTTGTCGAGAATCTGGGGGACACGCCTATTCTTATCTGGGCCGCATTCAGAAAAGAAATAGAAGCCATCCATAGCATGTTTCCTGGTAGCGTGACCGCTTACGGCGGAACAAAAGATACCGATAAGAGCATCGAAGATTTCAAGTCAGGTAGAGCCAAGATCCTGATCGCTCACACTAAATCGATTGGACACGGTGTGACGCTGGTGAATTGTCACAATGCGATTTACTACAGCTTGGATTACGATCCTGAGCTTAACCTGCAATCGATCAAACGCATTTACCGCATCGGCCAGAAAGAGACCACGCATTACTGGTATCTGATAGCCGAAGGCCCGAACGGCGAAGTCACACTGGACAAGTCGATCAAAGCCGCGTCAGATGGTCATGTGGACGAGAGCATCCAGCTGTTGGATTCGATCGTCAGCGAGATCCGAGCCGCGGACTTGAAGGCTCTGGAAGCCAATCTTGATCCTGAAGATGAAGGTTCTGGCGCCGACGAAGAATTACCGGAGGAACAATAATGCCTCGCGTGCCAGGACTTAAGAAAGAATCAGACGTGATCAAACGCTTGCGTGATAATGCCCGGTTATGTTTACCAGGGCTGGTATCATTCAAGATACACAGCGGGATCTATTCAGGAAACATAGGCTTTCCTGACCTGATCTTTCTATATAACAGCCAGGCGCTGTTCCTGGAAGCCAAGTCTGGAAGCAACCTCACGTTGAACCAGATCGCAACGATCAAGCAGATGCGCCAAACCAAAACGAATGTGTGGGTGGTCAGGCCAACCAAGACTTATCCGGTGTTCATGTTCAGCACACCGATCAAGAGCGGGGAGATACTGGAAGTACTGTACGATATCTCCCTTAAGGATGTGTGGGTTGACATATTCAATGGCCCTGACCGAGAAACAATGTACATGAAAGGCAGAGCATCTATCCGACCAGGAGAATTAAAGTGAACCCTGAACCAGAGCCTCTGAAATGTTGGACCGATGGATCCACTACACCCAGTAACCCCGGTAATGCAGGATCAGCCTGCATACTTGAAGTGCCTGATCAGGGTTACAGGCTCATGGCGCAATATCTGGGTTGGGCGACTAATAATGTTGCAGAACTGTCAGCATTACAATTACTGCTTGGCTGGCTGTTGAAAAATAAAGACGCACGCAAGCCTGTGCTGATAGTCTACACAGACTCGCAGTACATGCAGGGCGTCTGTTTGGGTACCAAGAAAGCCAGTGCTAACAAGGAGCTGGTTAATACCATTCGGGATTTGATCCGGTGTCTAAAACTACTAGGCACTGAAACAAAAATCGAATGGGTCAAGGCCCATGCTGACAGTGAACTGAATAATCTGGTCGATTTACTGGCCAAGTACGCAACACACTACAAAGGCGCGCATGATAAGTACAACGGTGTTCAGGCTTACACAAAAGAAGAGTTCATCCTGATCAAGCAGCAGTTAAAATTAGTAACCGTCTCTCCTTCTTCGAAAGGGCTTCTTAATGCCACGTCTCATCCCATCTCCGGAACTGGAAGCGAAGCTGTCACCAAGGGTACGGTACAGCCCCTCGCGAATGCTGACATTTCTGAAGTGTCCAGCATACTTTGAGTTTCGATACCTGGAAACCCAGGTCGAAGAACCCAAAGCCGTTAACCTGTTCCTGGGCTCGGCTGTCCACAAGATTGCCGAGATGGCGTACGAACAGAAGATCGCAACAGGCAAGCTGCCTCCTGTAGATGAAATGCTGGCGGCACATGACGAGATCTGGAAGACTGCAGCGGACGAAGTTGCCGAGCAGTTCACAGGTGATCTCAAGACTTCCGAGTTGCTCTCACGCAAAATGGTAAAGACTTACCTGACTGACAGGGCACCGTTCGTGGATCCGATCGAAGTCGAATCGGAATGGTACTACGAACCGCCAGGAAAAGAGTATTACATCCACGGGATCGTTGACATTCTGGCAGCATACAAGCCACCGGCACCGATCACGTTGACTGTTGGAAAGAAAACACTGCAAGAAGCAGACCTGCTTCAAATTTTCAAGAATGAACCGGACAACCCGGTCATTCAAACGGCAACTGATGAAGGCATCATTCATCACCAGCAGACAGATACGATCCGGCTTCGCCGGGTACATGACATCAAGACTGTCGGACGAACGCCAAGCATGGAGCCTGTCGGTCAGGGATACAGCATATCCCCGGACTACGAGTTCCAACTGGCATGGTATGCGTCCATGCTTACCGAAGGCAAGCACGGTCTGGCTGTCTGTCTGGATTACATCACCAAGACTGCTACGCCGAAGTGTCTCGAAGCGGCGTCAACAATTTCCAAGCATCGCTGCGGCGCTCTGATGAAAACTATCGACCTGATTCATGCTGCCGTCGGAACTGGTCTGTTCTACCCGAACAGGATGTCCAAGTTCTGCGGCCAGGGCTGCGACTTCTGGGATAAGTGTCACCAGAAGCACGGGTAAAAGACAAGGAGTCAAAGGTGGCTAAGTCCGAAGAAACCAAAGAGCGTGAGCTGACCTTCGCGGAAAAGCTGGGCGTTGACATGATCGAATTGCCTGACGCCTACGCGGTTCTGGAAATTGCCTATAAGCTCGCGTGCACGTACGAAGGAGCCGATGGCCGGGTCCCGGTCCCCTGTTGGATCGGCGAGTCCGGCATCGGCAAGACGTATCTGGTCAAAGGCTTCTCGCAGAACAAGAAAATAAACTGTCGCATCATGAGCCTTGCCAGTTCCGAGAACGTCGACTTGAAGGGTCTGCCAGACATTACTCTCCGTGACGGGAAATACAAGGTCGTCGAGTACATCAAGCAGGCTGTCCTGCCGCGGGCGGACGATCCGAAAGATCAGGTCGGAGGCATCCTGTTCCTGGACGAATTGAATCGCGCTGACACTCTTACGCTTCAAGCTGTCTTCGCGATCGTGTCCGGTGAACTGGATGACTGGGTCCGTCCCAAAGGCTGGCTTATCGTTGTGGCCATTAATCCACACGATGACGTGTACCAGGTGAAGAGCATGGACCCTGCGTTGCGTCGCAGAATGTCCATGATCGGTCTGCGCACCAGCATGTCAGCCTGGATCAAGTGGGCCAAGGGTGCAGGTGTCCATCCAGCGGTGATCGGGTTCGTGGAATCCAACCCGAAGTCACTTCTGGACGAAGAGGCTTTGAAAAATCACAAAGTCTTCTCGAATCCCGCGTCTCTTGAGAAGGTCAGCGCGATCCTGAACGAGTTCGAGGAAGAGCACGACTCGTCAGACGTGGCTGCACTCCAGGCCATCAAGCCTCTTATCTCCGGATATATCGGAGCCAAGCAGGCCGAGGCTCTGCTCAAGTACTACAACAAAACTCTCACGGCTTTCGATCCGAACGAGATCGTGTACAGGTATTCCCAGGGCGATATCCGCAAGCGCATCCAGGCCTGCAAACGCAAACGCCTGGACAAGCTCGGTGTCGCCACAGAAGCTGTGCGCGAACTCCTGATCGGTCTGAAAGCACCGGACCTGACTCCGGATGTTCTGAGCAATGTCTCGGAATTCTTCTACGATCTGCCAAACGAACTCGCCATGTCTCTTGCCACAGGCTTGACCAAGGCTGAACATGACGGCAGGCACAGCAATAACTGGTCTGCCCTTCTGTATCAGAATCCGAAGCTCACCGCGAAGCTTGACGAGCTTTACGATACGATGCGGGCGATACCCGTGGCAAAGAAACCTCAAAACTAGTCCCGGGAAACAGCTCGCGAAGTTTTTCTAACATGGCTTTCTTGCGGAGGTTCATGTACTCGGTGATACGGTCCAGCTTTACCTGCTGAATCTTCTTGGCTGCCTCTGTGACTGCAAACTTGCTCATGTCAATGTGTGATGGAAGATCACACCAGCCAAGTTCTTTCGGACACTTAAAGAAACCGTTCTCCAGCAAGATAGTCCTGACGTAAGCTTTGACTTCATCTGTAAAGGCGCTGGGCGTCTCGTGAGTATTAAGTAATACTTCATAAGACGCCCACGCCATTTCTTCAGGCTCGATCGGTGACAGCCATTCAAAGCTAGGGTCTATGTCATTAAGAGCATGACATATATTGCCGAACAGTAACGGGTCATGGAAGACACGGTCAGTGCACATGACCGCGATAATACCGTGTATCTTGTCCCGGACTTCTCCGGATGGATTGACACCGAAGTCTGCTTCGATGTCCATGTTGATCGTCTCAGGCTCCCACGCGTATATCTTGGTGCCATACCTGTTCAAAAGTACGGCATGGTATACGGACGCAGGAATCCCTTGAGTACGGAACAGATCTCCGTACTTGCGAGGACTCACGACCAAACCCATGGCTGCATTATCAGGCATTTGAAATTCCAGTTCCCGAAACCAAATCCTGACCTTTTGTTTTCCCCAATTTTTCAAAATCAGGGTCTATATGATTTTTTGCTCATAAGAACAAATGGGCTGATTCCGTACTCTGCACATTTCTCACAGAAACCCGTCAGGAACGCCTTGTTCATCTGTGCGAATTTAGGCATGTTCGCGTTGAATTCGAACTTCTGCGGCATGACAGACCTGCCTTTTCGTTCTGTACTCGTGTGCACAAACGCGGGATTGTTCAAAGGCCCACCCCGAATGGCCATGGTATTGACTTTCCCAGACGGGTTATCCAAATTCAGCTCAGCCATTAGAATCGGCCTCCAAACATGGAGTCATAGCGTTTGTTGCGCCATGCATCAACATTGTTGTGAGCTATAGCGTGTGTACTAATCTGTGGATTAAAATTAGTACCTGCCGGATATTTGGCTTTCCAGCCACCTGCAGCTTGGTGCGCTTCCCATCGTTTCTGAAGATCTTCCATACCAGCCATCGTTCCGCGGTGTCGATCGACCATGGCTTGATCGAAGCCGGGGTAATTAGGTCCACCCGGCTTGTACAGCCTGTCAAAGTTATGTTGCAGCTCGCCCTGAGCTTTATCATAAATAGACCCGGGTGTCGGAGCATCTGGAGGTGGCGGCAACGGCGCATATACCCTGTTTGGTCTTGGTGCGAGAGGCGGAGGCATTGGAACAGATTCTGGAATGTCAGGAACTGTTTCTGGAGAAAGCTGATACTTGATTGTATTCGAGAACTGCTGCATACCTTCTGGAGAAGCCGCTGGAGCATTGAAGCTGGCAATTTCTTCAGGGTTCAGGCCTTCAGCATCCAGCAGAGTGATGCCTGCACCTTTCACGGTATAGTTACCTGAAGCTGTAGACTGCTCAACCGTAGGTGAAACTTTTATGTTGGATTTGTTCGGTGGCAAAGCGTACGGCGCCATCACGTTCATACTCGGCGCCGGCGCAGTCGTATCTTCTGCTTCTTTGTAAAGCAGCATCGACAAGAGCCGGGTTTTGAAGCCGTTCTTGAAAGCATGAATATTCATTACTAATCCCCGGATTTGGCAGGAACGTTTGGTTCAGCAACAGCATCTGTCTTCTTAATATGCTTCTTCAGATGCATATTAAGCGTAGACTTTTCGTCCTTCGGAAGTGTCGGCAGGATTGTAGCGAGCTTGTCAAAGCTGATCGACTTGCCGTCATCGTTGCTGATATTCGTGACGAAGTCTGCACCAAGCGCGTTCTCGTAGACGGACGGCTTCAAAGAAGCTAACTCGGACATCTTGTACTGGTCGCCCATAAGGTTAATAACAGCTTCGTCCGCGGCTGTCTTCTCGAGCTCATTGTAGACCGACATGAACGGGTCAGGGAATTCCTTGTCGTACCGGTTGTCCAGGCGCGCGATCTTATCGATCTTGAGCACGGTATTGACCAAGACGTCTGCATTGAAAGGCTCAGTAGTTCCACGAGACAAAGCTTTGGCTACTTTAGTCAGAGCCATAGCTTCGTCTTTCAGACCGAGATTGCTCAGGAACGGAATCCGGACGCCTATGAACGCAGCGGCTTTTTCCAGATCTACAGCAGCCTTGCGTGTATAGACATTCACGACGCTGGTACTGGGAATCTGGACACCTAGGTCAGCAGCACGTTTCTCTATCCGGGTCGCGATCTTGACCCGCCAGACCATGGGGTAGTGTGAGTAGTTCTTGCTGAAATGCTCTGACGCGAGCTTTACATGCTGCGCATCAAACAACGGATAACGCTTTATAGGCGTACCTTTATAGTCCTCTTCAAGACCCCAACATTCTTTGGTAGGCGTAGGAACAGCCGTCTTGGCTATCTCGCTGGCGACTTTCTGGAACTGATCCTCAATCTTCCAGACGTAAGCCGCTTTGACCAGGTTCTCCTTCACAAATGCTGGGATCTGCTCCCCGTCTCGTACTACTGCATTACAGTAGTAGGCAGTACTCAGCAAAATATCTTCCGGGCGGTGTATCGGGTAAGCCCGTTTTTCAGGCCATGCGAAGGCGCTGTCAGGCAGTGCCTCCACGTTTGTAAGTTCTGCTGTTTTCACGTTCTCCGGCAAAACTGAAGCGATTTTCTTCAGGGTCTTGCCAAGGGGATCATGATAGAAATCCATAGGTAATTCCTCCGAGCGCTAACGCTAATTAAAGTGTAAACTACCCGAGGGTAAATTCAACCCGAGAAAGGAATGCTTTGTGGCCAGTAAAAAAGGCATGCACCCGTTGGAAAAAGCTGATCCTGAATGGTGGGAGATAGGTGACATCATCTCCAAACTTATTCAGCAGCAGCAGTTCTATGCGACTATTCTGGCTGGAATAGAGCGCATAGCAGATACCAGCATCGCCACGATGGGTTTGAGCTACTCGCCCAAGTCGCTGCTTGGCGTCCGTCTCCGGTACAATCCGGACTTCGTCCGAAAATACGCAGGCAACCCTCTCGAGTTCCAGTACATGATCGAGACGGTCGCGTCTCACCTGCTCATGCAACACATGCTCCGCGAATGGGTCCTGGGCGTTCATAAGATGTCTCTGGACGATCAGAAGAAATACGGACTGTCTCAGTCCATGGCTATCAGTTCTTTGCTGTGCAAGCTGAATACGTACAAAGGCATGCTGGATTATGACGTACTCAAACCCCTGCTGCCAGAGGACTTAAAGCTGCCGTCCGAGCAGACATTCGAGGCGTACAAGCACTTGCTGGATGACATCGAAAAGAACGGTACACCTGATCAGAAAGAAAAACTCAAAGACCTGATGCAGGACAAGAACTTCAATATCAGCTACAGATTTGAAGACGGTGAAATCGGCGATGACGGTACCCTCGAAAACGGTGGTGATACTCTGACTCAAGGCGACATCGACAAGGCCGCGGCGCAACAGCGCATGAACCTGCAGGACTATTTGAACGAAGCGATTCGTTCTGCCAAGTCCCGCGGGCACCTGCCAGGTTGGATCAGTGAAGTAATAGAAGACTGGTTCGACGTCGGCGCTCCGAACTGGGCCAGTCTGCTCAAGGCTGCAATCGCAACTGGTGAGATGGCAAGCCGCAAATCCTGCTGGGTCAGGCCAAACCGGCGCCTGATAGGTCTTAAGAAGTACCGCAACATTTCCACGTTCCCAGGCAAGCGACGGGATCCTGGTTATAGGATCGTCGCGATAGTTGACACGTCAGGCTCCATGGACAAGCACGCCCTGAAAGAATGCCTCGGCGTCATCTGGAAGATGATCATGATGAACGAGGATTACGAATTCTGGGTGGTTGAAGCAGACTACGATGTCCAGCATCATCAGCGTGTTCATGAAGCCTCACAAATCAGGCAGATCGCTCATTTCGGCCTGAAAGGCCGGGGCGGAACATCGTTCAAGATTCCGCTGGAGTGGACCTTAAAAACTCTCAAACCGGACATAATAGTCTACTGCACGGACGGCGAGTGCCATGAGGAGATGGATATTCCTTCAGTTCCGGTGATCTGGTTCTACACCGAGAATGGCACGCCTCCGCAATATGGTTTCGGAAAAACCATACAGATCAGTGTGAAAGGGAACGTAAGGAATGGCCGCGAAGATGAAGATTGACGTGCCCGACTATGTCTTCAAGATGATTGAAAGCATAATCGGGATGCAGCCCGGCGAAGCCGTACGGATGAAACTCAACAACGCAAGATTCTCCCTGTTCCGAACCTGCTACTTGACCCCGGATCTTGACAAGGCAAGCAAGATGTTCGTCAATTCGTTCATTATCCAGGGTCTGGACTGGATCAGTATCAGATTTTACTACCAGTCCAGCATACTCCTGCCGCGTGACGGGATCAATGATCTCAAGACACCACTGGAGCTGTTACCCAGCGATGTCCGCAAAAAGTACGAAGCCCGCATCGAGGACTTGTACACTGTCGTGCCGTATTACGTAATACGTCATGAAGGCAGCGTTGAAGAATCAAAGGACAGCACGAAGTTCAATACTGCGCTGCACTCACACTTCAGACAGAACAGAGTCCTGAAAGAAGCCAGCAGCTGGTACCATGATTCCCAGACCAAGATGCTGGACCTGATATTTAACAGGCTGGACAAGATGCAGATCGTCGTCAATGGCGAGTTGCATGCCACTGTCTGCAAGTTCTGCCAGAATTACTTCAGGGCCGTGTCAGGCATGTGTCATTTCCGTAAGAGTCCAGAAGACCGCACCGGGGACAAAACTCAGCCCGGGCGTCTCTTGTGCGGTATGAAGCTTCTGTACAAGTCGGACATGGATGACACGCCTCCAGAAGTGGAAGCACCGTACGAAGTCAATCTGCTGAAAGAGCTTTCAACAGTAAGTGAAACGTGAGGTGCACATGAGCGAGAAAGAGCAGGATTTTGAGTATGTGCCTGTGCACATACTGGTTGAACATCCTTTAGAGGAGGAGTTTGGAATGCCACGAGGTCGCAAGCCTGGAAGCAAGAACAAAGCCGCTACGAAAAAGACGGGCGATGTTTTCGTAGTCACCATGGGCGAGGGTGGCCCTGGAATGAACCGGATCACTCCTGATCCGGTCGGTACCGCTCTGGGGCTCATCACGCCGGAAATGCCCCTGTCAAAAATTACCGCTCGCAAGATGGACAAGGTCTTCACGCTCGAGACACGGATGGTCCCGAAGGCGGAAGCCGATCAGTACAAGCTGCCGGACATCGTCGTGCTCCAGCCCGCTGTCGCGACGGACTCCGGTCCTGGCGAAGAAGTCCGGGGCAAGCTCACCGAGGTCCTGAGCAAACTGGACAAGAAGCAGAAGTTCTACGGCGTGGGCGATGAAGTCTTCGGCTTCACCATGCAACTT
>Ga0316616_100000829_pt1 | contig 11280 bp, 16 predicted proteins | sample OWC_Aug_M1_C1_D1_FD_207660 | JGI IMG/M metagenome (GOLD analysis project Ga0316616, IMG submission 207660) | Wetland soil microbial communities from Old Woman Creek delta, Ohio, United States - OWC_Aug_M1_C1_D1_B | ecosystem: Environmental > Terrestrial > Soil > Wetlands | place: USA: Ohio...
ATTACCTCAACTGGTATCAAGGATTATATGATAGCATGGGGTACTTCTACTGGTCAAGTATCTGCTGGTGACATTCCAATTCTAGATGCTGGTAATTATTTTACTTCAACGGGTGTTGAAGGCGCACTTCAAGAACTTGCTGCCAATACGCCTGGTGTTGGATATACTGTAGTAATAGGAGAACTTCCAACATTGAATACTAACTTGGAAACAGCAACGTTATTGAACAGTCCTATTGCTGGATCTGAACAAGTCTATCTCAACGGTGTTCGCCAGATTAGTGGAGCAAGCTATGACTACACATTAGCAACGAATGTTATTACATTTACTGCTCCAGGACTTCGTCCAGGTGATACTGTTGTCGTAGACTATCGTTACTTATAGCGCCCAAGAAAGTAGCTGTGAGAAGGATCTTGCGGCTACTTTTACTTTTATCTAGGATATTACTATGAAAGAAAAAGAATTCGCACACGCAACTTCACTTGATCAATTAATAAAGCAATCATACACTGATAGGTATATCTCAAGAATGTTTGTCTCTGTAACATTCGATGTGTCAGCAGATACCTATACTATAGATACTTTGGTTAATGATATATTTCTTGAGGTTATTCGTAATGATGCTAGTACCCTTAATGACCTAGCTCTTCTTATGCAAGAGCAGACCATGAAAGAAAATGTGGATAAAATTTATAATGAGTATTTAAAATCTCTTATGAATGATGTAAGCGATACTCTTAACAATGCAGCTGGGGATGATGTAAATTTATCGGTAGCAGGCCAACCAAAGTTTGAATTAGATAGATCTTTTGAAACAGATGTTAAACTTTATATTGAAAGAGTCTATCGAGACGACTTTGAATTATATAAGGATGATTTTAAAACACTATAATAAAAAAGGATTACTGTCATGCATTTTAAAAGAATAAGAAATCTTGATGAACTTATCAAAAAAGCTATCGAAAAAAAACAAGAACCCTCAGCCGAAGATATTTATGGAAGAGATGAAGACCTTCCAGAACCACCAGATCCTGATCTTACAGAGTTTGAAGAACCTACTGATGAAGAAATTGATGCTGCTATCTCCAGAGAAGAAGCTCGGCATGAGAACATATTTGGATCTTCTCTCAATAATAAAACAGCAGTTACTGATCCAGATGAACTTTCTGAAGAGGGTACTTTTGAAGAAGAGTCTGGGGAGCTTGAGCCTGATGAAGAAAATGATATCTTCTTTGGTGATGAGCGAGGAAAGACCGTTGTTTCTTATGCGGGAAAAGTAATAGGAACATTCGAAGAAGAGGGAGATGCCCGAAAATTTATCAGGGATTGGATGGAAAAAGAAAAGTATTGGCCGAACGTTTGGTTTGTTAGTGATCATGGAAACATGCATTTGGTAGCAGATATTGGCTCAGAAGAAGAAAAAGGTAAATCGTTACCAGAAAATATGGTAAAGGATTATGAAGAGCGTGCTCGAGCAGAACAAGAGGCTGGAGCAACTATAGAAATAAATGAGCGTCTTCCATACATAGCTATTAAAATGTCAGATGGATCAGAATATTTCTTTCAAGACGAAGAAGCAAGCGTGCTTCTTGACGAAGTTCCCGATAATATAAGTGCAAAAGATTTCATATTAGCTATAGCGCAGGGGTGGTAATCTGTAATTTTTTCCATGGCTACTATCCCGCAATGCTTCTTTTGTACTATGGGGGTGGTCATAGTGAATAGTGATGATCTTAAGAATATAATGTTAGAACTTCGGGATTTTCGAAAGGAAACAGTAGATTCTATATCTAAAATTTTAGATAAGTTGGACACCCAAAGTGTAAGAATAACTTCAGCTGAGAAAGACATCGGATACTTATCAGAAAAATTAAATGAAAAAGATGGGCATGCTCATAAGGATATCGATACTTGTATTGAAGCGTTACAGAAATTCAAAAAAGAGGAAGTTTGTGAATTAGTAATAAGAAAGGTAAAAGAAGAGTCATTACACATAAAATTCTGGGTTGCCGTAAATTTTGTAGGAGTTGTTTGTTTTCTAATTTGGACACTAAGAGATTTCATTGCAGCTATACTTACTAAATAAAGGGAGGATGCTGTGGAAATTCATAGTAACACTTTGAACGATTCTGATATAGAAATTTCTGTTATAGTGACTCCTTCCATTTTTGACAGATTAGGTCTTGATAGATTTCTTCCAGCTCCAGCCTCACAGGAAACCCAGGTGATCTATTATGCAAAGTTGATAATAGGTAGTATTTTAGCAATAGTAATGACGTTCTTACTTATTTTTATATTGGTGGGTATAAACGAAAGTAATGTACTTCTAAAGGAACAGAGCAGAATTTTAGAAGAACAGCGTAGGGTGCTAGAAAGACAAAATATTATTTTGTCTATAGATAAAACTAAGTAAAAGGAGGGAAGAATGAGTATGACTACGATGGGTTTCGATGAAGCATTAAAAAAGATAAAAGAAGATATGAAAGCGTACCGTATCGGGTGGGCGGTTCCCGGTAAATATGTTATTCTTTACAAACCCGCTAAAGGTGATCCAATTCTCAAACCTTATATTGCGCAATGGAGTCCATATAGCGAACTGACTCCATGGGTTCCAACAACGACTGATGTGTTGGCGAATGATTGGGTTGTTGGAGAGCCGGTTCGAGAAGATTAATAAATTAAGTTTTAAGGGGGTACGTCATGACATTAGAAGAATTAAAAGCATTAAGGGACAAAATACTAGCTGCAACAGAAGCTATGAAAGCTCAGAATGAGCAGTTGGTGAATGAGAATGCAAGTCTCACTGCAGATATCGCTAACTTAAACTTGAAAATTAGTGAGTTAGAGGGAGAGCTTCTGCAAAAAGATGCAGAGATTGTTGCAAAAGAAAGTGAATGCGCTTTAATTATTCAGCAAAAAGAAGCTGATTTTGCTCTAAAAGAAAGTCAATTCGCTATAGTTATTCAGCAAAAAGACATGGAGATTGCTGCAAAGGAAGGTCAATGCGCTTTAGAGATTCAATCAAAGGATCTAGAGATTGAAGCACTGAAGCAAGCACAAGCTTTTGAAATTGCTGCAAAGGACCAGGAACTTGAAGCTGTTAAGGAGCAACTTGCTTTAGCACAAGCGGAAGCAGCTGAGTTACTGGAAAAAGTGGCAACCATGGAAGAGATAATTGCTACATTACAGGAATGGCTTGGCCTTTAATTTTGTAGTATTAATTATTTTTTAATACTTACTTATATTTTAGTATGGTAGGTCTAATGATTTACCATACTAAAATTTTAAAAGGCATTCAAAGATTATTTAAAGGAGAAGATAGGGTGATCTTCAACAATGCGAAAGATATAGTATGCCACGAACAGAAATAACAGGTGATCAAGTCCGTGATGGGACACTTACTGGAGAGGATATAGAAGATGGCGGTATTTACCGTCAAGATCTTAACATAACTTCAACAGGAAAAGCTGTTGTTCGTAAAGTTATTACCAGCTCTGGTTTAGCGATGTCGTATACAGGTACTGATCCTGGTACCGGCGATGTTGTTATAGCTATTAGTACTAGTGGTGGACTTACTGCCGTAACGCACAGACTCCTTGATCAACTTGTACATGATATTGCAGAGACTTCTTATTATGAGATAACTAGAGCTGGAGTTTTAATAAGTGCAGAGACATGGTGGACTGATTCTGGAAAGACTAAGAAGATTAGAAGCATTGATTATACATATACGGGAAACAAAGTAACACAATCTATTATGAAACAATATGATACCTCGGGAAATATTTGTGAGACTCTTACTGAAAATTATACCTACATCGGTTCGAATATAGTTAGTATACATTCTACATTAAGCTAAGGAATAATACCATGCCAAGACCTACTAATCTAAACAAACCTATATTTTTATCTGCTACGAAATCAGGTGGAGAAACTGCAACTTTTAATTTTTTAGACGGATCAGTTTCTTATTTTGGAAATCCTATCAAGAAATCTATTTATCATCTTCTTGTAGACAATCTTGGGATAGGAAATGTGAGAATGTCTATTAGATCAGGATTGGATCTTTCATCCAGCATAACCGGAGCAAAAACAATAAAAGCAGGTCAAAGCATCTACATCAATGATGATATAGACTATCTTGAAATATACTTTCTGACAAGTTCGACAGTAGAACTTGTTATAATTGTTAGCGATACAGAAGCAGAGGAATAAATATTATGGGTAGAATGCAATCTGGTAGGTTAGAGTTAAGTTCTATTATTCCTGTTACCTCAACCGGGGCAATTCCAGTAACAAGTGTGTTTAATAGAACAGGAGATGTTGGTTCTCAAGTAGGAGATTATGTAGCTTCTGAAATTACTAACGATTCTTCTATCTCAGGAGCAACAGTTAAAGACGCTTTAGATAGCACAACAATACTTTATTCATCGACAGGACATATTCATGATGATAGATACTACACAGAAACAGAGTCTGATTTAAAATATTCTCCTGTTGTACATACACATGATGATCGATACTATACTGAATCTGAATCTGACCTAAGATATTCATCGACAGGTCATATACATGATGATAGATATTATACTGAATCTGAATCCAGCATATTATTTAGTTCAACTGGTCATATACATTCTGCATCTCAAATTACAACCAATACTACGAGTTTTAATAATATTCTTACCACTAGCGAGACAGATGTTCAATTAGCACTCGATAGAATAGATGATTACGCTGAACCAGTTATTGGAGCAAAGGGGACAGCTTTTAATAAGAACTTTGAAACCAGTACTGGAAATATAAAAATGGATGATGCTGTATCTGTTGGTGTACTTACTACAATACCACGATCAGATCATGCTCACCCCCATGATATTAAACAATCTGCTGGTATATGGACAGAACCTTCAATATCAGTTCCAACGAGTTCAGGGAATATTATCATAGGTACTGGTACTTATTTACTATACTCTACATCTGAGTATGATGAATCAAACTTAAAACAATATACGTTAAGTGGAGGTACTTTTGCAATTCCCAATGATGGAGCTCAACATTACATAGTTGCAAATTACAACAGCGGTTCTCCTGTTGTACAAAGAATTAGTGATGTTACGTTAATAAATCAATCGGATGTCATTCCTATTGTAACCGTTTATAATCTTTTAGGATCTGTGTGTTATTTATTTTGGGATACTATGGCAAAAGGACTTTCAAATAAATTATGTCATAGACTAGTCAAGACAGAGCGATTTGCAGTAGAAAGTGGTGGTCTTATTCTTGGTGAAAAAGCAACAAGATATATAACAATATCCGGCGGTAATGTTTGGTACGGTGCTTGTTATGATACAAAGGATGCAGTTGATTCCTCTGTAGCTGGAGATGAAATTGCTTTTTGGTATCACTCCGGTGGTGTTTGGACGAGAACAGAAATTACACAGTATAATAATAGTCAATATGATGATGGTACTAATTTACAATCATTAGGTTCAGGACGATACGCTGTAAACTGGGTATTCAGGGGATTGTTTAATCCGCATTCTCATCCTGTGGTTGTTTTAGGAACGGAAGATTATAAACAAGGAGAGGCAGTAGCAAGTTCGCTTCCTTCAGATCTGCCTCTATCAATTCAAAATTTTGCTATCTTAGTTGGAAGAATAATTGTCGAAAATGGATCATCAAGTGCTTATCAGATAGACAGTGCTTTCGAAAAGCATTTACCGTTATCTGGGATTACTGATCATAATGGTTTATCTAATTTACAGGGTGGTACTACAGATGAATATTACCATTTAACTGCAACAGAGCATACAACTGCAACGCAGACAGCTTCTGCATCACAGAATGGTCTTTTGTCTTCTGTAGATTGGTCTCTCTTCAATAGTAAACAAGATGCTATGACTTCTTCTACAGGAGTTGTCTATGCAGAGGCTGGTGCTCCTGCTAAAACAATATATGTTACTTCCAGTGGTATTACAAAGATAGGTAGTAACTTAGGTGGATTAAATTATGCTCAAATAGATGCAGATGGTACAATTGTTTTGAATGGAACTGCCACTACATTTGAGGACTTACGGATAGATGCGGGGTTGGCTCGACCAGGGTCTGTTGCACCTACAGATGAGACTGGTTTTAGAGGAAATGTTAATTTCTATGCAAGAAACTTTTTTAATAATCAAGCTGACGAGATTCAGTTTCAAGTACAAATGCCGCATGGTTGGAAAATTGGTTCAGGTGTTTATCCACATGTCCACTTTTCTCCTTGGACTACTACAGGTACAGGAAACTTTGCTGTTCAATTTATATTAGAATATTACATAGCAAATTTTGATAGTCAATTTCCTACTCCTCCAAGTACACACATAATGACATACACATGGAGTAATACAGATAAACAATGGTATCATTGTATTGCAAGTAATGGTACTGCAATGTCAATGACAGGAAAATCCATATCCACTGTTTTAAAATGTAGGTTGTATCGAGACAACACTGTTGCAAATAATTATGCGGAAAGAGTAACTCTTCTTTATTTTGATATTCACTATGAAGTAGATATGCTTGGATCGCGTCAACAGTATATAAAATAAAGGTAAACTATGAATGTTGCTACAGTACTAAATCCTATTTTGATACAATCCAGTACTGGTAATCTTCTACAGGTTACCAGTACAGGTGCCTTGCACCTTCCTGCGGGAGCGTCTACATCTGCAAATCAAGATACTACTAATTCTAAAATAGATATCATAAACAGTTCCACTGGTTTACTAGTTTCTCGACTTACTACGATTGATACTGATATTAAAGCGGCACAACCTCGTAAATTACAGGATGGCTCTGGCAATGCAATAACTTCCTCTGCTGCTGGATCAACAAGACCTTTGGATATCTCTATTAGAGATGCCTCTGGAAATTTAAAAGATCCAACTCAGATACGAACTTTAACTACAGCCGACAATGTGACAGCGACTATTGCAGGAACACCTAATGTTAAGGTAACATCTACTGGTATTATTCCTGTATCTCAATCAGGTACTTGGACCCTTGACTCTAACGGTCCTGTAACTCCAGGAACTGTTGCAGATAAATCATCTCTTACTGGAGGTCAATACAATAGTACTCTTCCGACATTAACAACAGGGCAACAAGCTGCTATACAAGTAGACTCAAGGGGCAGACTCATACTCAGTTCGACGGGAGCAGTTTCAGTTAATCAAGGGATAGCTGCTGTTACTTCGGGAGCATGGCCCGTTAAAATAACGGATGGAACAACCGTTGTTGATGTCAGTACCAATGCTGAAGAGCGCGTATCAGATACTGTTAATCATGGTGGGGTCAACGGTGCAATTACTGTCGGTACGTCAGCCGTTGAAGCTAAAGTTGGTGTATCAAAATTAACGAATAGAAAACTTCTTACTGTCTTTCATAACAGTAATGGAAAATTATATTGGGGATATTCCAATGCAGTTACTTCTGCTAATGGGACACAGATATTCAAAAGTACAATGGTGTCATTCCCAGTAGGTGATGGAACAAGCGTGTGGCTAATTTCTGATACTGCTGGACAAGATGTTCGTATCACAGAGGGGGCATAATGTCTGGCATACAAGTAACATCCGTAGCTGATGCGATTCCCTTTGATCCTTCAGTACCATCTACAACTCCTACAAGCACAGGATATAACTTTACTTGGAATACTTCCACAGGAACATGGCGGATAACAGATAAACTTGTAGCACACCGATTAATATGGGAGCCAGAAATAACTGCTACAACACTTAATGGAACTCTGTCTCTCAATTCTATGAGCCACTCTGGTCAGATATTGACTGGTACTTCTACAGGATATTCAGTTGAACTTCCTGATGCAAGAACCATTGAAAATGGGTTCAAATGGGAAATTTATAATACAACAACACAGCCCGTAGCTGTAAAAGATAAAGCAGGAACTTTAATATTTTCTCTTGGTCAAAGTTCAGTAGCATATATATATTTACAATCCAACGCAACCCTAGCGGGTATCTGGGTAAGTTGGCAGATACTTCAAACTACTACGACAGCTAGTGGTATCATAAACTATAAAGTTATATCTAGTACAATATTTTCAACGAGTTCAACGACTGATACACCTATTACTGGATTATCTGTAACTCCTCAAGCTGGGACATACGCTGTCTGGTTTTCCGCTGATGCATCTCTTTCGGCTAACAACTCTACTGAAACTTTTACTGTGTATCGAGATACAACTCCTGTTACAGATTCTAAACGAATAGCACAAGGAACTTCATCAAACTTCAAAACAAGTAATACAACAATAACTATTGCTTCTTTTACTGGCTCACAGGCATGCAGTGTGTATGTATCTATATCGAGTGGTACATTAACAATAGGACAGAGGTCTTTATTATTGATTAGGTTAGGAACATAACAATGACAACATATGAATACACAAAAACTCCTGTTGATATAAACAGACTTACCCTGGAAATACAGCAGAGTTCAATCACTATTGTTCTTGATCACATTACTCTTTTGGGGAGCGACGTTACTATAGCTTTTAAAGTTTCTATTTCTAATGAGGAGAAAACAACTCTTGATACTATTGTAGCTAACCATTCTGGTGAGCCTCTACCAGATACCTATGTACAGAAAGTTGATGTTGCAATTACCAGGAACAATGTACAAGTTGATAGTTGGGAAAATTTCAAAAGTATCGCTACTAAAAAGGGGCAATTAGCCCTTATGCAATATGAAGAAACAAGTGATCATTATAGAATATTTTTTGTGGAAGGTGGAATACTTCTATGGGAATATATAATGTCGACAGGTTCTCTAGATGAAATAACCGATTTTGTAACAAATTATAAAAATAATTGTAATAGGGAAGTAGAACCTAGCACAGTAAAGAATATAAAATTTGTTGATATTTCTTCATCTACAACAAAATCATTATGGATTCCTGCACCTAATAAAATATTATTATTATATGGAATAGAAATATTTGGATATTGTAATGCAACTGCAAAATCACCCTTCGTGTTAAAAATAGAAATAAAGATAAACAATGAGTGGAAAACATTATGTGGTGTAAAATCTATCTCAAATAGAGAATTCACTCAATCTTACAGTTACGGAAATGAATTAAAATCGGATAAAGGAGATGGTACTACTCCTGTTTTAAGGGTAACAGTACAAAGTTCAGATAGTTTGGATTTTACAATATCTACTATTGGTATTGAATTTTAATTTTAATTTTAGTGAGGCTATACTATGCAACAAATAACTGTGCTATTGCAAAACAATATAAAAACGGTAATGACTTCTTTATCCAATATGCAAAGAGAATGTAAAAGCATTTATGATACCTATTGGAAAACTATGGCAAATACTACTGTGTCAGGACTGTCTACTGATGCCACACCAGCCACAGTTACAAGTAAACTTACAAAAAAGAATTATATTGATGCCATCACATTGAGTGAGAATTTAAATAAATTTTTTCAAAATACTCTTGTTACAACAGGTGACTATCTTCAAACTGCAGTTAATGCAAAGTATGGGAATGCTGTACTAGGAAGCGCGTTAGATGTACCTACCGAATCAATCGGAGATAGATTAAAGCAGTTGTGTTTAGATTGTATAGAAATATACAGACAATCCCAGAATGTTTTAGAGTTATATTTTGATAATGAAGTTGGGGATATCGTTGCTGTTTTAGATTCCCACAGAATTATATATGGTAGTGAAATGACTGTATCTGAGTTATCTTCTGCAATAACACTTTTACAACAATTCAATAACTTTATGAGTAATAGTGCAGTTACTACTGGAGATTATGGTGCTACTATTTCCGTATGGAGTAGATTGGATGAAATATAGTAATTTTGAAAGAGTAAATTACCAGATGATCTAAGTTAGCAAAAATGGTATTGCCTACGAGGTGTGCTAATGACGGATTTATCTTACAAATACTTATTGCATGCGTGCGATATTGTCATTGTTTTTAAAAAGAAAAACTCACTAGTAAGACTATTTAACAAATTTATTGGGAAGGCTCCTTGTCATTATACAACTGCAAATATATTTCTTTTTTTGTTTGATGACTTATGCGTAGATATTACTTCTTTTGGAATTCAAAATAGGACTCTCTTTCCATACAATCGTGATATAACAACTATTTTTATAGCTCGATATACAGATATTACATTTCTTCAAAAAAACTTTATTATTGAGCGTGCACTTACATACAATGTTACTCATGCTTCCATTTTAAATAGAAATACTAAAAAAAGTATGCGGTCTTGTACAAAATTCATAGCACAGTGTTTTTACGATGCTGGTATAATCCTTTTTCCTGGAAAGGATTTGAGTGAAATTACTATAAACGACTTTCTTGATTGTTCATTTTTAGAAAAGATAATAGTAAATGAATGCAAGTAAATTCATAAAGATGAGTGGAGATATAAATTATGGAAAGCTATATCTACCTATGGATTAATGCGAGTTTTATTGGATAAAAAGGAATAGACATGAATGAAATCCTTCAAATTGCTGACTAAGTTATTAGGTGGATTACTCTTACTGCTGATGGTTTTATTGCTCTTCTTATCTTTATTTATTGTAGCAACGTGAAGGAACTAGAAAAAACTTATTTATCTGCTTTATTCTGTGTAGCTCGTTCACTAGATAAGAATGATAAGAAATTTAAAGTTACTGAAGCAAACGAAAGAATAAAAAATTTATTCAAACTTATAAATTTTGATATCTTTTTAGAAAAGTACGATGCCGATAATAAGATAAATGAATAATACTATGGAGATTCATATGAAATACGTCATAGATGAAAAACTGGCTAATGCTATCCTTAATTATTTAATTAGTCGTCCTTATGTTGAAGTAGCAAATCTTATTCAAGGTTTGCATACTATGGTTCCTTATGAAGGACCAACCAGAGACTTAAAAACGGGTCCAGTTATACCGCCACCATCGCAGTCTGATGTAGCAGTAATGCCGTTTAGTAAACCTTTAAAATAGTAACTATATATGAGGTTTGTAAAGGTTAGATTAGTCTGACTTTGTTTGAGCATTATTATTTTATAGTAGTGGAGGTACTATGGAATACTACATTTTAGCAGGGGCATACATACTTATAATTATTTTGATTGTGCGGGTTTTATTTTCAATAAAAATAAAATCAAAGCAGTAATTACTATTAAGGAGGTATATTATGAGTATAAACTATAGAGAATTCAATCCATAATGATACGGCGACCACCG
>Ga0316616_100000830_pt1 | contig 11276 bp, 10 predicted proteins | sample OWC_Aug_M1_C1_D1_FD_207660 | JGI IMG/M metagenome (GOLD analysis project Ga0316616, IMG submission 207660) | Wetland soil microbial communities from Old Woman Creek delta, Ohio, United States - OWC_Aug_M1_C1_D1_B | ecosystem: Environmental > Terrestrial > Soil > Wetlands | place: USA: Ohio...
GATCCGTCCGCGATCAACACGGAGGTGTTCCTCTTGCCGGCAGCGGCCTCGGTGGAAAAGGAAGGAAGCGTCGCCAACAGCGGACGCTGGGCGCAGTGGCGGTACAAGGCGGTGGAGCCGCCGGGCAACGCCAAGAGCGACGCCTGGATCGTCACCCAGTTGGTCGCGGACCTGAAGAAGGCCTACGCGTCGGGCGGCGCCTTCCCGCAGCCCATTCAGCACGTGACGTGGGACTACGGCCAGGACAAGGATGCCCACGGCGAGCCGGACATCCATCGCGTGGCGAAGGAGATCAACGGCTATTTCACCCAGGACCGGGACATCGACGGCAAGACGTGGAAGGCTGGGGATCAGGCGCCCGGCTTCGCGCTGCTCCAGGCCGACGGCTCGACCGCCTGTGGGGCCTGGATCTACTGCGGAAGCTACCCCGGGCCAAAGAAGACGGACAACCGGTTGGCCCGCCGTGAAAAGAGCGACCCGGCCAAGGACCCGCTGGGCATGCATCCCAACTGGTCCTGGTGCTGGCCGGTGAACCGACGCATCCTGTACAACCGCGCCTCGGTGGATGCGCAGGGGCAGCCGTGGGACCCGAAACGCCCGGTCATCCGCTGGAACGCCGACGCCAAGAAATGGGAGGGGGACGTGCCCGACGGGCCGTGGCCGCCGGGAGCGAAGCTGCCCTTCATCATGCGCCCCGAGGGGGTCGGCTGCCTCTTTGCCGCCGCTTTGGCGGACGGGCCCTTCCCCGAACATTACGAGCCGGTGGAGAGCCCCGTCCGCAACGCGATGTCCCGCGTGCAGTACAGCCCCGTCTGCAAGGTGTGGGACCTCAAGAGCATCGGCGATTCCAAGGAGTTTCCCATCGTGGCCACCACGTACCGGGTGTGCGAGCACTGGCAGGCGGGGGCCATGACCCGGAACATGTCCTGGCTGGTGGAGCTCGTCCCGGACGTCTTCGTGGAGCTGTCGCCTGACCTGGCGCGGCGCAAGGGAATCCGGACGGGCGAATGGGTCCGGGTGCGCACCAAGCGCGGCGAGATGAAGGCGCGCGCCCTGGTCACCAATCGCTTCGAGCCCCTCTTCGTTGGCGGCGCCCTGGTGGACCAGATCGGGATTCCCTGGCACTGGGGCTTTGCGGGGTTGGCGACAGGGGACAGCGCCAATCTGCTGACCGCCAACGTCGGCGACCCCAACACGTTCATTCCCGAGTTCAAGGCGTTCCTCTGCGACGTGGCGAAGGCGTAGGAGGACGACACCATGGCGATCAAGGCCCTGCTCATCGACCTGCCGCGCTGCACCGGCTGCCGGGGCTGCCAGGTGGCCTGCAAGCAGGAGTACAAGCGGCAGGCGGAGAAGACGACGTTCTTCGGCGGCCCCGGTTACCAGAACCCCGCCGACCTGAGCGCTCAGACGTGGTGCCTCGTCACGTACAACGAGGTCCTGATCAACGGCCGGTACGATTGGGTGTTCGGGAAGCGGCAATGCATGCACTGCACGGTGCCGGGCTGCGCCTCGGCCTGCCCCGTCTCGGCCCTGGAAAAGCTGGAAAGCGGTCCGGTGGTTTACCACAAGAACAAGTGCATCGGGTGCCGGTACTGCATGCTGGCCTGTCCCTTCGTGATCCCACGCTTCGAATACGAGACGTGGAATCCGTACATCACAAAGTGCACGATGTGCGGGGCCCGGCAAGCGGCAGGGGGAATTCCCGCCTGTGCCAAGGCGTGCCCCACAGGGGCCATCACGTTCGGTGAACGGGATGCGTTGGTGCGCGAAGCGGAACAACGAATCGCCAGCAATCCGGGAAAGTATATCCATCACATTTACGGGCTGGAGGAGGCCGGGGGCACCTGCGTGCTGCATATCTCCAGTGTGCCCTTCGAGAAGCTTGGATACGTGATGCGCGTTCCCAGAAGTCCCATGGTGGCCCACACGGAGCCGGCGATGAAGGCCGTCCCGATGGTCATGCTCGGGCTGGCCGCTGTCCTCGGCGGGACCTACGCCCTGCGGACCCGAAAACAGCGCAACAATCAGTCCGGCGGCGGCGCCGGCAGCCACTCATAGGAGCGGACAATGGGACTCTCGGTGTTGAATGTCCGGCTCGGAATCGGGACGCTCCTCCTCGCGCTGGTGGCTTTCACGGGGGGGGCGCTCGCTCTCTACCGGTTTCTCGCCGGCATCGGGGCGGTGAGCAACCTCAATCAGGGCTATCCCTGGGGGTTCTGGATCGGCTTCGACGTCCTGGCGGGCATCGCCCTGGCTGCGGGCGGATTTGTCGTGGCGGGCGCGATGCACATGTTCGGAGGCGAGAAATACCATCCGCTGGTTCGACCGACGATCCTCACGGCGTTCCTGGGCTACCTGCTCTTCATTGGGGCGCTCCTCGTGGATCTCGGCCGACCGTGGACCATCTGGCACATGATGATCTACTGGCACCATGAATCGCCGATGTTCGAGGTCGGCTGGTGCGTGATGATGTACACGACCATCCTTTTCCTGGAATTCCTGCCGGTGGTGTTCGAGCGATTCCGGCTGGACCGCTGGTACGCTATCTGGATGAACGTGGCGCCGTGGATCGCCATCGCGCTGCTCACCCTGTTTGCCTCTGCGATGACGCAGTCGATGGCCTGGGTATTGGCCATCGGCGGCGTTCTCGTCGCGTTCGAGGTGCTGGTCCGATTGGGCGTTATCTACCGCGATCCTCGCATGCCCACCCTGCTCTTGATGGCGGGCATCATCTTCTCGACCCTTCACCAGAGCTCGCTCGGCTCCCTCTTTCTGATCGTGCCGCACAAGCTGAACGCCATCTGGTACTCCCCCATTCTCCCCCTCTTCTTCTTTGTCTCGGCGGTGGCGGCGGGAGTGGCCATGGTGATCGTGGAGTCCACCGCCAGCGCCTGGTACTTCGGCCGGGAGGTCGAGGTGCATCTCCTGGAAGACGTCGGCCACGTCCTCACGTGGGCTATCTTCGGCACGCTGGCGCTCCGGGCTGCCGACCTTGTCCTCCGGGGCATCGGGACCGAACTTCTGGTGCTGAGCCCCCAATCCGTCGCCTTCTGGATCGAGGCCTTGGTCGGCTTGCTGATCCCGCTGGCGATCCTGTTGACGCCGGAGTTCGCTGCCTCGGGCCGCTGGTTGCTCGTCTCCAGCCTGATGGTGATCGCCGGTCTCCTCATCAACCGTATGAACGTCGCGATCGTCGGGATCACGTCAACGTATGGGGCGACCTACTACCCCCACTGGATGGAGTGGGCCATCACCGCCGGAATTGTCGCCGCGGGCGTGCTGGCCTACCTGTTCATTTGCAGCAATTTCCCGGTCTTCACGCCGGCACACCACCGGACCAAGCAGGCGTGATCGCACGGACGCTGCGACTCAGGATGGGAGGAGCGTTATGGACAGCCGCTACCGATTCATCGTCGGCTTCTTGACGGTGCTGAACGCCATATTGACGCTGCTCCTGTGCGGGCTCGTCCGGGACACCCGCCATGACGTCAATGCCCTTCTCGAGGTCTTGGCCACCAAGCAAGACCTGGTGAACGTCAGAGTCCCCAAGCTGACGTTTTTCCATGAGGAGAAGTGCACGACGTGCCACACGGAGCGCAAGTTCTCCGGCGAACACAATATCCGGGGGCAGATCGAGCGCGCGGTGGCCCACATGGGCGCCCTGCCCGATGCGCCGTTCACCCCGGAGGAAACGGCGAAAATCCACGCGTCGCTGGAGCTGTTCCGTTGCTCGCAATGCCACGGAACGGACCGGTTGCGGCAGCTCGCCATCAAGTCCCCTGCCGAACGGATGCGGGTCGTCCGCGAGATGATCGCCAAGCCCGGCTCTCGGATCAGCCCGGACGAAGCGGGGCGCATCCTGCGAGCGTACGAACAGATGGTGGGATTCTGATGGGGCGCGGAGAGGCTCAGATGGTTGAAACGGCACGGGGCACAGGGGAAGGCCGCTCGAACGAGATCGCGGCTCGCCTTAGAGCGCTCATCGGGCAGCCGCAGGTGTCCGAGGCCTATGTGCGTTTCCGTCTGGACCTGCTGGCCGCTCAACAGGCCGCTCGGAGGGCATTGGCGGCGATGGCGGCGCACTCGCGAGCAGTCTGTACGACGCCCCGGCTTCCGGTCGGCGCCGACGACGTGGCATTTCCCACGGACGTTCTCGGGCGTCTCCTCCAGGCCATCCGCGCCGCCGCCATAGCACACGGCAGGGAGACAGAGGACATTCAGCGGTTGAGCGCGGCGGCGGCGGCCGACCCCGACGTGCTCCCGCCCCTTGCCGCGGCCGCGGCTTTCGGGCCGGACGTGGAGAAGCTGGAGTTCCTGGCGCGCCGCTGGCAGGTCTACGTGGACGCCCTGCTGTTCGTCGGCCGGACGCTGGCGTCGCCCTGCCTTGCCGAGGCGGTCCGCATCTGCGCGCCGACGGCGGGGGTGCGGGACAATCCGGCTGCGGCGCATCGCTGCCCCGCCTGTGGGTCGTCCCCGAGCGTGGCGAGACTCCGGCGCGCGGATGGACTGCGCCTTTTGACGTGCGGGCTCTGCGGAACGGAATGGGAGGCGGTGCGACTCTCGTGCGCCTGTTGCGGGACGCTGGATCGGGACTCCCTCGGGGTCCTCCGCCTGGACGACGCCGACGTTCGCTGGATCGAGACGTGCGAACGCTGCAAGGGCTACGTCAAGACCGTCGACGAGCGGAAGCTCCCCGAAGGCGAGACGGTTTTTCCCGTCGTCGAGGAAGCGGCCACGCTGCACCTGGACCTGCTGGCCGAACGCGAGGGGTACATACGGCGCGTGCCATACGTCCTCTCTGGGTGAGGCGGGCAAGAATCGCCGGCGTGGACGCAGAACGGGTGGCGCGTAACCTTCCGAGCGCCGCGCATGGAGAATCCGATGCTCCTCGACGTGGCGGGCAACATGCTCGGCAGTCGTAATCCCGCGGTGTGGCCGCCGTGCCAACCCGTTGCGGCCACGCCCCAGGTCGCCGGCCTACTCACGCGCCCACGGCTGCCCGGTTGGCTGCTCATCGGTTCCACCGGCCGCAACGTGGGGAAGACGGAATTCGCCTGCGCGATCATCCGGAAATTCCGCGGCGCGCATCCCATCGTTGGCGTCAAGGTCACCGCCATTGTCGAAGGAGAACCGACCTGCCCGCGGGGAGGGGCAGGCTGCGGCGTCTGCGCCGCGCTGAAAGGGGATTTCGAGATCAGCGAGGAGACGGGCGAGCGCCGCGGGAAGGACACCGCCCGCATGCTGGAGAGCGGGGCGCGCAGGGTCTTCTGGGTCCGCTGCCGGAGGCAGCGGATGCACGCGGCGATCGCGGCCCTCCTGGCGCGACTCGAGCCCGGAGTCCTGGTCGTGGCCGAATCGAACAGCCTGGCGCGGGCCGTCGAGCCGGACCTGTTCTGCATGGTGACGAACGGTCGCGCGTCGTCCGTCAAGCCGACGGCGGCCGACGTCATGCCGTTGGCACACCGCCTGGTCCTCTCTGCCGACGGCCGGTTCGATCCGGATCCACGCCACATCGCCGTAGTCGACGGCACGTGGCACCTTGCCGAGGCGTCGGCGGCCATCCTGGCAGGCGGAAAGAGCAGCCGGATGGGACAGGACAAGAGCCTCCTCCCGTTGAACGGCGTGCCGCTCATCCGTCGAATCTACGAACAGCTCGCGCATCGATTCGACGAAGTCCTGATCAGCACCAACGAGCCGGAGAAGTACGCCTTCCTCCCTGCCAGAGCCGTCCGCGACCTCGCTCCGGGGCAGGGGCCGCTTATGGGTATCGCCTCGGCGGCGGCAGCGGCGGCACACGAGCGCGTCTTCGTGACCGCCTGCGATATTCCGGTGGTCGACCTCAACACCGTGTCGCGGATGTTGGTCCTGGCCGATGACTGTGATTGCGTGATCCCGATGTCATTCGTCGGCCACGAGCCCCTGTTCGCGGTCTACCGGAAGAGCGCGGTCCCGGCCATGCACGACGCGCTCGACGCGGGAGAGCGCCGGATCAGCGCGGTCTTCCCGCGGGTGCGGACGCGTTTCTACGATCTCGGATACGCGCCCTGGTACCGAAACCTGAACACGCGGGAAGACGTCGCGGCATTTCTCGGCACACGATAGCGCGGGGGTGGCTCCGGTGGACGCATGCGCGGCACGACGCGGGAAGCGAACGGGGCCCCGGTGCCCTGCGGCGCCTGAACGTCAACGGGGACGTCCCGCGGCGCATCGCCACTTGGGCGGGCGCGGTCCACCGAGCCATTCCCGGCCTCGCATCGCCGTGCCAGTCGCGTTCGCGGGCCGAGAGCGGCGAACGAGGTATCGCACTCGGTGTTCCGGCGGCGCTCCGGCGAAATGCGCCGACGCGAAGCCATCCCCGTTAAGCAGGTTTCCCTCTTTCCTCTGCCGAATGGCCGGGGAGAGCAGGCCGTGCAGTAGGGGGGGACCATGGTCACGACAGCGCAACAAGACGAGCGGAAGGTGAGCTTCGAGTGGCTGAAAAAGTTCGGCATGAAGTGGGCAGTGTTAGCGGCATTGGTGAGCGACCTCGCGAAGCGGGGAGTCCGCGTCCCCGCGGATGTGAACGAGGAGCTCAAGTTGGCCCGGATGAAGATCATGTCCGGGTGTTTCTCGCCCTGCGAGGTCGGGTGCACGCTCGGCAAGCTGGAGGGACAGCTCATCTCGATCGGCTCTGTGCTCGGAGAAGACTATCTCCGGCCGTGGTTCGACCTCCTTGGCCAAGCCATGGAGGGCCGGATCGATCCGCATCGGATTGCGGATATTCCGTTCCTCGAGCCGATCGCCAACGACTGCAAGTGGCTGGCATGTCGCTGCGGCGAGACGGCCACACTTCCCGAGAAAATGCGCCCCGAGGAAGGCGCTGGGTGTAGCTGAGGTGTGGGTGGGTGGCGAGATCGGACACAGAATCGGCGGTCGGTAGCATTCGGCGGAGCAGCGGACACTCCCCAGGCGTCTAAACCGGGGGTGACGCCTCGAACTCCGCCTGGGTCAAGAACCGGCCGCCTTGGACTTCCTGGCTTTGAACGCGGTAGGCGCTGTCGAAGGTGATCTCGGCCGCCATCAGCCGGAAGCACTTGCTGTCCATGATCTCCTTGCGAACGTAGTACCGCCCGTCTTCCCGCAGGCTGATGTCGTGCCGCCGGTCCAAGCGGACGTGGACCCTGGACTTGCATCGCTCGCACTCCACATAGATGTGGATGGCGTCGTCCCCTCCGCCGGCGCCCTTTGACCCAAGAAGCGACGCCAGCCTGTCGAGGATTCCCATCGCGCTCTCCTTCCGAACCGCCCCAGGATGATGGTCGTCACCTTATCCCAATCCGCACGTCGGAGCAAGCCGTCTTCGATGGAAAAGTTGTGAATATCCGAGGGATATCCTGCGAATTGCTACCGCGCCCATGTGGAAACGCGGAGAACAACCTGTGGATCTCGCGCATCCTTATGGTCGGCGGTCCCGCCGCACTTTACCCTGAAAGGGATGGCGAAGCGGCACGGCGATCTCGGCGAGTCGCGAAAGGCCTGCCTGATCGTCTTTTGCAAGCTGGGTAGATGCTGTTGGGGTTGTGGTCATATCGAATACGCAGGCGTTCCTTCAATAACCGCACTGCCGATTGATAAAGAAGTGCATAATTTCATGACCGTCCCTTATTACGTATACAAACATGCTGGCTTCTCCGAAGACGATTTCCGAGCACTCTGACCTGGTTCGGACGTACGGGGCCCGCTGGCTCCGCCTGCTCGCCACGCCGATCCGAGCTGCTGGCTTGGCATCCGAGCGGTGCGGTGACTGCCCCTACTCTACAACGAGCCGGATTGGCGTCGCGTCGTGGATGTTGGCGGACACGGGGCAGCGGCGATCCACGTCGCGCACGAAGGCCTCCTTCTCCTCCTGCGACATATCGGCGTCCATCTTCACCGTCACCGTGATGCCGGAAAAGCCGACGGGGGACTGGGGGTTCCGGCCCAGCAACCCCTCGACGTCCAGGTCGCCCTCCACGGTCACGTCCATGGATCGCAGGACGATCCGTTTTTGCTTGGCCGCGATCCGTGCGATGGTCGCGATGCAGCCGGCCAGCGAGAGGAAAAAGTACTCCAGCGGGGTCGGCCCGGCATCGTCGCCCCCGGCCGTCTTAGGCTGATCCACGATCAGGGGATGGTTTCCGATGGTGCTCTCGATCCTGAATCGGTCGCCCATGTGGGCGTCGACACGCACGTGCTTGACGGTGGCCACAACGATCTCCTTTGACGACGCGCTGCGTCTTGCAGCGGAAGAGGGGGCGCTCCGCGTCCGGGCGAGGAGGTGCGCACCGCCTCCAGGATACCCGTCCTGTCCGGCGGCGCGTGCTCGCCTCGCCCCCCGCTGTCCGACCGCCCGTTAGGAGCCGTTACGAAACGACCTGTCCATCTATTTTCATTTCGTTACGGCTCCTTATGCCGTTCAAGATTATCTCCGTTCACGTTATTTTTTACAACGGCTTACCGCGCGGGGCGGGGCGTGCCGGACGCCCGGCCGGTCGCGTCCTTGAAGTACCGATAGTAGTCGGCGTCGGTGGTGAGGATCAGCGTCGAGTTCTTGTGCTGGCCCTCCTTGTACGCCTCCAGCGTGCGCGAGAAGGCGTAGAACTCGGGATCGCGGGTGTAGGCGGCGCCGTAGATCTTGGTGGCCTCGGCGTCGGCCTTCCCCCGGGTCTCCTGGACCCGCCGGTAGGCGGTGGACCGGATCTGGCGCAGCTCCTTCTCCATGGTCCCCAGGATCTCCGCGCTGCGCCCCTCCCCTTCGGAGCGGAACTTGGCGGCGATCCGCTTGCGCTCCGAGATCATCCGGGCGTACACCTTCTCCCGGACGCTCTCCACGTAGTTCAAGCGCTTGATCCGCACGTCCACCAGCTCGATCCCGTACTGGGGGATGACCCGGCGGGCCTCGGTCAGGATGGTCCGGGTGATCTCCTCGCGCCCCCGGGTGACCTCCTTCGTCAGCTCCTCGCGGACCTCGGCGGGCACCTCTTCCAGCACCTCGCCCTCGGGCACCTCCCAGGAGGCGCTCCGGACCAGCTCGACCAGTTCGCTGCCCGAGACCTGGTCCCGGACCACGGAGTCGATGATATCGTTCAGACGCGACTGGGCCCCCGCCTCCGTGGCCACGCTCTCGAGGAATTTCTTGGCGTCGGCGATCCGCCACCGCGCGGTCGTGTCCACCCAGATGAACTCCCGCCCCTTGGTGGGGATCTGGTTGGGGTCGCCGTCCCAGATGAGGAGCCGCTTCTCGAAGCGGCGGACCTCCTGGACGAAGGGGAGCTTGACGTGGAGCCCTGCCTGGGTCACCGTCGCCCCCACCGGGCGGCCGAACTGCACGATGACCGCTTGCTCGCCTTCCTGCAGCGTGTAGAAGGTCCCGGAGAGCACCAGCAGGGTCGCCAGGATCAGGATGGCCGCGGTGGCCTTCAGTGCGCGCTTCATGGCTGCTTCCCTCCCGCCGCCCCTGCCGCCGGCGTGCCCCCCGTTTCCAGCGGGAGCCAGGGGATCAGGGTTTTCTGGGCGCCGTCCACGATGTACAGGGCCTTGGCCTCGGGGAGGATCGTCCCCATCGCCTCGAGGTAGAGGCGGCGCCGGGTGACCTCCGGGGCCCGCTGGTACTCGTCCAGGACGGCCCGGAAGCGCGTGGCCTCGCCGGTGGCGCGGTTGACGCGCTCGATGGCGTACCCCTCGGCCTCGGTGATCGTCCGGGTCGCCTCGCCGCGGGCCTTGGGAATCTCCCGGTTGGCCTGCTCCTGGGCCTGGTTGATGGTCTTCTCCCGGTCCTGGCGCGCCTCGTTGACCTCGTTGAAGGCCGGCTTCACGGAATCCGGGGGCGTCACGTCCTGGAGTTCCACGGTCACCAGGCGGACGCCCGTCTCGTACGCGCTGAGGATCTTCTGCATCTCCTCCTTCACCTCGGTGGACACGGCCACGCGGCCCACGGTCAGGACGTCGCTCCCGAGGCGGTTGCCGACCACCCGGCGCATGACGGCCTCCGCGATGTCCCGGATGGTCTGCCGGGTGTTCCGGACGTGGAACAGAAACTGAATCGGGTCTTCGATCCGGTACTGGACGATCCACTGGACATCGATGACGTTCAGGTCTCCCGTCAGCATGAGGGACACGTCCTTGAAGGCCTTGTCGGCGTACTGCGTCCGCTGGCCGGCGGGCGTGGCCACCGTGCGGAACCCGAACTCCTCTTTGAGGACCCGGGCGGTGGGAACCAGCCGGACCGTCTCCACCCCGTACGGCAGCTTGAAATGCAGCCCGGGCCCGACGGTCCGGACCACGGCGCCGAAGCGCTGGACCACGCCGGTCTCCTCGGGCTGGACCGTGAACCAGCTCGACCAGACCAGGACGGCGACCAGCACCACGAGCGCGATCGCGCCGAGTTGCCAGCGCCCCGGACCGCGGAAGAAGTCCCGCGCCTGTTCGAAAACCCGCTCGAGGTCGGGCGCGGGCGACCGGTTCCAGCCGGTGCCACCAGGATCGAATGCAGCCATGAGCGTACCTCCTCTACATGCTTTGTATGATGGACCGCTTGAGGGATACCGGCAAGCGCAGGCACGTTGCAGGCATGGACAGATGAACCCGGCCGCGCAGGACGACGCCGCGCGATCCGTTGCGGGTGGTCCCGGCCGGTCGTCGCAGCGAGAGGGCTGGTTGCGGCGGCGCCGTCACATCGAATTCGCGCGCTGGTGCTCGGGCAGCTCCGCCCAGGGCGCGAGCGGCTGCGGCGGCTGCGGCGGCATGGGTTTCCCGGCGCGGATCGTTGCCCGGTTCACCAGCCGCACCTTGCCCGACCGGGCGTTCATGAAGACGTCGTGGAAGGTGTATGTCCCTTCCTCCAGGGCGAACACCGCGACGTCGGCTGGCGCGCCCGGCTTGAGTGTCGCCAGGTCCGGACGGCGGACGGCGCGAGCGGGTCGTGCGGTCGCCCGGTCGATCGTATCGGGTAGGCTCATCCCGAGATTCAGGAACTTCGAGAGCGTCGTTGGCATGTCGAACATGGGACCCTGGATGCTCAACTGGTGCGCGTCGGTGCTGATGACGTCGGGGGGCATCCCCGCCGCCAGCATGCGCTCGGTGACCTCGTAGCTGAAGCTCCCGGTCCCGTGGCCGACATCCATGACGACCCCGCCGTCCCACGCGCGGCGGACGAAATCCTTCAACCGCCCGTCCGGCTCCAGGATGCGGTTGGCCTGTCCCGTGAAGCAGTGGGTTAGGATGTCCCCCGGGCGCAACAGCGTGAAGATGTCCTC
>Ga0316616_100000832_pt1 | contig 11271 bp, 11 predicted proteins | sample OWC_Aug_M1_C1_D1_FD_207660 | JGI IMG/M metagenome (GOLD analysis project Ga0316616, IMG submission 207660) | Wetland soil microbial communities from Old Woman Creek delta, Ohio, United States - OWC_Aug_M1_C1_D1_B | ecosystem: Environmental > Terrestrial > Soil > Wetlands | place: USA: Ohio...
ACGTGTAGTGTAAACGTTACAATGAAAATAATGTAAACAGGATAAAACAGATGGAATAAGAGAAAAAGGAGTGTAATTATTGAAATATTGTATGTCCGAAGGGAAAATTTTTTAAGAAAGTTGTGGTTTACATATAAATAAATGATTATTGCGGAAAATAACAGAGTGACAGGATAGGATCGTGCTTGCCGTAAATGCAGAAGAAGAAAGGGAGATAAAGCCTCAAGAAATATAAAAAGAGCAATAAAAAAAAGTTTTTGTTTACCCTCCTTATACAATTTAGTGATCGTTAGTCCGAATATAATCAAGCTAAGGCAGCCGATGAGCGTAAAAGGTATACGGGCAAGCGCAGTTTTTAGATAGATGTCGGTGAAATTGTGAGCCAAAAAAGCACCCGGCACGGCGATATAAAATTGTATCCATGGTTCAAATACATATGCACCCAACCCTTGCCTTACACACAGATCTCTTTTTTCAAACTCACATAGATTTAAAGTATTTTTACCGTCGTCTGCTTTGGGGAAACCGTAGGATAAAATCCGTTCAGCGAAGACCATGGTTTCCCCCTCGTCGTTCCAGAGAAGCGGGTATTGGATGTTTTTAAATACAAGAAATATAAATAATGACGTAACCAATAATAAGAGTAAGGACATTATCGGCAAAGAGTGCCGAACGAAACATCTTACGACACGTTGAAGACAATTTCCGGATTCTTTTATCACGCTTTATTTTGTTTGAAAATGGAAGAAGAATAAATACCCAAAGAGGCGAGCAAAAAGAGCACTAGTGAAGTTAAGGTGGACAATCCGTAATTAACCGAGCGTTTAAAATTAATCGAAGAAGCGTCAGGGAAATATCTGACGGGAACGGGAATTTCACCGATTTGGAACCCCTCTTTTATAGCGGAGACCAAAATTTGCTGATCGAAAACGAAATCGTCGGAAAATTTATGAAAAGGCAGTTTTTGGAGAACATCTTTTTTAAACGCCCTTAAGCCCGTATGATATTCGGAGAGATTTTGCCCGAGAATTATATTCTCGATAACCGTCAATAAACGGTTTCCTAGATACTTATATAAAGGCATTCCGCCGTCGAGAGCTTCCTGACGCGTTCTGATTCTTGAACCAAGCATAATATCAAATCTTTTATTAACGATCGGTTCAATAAGATTGGGGATAAGGGATGCGTCGTATTGGTAATCGGGGTGAACCATGACAACAATCTTTGCACCCTGGCTCAATGCTTCTGTGTAGCAGGTTTTCTGGTTGCCCCCATAGCCCCTGTTTTGGGGGTGGACAAAAACGTCAATTCCGAGTTTTTTTGCCAACCTTACGGTTTTGTCGTGACTGCCGTCATCAACAAGAATTATTTTCTCGACAAACTTTTTTGGAATATCTTTGTATGTTTGGACGAGAGTCTTTTCTGCATTATAGGCAGGCATAACAACAAAAACACCGTTTTTGTGTATTTGACCCATTGATATAAATCCTATTTATTGTACCGGACCGTTTTCTCTTGGCTGTTGGGGTCTTGCGTCGCTTACCGATACGGTTCTTCCATCAAGTGCCTGACCATTTAATTTTGCTTTTGCCTCTTCAGCTTCCTTTTCACTGCTCATTTCAACGAATCCGAAACCTTTTGATTTTCCGGTATATTTGTCAACAATAACCTGAGCGGAAACAACTGTACCGACGGAAGAGAAGAAGTTTTTCAGCGAATCGTCGCGAGTAGCCCAAGCCAAACCTCCGACAAACAATTTGGTTGCCATAAATTTCTCACCACCTTCTTTTCTGTTGATTTTTCCTTTAGCCTTAACTGTTTCATTACACCCAAATCGTCTGTGGGGTAAAAACCAGATGTTGCCGCAAGTAAAGTATCAACGAACAAAAATATTATAATGTAAAATTTTTTAGATATCAATTCGGATGGGGGAGTTTAAGTTTTTATTTATTGATTAACCCGCGAGAGGTATGTGCCGGTAGAAGTGTCGACGGATATTTTATCCCCTGTTTTTATAAATATCGGGGCCTGAATTTCAATTCCCGTCTCAAGTTTTACAGGCTTTTTGGGGGCATTTACACGATTTCCCGCAATGGCTTCGTGCGCTTCGGTTACCGTTAGAACCACGTTGGGGGGAATTTCTACTCCGATCGCCGCCTCGTCGTGCCATAAAACAATACATTTTTGGTTTGGGATCAAATAGCCGATCTTATTTTCAACAAGTGCAGCCGGCACCGAAGCCTGGTCGTAGGTTCTCGGATCCATGAAAACAACCTCTGATCCGTCGGAGTATAAAAAAAGCATGTCTTTTTTTGTAACATCGGCAACTTCGACCTGCTCGTTTGATTTATAAGTAAATTCCGACGCTGCTCCCGTAACAGCGCTTTTCATTTTAATCCGCATGATAGGTGATCCCTTTCCCGGGGACATAAAATCGGTTTTTATAACATAGTGAGGAGTTCCTTTATAGATTATAAAACTACCTTTTGTAATGTTGCCCGCGTTTATTGTAGACATATTTTTCCAAAATAAATCGCCTCGGATTGAAGCGATAATAAGTATTGTAGCTTTAAGTGTCCGGAAGGTCAAATATCTCCTTAGCCGGGAAAAATAATGTATCGGAAATATTTGGAAAATCTCCGGTAAGCATTATCAGTCTGTCAACCCCAACAGCAATACCCGCAACCTCCGGCATGCCTCTGGAAAGAGCTTTGATCAGCTCGTTATCGATTGCTATTTTACTCTTCCCCATCTCCCTCCTTACTTTTAAGTCCTTTATAAAACGGGCCTTTTGTTCCTTAGCATCAGTCAGTTCCGAAAAACAATTACCGAGTTCAATTCCTGCCAAAAATACCTCAAATCTTTCAGCAAATCTCGGATCGGAAGCCTTTCTTTTGGAGAGTGATGCCTGGGAGGCGGGATAGTCATATAAGAAGTATGGTTTGTTGGTACTCTTAAGGGACGGTTCGACCTCGTTAAATAGGATCTGGTAGAATATTTCCTCCCACGTCGTTCGTTTGCCAACTTGATACCCGCGTTCTTTAGCGATTTTAATAAGTTTTTTACTGGAAAGGAGCTTTTCAGTATCAACCCCCGCGAATTTTTCGAAAGCTTCGGAAACAGTAATTCTTATCCATGGCAAAGAGATGTCATATGTCCGGTTTTGATAAACCCATTTGGCAAGATCTGTTTTAGGGTTAAGATCTTTAACTATTTTGACAAAAAGCCTTTCAAAATCTTCCATTATCTCAAGGTAAGAAGCGTTGATGCGGTACCATTCAAGCATCGTAAATTCAGGGTTGTGGGAAGAAGATATCTCCTCGTCATTTCTGAAGCATCTTGTGATTTCAAAACAGTTCCCTATTCCAGCAGAAAGCAGTTTCTTAATCGAATATTCGGGGCTCATTATAAGAAACGCCTTTCTTTTTAAGCCTGAAAAAGTTTTGAGCTCGGTCTGAAAGACTTCCAGATTTGCTTCGCACGAAGGAGTGGGAACCAGGATCGGTGTTTGGACTTCGTGGAACAGCCGATCGCTAAAGAAAGACCTTACCGAGTTGATTACTTTTTCCCGGATCAGATATTTTTCCAAAAGTGACGGATTTTCTTTTATCTTTTCCCAAGTTTTCATTTGAGGTATTATACATTTTTTTAAGATATAATTTGACTGTATGGCAGATGTGATCTTGTCGGTAAAAAATTTAACTGTAAAAAGGGGTAGTCACACAATAATCGACAACATCAGTTTTGATATTCCGAAAGGTGAAACTTTTTCAATAATCGGACCAAACGGTGCGGGGAAGACAACCCTTTTTAAGGCAATACTCGGACTTATTAAATATGAGGGTCGGGTTGAATGGAAAGAGGGTATCAAAATAAGTTATGTTCCCCAAAGATTTTATATCGACAGCGACCTACCAATTACCACAAAAGAATTTTTAAAACTGAAAACCAATAGCAGCGAGAAAATCAACGAAGCGCTTGAGTCGGTAGGTCTGAAAAATAGCGATGTACACAAAAATGGTGTCAAGAAACATATTTTAAATAACCGTCTCGGAGATCTATCGGGGGGGGAGTTGCAAAGAGCGGTAATTGCATGGTCGCTGTTGGGCAACCCCGATGTCCTGCTTTTTGACGAGCCGACGGCAGGAGTTGATGTCGTTGGCGAAGAGACAATTTATTCACTACTGCAAAAACTTAAAGAAACACACGGAATGACCATTCTTTTAATATCACACGAACTTGAAATTGTCAGAAAGTATACTACTACAGTCTTATGTTTAAACAAAGAACAGGTCTGCTACGGGCCGCCGAGTCTGGTATTAAACGAAAAGACAATAGATAAGCTTTTCGGAGAAGAAATGCATTACTATCATCATAAACATAAAAATTGATATATGGATGTAGGAAACATAATTTTTTTAACACTAACGGGAGCATTGGTTGCGGCATCATCCTCTTATGTAGGTTCAATCATGGTTCTAAAGCGAATGTCGCTTGTAGGTGATGCCCTTTCGCACGTTGCCCTTCCGGGAATGGCAATTGCTTTGGCTTTTGGAATTTCACCGATCGTCGGAGCTTTTGTCTTTTTGTCACTGGCGGTTTTGGGGATCTGGTACTTGGAAAAGAATTCCGATACATACCCCGAGGCGCTGGTAGGGCTTTTTTTTACAGCGAGCTTGGCTATTGGAGTATTGATAACAAAGGAAGTCGATCTTCTCGAAGCCCTTTTTGGAAGTATAGAGAAAATCTCTTTTTACGAAGGACTTGCTACAATTGCGCTTTCCGTATCGGTAATTATTGTTACCAGCCTCTTTGTAAAAAAACTGATGATCACGGTTATTTCTGAAGAACTTGCCCAAACGTCAAGCGAAAGAATATCGACGATCAATCTTTTGTACTACATTTTAGTTGCGGTTATTGTCTCGATCGGCATCCGTTTTGTCGGAACGCTGTTGACAGGATCTTTAGTGATCGTTCCCGCGGTGGCAGCAAAAAACATATCCAAAAGCATGAAGGGTTATTTTTTAATGTCTGCAGTATTCGGGATTGTATCAGCGGTTATCGGAATCCCGTTATCAAAGGGGTTGTGGCTGCCGTCAGGCCCCGTGGTAGTACTTGTAAGTGTGGTTATTTTTATAATTACCTTTTTCTATAAGAAACTGTTCGCACGTTAATTAGTCATCCTTCAAGTGATAGGATTCTCTTATCCAACCGATAAATTCTTTATCGATCTCGGAAGCAGAACTTATTTTCAGGCAGTTTTTTATGTTTTTTAGCGACATCGGTACGCTTTGGGTAATCCTTTGGTTTTTCAAATGACGGTTTAGGGAAAATCTGATTTCAAGCCCATCCCTTTTTGGCAGTATCGCTACAAAATCGTATCTTCCGAAAAGATGTATGCAGCAGGGGATAGAAATTGCCTTAACCTTTCCGACCTTTTCGTTAACGCTTTTGACGAAAAAGTCAAATAATTCTTTAGCCTTTTCTTTATTTTTAAAATGTGTTTTCAGGGAAACTCTATGACAGGAGTGTGGCTGTTTTGCTTTTCCGAAAATCCGACCACAATTGGGACATGTCCACATAAGAATATAATATCGCAAATCCTAATATTTGGAAAAGAGGTAAGCCGAATATGTTAAAAAGGACACCGGCATTAATCTGGTACGGGGCACTCGTCTTCAAAATGGACACAGGCATATAGACAACCCGGGCAGGATCTGTATGTTGCCGGATAATAACATTCGTGATTCGGATCTTCCGGATTTTCGTTGATACTTCCCGACGAACCACATAAGCAATGCCCGGTATAATCCAAATGTCCGCTTTCAATTTCAGCGCAGCCCGTTTGGATACATGTGATTCCACATCTTGGGCAGGGTTCGTATCCTGGGAGACAGCCGTTTGCTCCGACAGGAATCGGTTCTTCTTTGACGGGTTCCGTGACTGCCGGAGAGGTTTTGGGAATGGCGGGAAGTTTCTTTTTCTCTTCCTGGAGTTTTTTCATCTCTTCGTTAATGATTGCTTTTATTTTTTCCCTCCAGCTGGTTTTCAGATCCTCTTTGTTACTTTTAAAAATGTCTTTAATTCTATCTCTGACTCTTTGTCCAAGCTCATCTTTATCGACACCGCTGTTTTGACCCATCAGTGTTGTCAGATCACCGCTTATCAGAGCATTTAAGAAATTGTCCATATTCAGATTACCGACAGCTACCAGGGTATTTATTACATCCGGATCGATAAACTTAATGACTTCGTTATTCAGCTCCAGCTGCACCCCGTCTCTTATCTGGCTTAACATATTTTGCCAGACATTACGGGTGAGCATGCGGGTGACATTTTCCGGTCTAATATTATCGGCTGATCTATCGAACTTATCAGCAGTTGATTGATACAAAGCCGCCAAATTATCAAGGGCTATTACTTTATCTTTGTAATCGGCGTATTTAATCTCACCCGTCAGAAGCTGGTTTTGCAGGTCGGTCCTTATTTTATCGACCTCTTTTGACTCTTCCCTTAGCTGATTTGCCTGATCGCGGAAATTCTTTTTTACCTGATCCAAGTATTTTTTTTGCTCGTCCACATTCTTCATTACATTGTCAAATTGTCTGGCGTGCCTGAAGATCCTTCCGATATTGGGATTGCGGACGATGTTTTGCGTTAGGAGGTCTGCGGCAATCGGCCCAAGAACAGGTCCCATCCAGCGCGTGGCTTTGTTGGGTACGTTTACAACAAAAGTTACCCCTCTTCTTATGGCGCGGAAAAACTTCTGAAAGGGATTCCGTGCATAGCTAACGCTTGGATTAACCAGATTTATGAACAAAGTAAGACTTATCAAAAACACTGCAACCGGATTTTTATATCGTCCCATTTTAATTTAGAAATTTAAATGTATTTAGCGATTGGAACAATTTAGCTTCGAGATCTTTTGCATAGTCATAGCAAAGCAAAGCGATTTTATGAGTATTGTCGTTAATGACAAAAATTATCCCCGCCCCCAACCCCGGACCTTCCAGACCTGAATTATCTTTAGCTGTTCCCATTTTAATGACAACGTCTCCTTCCCTTATGGTTTGCGGATTTTCCTGAGAAACATCGGTTTCGCTATAGGAAATAAAATCACACTTTATTCTTTGGTCGGGGAGGGGAAGACCTTTTTCTAGATAACCCGTATCATAAGAACTTAAAACACCGTTTTGCAAAAACCACTCAACAGGATAGTTCATTTCCAGACCCAGATCGGAACTGGTGTATGTTTTCAATTCGGACGTTTGGGTTGCCGGAGTTGGTGTAACATCCAGCTTTTGAAGTTCGGTCTCGACTGCACTTTTATCCCCGGCACCTACCGTTTGAAAATATGTCAAATGATCCGATTCTATGATAAAAATAGACTCTTCCGAGTAAAATGTTTTTGCACCGGAATCCTCATAAAAAGCCGGTAAATAGTCAAGGGATTCAACGGGTTTGGAATTTCCTAATACTGCTTTTACATCTTCCTCATTTTGTTCAAAATCAAAATCTTCCGGTATTAAACGGGTCGCCGTTACTACGTCTCCCTGATAAGGGTCGTTACTTGCCAACTTTCCTGCCAGAAAACTTACTTTGTTTCCGATTTTGGGATAGTACCAGACTTCAAACCTTACCAGTTCCTGCTCTCCTCTGGGAAGATAAGTGATCATGAACTGCTCAGGAGTTCCCCACAAATCCCTGATTTTTTTCTGATCGGAAGATAAAGTAACGGATTTGTTGGAGATAAACAGGAAAACAACAATCAATAAAGCAGCGATGATGACAAGGGCAGGTTTTATAACCCTTTTCATTTTATGAAATGTATTATATTACGAATTATTATTTTTCCAACAATTCGTTAGATTGAAGCAATAAATATCAGCTCGCTTACTGGGAGGATTTTAGAACTTGTTTGAGGATTGTAATGTTAATATAACCAGTCAATTTGTGCGTATTTTCAAAGTACTTGAGGATTTCAGGTTCATTAGTCAACTACGGGAATAAATGGATAAAATTCGGCCGGTTATAACTATGGCAACCTAATTGATAACTAGAATATATTTTGCATATAATGGTTGTAATGAAATATTTTCTGTCTGCTATTGTCATTGTATTATTTCTATCATTCTCAACTTCTGTATTAGCCAAAGGGCCAACCACTACTCCAACGCCTACACCAACTGTTAAATCAGTATGTATTGATGCGGGACATGGTGGTTCAGAGGTGGGGACATCAAACCAAGATCTATTGGAAAAAGATGTTAATTTGGAAGTTGCCGTATTGCTGAAAGAAAAGCTAAAAACAGCAGGATACGTCATATATATGACACGAGATGAAGGAGAAGATATAGATATGTCAAATGCCGATAGGTATAACTACTGCAACTCGAAAAACGCCTCAATTCTTGTTTCTATCCACCACAATGGCTCAACCAACCCTGATGCCGACTACTCTCTTGGGTTATATATGAAAAAATCCGACGTTGCCTTAGCGCGCGAAGTAGTCAACTCAGTTTCCAGCACATTAAATCTACCCAATAATGGTATTTCCCGTTTTGCATCCGGCGTACTCCTAAAATCTGAAATGCCCTCAACTATTTCTGAGGGGTTCTTTTTGACTAACAGTGATGAATACAACTTGGTAAAAAGTAAAGTTAGACAAGAGCAGGAAGCAGACGCCCTATTGAACGCTATAAATAACTATTTTGACTAAGTTACTCAACCATTGGTTAAATTAAAAACTATTCGGGCTCTTCTATTTTCAGGCCAATTTATTTATGCTCCCCCGGTAGGATTCGAACCTACAACCTCGTCCTTACAGAAATCCTCTTGTTACCAAAAGGTCTGGACTATCTCATCTCCGATTGAATCGGAGCCGGGTATATAGTCTCTACACATTTACTACATTCTTATAAACTGAATGTAGATTTAGCTCGGGATTTTCCGATTAAATCGGAATTCCCCGAATTAGCCCGGTTTTTCAATCCGAATTACTCCGGAAAGCTGCGTTAAGTTCCACAGGGACTCGCTCTACCGTTGAGCTACAGGGGAATGTAAAAGAACGATCAAATTATACCAAAGAATTTATGGATGGGGAAGCTTGATAATTCCGCCATGAATTTCTCTGTGACAATTGGAACAAACCAGAACGCATTTTTCAATTTCTTTTTTTATTTTTTCCCAGCTTCTTGTTAAACCCCTTGTTGAGAGGTCGAATTTCTTGATACGTTCATTAACATGATGAAAGTCAAGAGCGCCAATATATCGATTATAACCACAGAATTGGCACCGCCCTCCTTTTAGAGCAACCGCCATCAGCTTTAGTTTTTTTCGTCTTTTTGTAACAGCTTCAATGTTATATCGTGCACGATCTTTATATGTTCGGGTTTCTTTCGTCATAATTCATTCTGTCATTTGAATAATATTGTTGTCAATTAAGGAAATACTTTAGGGGTTGTTTAAAAATGTAAACAAAGCTACAATACACTCTCACAGGGCAGAACTTACGTCCTGCGAAATAATTAGAAAAAAACATGAATGGGGAATCTATTATGAAAGAAGAAGCAGATCCCTTGGGTAACTGGGGGCAAAATTACTATGGCAACAATTATTCAGATTGTAATATATCTATTGGTTGGATTTGTCGAGATGTTTCTCGCAACCGCGCGAACCTCTTTAATCGCAAAGGGTAAGAATTTCGGTGCTGCAGGTATCGTTTTTGTTGAAAACATCCTCTACTTCGTAGTTTTAATTCAGCTTATGAATAATCTCGGGAACAACTGGCCCGTTTTTATTGCCTATTCCACGGGCGGATCCTTGGGGACGTTCGTTAATTTGAGAAAACCAGCCTAAAATAAAGCATCGATTTGACCTCATATGTATCGGTAACCCCCGTTGACGATTTATGATATTATTGGTTATCATTAGTGCGTATTATTGGAAGGAAGCGGAACATCTTCCAGAAATTACCTTAGATTCTACATTAGTTTGAAATATGGGAAACCGTGCATATAGCTTTATAAGCAATCTGATTACCGTAATACTTGTTGTAGTTATTGCTTTAACCCCGTTAATCATGACCAATTCAACGACCGATTTCTACGACATTCCGAAATTGACCCTTTTGGTTTTCGCAACCTTAATTTTATTAGGACTTTGGATTATTTCATGGATCGTTCAGGGGAAAATAGATATCACCAGAACGCCATTGGATGTTCCGTTACTGCTTTTGTTGTTGGCAATTTTAGCCTCTACATATTTCAGTACCTCCCGTTATTCATCCATTTATGGAGTATTTCCCGAAGTACATGGTTCGGCAGTTTCATGGATAACTTATATAATTTTGTATTTCTTAACGGTCTCTCATTTAAGAAAAACGGGGCAGATAAAAATCTTTCTGCAAGTGCTTTTCGCAAGTGCAACAATCGTCTCCGTTATCGGTTTGCTTTCTTACTTTAAGGTGTTTCTGCCTTTTGACTTTGCAAAAGGGGTGAATTTTACTCCGACCGGTTCGACGTTCTCTGCCGTTTCTTTTTTATTAATGCTTCTGCCTCTATCTTTGGTCTTAAGCGTCAACAGTAACAAGATCCTTCCGCAACCAGTGGCAGTTACCTTATCGACACTGTTTTGTTTGCTCATTGTCTTAACAGGTTCAATTCCGGCCTATCTCATACTTTTGATAATTTTCTGCGGGTGCCTTATTGTTGCCAGAAAGAATTTATCTTCGAAAACCCTCCCAATAGTGTTAATTCCATTGGCTGTAGGCGCAATAGTTCTGATACTGACATATCTGCCGTTTGCCGGCAATAAATTCAGCGACCTTAGAAATAATTTTCCGAAGGAGGTACAGCTTCCTTTTGCTGTTTCGTGGAAAATATCCGCCTCTGCTTTTAGGGACGCACCGTTTTTTGGGACCGGTCCCTCAACATACCTTTTCAACTTTACCAGTTATAAACCTGCAGAATTCAACCAGCTAGCGTTTTGGAATTTCTCCTTTAGTACTTCCTACGATGAATTTCTTCAGGCTTTAGGGGCGTGGGGACTTTTGGGATTGGCGGCTTTAATCGCAATTTGCGGAGCGATATTAATAAATAGCAGAAAATATTTATTCTCAAAACAATCAAGTGACGAAACTAACGATTTGCACATCTTATTGCCGGGATTTGCAATAAGCGCCATAACCGCGGTCCTTCTTCTTCTGATCCATGCAAGTACCTTAGTTTCCGTTGTAACCACCCTGACACTAACAGCGTTATTTATGCTTTC
>Ga0316616_100000834_pt1 | contig 11265 bp, 10 predicted proteins | sample OWC_Aug_M1_C1_D1_FD_207660 | JGI IMG/M metagenome (GOLD analysis project Ga0316616, IMG submission 207660) | Wetland soil microbial communities from Old Woman Creek delta, Ohio, United States - OWC_Aug_M1_C1_D1_B | ecosystem: Environmental > Terrestrial > Soil > Wetlands | place: USA: Ohio...
CCTCGAAGCCGTCGAAAAGCGCTATGCCGACCCGCGCCCGCGCACCGTGCTGCGCCGGGTGGATCTCGCCGTGCGCGAGGGCGAGTACGTGGCGATCATGGGCGAGTCCGGCAGCGGCAAGTCGACGCTGCTCAACCTGATCGCCGGCCTGGACCGGCCGGATGCCGGCCGCATCGCGCTGGACGGCCAGGATTACGGCGGCCTGGATGACGAGGGCCTGACCCTGCTTCGGCGCAGCCGCATGGGCTTCGTCTTCCAGGCCTTCCACATCCTTCCGCACCTCGACCTGCTGCGCAACGTGGCCCTGCCGCTGGTGCTGAACGGCGTGGGCCGCCAGGAGACCGCCGAACGCGCCAGGGCGATGCTCGAAGCGGTCGGGCTGGGCGAGCGGGCGGCCAGCATGCCGCGCGAGCTCTCCGGCGGCGAGATGCAGCGGGTGGCGATCGCCCGGGCGCTGGTGCATGGTCCGCGCCTGCTGCTCGCCGACGAGCCGACCGGCAACCTGGACGCGGACTCGGCCGCGCAGGTCCTGGCGCTGCTGCGCGGCCGGCTGGCGGATTCGGGCGCGAGCGGCATCCTTGTCACCCATTCCGCAGCCGCGGCGCGCACCGCCGACCGGGTGCTGACGCTCGACCGCGACGGCCTGCGGCCCGCGGCCCTGCCGTGAGCCGCCAGCTCTGGCCCTACCTGGTCGAGCCGCTGCGCGCGCGCCGGGGCGCGACGCTGCTTTCCGTGGTGGCCATCGCCCTGGGCGTGGCGCTCGGGGTGGCGGTAGAGGCGGTGAATCGCGCGGCGGTGGAGGAGTTCGCCCGCGGCATGCGCACCCTCTCGGGGCTGGCGGACCTGGAGATACGCGGCTCGCGCGCCGGCTTCGACGAGATGCTCTATCCGCGGCTCGCCCAACTGCCGCAGGTCGAGGCGGCGAGCCCGGGGGTGGAGCTCGACGCCAAGCTGGTCGGCCGGGACGAGCCGCTGCACCTGGTCGGCATCGACCTCTTCCGCGCGGCCAGCCTGCAGCCGGCCGTCGTCCCCGAGGCGGCGGAAGCGGGCGAGCGCTTCGGGCTGCTCGACCCGGACGCGCTCTATCTCAGCCCGGCCGCGGCGCGCTGGCTGGGGGTCGAGGTCGGCGGCGAGGTCGCTTTCCAGTCCGGGCTGCGCGAGTTGAAGCTGCGGGTGGCCGGCCTGGTCCCCGGAGCGGGTTCGCAGCGGCTGGCGGTGATGGACATCGCCGCCGCACAGTGGCGCTTCGACCGCCTGGGCGTGCTCAACCGGATCGACCTGCGGCTGCGCCCGGGCACGGACGCGGCCGAGGCGCGCCGGGCGGTCCACGCGCTGCTGCCGGCGGGCGTGGTCGCGCTGGAACCGGACGAGGCGCGCCAGCGCCAGGCCAACCTGTCCCGCGCCTACCGGGTGAACCTGAACATGCTGGCGCTGATCGCGCTATTCACCGGCGCCTTCCTGGTGTTCTCCGCGCAGTCGCTGTCGGTACTGCGGCGGCGCGGCGAACTGGCCTTCCTGCGCGCGGCGGGGCTCACGCGGCGCGGGCTGGTCGGCTGGCTGGTGGCCGAGGCGGCAGCCACCGGGGCCGTCGGGGCCGCGGCCGGCGCGGTTCTGGGCATCGCGCTGGCCAAGCTGGCCCTGGGTGCGCTCGGCGGCGACCTGGGCGCCGGCACCTTCGCCTCGGGCGCGCCCCGGCTCTCGGTCGATCCCATCGCCACGGCCGGGTTCGTCGCGCTCGGCATCGCCGCGGCCGCCGCCGGTGCGCTCGCCCCGGCCCTGGAGGCGGCGGCCACGCCGCCGGCGCGGGCGCTCAAGGCCGGCGACGAGGCGCGGTTGCTGGCCCGGCTGGATCCCTTCCTGCCCGGGCTCGCCGTCCTGGTCCTCGGCGCGGGAGCGGCCTGGCTGCCGCCGGTGGGCGGCCTGCCGGTCTTCGGCTACCTGTCGGTGGCCGCCATGCTGATCGGCGCGATCCTGCTCATGCCGCGGCTGGCGCGCGCGCTGCTGGGGCTGCTGCCCGGGCGCGGCGGCGCCGGCTGGCAGCTTGCCCAGGCCCAGTTGAAGAGCGCGCCCGGCCAGGCGGTGGTGGCGAGCGCCGGCATCCTCGCCAGCGTGGCGCTGGCGGTGGCCATGGCGGTGATGGTGGCCTCCTTCCGCGACTCCCTCGATGTGTGGCTCGGCCAGGTGCTGCCCGCCGACCTCTACGCCCGCGCCAGCCGGGCCGGCGAGACCGGTTTCCTGTCCGCCGAGGACCAGGCGGTGATCGCCGCGCTGCCCGGCACCTCGCGCGTGGAATTCCAGCGCCAGCAGAACCTGCTGCTGGAACGCGACCGCCCGCCGGTGGCGCTGATCGCCCGGCCGCTGGAAGGCAAGGCCGTCGAGCGCCTGCTGCCGATGGCCGCGGGCGGGGCGGCGGCGGGCGGGGGTCTGCCGGTCTGGATCTCGGAGGCGGTCAGGGATCTGCACGGCTGGGAGGTCGGCCGCGCCGTGACGCTGCCGCTGGCGGGCAGGCCGGTCGAGGCCACGGTGGCCGGGGTCTGGCGCGACTACGCCCGCCAGCACGGCGCGATCGTCATGGACCTCGGCCGCTACCGGGAGATCACCGGCGATGCGCTGGCGAACGACGTGGCGATCTGGCTGGCGCCGGGACACGCCGCACAGGCCGTGGCGCAGGCGCTGCGCGACCTGCCCGGCGGCAGAGGCCTGGAGGTGGCCGAGCCGGGCGAGATCCGGGCGGTCAGCCTGCGCCTGTTCGACCGCACCTTCCTGGTGACCTATGCGCTCGAGGCGGTGGCGGTGCTGATCGGCATCGCCGGCGTGGCAGCGAGCTTCGGCGCGCTGGCGCTGGCGCGGCGCAGGGAATTCGGCATGCTGCGCCACCTGGGCATGACCCGCGGCCAGATCGCCGGCATGCTGGCCCGCGAGGGCGCGCTGGTGGCCGCGCTCGGCGTGGCGGCCGGAACGTCTCTCGGGCTGGCGATCGGCGTGGTGCTGATCCGGGTGGTCAATCGCCAGTCCTTCCACTGGAGCATGGACATCAGCGTGCCCCTGGGCGGCCTGGCGCTGTTCGCCGTCGTGCTGGTAGCGCTGGCCTCGGCCGCATCGGTGCTGGCGGCGCGCCGCGCGATGGGCATGGACGCGCTGCGCGCCGTGCGCGAGGACTGGTGAGCCGTGCGCGCCGTTCTTCTCGCCCTGCTGCTCCTGCCGGCGCTGGCCGCGGGCTTCGCGCCGGTGGAGCAGGGCGCCCGCCTGGACTTCCCGCGCGACCACGGCGCCCACCCCGATCACCGCACCGAGTGGTGGTACGTCACCGGCTGGCTGGACACCGCCGAAGGGCGCAGCCTCGGCTTCCAGATCACCTTCTTCCGGGTGCGGCCGCGCGCCGACGACGCCAATCCCAGCCGCTTCGCGCCGGGGCAGATCCTCTTCGCCCACGCGGCCGTGGCGGACCCGGGGCGCGGCCGCCTGCTGCACGACGAGCGCATCGCCCGCGCCGGCTTCGGGCTCGCGGAGGCCGCCCTTACGCACACCGACGTGCGCATCGACCGCTGGTCGCTGCGCCAGGACCCGGCGGGCGGGGCCTATGCCGCCCGGATCGAGGCGGAGCGCTTCGCGCTGGATCTGGACCTGCGGACTACCCAGCCGCCGCTGCTGCACGGCCGGGCCGGCTTCAGCCAGAAGGCGCCGGATCCGCGCCACGCCAGCCACTACTACAGCCAGCCGCAGCTTGCCGTCGCGGGCGCGGTGACGATCGAGGGCCGGACGACGCGCGTCCAGGGCAAGGCGTGGCTGGACCACGAATGGTCGAGCGAGATCATGCCGGCCGAGGCCGCGGGCTGGGACTGGGCCGGCATCAACCTGGAGGACGGCTCGGCGCTCATGGCTTTCCGCATGCGCGACCGGAAAGGAGGGGCGCTTTGGGCCGGCGGCACCCTGCGCGAACCGGGCGGCGGCGTGCGCACGTTCGGGCCGGGCGAGGTGAGCTTCGAGCCGTTGCGGCGCTGGCGCTCGGCGCGCACCGGAGCCGAGTACCCGGTGCAGATGCGGCTGCGGGTCGGGGATCGCACGTTCGAGCTGAAACCGCTGCTGGACGACCAGGAACTCGATTCGCGCCGCACCAGCGGGACGACCTACTGGGAGGGCGCGGTGCGGGCGATCGAGGCGGGCCGCCAGGCCGGGCGCGGCTACCTGGAACTGACCGGCTACCGGGAGCGGCTGCGCTTCTGAGACTGCCGAATCAGGAGAGCTTCCAGCGGCTGTGCACGGTCACGTGCCGCACCAGGAAGTCCATCTGGTCGACCAGGATGTGGCGGTTGGACAGGATCAGGTACTCGGCCTTGTTCGGCACGTAGGGCGCGTAGAGCAGTTCCATGCCGGCCTGCTCGGGTGTGCGCCCGCTCTTGCGCTGGTTGCACGAGCGGCAGGCGGTGACCACGTTCATCCACATGTCCCGGCCGCCGCGCGACACCGGCACGATGTGGTCGCGCGTGAGCCGCAGGCCGGAGAATTCGCCGCCGCAATAGGCGCAGACATGGCGGTCGCGGTGGAACAGTTCGCGGTTGTTCAGCGGCGGCACCTGGGAGAAGGCGCGCGCCGACAGGGCCTTGCCCTTGATCGCGATGATGCTGTTGGCGACGATCGCGGAACGGCTGCCGGTCGCCCGCGAGATGCCGCCGCGGAAGGTGAAACTGGTCTCGCCCGCGTCCCACGCCACCAGGTCCTTGGCGTAGTAGAAGATGGCATGCTGCCAGGATACCCAGCGATGCGGCACGCCATGCATGTCCAGCGTCAGGATCAGAGGATGCGCGGAAGTGGCGGGGTCAGGGTCCATTCTCACGTTAAAATAGACACTTAAGCGTAGGGTACCACCTCGGCATGAATTTTCATAGCACGGACCCGGACGGCCTGCCCGCGTGGCGGCGCCAGCCCCGGCTTTTCAAGGCGTTGGCTGCCTCGGCGCTGCTGCATCTGATCCTGCTTTGGCCCGCGGCCTACCCGAGGCCGAAGCTGCAGCTCGCTCAGCCGCTCGCCGCGCAGTTGCGGCCGGTGGCCGAGGCCGGCGCGCCTGTCGCGCCGGTCGCTGCGGCCGGGCAGCCCTCTGTCGCGCCGGACGCCTCCGATGCTGCGCCGAGATCGCCCAAGGCTACGGCCACGCCGGACCGGCCCCGATCAGGCCGCGGCGAACGTCCGCGGGTTCTGGCGTCCGCCGAACCGCCGGCCCAGGCCCCGGCGCCGGCCCGGCCTGAGTCGCCCGACGAGCCACCGGCGGCCGGCGCCGCGCAGGTGGGCACCGGAGCGGTGGCCTCCGCCGCGATGGGCGACGCCGGCAGCGCCCGGATCTCCTCGGCGTCCGATTCCCCTGCCGCGGGCGTCGATCCCCAGGCCCTGGTCGAGTACCGTTTCGCGCTGCGCCGGTCGGCCGCGCCGCGCTATCCGCTGCTGGCGCGGGAGCGCGGCTGGAGCGGCCGGGTGGAGGTGCGGGTCACAGTGGCCGAGGACGGCCGGCCGCGCGACGTGAGCGTCGCCCGTTCGGCCGGGCACCGGCTGCTCGACGAGGAGGCGCGCAGCACGATCGCCCTGGCCGCCGCGCGCGCGCCGCTGCCGGGTTCGCTGCGCGGGCACGCCTTCGCGGTGGACGTGCCGGTGATCTTCGAGCTCAGGGATTCCGCAGAGTCGAACTGAACGGGCGGTTCAGCAGCGCACCTGCTGGCGGCAGAAATCGGCCAGTTCGGCGACCGCCGAGCGCTCGCCCACCTTCTGCCGCCCGCCCTTGCTGCCGTGTTCCATCGCCAGGCGGAAGCCGAATTTCGCGAAGAACTCGTCGAACATCTCGCCGCCCAGCGTGCCGACCGCGGCGAGCGCGTCGCGGCCCGGCTCGTATTCCAGCAGGATGGCCGCCAGCGGCTGGGTGGCCGGGCCGGCGAGCACTCGCGCGCCCTGCGCCGGATCGTACTGGCTGTGCTCGGAACAGCAATGGATGACCCTGGCGAGGCTGCTGTGCGGCGTGGCCTGCTCCCGGTAACTGATGAAGCTGATGTCCCGCGTGGGATAGGTCAGCTTGTGGGCGCAGATCGCGGAATAGGCGACGATCGAGCGGCCGGGGCCGACGCCGCCCGGCCAGGCGTAGTCGTCGGCGCCGGCGGTCTTGAGCTTCGGCGCCGGGCCGGCAGCCTGGCCCAGGTCGATCAGGAAGCACGGCGTGGCCGCGTAGGGGTAGTGGAAGACATAGTTGCGGTGCGGCACCAGCGCGGACGCGCGCAGCGGGGCGCCCGAGGCGTCCACCAGCAGCGCGCGGTCGTAGCGTCGCGGCTTCAACTCGCCGGCCGAGGCCGGACCGAAAGCCGCGGCCGCGCACGAGGCCGCGCAGGCTCCGAGAAAGCTCCGTCGTTCCATGCCCGCGCCTCCGTTGCAGGGTCCGGTGGACCGTAGCCGCGCGGCGCGAGCGCGTCAATCCCGACGGCGGCCGAGCGTACATTGCCCGGCGACGCCGCTCGATTGACACCCGGGCGGCCTCCGTGTAGCTTCCACCGTGCGCCGATTTGATCTTCAGCTTGCTGGGCGCCCGACAAATTCAGCTAAAGCGGACCCGGAACCCGGTTTGCGCAAGCTGAACCGGGTTCTGCTTTTTTGGGGGCGGCAAATGACGGCAGAATGGGACTTCGAAACGCTGGCGGTGCGCGCGGGCACGGCGCGCAGCCGCTTCGGTGAGCACAGCGAGGCGCTCTACCTGACCTCGAGCTTCGTGTTCGAGAACGCCGCGCAGGCCGCTGCGCGCTTCTCGGGCGAGGAGCCGGGCAACGTGTATGCCCGCTTCACCAACCCGACCGTGACCGCGATGCAGGAGCGCCTGGCCGCGCTGGAGGGCGCGCAGGGCTGCGTCGCCACCGCCTCGGGCATGTCGGCGATCCTGTCGCTGGTGATGGCGCTGCTCAAGTCCGGCGAGCACATCGTAGCCTCGCGCAGCCTGTTCGGCGCCACCGTGCAGATGCTCGGTACGATCATGCCGCGCTTCGGCGTGGAGACCAGCTTCGTCAGCGCCACCGACCTCGCGGCCTACGAGGCGGCGCTGCGGCCGAACACCCGGCTGCTGTTCGTCGAGACGCCCTCGAACCCGCTCACCGAGGTGGTCGACATCGCCGGCCTGGCGCAGATCGCGAAGCGGGCCGGCGCGCTGCTGGCGGTGGACAACTGCTTCTGCACGCCGGCGCTGCAGCGCCCGCTCGAACTCGGCGCCGACGTGGTGATCCACTCGGCCACCAAGTACCTGGACGGGCAGGGCAGGGTGCTCGGCGGCGCGGTGGCGGGCAGCCGCGCGGTGACCGAGGAGGTGTTCAAGTTCCTGCGCACCGCCGGCCCGACGCTCTCGCCGTTCAATGCCTGGGTCATCCTGAAAGGCCTGGAGACCCTGGCGATACGCATGCAGGCCCAGTCGGGCAACGCGCTCGCTCTGGCGCGCTGGCTGGAGGCGCAGCCCGCGGTCGGGCGCGTGTACTACCCGGGGCTGCCGTCGCATCCCCAGCACGAACTGGCGATGCGCCAGCAGAAGAGCGGCGGGGCGATCCTGGCCTTCGAGGTGCGCGGCGGGCGGGAGCAGGCCTGGCGGGTGGTCGATTCAACCCGGCTGCTGTCGATCACCGCCAACCTGGGCGACACCAAGTCCACGATCACCCATCCTGCCAGCACCACCCACGGCCGCATCAGCGCCGAGGCGCGGGCCGCGGCTGGGATCGGCGAGAACCTGCTGCGGATCGCGGTCGGGCTGGAAGCGGTGGCGGACCTACAGGCGGATCTGGCGTGCGGGCTAGGCCAGATCTGAGTCGGTTTCAGTCCAGGTCGACCGGACGGCAGCCCGAGGCGTCGCAGGCGAGGTAGCTGCCCCGCGCGTACCAGTCGGCGAGCACCCAGCGCTCGCAGGTGCGCCCGTCCACCTCGTGCAGGTGGCGCGCCGGACGGTGGGTGTGGCCGTGGATCAGCCGCGGGTAGCCGTGTCGGCGCAGCGCCTGTTCGACCGCCTGGCGGTTGACGTCCATGATCTCCATCGACTTGCTGCTCTTGGCGTCCTCGCTCATCTGGCGCAACTGCTCGGCCTGGCGGCGGCGCTCGGCGGCGGGCAGCGCCAGGAAGCGCTGCTGCCACGCGGGATTGCGCACCTGCGCGCGGAACTGCTGGTAGGCGAGGTCGTCGGTGCACAAGGTGTCCCCGTGCATCAGCAGGGTCGGCACGCCGCCGACCGGCAGGAGCGCCTCCTCGGGCAGCAGCGTCAGTCCGCCGGCGCGGGCGAAGCGCTCGCCGGCGAGGAAGTCGCGGTTGCCGTGGAGGAAATGGCAGGGCACCCCGGAGTTCGCCAGGCCGGCGAGCGCCGCGCACACCTCCGCCGCGAACGGGTGTTCCACGTCCTCGTCGCCTGTCCAGTACTCGAAAAGGTCGCCGAGCACGTAGAGCGCCTCGGCCCGACGGCACGGGCCGTCCAGGAAGCGCAGGAAGGCTTCCCGGACCGCCGGCCGGGCCGGGCTGAGATGCAGGTCCGCGACGAACAGGACGCTCACGGGCAGCGCGGCGAAGCGGGTCGCGGACTTAGGCGCGCTCGGCGCGCTCGATGACCACGTCGTCGCGCGGCACGTCCTGGTGGAAGCCGCGGTTGCCGGTGGCCACCTTGCGGATCTTGTCCACCACGTCCATGCCCTCGGCCACGCGCGCGAACACGCAGTAGCCCCAGCCGTTGCCATCGGCTGAGCGGAAGTTGAGGAAGTCGTTGTCGGCCACGTTGATGAAGAACTGCGCGGTGGCCGAGTGCGGCGCCGAGGTGCGCGCCATGGCGACCGTGCCGCGGTCGTTCTTCAGGCCGTTGTTCGCCTCGTTCAGGATCGGCTCGCGCGTGGATTTCTGCTTCATGCCGGGCTCGAAACCGCCGCCCTGGATCATGAAGCCGTCGATCACCCGGTGGAACACGGTGTTGCCGTAGTGCCCGGCGTCCACGTAGGCGAGAAAGTTCTTCACAGATTCCGGCGCCTGCTCCGGGAACAGTTCGAGCGTGATCGTGCCGAGGCTGGTGTGCAGCTTGACCATGGAGACTCCTGTTGGGTTGGGGTTGGGCGTTCTACTTCGCGGCCGGCTGCACCTTGACCGACTCGATGATCACCGGCTGCTCCGGCACGTTCTGGTGCATGCCCGCGCTGGTGGTCTTCACCTTGGCGATCTTCTGCACGACGTCCATGCCCTGGGTCACCTTGCCGAACACCGCATAGCCCCAGCCGTCGCCGGATGGATTGTCCAGCATCGCGTTGTTGACCAGATTGATGTAGAACTGCGCGGTCGCCGAGTGCGGGTTCGAGGTGCGCGCCATGGCGATCGTGCCCGCCTCGTTCTTCAGGCCGTTCTTGGCTTCGTTCTGGATCGGGGCGCGGGTGTCTTTCTGCTTCATCTCCGGCGTGAAGCCGCCGCCCTGGATCATGAAGCCGTCGATGACGCGATGGAACACGGTGCCGTTGTAGAAGCCGGCATTCGCATACTGCAGGAAGTTCTCCACCGACTTCGGCGCCTTCTCGGCGTTGAGTTCGAGGACGATCGTCCCGGCCGAGGTCTTCATCTCGACCGTGGGGTTGGCGGCCAGCGCCGGAACGGCGAGGGACAGGGCGAATGCGGCGCTCAGAAGGCGTGTGAACATCGGGGCTCCTCTAGTTGGAAAGCGGCCGCGCACCTGCGACGGCCGGAAGAAAAAATCGGATGGTAATGCGGGGCGTCAGGGCCTGGCCGCCGGCGTCGAGGCGCCCGCCGCCTGGCCGGGGCCGGCCGCGATCTCCCGCGCCAGGGTGAGCTTCCGGCGCACGCCCGTATTCGCCGCGTCGAGCGACTGGGCCTTCGCGTAAGCCTCCGCGGCCAGGCTCGCATGGACGTCGCCGAGGTTCTCCAGCGCGATCGGGTAGTCCGGCTGGTTGCGGATCGCGGCCTCCAGGGCCACCCGCGCCTTCTCGTACTGGCGCTGCTGCGCGTAGATCACCGCGAGATTGTTGTAGGGCTCGGGCAATTCAGGGTACTCCTCGGTGAGCGCGACGAAGATCTCCGCCGCGGCGTCCGGACGTTTCAGCGAATTCAGCGCCACGCCTTTGATGAAGCGGGCCTGGGCGTCCCTCGGCCTGGCGGCGATCAGCTTGTCCGCCTCGGCCAGCGCGTCCTCCGCGCGGCCCTGCTGGATCATGCTCTGCAACTGGCGGTAGCGCTCGCCCTGGACGGCTTCCGCCGGCCTGGCCGCGGGCTGCGACTGGGCGCGTGCTTCGCCGGCGTGCGCGGCGCCCAGGCAGATCAGCAGCGTCAGCGCAGCCTGGCGCAGGAGAGGGGCATTCCTCATCGTGATAAGATGCCGCGCGGCATCGGCCGGAAAAGCCGTGGATTCTAGCAACAAGCCGACGCCACCCACAATCGCGGCACTTCCCCCGCTGCCGGGTGACGCCGCAATCCCAGCCCCAGTATCGACCATGCTGACCATCTACAATTCCCTGACGCGCGAGAAGCAGACGTTCGTGCCGATCGAGCCCGGCCGCGTCCGCATGTATGTCTGCGGCATGACGGTGTACGACTACTGCCACCTCGGGCACGCCCGGGTGCTGGTGGTCTTCGACATGGTGGTGCGCTGGCTGCGCGCCAGCGGCTACGACGTCACCTACGTGCGCAACATCACCGACATCGACGACAAGATCATCCGGCGGGCGCAGGAGAACGGCGAGTCGATCCGCGCCCTGACGGATCGGTTCATCGCCTACATGAACGAGGATGCGCGCGCGCTCGGCGTGCTGGCGCCGGACCACGAGCCGCGGGCGACCGACCACGTTCCGGCCATGCTCGCGCTGATCGACGATCTGGAACGCAAGGGCATCGCGTATCTGGCGGAAAACCGGGACGTCTGCTACGCCGTGCGGCGCTTCCGGGGCTACGGGAAGCTCTCTGGCAAGTCGATCGAGGACCTGCGCGCGGGAGAGCGCGTCGAGGTCGCAGCCGGCAAGCAGGACCCGCTGGACTTCGTGCTCTGGAAGCATGCCAAGGCGGAGGAACCGGCCGAGGCGAAATGGGAAGCCCCCTGGGGGCCGGGCCGGCCGGGCTGGCACATCGAGTGCTCGGCGATGAGTTCGGAACTGCTGGGCAATCACTTCGACATCCACGGCGGCGGCCAGGACCTGCAGTTCCCGCACCACGAAAACGAGATCGCGCAGTCCGAGGGCGCCCACGGCGGCACCTTCGTGAACTACTGGATGCACAACGGCTTCGTGCGGGTCG